>JAABUH010000980.1_pt1 | contig 35549 bp, 46 predicted proteins | sample 5559121 | NCBI WGS metagenome assembly JAABUH01 (sample SAMN10711871, study PRJNA513364) | rock metagenome | isolation source: Antarctica rocks | place: Antarctica: Victoria Land, Battleship Promontory nord | collected 2015-12-28
GATCGCAGCTTTCTTCGTCGTGATGACGCCGGTGCTTCGCTTCATGCTCAAGCGTCGAAATACCTTACGACGGAAAGCAGTGACCGAAGGACATGCTACTGGCGAACCTATCTTTGGTGAGTTCCCTCCCCATGCAAGAGAGAAGAGAAAGAATGAGGAGCTGAAGAAATTGTTAACTTTGTTCAGGACGGAGAGGTTCTGACGCATGATAGCGGATCTGACGGATTGGCAAAACACAGCCGCCTTCCGATATGTGTGTTAGCGGGAAAGAGGAAGGGAAAGGCTGCATGTAGCGCTATGAGATCTAGTCGATACTTATGTATTTTGTACGGATAGGGTTGGAGCTTGTCATACAGCCATTCTAGATGTAGATTCAATCCAGCGCCAAATGAAAGACTCTTCAGCTGTAACTTAAAGGGTAGCGCGAAGCTCCCTCTAACTCGACCCGAAGTCCAGATCAACGAAGGAAGGTAAGCTACGTCCGTCGTCCGTTCATTTCAGAGTCCAGAGTTCGCAGCCGACCAAATCCCCTTGGGTCCCTTCTGGACCATACCAGCACTACCCGTAAGCTGACTTTTCTCGTGCTCACTTGATCCTCGAATCGACCGCCTCATGACCGCCATAGCGTACCGATCTCGTCTCCTGGATCGACGCCCCATATCTTCAGCTTCGTACAGCCTAGTTTCCCCGCTTGTGTGAAGAGGATAGAGAGGATCGAAATAATAATAATAATCGCAGGTTGAACGGGGTGAGGTTTGTCGTTGAGGAGTCATCGGGAGGATTGGTGGGTCGGAGGTGTTTGCACCGGGTAAGAAGAGGATCAAGGGTAGTGAAGTTGATATGGAATCACAGAATTCAAGAAGGGAATATTCCCGCAGAGAACGGCACCTGTTTGCCGTGGGGACAACCCCAACCTGAGGAAAGAGGATGTGAATGAGAACAAGTAAGAACTGCATTGACCGGAAAGCCGAGAAAAAAGGTTGTCCTAGCGTAGACTTGCTTAACAGCTTGCTTTCCAGTATGAGGAGATTCTCGACTTCGAAGAGTGGCGCTGGAGATGGCGGTCTCGCGAGACGATGATGGAGCCGGGAAGAATCGGATCCCTCGGGGGATGGCTTTGCCAATTGTCTCTCGTTCCATGTGTCAGTAAATCACCCTGGTCCAATGGTCGTAATGATCCAATCAGCCTAGTGAACCAGTATCAAGCTGAACCGTCACCGTCTCGTCACTGTGAATCTTCTTCCCCAGCTTTTTCCGACAAATCGCATCATGACAGCCTCGGTGCCAGTCCATCGTCAACCTCTCTCTGAGATCCGAGAGTCCATCCCCATTCTCGAGCACCATCCTTGGCCACGATCAATGATGACAACTGAAAGCTCCAATGGTCGCGTTTCTCTCGGAATTAATACCTCTTGAACGATTGGGGGAGAGGTGATGGCAAATTCCTGTCGGAGGAAGAAAAGAGAACTCAATCAACTACTTCAGTCGTTAGTCTTTGCTTCTTCCTGCCTTTTTTAGTCCTGTCTGTACGAGCAGGTACTTCGATTGAGCAACAGCGAGATCGATATCGGATGGAACCCCATTTTTTGTTGTCATACATCACCTGCCTTGGCTTTCGCTTGCTTTCCACCAAACACTCACTCACTCACCCCACTCATGGGGAATCGGTACGTACTTACCTCATCCTCTCCTCTCTCCTACTCTCCATCACCCGTCATCCTCCTCGTCCCTTACTCCCAAAAATCCCTCCTAATCCTTTTGAAATCCTCTCATTCCCCGGCAAAGATTCCCTTGACTCCCTCGGCCAGGCTGCTACCTCCGTCTCTTCTTTTTCATTCAAACCACCCTGGTCGCTGGTCGCCAGATCCTTGAAACGTTCCCCCTCCTCGGCGATAAGATCACACGCTGGATCACCGTCCTAACCCTCATCCGACTTACCCTCTCGGCACACGTCCCTTCCGACGCTTCAGCAGCCGCTTGGCCACTAGACCCTTCCACTGGAGGTTACCTAAAGCGGCGAGTTACGACCCTCCAGTCCTGATTCAACCCGTCGCTTCTCCCAGATTCGGTACAGGTCGCGTCAACTGCCAAAGCAACGATAACATCGAATACTACCGGAGGTAGTTACCGATAACGTTGCGACGTTGGAGTATAACGTCTTCTTCCCGTCGGATTATGATTTTGTCAGCGGTGGGAAGTTGCCGGTTTTTACGGTGGAAGGCAGGGTTGTGTGGATGGTGTCGAGTGAGTCTGCGGCGTCACGCACCGGCAATTCTCGGCGAACTCGCTGATCTTATGCGTTGATTAGTTGTTTTAGTACTGGTGTGATGTGGGGTGAGCATGGTCCGGGAGGACTCTACATGGTAAGTCGCCAATATCCAACTCTCCAGCCTCGAACCTCCGCCCAGGATGGCGAACCCGCTTATTGACTTACCTTTCTTCGCTTCTTCTCGCAGAACTCGCCGAAGGAAAAGCCAACCGATCCTCTCTGTGCATCAGGATCGAGATGCGTCAATGGTGGATGGACTTTCCCTCGAGGTGGATGGACGACGGTCCGACATGGTGTGAAACCCAACACGCCCGGACGAAACGATGGTAGCGTGGACGTCTGGATCAACGATACCCTTGTCATCTCCCGAAAGAATGTCTATTTCGCGGTCACGCCGATACTTGTCTCGATACGATCCGGACGGATGCCGAGTTCCCAAGGTGTGATGACGACGGGTCTCAAACTTGTCAATACATCCCCTCACCGAATCCTATCACCGGAACGGTCACGCCGTCTCCGATGACGGTGATACAGCAACAAGCGATCACTGTAATTCAACAACAAGCTGTCACTGTCATTCCACAACCAGCCACTGTTACTCAACAACAATCGGTTACTGTTATACAATAACAACAACCGATCACCATCACTCAACAACCCGAGACTGTCATGCCTTTACCTTCGACTGTCATCATGACCGATATGATCACCATTCAACCAACTGCTATAGTGACAGACGCCTTGACGGATCCGATGACATCCGGTACGACTGCTGCGGGTTTCCTCTCCCCTTCAATGTCCAGTCCAACCTACCCAGCTGCTTCGGAGTCCGTTGGCAGTACTGGCGGGTTACGTCGATGATTCGGTCGTCCACCTCGTTCTGGAATTCCGAATCGAAAGCGTGTCACTGCCACGAGAAAAGACCAACTCCATGACCTCGGGCTCGGCCCGGTGAGACGTCGACCATACGACAACGGTCAATGGAGAGGTATACACGGTTACCCAGGTGATCCGGGTTACACCGGTGAACCGGGTTCACTAGCACCAATCCCCGCGACCATCACCGTCACGGCTCCGGCGACCATCATGAGTACGATCAAGGTCACGACCACTGCATCTCCAACGAAACACCGCCGCCGCCACCAGCGAAGAAACCGGCAGGTCACTAGTGCGAGTTACGACAAGGGCAGATGGCGCCTTCCTCTCTCCGGGTCTATGGCGACTCCTCCTCTCCCGGGTTCATCTTGTTCCCACTAACTCCGCTCCTCCCCTAGGCACACCTTCCCTTCTCAATCTATCCCAGAAGCCGCAGGAGACGAGCTCGCCTCGCCTCGTCGGATCGGGGGAAGCAGTATCAATAGAGTACAGAGGTGGCATTTTTTACATATGCATGCTTGCAAACCCTTCACTCGATTTTCACCTGACGAAGAACATGATACGGTCTAACTCGAGGATCCCGTCCCTTCGTTTTTGAGGTCCCAGGGTCATTACTGATACTCGGAAGTTATTACTGTACGAGTACGGTGGTATTCATCATCATTGACACCAATTCTTCCAACCGCGAAATCCGGCTCGTACCGATTTACGATCAGTGTGATTGAATTGGCTTATGAATCAGGAGTCGGTACCTCGGCGCGATCCCTTCCAAACCCCGACCACGAGAGATCAAGAGGAGAAAAAGACACTGATGCTTGTCGTAACCAGACATGGGGGATAAAGAAGGGTGGAGAGGGAAGAGAGTTATTCGAAGCTCGAGGGTGTTGAGAAGCTATGAGTTTGAAAAGAGTAGGGATCGACATTTGCGTCGGCTAGTAATGATGAGACAATTTTTGTACTCATGTAGAGTGATACGCGTTGCTGTGTGAAGGAGAAGTGTCTTGGTGGAAAGTTTGGGTAGTAAACGGCGGGAGGTCGTCGATCTCGTAACAAGGGTTTTCTCTTTCTCGTGTCTCGTCTCTTCACTCGCTCTGGATACCGATGAAACGCACAGGGTACGTCTGCATGAAGACAGGTTCAAGACCTATCAAGGATTTGGATTTTGGAAAAAAGAACAGATCACCACCAAGAACCGCCTGCCTTTGTGAAAAACGGAAAAGCTTATGCATGCGACCGAAAGCCGGATTCGAGGTGATAAAGAAGCCAACAACTTCAGACGTCAAACTGACACCCCGGAATCCTATTCACCCCACCTGCCATGACTCATTTGACTAAACTTACCGAAAGCTTCTCGTGTGACGTGATTGCAGGGTGAGATGAGAGCGCGAGCGATTTAAGGGCCGTCATTGACGAGCTGAGCACGATGAAAAGCTTGATAATGAGCATTGAAAGGCGAGCTGAGGAGGGGACCCGGAAATGTTAGGTTTCGGTTGGAGCGCGAGTATGAAACATAAATCTGCATATCGATCTGTGATTCACCAACGATCGGTCAAATTGCTGATCGGCCATGGGAAGAAGCGCTCACCTTTTCCCCCGAGGTCCCTGCAGCCCCGCTACATGACGCTGCTAGATGTCGACTCTGTCATCACGTATTCGATCCGAGGAGAGCGACCTCGCCCCGCCTGATCAACAGCGACTCGCTCCTCGCCCGACATCTAATTACCCTCATTCCTCCTCTCAACCTCATCGAAAGGTCTCTCCCAGCTCTCCATATTCTTCGTCCAATTCCCCATCGTCGGACGGGGCATCGAACCGGGTTCAAACAGGCCTAATCCATTCGACCCTAGCATATCAGCTCCGGAAAACGTTCTGACCATCCCCAACCATATTCATTCGGTCGGTTTGTCGTAGGGCTCGAGTGTGAGTTGTTGTAGGGCTTGAGAGTGGTTTGTAGTGTGGTTCGAAGTTCCGAGTCATTGAAGTGGAGGTGGAGGGAATCGACTGACCGGCTTTGATGGAACGACATCTCAGGACAACCTTCAGTCCTTATCCATAAACCCCTAGCTAAAGGAAAACACACAAACAGGAGGACATCAGCTCAGTCCCCATCCCAAGCAAAACATGGTCAAGAGCGAGAATGACGAGGATCATAATGTAGAACTGAAGGGTCAGGATATGGGGAGGGGGGGAGGAAGACGTACGATCCACAAGTCCCGCAGAAAGCTCTTTCTGGACCTGATCCTGATCCAGACCAAGACCAAGACCCGGATCCGGGACTAGGCGACTCCGACTCCGACTCCGACTCGGATTTCTTCTTCCATGTATTTTGATTCGGTCCTGAGTGGTTTACGTCCTTTGTCTGGACAAAAAGATGTGGAGAGTACCTGTTTTAGTAGAAGAAAAACGTAGATCAATCAAAGACAGAAGAATGCAGAATGGGGTAGTTGAACGAATGGGAGAGGGGAGAAGAGAAAGGTACATCGTCAATCTATACAGTCTAACTCGATTCGGTCAGTACGAGTAGCGAACAAGAAAGCAAAGTGGGAAACAGAAAAGGAGGAGAAAAAGCTATAAGTCAAGTGTATATAATAAGGAAGAGAAGAGAGGTCGAAAAGCTTCCGGTTTATTAAGCGGGTGGCTACAACCTGTCCCAATGACTAACTAACCGTTCCCAACTCCATCATAGTCATGCTTTAATATTTCTCATGTAGAAAGAGACGTGAAAGGGATGAAGTCACGAATGAGACGCTCGCTCATGCAATCAGCATCTAGTATGGAGAGAGGACCAAGATTGTGCGCTTTCTTTTGCATTCTTCACCCGAGCACTCTCAGCAAGGACAGACAAGAGAGAAATCCGTTTCGTGATCTTTCTTCTCGACCGAGACGGAGAATGGTTATTTGTTTTCCAGTCACATATGCTCTTTCTATCTCAACCTCAGTCTACTGGGTGATCCAGCTCGACCTGATGTACTTGCTTGGTCTTAGCTTGAGGTTCGTGAGCTTCGACATGCCGCTTTGCAACGAGAGGTAGCATTATATCGTCTTTTGCGGCATATGAGTTCGAATTAACTTACACCCCAATGAGCTTCAGCTCGACACAAGTCAACAGGTATCTCGCCAAAGAATGTCAGTCCCCATCATTCAATTTCAGAAACATGCGGGAGTGGGAGGATAATACTTTAGCGTATCTTGATGGGTCACAGCACCAATCCATACTCCTGGGCTTCAGTTATCAAGCTTCGATTCTCATCCAAACTTCACCAAGGCTTTGACTGGAAGTTGATATTGTCCCGACCTGAGCCAGACCCCCTTCAATATATCCCTTGTTCATTCCCAAATCCTCTTCATTAGTAGCTGATACGATTAGACCAATGTGATCCATAGTGTCAGCTTTGCCATCCCTCTCTATCACAAGATGGTCAATCTCAAGATTGAGGGTGCGAGCAGCATTACCCATTGCCATCACCGCCACTGAAAAGGCATATGATGACTTAATGGACCGGTTCTGGAGGGTCGACGACGTGAGTATTGTTGTTCTTACAAGCGCACTGCTGTGGTTTCTTGCCTGCGTTTGGGGTGGCAGAACGTAAAGTGAAGCCAAGAGGTTGGGGAACGTATGTATATGCGACAGTTAATGCAAAGACTTTTTCGCCTGGTCTTTGTCTGAAGCCGATCCAATGTGTCATGCAAAATGTAGCTGCTACAGCTAAACTACCCAAGCGTGATGTTCCTCCCCGCAGCGAGCGCAGCATCAATCTGTATCTTCAGCAGATCCTGTCTATTCAGATGCTACCGACCGTCACGTATCAGCACATCTCATCTTCAATGTATCCGCTCGTCTTCGACTCACCTTGGTATCACACAAACTCCTGAATGCCGAATCTCGATCATCAAACAGCGAGAGCGGCGAACCGAACTGTACGATCATCAGCTCAGGCCCTACCGGTTGAGAGGGGAAGAAGAGCTTTACCTCTGCGACACTTCCTCCGTCCATTACTAAGATTCGATCGTAATATGCTACGGTCTGAAGTCGATGTGCAATCGATATCAACTGATTTCGCCCATCAGTGCTTTTCTGGGTCAAGATGAATGGAAGAGCGTACCGTGACATCCGCGAACTTGGTCTGTATCACATTTTGGATGATCGCATCAGTCTCAGGGTCGACAGAGGAGGTCGCCTCGTCGAGAAGGAGGACTCTGCATCCCCTAGCCAGGGCTCGGACCAATGCCACTAACATTCTGTCAGTATTCGAGATGGTCAAGTGACGTACGGAGCTGCCTCTCTCCCGCACTGAAATTGTTTCCCTCGTTCAAGACGGTGGAGTCGAGTTTGAATTTCTCGTTCCTTGAGCTCGAGCTGGCGGAAGCCGAGTTGTCATGAACGAGAGCGAGGGCTTCGTTCAGCTCGCCATCGGTGCGAGCACCCGTCGGATCGATATTATCCCTGTTTCAGGATCAGCACGACCCAGCAGAACTGACAAGTGACTGGCCGAACCGACCCGCCGAAAAGAAAGGCATCCTGAGGGATGATAGCGAGCTTTTGCCTCAACTGCTCCTACTTCAGCAGGCGGTCTATAGTCTCCAGTCTTCCATAGCTTACCGTATCTAGACCGATACCTCGCAGATCCCTTCCATCAATAACAATCCTCCCTCCACAAAGCTCGACAGTCCGGAACAACGCCTGAGCGATACTACTCTTCCCTGCACCGGTCCTCCCAATGATGCCTACCTTCTCGCCCGGGTTGATGTCGAATGTCAAGCCTTTCAAAACGAGTGGGAGGTCAGGTCGATAGCGAAGTTGGACATCTTCGAAGGATAGTTGGCCTTTGCTCGGCCATTCCGCTCCTGGATCAGTCGGGAGGGTAGGGTCGGCTTCGATCTCGAGATCGTTATAGTATTGGACCCGTTCCACATTATTCTGCGGAGCGCGGGTCAGAGGCATGTTCGATTGTGTCGGTAACAAGCTTACCATCTCCTGCTCGACCTGGGCGAATAGCTGAACCAGATTCGAGAAAACTATCAGATAATGGTTAGTCGAAAGCCCCTCATCGTCGAGCAGAAGCATACCTGAAGCAGCCGCGAGCGAGTATGTGAGAACAACACCGAGCTTCGAAGGGCTGACATTATCTCGGAAAACAGCGCCGAAGATCGCGACGAGCTAGGAGCGTCGTCAGTTGGACTGCGATTTGTCGGAAGAAATGTAAACGTGCCGTGACGAGCATATAGCTCAGGAAGTCGAGCCGGACACCCAGCCATCTACGACACGTAAGCTATGAGCTAAGAGACCTCGTCGAGGCTGACATACCGCTGTATCGTGATCTGTTCGCCCTCGGTCAGCAGCTGGTACTGCACGCCCTTAGCTTACTCACAGTTATGATGTATGCTTGCTACATGCAATCATCAGTTCACTGCACGAGTAAATTCTCTCGTAGAACTTACGCATTCCACATTTACCGAATGCTGTAACCTCCTCTCAAAGTTGTCCTGCTGGCCAAAAGCCCTAATCACAGCGAGACCAGCCAGCTGCACACGAGATCAGCTCAAGGATTATAGACTGTTCGTAGACTGCGCGCTTACCTGTTCGCCAAAAGAGCTGTAGATGAAACTCCTCGAGATCGAGTCGATGCGCTTGACCTCCCGCGATGTCTGGCGGTAATACGAGGCGCAGATATACTGAAATTACTATATGAGCTTGAAGACTCTAGGTTAGATGAGGGGACTTACGTAGGCGAAGCCTAAGGGGATGAAGACTAGGCCTAGGTACGGGAAGGAGTAGACGACGAGGGCGAAGGTCCCAACGACGGAGAGGGCGTTACTGCGAGAGCTGTCAGCACCCTAACCAGAACCGACGAGGTCGAGGAGCCTACCTGAGAAGCTGATTCCAGACTTGCGCGAGCCGATCGTCCAGCATTTCGATATCTACGGACGATGTTGGTGAATTTCGCCTTACCAGAATACTTAGTCGACGTACCCTTGGATAGCCGGTTAATGATTCGTCCAGTCTATCACCGCAATCAGCGTCCTTCCAGATCTTCGCTCATGATATGATCCTGATGTAGGGGGAACTCAGCTCACCGGTGTCCGATCATGCCAACCCGTGGGACTCCGCATGACAGCCTTCCAAGCTCCATCGAAAAGAGCGAATGAAGCGCGTATCCCAGCAAGGATCATAGTATACGATGCTCCCCACTAATTCCCACATCTCAGCTCCTCATCCAGGCACCAAAACCTTGTAGCCAAGACTTACTGTAAAACTAGCAGCGGCCACACCAAGCGCTACAAAATATCAGTGCGACCCACCAGTGAATATGCCTTCCAGATAGACTTGGTGACGAGAGGGGAGGAAACATGTACCCACCAGCGTAGATAGCCATATAATCCCCTTGCTTGAACCCTTTGATCTCACCCCCACTCCAGAAACCCAAAAACAACGAATTCCCAACATTCGCAGCCTGAGTGAAACACAACAAAGCCGCACAAAGTCCGACCCAGCTCCAAGAACCCATCGCCTTCCCATACTTCGCGTAGACTCGCCATGAGACCGCTCCGATCTCCCTCTCTTCGTCGAGGAGGAGTTTCCCGCCTCCTCCTGTCGGAGTTTTGACTTTTGGTTTGGTCGGTTTTTCGTCGATGGTCTCTTCTAGTGCTGGGGAGGAGGAGGAACCGAATTCGATCATCAGGGTACGGAAGACGCCTTCTTCCTCTCTCAAAGTCTGGCCCACAAATCAGCTACACCTTCACAAAAGGGGTAAGCTACCGCTCCAACTCACCGCATATGTCCCCGCCTGGATGATCCTCCCGCGATTCCCTCCATCCCGATCAAGAACCAAAACCAAATCCGCCCTAGGCAACACATCCAGATGATGCGTTACCAAAACCCTCGTCCTTTTCGCCAAAGGTCCATTCAGAATAAGGTTGTGCAACAAGTGGTGTCCGACGTGCGCGTCGACCGCTGAGAGCGGATCATCGAGGAGTACGATGGAGGATGCTTTGTCGTATGCTGCTCGGGCGAGACAAATCCTTTGGCGTTGACCACCGGAGAGGGTAATTCCCTTCTCGCCGATCTTGGTCCTGCAGATCGTCAGCGAAGCTCAGGTGCAACATTTTCCACGGAGGGAGAAGCGTCTCGGAATCTTTTGAAGGCATGTATGAACGAAGCAAGAAGCATTCGGAAAGAACGAGGAGGTTCTGGACAACTCACTGATCTCCATCGGGCCACATATCAACTTCAGGTCGAAGAGCACAAGCGTCGATAATCTCGTTCACCCGGTCGATGTCCACATCCTCAGGTTTCGACGAGAAGGTGATGTTCTCCCTAATCGTCCCAGACTGCACCCAAGCGTGTTGGGGAACTACGACTTCTTAGCCAGTCTTAAGGTTGGAAAGAGGACTGATCCACTCACCGTAACTGACCGGGCCACCAAAGACGACATGGCCATCCAACTGCTTCATCTCATTGATCAAACCCGACAACAGAGCAGTCTTCCCCGTCCCAACCCGTCCGACGATACACACCAGTGCACCTAAATCTCATCAGCTGGTGAACGCACTTCTTCCACCTTTCCACCCTTCCACCCTTCTGCCCCTTTTCCCTCCTTCCTCTGCCTCCCTTCCCCTCTCAATGCCCAACTCGTATTGCGCGAAACCAAAACCCACCTCTAGCAACCTGCAAATTGATATCCCTCAACGAGAAAGGCACCCCCTCATCCTTCTTTTCTTCAACCGGCTCAACAGGAGGCAAACCCTTCTTCTTCCTCTCCTTCGCCTCCTTCTTCTCCCTCTTCGCCTTCTTCTTATCCTCCTTCTTCCCAGCTCGATCAAGACGACCATGCTTCCGTGCACCGTGTTGTTCCGCTGGAGTGGCTGAATCGAATTGGAAGGAACCTACGACGTCTATGGAGTGTGAGGAAGAGGGTTCGATACGGATCTCGCGTTTGAGTTCGTCAGCCTGGAGTCGGGGTGTCCGTCATGACTCATCAATCTAGCAATGACAAAACGCACCCGTAACATCACGCCGATACGACCTGTACTATGTCAACCAGTTCAGAGATGAGGGATGAAAGCAACGTACCGACGGCGACCGCAGCATCACTGACCGCCGTAAACGCCATAGGCAAAAATGAGATGGGCTGTTTAAGCACGTTGAAATATTGTAAACCGGAGAAGATGATCGCAGCGTCGAGCTCATGCTTGCTCAGTCCGTACGTGATGAAAGTGACTAACGCCCACCATCAGACTTAGAATTTGACGCAGTGAGAAGGATCTAGTTCTGGTCGAGAAGGTGGATTTGACTCGACTCACGGACAGCAGCGAGGATAGGGATGAATTGCATCGTCGCGCTCATCGTAGCTCGATTCAACCCGTTCCTTCGAAGCTTGGCGAGTTCCTGCCTTCGGAGCTTGGAGACTTTCTCCCCGAAGAAGACTTCGTAGGCGTAAAGCTTGACCTAGGTAGACATCAGTCGACATTCACTGATCATAAAGACGAGTCCAACTTACAGCTCTGATGTTGTTGATGATCTAGTTCAGAGTACCTCATGAGCATCGGCGATTTAAAGTGGTAGGGGCAGAGGGCTCACCTCTGAGAGAAGCCGGACTCGGACATCGACAATCTTCATCTGCGCTTGACGGTAGGTGATCATCCGGACGAACATGATGGCTTCCAGGGGGTCAGCGGATGACACACGCAGCACCGAATCATCTACCTTGTAGCGGGGTTGCGAGTACCAGTATCTACCCCTCATTCAGCGAGCTGGTCCTGGACGCAGAAGCCGAAGAGTGGATAAAGGAAATTACTACTCACTGCAAGGCCGACCAGAGCGGAATATCCAAGCGTGTAAATTAGTAATGCAATCCCGACCAAGATCTGTAAAGGCTGAACGACGAGATTGAGGGTCATCGGTGCGGCGAAGTCCTGAGTGAAGCGTATCAGCCTTGCTTTGCTCGTTCAATTGTGAGAAAGCGCGACGTACCAGGAAGGAAGCATCGGCTGAGACCATAGTTGTCAGTCGACCGTTGGTCATCTCGATCCGTGACTTTCCGGACAACCGCCTGTTAGGAAACATATCAGCTTAACATCCCATAAGGCCCGTGACATATCAGTCAATGTCCAAGCTCATGGTCACAGCAGCTCACATAGATTTCCTTGATACCAGATCGATCACCTATACAACCCAAGTAAATCAGCTGCTGAACCCAGCAGAACGGTACCCGTGTTGATTCGTGCCACAAACTCACCGAAGCCCTCATCAAGAACCCAACGACACTCCCCCTCTGAGTCGACTGATAATTGAACAAACTCGCAGTCATCATCATCACGAACAAAGCCACTGCCAACCCAATTCCGTATCCTACCGATCGAGGTGGTTCGAGATCGGCGGTGGAGAGACCGGCTTTACCGGCTGCGTGATAGGCGTTTGCTAGGGAGAGCTGGGTTATGATTTTGCGGGTTATTAGGGGTGATGTGATTTGGAGTATGGCTGGAGCTTTGCGTCAGTCAAGCGACTACGTCAAGGGAGAGACAGACAGCTGTCCGATGGAGGTAGGAATGGAAGAGGGAGTAGAAGAGGAGTAGAGAGTAGAAGACAAGCGCGCTGTGAGGGGGGAAGTAAAAGTGAAAAGAGTGGACCACACCACTCACATCCACAAGCACTCAAGATGACCGCCTTCCACCACCTCCAAGCCACCGTATAATACATGGCCTTGACCAGACTCATATCATACCCTTTCCCATCCTCGATAACCAACTTCCCATTCGCGATCTTCGTAGCCTTCCTCTTCCCGTGAAGCTTCACCATCTCGGGATCGAGCTCGATAGCGGGTTTCTTCCCAGCTTTCGCCGTCATGCTCGATTTCGCCTTATCCTTCCCCTGCTCCTTTTCGCCCGAGGAGAGTGTCAGCATGTGAATCTTTTCCGCAGCGATAAGATCCTTCGAGACCTCCCCCGCAGGTATCGGCCTAGGAAGTGTCACACCCTCACCATCATCTTCCAACTTCACCTCCCCCAGAGCGCCGGTCACATCATCCACCACGTCCACCTCTGCAGCTTCCTCTCTTATCACGTCACCCTCACCCTCATCCTCGATCTCGACGGTCGTCTTCGACCTTTTACTCAAACCAAGCTCGGCTTTCTCAAGGTCCTCCGCTCCGACTTTCTCATCATCGACTTCCCGACCTTTCACGAGATCGCCGCTCCCACTTCCTCCAGCAGTGATAGAAGTATTCGAAGAAGAAGGGGATGTCGATGACGAGAGCTTCGTATCTTTGCTAGACGGATCGAGACGCTTCGGCTTGAACTTGTCGATCCGACGTGAAGGGGGCATTCGCATCTGGAAGTTTGCTTCGAGTTCGTCTGCGTTCTACACGTTTCGATCCGGGATCAGCAAGAATCCATCATCATTCAGGTCTGGATCTAGATTTTATCGTAGCTGGGAAAGGAAGAGGAGAAAACAAAACGAGGTGACTGACGTTCTGACATTGTAAATCCTCTGTTAGAGTCCATAGGTCTACCCAGTGTCATCCTCATCAGCTCAAGCCATCAAATTAAGTAAGAGCAGGAAGAACGTGGATGGAGACGGGGAGGAGGTAGGAGCGGGAAGGGGAACTCACCATCCGCTTGTAAAGGCCTCGAATACCCAACAGACATGATCGGTGATACCCATTGAAAGATCATCCTCGACAACGGGTTGGCAGTGTTCTGAGGAAGAGGAAGACCGGAGAACGCCGCGGGGGGTTTGGGTTTGGGATGATACAGTGGGATTGGCATGATGGGCGGAAGGGATCGAGGGGGTTGTGAGGCGGCAATGCCTGGAAATCTGGAAGGAAGATGACCGAGATAGATTGGAATCGGGGTACAGCCAGATCCTGGGCGATGTGTTGCTCGATGAAGGATATAAGAGAGATTGGAAGGAGGAAAAGATAGCAAGGAAGAAAGGAGAGGAACGGAATGAGAGGCGCGCGATGACTGAAATAAAATGGGTGACGGGGTGAATGCTTCGGTCTTCGGTGTAATAATCCGAAGGGGTGTCGGCTGAACATGCGTTTTGGCGTGCTGGGGCTTGCCGCCTTTGATTCGTGAACGATTAGGTGAAGAATGGTTACGCGAAAGCACTCAAGCTGTGGGAAACCGAATGCCCCAAGTGCGTGGAGGGAATTTTCGAGCTTATCGACGAGAAGGACTCATGGGAATGCGAAGATTTCGGTGCTATTGGGCGGTACTCATGCCAGAGATCGATGGGGTCTCACGCGACCAGCCGTAACACTTAGACTCCGCCGACCTCTTCCATTCTTCGTTCCATCCGTTTAAGAACAAGGACAAGGCGATTCTCATGAATCGATGCTCTACCGTTCAGTCAGTCTTGACAGCTAATGTCCATCTGGCCCTTTTTCTTCAGTCTCATGGAAGCAGACTCTAGCTACTCAATTGGGAAGATTAGACGCTTACAAAGAGACCAAAGCACCCTCTTACCTTCGATTTGTAGGGGAAGCGCTTCGATAGATTAAAGGGTCTATCGTCTAATGCAACATTAGGACGCTTCCAAATCCCTTTAAACCTCTTTCATTACGACCTCGATCCTTCATCCTCTAATCCTACCATCAAACTTGACGTGTCACCTTACATCCCAATGGTGCCTTCCTCTTTCCAAACTAGGTCCACTCATATCACCTGTCGCCCATACGAGATCACCGCCCAGCTAATGTCCACATGTCTTTGTTTTGATACTGATCCCCGTGCTTAGGAAAAATGTATTTACCCCATCCAAACGATTTCGCTCTTCTTCTCCGGCCTTTACGGCGCTTGCGACGCAAAATCTCCCTAGATTGGAGTGATGTAAGTACCCAAAGATACTAGGGGACGATCGACAAGCAATAAGGGATCTCTTGAGCTTGAAGGGAACTGCCGAAATGGGCGAGTTGAACACTAACTGAAGCTATCCGTATCATGTCGCATACAAGCCATGTCGCATCTCTCAACCCTACGTCTGCAAGACGCTCAATATTGATTGCCATCTTCCCCTCGGACGGCATTTCTCCCGGATAGGCATAGCCTCCTTATCATCCCCGTGGCGCCCTTCCGGAAGAAACGCAAAACCCCAATATGAACCCCCACCAGCTGCGCTCACTCAGACACCGCAAACATCGCCCCGATGTATCCGGAGATTTTTACAAAAATACCTCCCGGCTATCGCCGTGCCTGAAATCCCGAACTTTCTACGTTGAGCTTTTTACCGGTGCATAACTTAATTGAATCCATTTCCGCATCGCCTTGATGACTTAATGGTCATGGGGTTCGAAAGTATATAGACTGATGCACGTTCTTCTTTCATCATCCCCGTCCATCCCCCTTTTTCCTCCATTATTTCCCTCGACTGACCAACTCTACCTATAACTACTAGCTCAGCTTATTCCCAGCTTCATTCCGGTATCTCGCCAAGTATAATCACACCGATTCTTCAACACAATGATCCTCCCCCTCCCCCTCTCTTCCCAACCAGCCTACCTCCTACTTCTCCCCCTCATCTCACTCTCCCTCTTTCCCCTCGCTTCAGCTCGACCAACCCCAAATCGACGAGCATCGATCACACCAATAACGGACGGTTCCCAAATCTCGGGGAAGAAATACGACTACGTCATAGCCGGTGGAGGGTTGACCGGTGTCGTCCTTGCTTCGAGGCTTAGTGAAGATAGTGGGAGGAGTGTCTTAGTGATTGAGGCTGGGTATGATGAGGAGGGGAATAGTGGTGTTACCGGTGAGTCTCTTCCTTCCTCCCTTTCGCTACTGCCCCTCCGCCCTCTTCCCCCCCCCCCCCCCTCCTCCCCCTCGTTCGACCCCCTTCACTTGACTAACCCCGCGAATCCCCCTTCAACTTACTACCTCCTCTCTTTCGCTTTCCTGCTACAACCCCTCGTTCCTCCGCTTTTACCCTCGGGAAAACTTTGCACCTCGGATCAGATGATCGGGATTACAGCTGATATGTTTGTTGAGGGTAGACGCTTCCCAGTATCAGAGTACTTTCGGGGTGAGTCCTCTGTTCTTGTGCTCCCCTCCCGAAAACTTCACCTTCGTTCCGCTCCTCCTCCTTCTCCGCCCTTTTCTTCTGGTCATCCTCCTCCTCCTCCTCACCGCCTTTTCTCCTCCTTCGCGCTCCTCCTTTTCGCCTTCCCTCCTCGTTCGCCCTCCCCTTCCTCCTCCTTCTCGTTCGCGCTCCTCCTTCTCGTTGTTACCTCACCTTTCATCCCTCTTGGCCGAATGATGGATTGACCGAACGATGAGATGCCCGAACAAGAGCAAGAAGCCATAGCTGACAGTCTGTCCCGCTCAGAGCTCAATCGATTGGGCATACCAGACCGTCCCCCAAACGACCGCCGATAACCAGACTCAAACGATTCGTGCAGGGAAGGCTCTGGGTGGAAGTACGACGATCAATGGGTTGGCTTGGAGTAAGCCTCATACCTTCCAGGTAAGTCGAGTTTCCTTCCTCAACCACCTCAACATTTTCACCTCGCCTTCTTCCCGAATACCCTTCCTCCCACCGCACGGTTTAATCCCTTCGTCTGTCTGCAGCCAACTTCATCGCGATCGCTACGATCGTCACGATCGTCTCCCTCTTTCGAGGCATATCTCTCTGCTTCGGGGGCATATCTCTCTGCTTTCGGGGGCATATTACTCCATTTTCGGGGAAGGTTGCTGATCGGTCGTGAAACAGATTGATGCATTGGAGACTGTCGGGAATACCGGGCTCAACTGGGCTTCATTAGAACCCTACGTACGTACCATGTCCACAGAAACCTGAGCTGGAGACTGATGTTTCATACAGATGCTTCGTGCAGAAGGATTCCAAGCTCCATCATCCTCTCAAGCTGCGGCTGGAGTCACCTACTCTGCAGGATGTCACGGATCAGGTGGACCGATCGGGACGCAGTACGATCCGAACTCGTAAGTATTCCCTCTCTCGTATTCCCTCTCTCAGTCATGAACGGAGAGCTGATCTGGTGATAGTACACCCGCAGCACTCGAGCATGACTTCAATACCACCGTCCTTGGTTTGGGATTACCTTATGCTACCGACTTGACGTGTGGAGATCCGGCTGGAGCTGCTCCGATCTCGAATACTCGGAGTGGGAATATACGGATCGATGCTTGTGCGTCCAACCGACTCTCATCTTAAGCCCGTCCTGATTGCCGACTTGACTAGATCGAGGATACCTGTACGGAAAGACCATCCCGAATCTGACCAGTAAGTACCCAGTTAACCTCTGAAGAACCAAGACAGCCCTTATCGAGCTCGGCTGACGCCTCGCTGCAGTCCTCTCCGGGGCCAACGTCGGTCGAATTCTTCTCTCCACCTCCTCCCCACCCGTCGCAACAGGTCTGGAATTCCAAGACTCCTCAAACAACATCTACACCGTCTCCGCCAATCTCGAAGTGATCATGGCGACGGGTTCACTCAAGACCCCTGCCATCCTCCAACAATCTGGGATCGGGCCTGCTTCGGTGTTGTCGAGTGCTGGTGTGACGCAGGTGGTTGATCTTCCGGTAGGATTGAACTTGATCGATCAGACTACGACGACTACGGATTGGAGTTTTAAGGGGCCGAGAGGTGGTGGCCAGCCTATTACCTTTCCTCGGTTCGAGGTGAGTCGGCGACCTATGCTCTCCAGACAATCCAGCCTGTTTGCATTGTCGATTTTTGGATTAGCGATCGCTGATGCTTTCTGATGCCAGGATATCGTGACGGGAAATGACGCAACGACTTTGATGGACATGCTTCAGAACGACCTCGCTTCGTACGCTCAAGCAGCTGTCGATGCTGGCGCTGCATTTTCGGCTTCCGGTCTTCAGACGGTGCTCGAGATCCAGAGGGGTTGGATCTTGAATCAAAGTGCCGGTATCTCCGAGAGTTTCGACTACTCCTTCGGTACGTCGACCTATCTCTAGCTAGGCATTCCGCTGATACAGACTCGTAGGAAGTACTCTTGGTAAGCCTCGCGTCTCTTCGCCCGCTAACGCCAGGCTATGACTCATGGTACCTCCTCCCCTTCGGTCGAGGTTCCGTCCAAATCCAAAACAACCAACCGTACTCCTCCTCAATCACCATCGACCCGAGATACTTCTCCAACCCATTCGATCGCTTAGCCCAAGGTGCCACAGCCCGATTCACCAGAACCGTCTCGGATACCATCCCGTTAAGTGGTGATATCACCGGTGAGACTGTTCCCGGAAGTCAGCTTGGGATGGGAGCGGATCTCGAGGCTTGGTCGAGTTGGGCGGAAGGGAATTATAGGAGTAATTGGCATCCTATTGGGACGGTGGCGATGATGAGTCAATCGATGGGGGGTGTAGTCGATTCGAGGAATCGGGTGGTAAGTCGAGCCGTCCTCTCTGCCTTAGTTCTGGTAGAACTAAGTCGAACCATGATCTGAAGGTGAATAACTGGTTGCTGATGTCGTGTAGTATGGTGTGACTGGTTTGAGAGTGGTCGATGCTTCGGTTTTGCCGTTCCAGGTATCCTCTCACTTGATGACAGTCCTCTACGGCTTGGTACGTCTTCTCCCGATCTCAATATTAGGGAAAAGCTGAGATTCCATCCAGTCCGAACGCGCTTCGGACCTGATCAAGGCAGACCATTTCAGCAACACTACCACCAAATCAACCTCGACCTCGGTTTCTCAATCCGCTACTTCGGTTTCGAACGCGGCGTCGAGCTCCCAATCCGCCACTTCCTCTTCGTCGACATCCCTGACTGCTCCACCTACCAAGACGGGGATGGCGATTCATCCTAATGGGGATACGACCAAGTGTCTGGAGGTTAGGGGCTCGAGTTTCTCTAATGGGGTTGCTGTTGAGTGAGTCGATGTGCTTCTGTCGATCCGCTCTCTCCCCTGTGTTTCCTTCCAATTGACCCCCTCCCCCGGGTGCCTTTCCCCCCTTTTTTTCCCATCCCCAAGAAACGACGCTCCTTCCCCAAATTGTACCCGAGATCCATGCTCCATCGCTCAAGACTCTTTGCCACCTCGTCTCCGCCTCGCGTCTGATACACCTGACCCGCTCGTTTCAGCCTCGCTGGTCTCACGCTGACGCTCGGACCCGTAGCATCTCCGATTGCACCGGCTATACCAACCAGAACTGGCTCATCTCCCGTGGCTCCGGAGCTGTCCAAATCGCAAATACCAACTATTGCCTTGACGCCGGGTCGGACCCAGCCAATGGAGTACAGATGAAGATCTGGACGGTGAGTAGAGTTTTCTGCGTGCTATCCAGATCTGGACTGATGAGCTACCTCGTCAGTGTTACTCTGGCATTTCCGCTCAGACTTGGACATACGGGACGGATAACACCATCTCGGTGATCAATGATAGTCAATGTCTCGACCTGACCAGTGAGTTTATTTCTCTCTCTCTCTCCGTCAAACTCATCGTATTCGTGTGGTCGGTGGCTGACGGAGCCCACCCCAGATGGAGTCACGACGAATGGTAATCCTGTTCAGACATGGAGCGTGAGTCTTTCCGGGCCGTTTTTTCCACTTTGATGAAGACTGACGAGGCGGTTTCGTAGTGCTCCTCGAGCAATGATAACCAGATATGGACGACTTAGAAGAGCGAAGGCGATCCGATGTCGAGGTGGAGGATCGAAAGTATAATGGTTGACTAAATGACTCAATGGGTTGGATATGGACAATTCCCCCTCAATGTAGCTATTAGGGAGGGTAGAATACTTGAGATACAAATATGATTGCTGAAGTGGCATGGACGTTCAGCGATGCTTGTTAAGGATGGGTTAAAAGTGGCTGTTCTGACGGTCAGAACTGATAGTTACTCTCGATTCACGGGGCGAGTGTTGTCTCACTGGATGACGGCCTGGCTCGTGTGTAACATATCTTCATCAACATTAACGGGCTAATTGGTGTCTAACATGTCTTCAGTGCAAGTCTCGGATTCACAGAGCACAGTATTCGGAGATATAAACCGTGACTCAGTCAACTCCGGACTTGTCGAGAGAACTTCGGACCCACCTTTGCGAGAGCATTCGAAGGCTCATTTTTGAAAGGGGAGGGGAAAGATGAGGTGACGGCATTGATTTGACGAGGATGGCGAGACCGATGACCGTGGAGGAGGAGGAGGATTGGGGTAATGAACGGGAGCCGAATCGGGGGTAGGTGATGGTAGAGTCCTGTGAGAGGGGTAAGGTGTAGTATGTAGTTGACAATAATGCTGATCTCGTTAGCTGTCGTCCTGATCGGACACAGTTGGATACAAGGCTGATCTGAACCAAGTCTGGTATCATTCGATTGAGGTCGGCTTCGATTGATACGCAAGGGTTCGACCCATCTTTACATATTCCATTGTAACATCCCGTCAAACCAATACTGGCACATCCGTTGCAGTCGTTGAATCACCTTGAGGTTCAGCTAAGATGTTACATCCTCATCCTCCTAAGCAGAATATATAGTCAACTTCGCCTAGAAGTTCACGAATGAATCGGCAGATCCACCGCGGAATCTGAAGGCGTGCACTGGTAATGACTTGATGAATCATATGCAGCCCCGTCCTTCTGAAATTCCCCCACGTTGACACTGATTGTAACTCGATGATCCCAAGTCCGGAGTTCTGATTTTTCAAGCCTTCCCTGGTTCATCCGATGTTCTAGCCAAGAGCATGGTGTGCGATGGAGACTGCTTTTGACTGCTTCTTCTCGGCGAGCGGTATAGCTCGTAACAACGGGAGGACCACTCGCGACTCCATACGAATCGGCGATATTTTCTCTTCAGGGATCATGTAATGGGCGAAAGACTCCGATCGATGTCTGTGTACCAGTTTCGAATATCCCGGAAGCCATGAAGCCGTCACCTGAAACACGCCGATCATGTCACAACGGAATACACTTGAGGTCAATACCCTGTTTCACCGAGTAACCCAAAGTTGAGCGAAGGAAGACCCTGTTTCGCCGAGTTCGACTCAACGAAGAACGACACCGTTTCGGCGTTTACCAGACACAAGACTCACCGTACTCGGAGAGAAAGTCACTTACCCCGAGGAATGCTTTCGAGAATGACCTAGTCCTTTACCTACCTTTGACGAATCCGAGAGCACCGGTCCGAGGAAAGGCTAGGCGCTACTACCCTAGAGATATGTTCCCCGTGATGAGGGGAACAATCTAGTGTGATTACGCTGATCCTCGGACCTGCATGGGACACTCCGGGATTGATCTCTCGTATAAATAGCACTCACGAGTCTCGTCACCCCGTCGAACCTGCTCTTTACTCGGCACAGCACGATCATTTCAAAACACCTTCTTTCTACGGCTATCCTATCCGACGATCATGTTGACCCCGTTCATCGCCCTTATCTCACTCTTCGCTATACAGTCCGTAGCGAGTCCCGCTCCGGACAACACAATGCCCGAGTCAACTCTGACGGTCACCGTTACCGCTCCTCCTGTCACTGTGACCGTCGAATCCACACCTGATACTGCCGCCGCCGCTGTGCTAGTGACAGCGGATGGCCATACCACCATGCCGGCTTCCAGTGCCAAGCCGACCACCAAGCCGTATCCGAGTACCGAACAGGCGAATACCAGGACAGCTACTACTTCCACCGCTGTCATCATCCCATCAGGCTCCGAATCACATTCCGTCGAAGTAAGCTCATCTCCTTTCCACTCCCTCAAAAACTCCTCTCCCTTCCCAATCCTCCACAACGTGCCTTGATATCGTACTGATCCACTCATTCTAGCTAATCAACAAGTGCGCATCCGGCCAACCAGTCTTCCTTTACCAAGGGAATTTCAACCCCCAAGGATCGACAAAGATCAAAGGTCCCCTCCTAGGTGGCGTGGCATGGTTGAGTAACTTCGCCGGTGCTGATTGTCTCTCATCGGGAGTGAATTGCGCGACGGTAGAGTTTACACTGGTGAACCCGGGGAGTAGCGCTGGGAATGATCAGAATGCTGCGGATTTCTCATTGCAGTCCCAGGGGCATCATCAGCAGTGGGTCGAGTCGCTTTCTTCGGATGTTTTTCGCCTCTCTTCTTCCGTTGACTTTCGATTTTCTCTCCTTTGTCGGTTTCGGATTTCCCCTTCTTCGTTGGGTTTCGATGTCCTTACTATGCTGGGACGGTTACCTTCCTCGCTGTTTCGGTGATTCTTCTTCGCTATCGTTTGCAATCCCTTACCTTCTTGGTTCGATCCCCTTCTTCGTTGCTGGTTGTTTCGGATCCCCTAATTCGATTTTGGGATTTCGGACGTTTCGAATCCCTTACTTCGATGTTCGTCACACTCGATGCTTCATTCTTCCTCGGTTCGCATCACACGAACGTTGAGAGAGATGGGTAGCTGATACGAGGTAAACTTGTAGTACCTACGCGATGGACTTCGCCTTCACCGGTTCATGTACCCTCCGTTCACCTGGATCATGTCAAGGGAATTCCGGGGCGGCTTGTCCGGGAGGGTATATCGGCGCTGATACAGAGGATGGGGCGCCGGTTCAATGCACGGCTAGTAATACGGGGGTGAGTACTGATTCGTGGGAACCAACCTCGCTGGTGTGGTGGATGATTAGGGTGGTAGATACAGATCACTTTCTGCTGAGCAGACTGTTGAGACCCCGTCAAATGATGGATGAAGTCTCCAATTTCGGTATGGACGGACTTTTCTGCGTATGTTTATACGATGTGATACGTGATCTGATTTCTATATTATCTGATGCATGACCTGATATCTATCCGATCTGACTTCGACATTGAACAGCATGAACGTGATGACGACCTACGTTCAGGCCAAAGTCGAGTCGAGTCAGTCTGGAAGAGCGATGTTGCGCGAAGCCCGCTTTCTGCTTCCCTCTCAAACAATCGGAAACAGCCATTGAATACCGTCAGAAATGCCGGTCAAGAGGATGAGAAATCTCCCCCCCTCCCCCGTGTATCTAATCTCATCCAAAGGGGTTCAATCGAGATTTCCCCTTTGCTACATCCCTTTCAAGCCACAAAAAGGCATATTGAGAAAGGCATCTATCGACTTAAAGGAGCGTTCGTGACTCTCCCCTTGAGTGATTTCTCTCAGGAGAAACAATCCAGGTGAGTAGGAATGTAAGCATCTTCCGTTTAGCTCGATACGCCCTCTACTTGTTCGACCCTTTTTTCCCTCCCACAAGATAATACTCACTTGCCACCGTCACCAGTTATTCGTTTACAACCTAGCCACCTTTATACTTCATAAGACAACGTCATAATGCTCACCATCACCCTCGCTTTCACCGTCATCACCTCCCTAGTTCTCGGAACCACAGCCAACTCAATCAGCCAACGTGACGAATTTCACAACGTCCAAGTAAAGCTTCTCCCCCTTTCCTCCTCCTCCTCCTCCTCCTCGTCCTCCAATTGCGCTGATCCCTTCAAGCCCAACTCTACTCAAACATCTCGTCCCGTCCAACTCTGCTTAATTTCGAGACATCTGACACCTTTTCTTTCGCTCTAGCTCATCAATAACTGCAACTCCGGTAATCCACTCTTCCTCTATCAGTCCGACCCAACTCCTCAAGGATCCGGAGAGATCAACGGACCCATCATGGGTGGAGTCGCATGGCTCGATGGGTTCTCAGGTGCGGATTGTCTCTCCTCGGGTGTTCGGTGGAGTTCACTCTGATGAATCCCGGTGACGACGAGTCGGGGGATGCGTATAACTCGGTTAATTATAGTTTGCAGAGTGAGGGGAATCATCAGTTGTGAGTGAAAGTTATAAAAAGTTTCACATCTTTCAATCTCGCTCGCTTCTTTTCGCCATATTCTGTTCGTTTCGAGGGGGAAAGGATGCCGGGTCAAGGGGGGAAGGAGAGGGAGAGGTGGTGCTGAGGACGGGAGGTGAAAGGATTGATCAAATTGAAGGAGGAAAGACGGACGGGAAGAGAAGAGCAGGTGAGAAAAAACAAAAGCTGATTGTGCCGCAGTACCTACCCGATGTACTTCACCTATACCGGTTCGTGTGTTAATGGCGCTCCTGGACCATGTATGTGGGGTTTGGCTAGCGCTTGTCCTGGTGGGTATATCGGGACGGATACTTTCAGTGGGACGCCGGTACAGTGTCAAGCGACGAACACTGGGGTAAGTGCTCTTCACTTCAGCATAGGAACGGGCTTCAGAATCGGTGAGCTGATGTCCAGGTAGATTCAGATCACTTTCTGCTGAGCGCGTTCGGGAGAGCGGGGATGAATTTTGCGGGACGAGAGAACCGTTGAGATCGGTTGAATACCTTTGGCAAACGTTTTGGCTTTAGTAGTTTTCTATGTATGAGATCCTATGGACAACAAGCGGTCTGTACACCAGGGATTTGCTTCGGCTTGCTTCGAGTCGACTGCTACTTACTGCCCGTCCAGCGTCGAAACGGTGCCGGGATATCAATCCCTCGTCAAACGCCTCCGGACGATTTCGTGAAAACCCCCGGGAACTCGCCGATGTATCGAGCAGCGGTCCATCGAATCATCTAATCAAATCCATGGCCACTTCCTATTCTCGATCTTTCCAGCCCAGGACAAGGAAGAGACACAAGCCAAAATCGTAACGATCACTTCTGCTGAAACCTCCCTTAAGCTCAATCTCAAGCTTACTCGAAAGATGTCCACCAAATACAAGTACCTCACCGGTCGGTCCTCTTCCTCTTCCTCCACCTCATCCTGCTCTACACCTCGAGCTGAGCCTTTTGCAGATAACCAAGTCCATGACTTCATGACCAACGGTTTCCTCCGTCTCTCCAAAGCCTTTTCCCCTGAAAAAGCGGTGGAATGGACGAAAGACGTTTGGACCCGATTGGGGATGGATCCGAATGATCAGAGTACTTGGGATAAAGAGTGGATTAACATGCCTTGTACGTGGTGTTGAGTGGCGTCCTCTCGAGCTCGCAGATCTAAAAGATACAGAAGAGAGCGGGATACTGATGCGTGGAGGATAGCACATAAGACCGAGAAGATTGAGAGTTTTAGTCCGGAGGTTTGGGGTGCTATCGGGGAGCTGATCGGGGGGCATGAGAAGATGAATCCGAGGTTTGATAGTTGGAAGTGGGTACACTTCACATCGTTTTTGCTCCTCCCTCTCCTCGCTCCTGCTCCTTTCGACTGTCGATATGCGGAAGTCAAAGCTGATGAGCACGATCACAGCGACGGACTCATCGTCAACCTTGGTAAACCGGAGTATCTGGATCAACCTCCACCTCATCCGAAACAGCTCGAGCGATGGCACTGTGACGGGGATGTACGTCCAAGTCTCTGTCGCAAAAGGCGTACTGACCACTATCTTGTGGACTCAGTTCTTTCTTCATGTAAGTTACAGAACCATCGTCAGACCTGATCCGGTTTATGGTGCTGACACCAGCTTGGAACTACCTCAGTTCCTAGATAGCCCCGAACAAGCCCTCCTCACCGTCCCCCTTTTCACAAATATCTCCCCAGGTGGAGGGGGAACGATGATAGCCCCCGAGTCAGTCGGGATCATCGCTCGATACCTGGCCGATCATCCTGAAGGTGTCATGCCCAGGGATTTCCCTTTCGCAAAGATCAGGGATCAATGTACACATTTCGTCGAACTTACAGGAGAAATTGGTGATGTACGTCCTCGTCCGTCCCCCTTTCCAAAGAAACGTCAGGCTTTCCAAATTGAGCTGTCCCTTTTACAGCTACTCTTACCGATATAGGCTGATCTCAAGGTTGACTAACAGGTGATCCTACTCCACCCGTTGATGTTGCACAGCGCATCACATAACAACCTCCGTACTCCACGGATCATAACCAACCCACCAGTCTCTTTAAATTCACCATTCGTGTTCTCCCGTCCAAACACCTCGGAATACAGTCTGGTCGAATTGAAGACGCTAAAAGAATTGGGAGTGGACCCGATGAAGGATGTGTCCATGGGATATGAATTTAAGAAGGTGGGTGAGAGGAAGGAGGTGGTTCCGGAGAGGTTGAAGGTCCAGGCGAAATGGAAGGAGGAGGAATTGATTAGGTTGAGGGGGATTAAGGCGTAGCTTTGGTCGAGGCGGAGGGCGGAGGGGCAAAGGGGTGAAGGGGTGGCATCACAGTTTTGGAACATAGCTTCTTGTCTTTTCCTTGACGAGGCTTTCCCATGCGATTCCTGGCGAGGCTTTCCATACGTCTCCTGGTAAGTTAAGACTTTCCATGTGTCTTGCTCAGGTCTTGGCGAGATTTTTGCTTATCGAATGTGGGAACTCGGTCGTCTGTCTCGAGAAACCATTTCTCTTGGCTGTTGACTCTTCGGTTAGTTACGATGGTGATAGCCCGTGATCTGGGAAATGCAAGCAAGGTACACAAAGAGAAGCATCCTCATGCCCAAAACAATTCAAACAGTAAGCTGTGGGGGAAGCAAATCGGCCATATCCGAACCCATCTGCCGAACATCCGAACCCGGTTCAACCGGGCCGATTCCCATCCTGCTCAACCTCCAGCTGACCATTTTCACTACCTACCACCTCCTCCGCAACCTCTAACTACCTCGCAGCATCCCTTCAAAGATCCACCTTTCAATCCCCATACCTTCTCGTCACCATACACATCTCCCCCTGAAAAGATTCAGCCGATTTCAGGAATAGCCATTCCGCACCATGGTGAAATTCGTGGAACAACGAGAATGGCAAAACGCCAATGGACCTATGAACGTCGATCGACCTTCCCCTGTCCTCGCTACGAAAGGGGATGCGGATCCAGAATGGTTGAAAGATTTACAGCGGGATGGTGTATGTCCAACCTTTCTTGCTCTCGCTCTTCTCTTCCCAATTGTATCCACTTTCCTCTTCCGACACCTCTTCTGGCCTCCTCCGCCGTGTTCACTCTACTCCGCCGTTCCCAACTCCTCTTTAGCTCACTTTCTCAATCCGCTTCCACTTGCCCGTCCCCGCGATCATAACCTCGAACCCCTCTGTTGGAGTTTGAGAACCCCTGAATCGAAGCTAAATCGATCCAAAGCTGAACGAGTACTGTACAGTTCGTAGTGTTGAAAGGCGTCATCACCCCCGAAAAAGCAGCGGAATACGCTAGGAAAGGAGAAGATTGGCTCGAAGGTTTCGATCTCGGGTATAAGAGGGATGATCCGAGTACTTGGGATGTGAAGTATTTACCGAGACATAATCGAGGTGGACTTTATTCTCAGTAAGTCCTCTCATCCTCTCCTTCTGTCTTCCTCGTCCTCTCCTTCTCTCGCTCTTGTCTCTTCCCCCCTTCGTTGCTCGTTGGGTTTGAAAGCGGTGGTCAGGTGGAGGCTGATGGAGGTGGGCGTCGGTTAGATACTCATTCGCCCATGCTCAGTTTGTTTGGGATGCCAAATCCGAATCGAAGATCGTTGAGTTGTTTGAGACGATTTGGGGGACCGAGAAGCTCACGGTGTCTTTTGGCGCGTCACTTTACGTTTGTCATCGGGAAGAGCTAGGTGTAGTGTGACTAGCTGATATGGTGCAGATGGAGGGAGCTTGGCTGTTCCGTTACCGGAGGATCAAGTCCAAAACAAGAAAGCGCCTTGGCCTCATGTGAGCGGCGCCCTACCTTCGAAATTTACCTCGTCAAGCTGACGACCCTTCCAGTCCGACCAATCTGCCTACAGACCATGGCGACACTGCATTCAAGGTCTCCTCAACCTGGTGCGGCTGTCCTTCTCTGCCTTGTTGTCCTGCCTCATCAGCTGCTGGACCGTACGGGAGGCTGATCTAACCAGCTCCCCAACGGACCACGGGACGGCGGTCTCATGGTCATGCGAGGTACCTCAAACCTATTCGGCCAATACTTCGAGGAGAACAAACATCTCGAGGTGGGTCCAACCACCGCATATCATCCTTCCGCCCGCTCATATTCTGCTCTCTCTTCTCTCCTTGCTTTCAACCCACCCTCCTTGCCGCGCTCATCCTTCTCCGCCTTCTCCGAACAATCCCTCCCTTCATCTAACCTTCATGCCAACCCCCCCCCCCTCGCCTCTCTCCCCCTCTTCCCTTCTCACCGCTCTTTCCCCCCAGCCCGAAGGAGGCTACATCAAACGCGATAGTTTCATGTGGACCGAACCCCAACTCCAATGGTTCATAGACCGAGGCTGCGAATGGGTGAAACCCGAGATGGAACCTGGTGATTTCGTCCTCTGGGACTCAAGGACGGTCCATTATGGCGCAGCTCCTCTTGATCAAAAGAAGAGGTTCGCGATCTGTACGTTGTTCTCCCATTGTCACATCATCCGATTTTATGGTTGGGGTCAAAGTCGAGCTGATGACATGAATCCGTAACCCGTAGATACTTGTTATAAACCCGATGAGTTCATGACCGAGGAACAGAGGGAGATCAAGGTCGAAGCTTTCAAGCGGGGTTACTGTACAGTGAGTCACCGTCACCCTCACCCTCACCCTCACCCTCACCCTCACCCTCACCCTCACCCTCACCCACACCCTCACCCACACCCTCACCCTAACCCTCACCCTCACCCTCACCCTCACCCACCCATCCATCCTCCAGCTCGGGTTCATGTAGGGTCGGGGTCAAAATGCTAACCAACTTTGGGGTGAACACTTAGTCTCACGACCCAACCGACTTCATCATCAAAGATTTCCAAGAGGAGGATTGGAACGTCAATTTCCCTTATGGTCCACCGAAACTCTCCGAGAAGGCTCAGAAAGTGGTTGGGTTGGTACCGTACGGTAAGGCGTGAGTGGTGATGGTATGGGTAATCTTCAAGAAAGTAGGGGGAAACGAAGTATGCATGCGTTGGTGGTCTAGGCTCATGCTTTCATTTCGTCCGATGTGTGTCATGGGATGTCTTATGATCGGTGTTAGCTGATGAGGTTTTCGCTTCACTGACATTCCAGGGACTAGTCACGTTCAGCACCATGAACTCACCCGTTCCATTACCGTTCACGTTCCCGTTACCGAAGTTTGGCCATTAGGGCTTTGTAGTGGATGTAAGGCGGCGTTGACGTTCGGGTTGGTATACAAAATCATTGAGACTATCGCGCCTATGTAAGAGGCGTAGAACGTCGGAGGATATGGAGCGAGGGTGTTATTTATCCTCATCAGCTCCGGTTGAGCCTCTTCACAAAGCCAAAAAAGGGGGCGAAGGGAGGAGCACTAGTGTCAGTGGGAGGTGGGTGGATGACATACAGAAGAGGGAGAACTCGTAGGCGTTATCTCGGGCGTGGACCGCGTCGTACATCGCGTAGAGAGATATCCATAAGCTCTATCGCCGAAAGCTTTCCAAGCCAAAGTTGACGGACTGTTAAATTTTGTTATCCATCATCGGCATCAACATTACGAGGGCGTACTAACAGTCTGCTGAAGGACTTGAGGAACATAGGGTGTAACATCGTCTTCCTGAGGAGGTTAAGGTGAGCAGCTCACCAAGCAAAAACGACAACCTGGAAGATCTCGGCACCTCTCGCATGATTGTCCGAGAACTCGCTCAACGGGTACAACTCCAATACATCCGGCACGTCCATCTCGGATAATGGGAAATCCTCAATGAGTACAGCGGAAAGGAGAGTGTCCGCTTCGGCGGAGGTGTTCGTACTGTTTGAGGAGGGAATCAGGGTGGTTGGGACGAATCCGGAACCGTCGTTTAAATTGTTCCCGGCTAGAGTGTATACCTACATCACACCAGGTAAGCACTAGCTGCGATAATAAGCAAGGAAGACTGACACCAGGAGGTGGTCGGGTACCATTCTACTGATCACAAACCTTCTTATTGACTCGACAGGTTTCGCCTCCGGACCATCGCGAGGAGAAGTGATCGAGGTCATTTGAGCGAGGGAGACTTGCATGAATAGATTGTGACGGCGGGTGACGGATCGGGGAGGATTTTGGTCGTCTTGAGAAACGCGCAGACCGTCCACTATAACATCAGTCAGGCTATTTTCGCGTTTACTTTCCCCCAAGGTAGACTTACGATATCAGAAGAGAACGTAACGTCGTAAACACCCAGTCCGGGTAGTGCTCCATTGGTCCGTTCGTACAAGGAAGTGACCCCCTCCGCCGGGTTCAGGACTGTTCAGGAGCAATATGTCCCTCTTGGCGCGAATGCTCCCCTGAAGCCATTCGACCTGAGCTTCTACGCTTGCTCCTCTCGGCTCAACGCCATCTTTTTGACTCTGGTGATCCCAAGAGATCTTCAATAGTGAAGCCATAACGGCGGAAGGCGCTTCAGGGTTCGTTTCCTCGTCCCAGTACGTGGATGCCTCCGGTGATGTAGGGGTGAGGGTGGAAGAAGAGACTTTGAATGAGGACGGCTCGCTCCGTGGGGATGTTGGGCCGAACCATCCGGAAGTAAGGGACGATGCCGAGGAGGATGACGAGGAGGTTGAGGTTTCAATAGGACCCGCGATCTCCCCAAAGAGCTGATGGCGCAGTCTTCCATTCGGGTGCCAGTCGTGTGGACCCAGTTCAGGAGGGATGACGATGGTGAAATTCGAACCTGTGGTCACCCAGGTTGAGCCTTAGCTCGACCGTTCTTACGACGTGGGAACGTGATACATACCGCCGTACCCCTTCTTCCAGAAGGATGCAATGCCCAACCCTCCCCTTCATCTGGACAGTCCTCTCGAAAAGCACATCCTCCTCTCCCATCCTACCCGGCCCTAAATCCAACTTCGAAACAGTCCTGAAACTGACCCAGATCGCTCACCTTTTTCGACCTCGACCGATCGGTAATTCGACTTCGAGAACGCCGGTGAGCGTGACGTCGAGGTTTGTGTCTTGAGTCGGGTTCGGGTGCATGTTCATGAAGAGTGCGTGGAGGGGGCTGTGACCTGTCAGTCCGATCGGTAACCCGGCCGTTCGGATCTGTAGTTTTCTGCTTCGAGCGGGTGAGTCTTTGACTGTCCGGCTTTGCCGAACCGAAGAGCCGGAGAGACCTCATATCTCACCACTGGATATTGCGGGGAAGATCCATTGATAGACATGAGTGAAGGATGAAGTTAAAAGAGAAGGATAGATTGACATGGGCAGTAGAGTACAAACAGTGTTTGTATAAGCCTCCAGAAAGAACCGACTCGATCGACGGGATAACCGATCCGGACTTACATCCAGAGAATTCTATCACCAGAGTTTTCGAATCCACGGCTCCAGCTATGCAATCGCCATATAGAGACATGATGATTGCCTGCATACTGAGGGGAGTCCAGTCCATGAGGAACTTTTAAGGGGAAAAAGCAAAACTTCTTCCACTTTCGGAAGACGGTCATAAGAGCCTGTTATCGACCCATTCCTTCGGAAGGTTGAACATTGCTGATGTCTTTCAGTTCCATGGCGTGTCTTGATCTTTGGGTTCGAGTGCTATAGTCGATGAAGAAACAAGGTCAGACCCAAGGAAGCTTCGATACTGGACATCGTTGTGTTCGCCAAGGACAGAGCTTTTCGACGCAGATCAAAACTATCCATACCAACCTTGCACTAGACGCTCAGCATGTACCAGGGCTGAGCCCGTACGGTGCGATTGAGCTCGGTATTGTCTGTGTACCTCATCCTGATTCATCTTTATTAAACCGCGACGATTCAAAACACCCTTCCCATTCCCAACCTCACCAGCCTGACAGCCATCGACCTTGGCTGACGTCTAATTATGACCCCTGACCTTGATCGGTAGGTAATGCCCATCAATCTCCTCCCTCTCCTTCTTTGAAAGTTCAAGGTCCATCCCTTTGATCAACTCGTCGAGTCTCTCGGTACTTCGGATCCCAACGATCGGAGCGGTAACCCATTCGGAACCGGCGGACCAGGCGATGGCGACTTCAGCCATTGAGATTCCTCGTTTCTTGGCGATCTTTTCGACGGAATCGATGATTAGTTTGTCGGTGGGCTGTGGAGCGAAAAGAGGGGATCAGTTGGAACTCAGCATCGAGATCGAGCCGGGGGATCGGAGGTTTCACATACGAAATGACCCTTGCCATCTCCCATTCCCATTTCGTGTTTCCCTCGAACGGTACTCTCCATCTCCTGGAAAGGTCGGCAAAGAACTGTTCGAGCGTCAGTCAAAGTTTCAATAGCGGGTTTGAATAGCTTGTTTGACGAGGCGGTGCTGTTGAGAGCGAAGGCGTGGCGTCGACTCACGACCCGCAGCGACAGCTCCCCAGGGGATAGTCCCCACCCCAAAATGTTTCAGCATCGGCATCATCTCCCTCTCCTCTTCCCTGTACATCGCGCTATGTTGGTTCTGCATCGAGATGAAAGGTGTCAGGCGGTTGTTCAGCGCGTACTCTAGATGTCACCCATCAGCACCGTTGTCACCCATCACTATCGATGCGTTCTTGGAGTCAGACTCGAAACTCGGACTGGGACTCACGCTGCATGAGCTGGAATTGCCAAGCCCAACAACTCGACATCCCGATGTATCGCACCCATCCAAGCTGGACGACGTCGTGTAGAGCTTGCATGGTCTCCTCGATGGGTGTGTCCTTGTCGAATCGATGGCACTGGAGGACGTCCATGTATTCGAGGCCGAGTCGGTCGAGTGAACCTTTCACGGAAGCGAAGATGCGCTAGGACGGAGTCAGCATCGAGGACGTCGTTTTGTTTATTTGACAGCCGGTTTCGGTTATCTCTCAGGCAGTTCTCGTCATTTGAGGAGGAATATATCTGTGTGTGGTTGAGGGGTTTGTTTTTTGTGGGCGGGGGGGGAGCTGAAACCCACCTTTCGACTAAGACCCCGATGATTCGTCCAACCAGCCGGCCCCTTCTCCTCGAGAGTCCCTTCCGTGTTATAGGTCTTCGATATCTTGGATCAGCACCTTTACAATCTCGAGGAGTCAATTAGCGTGTACCTTGGTAAGGATCACGACACTCTCCCTAGGGATCTTGTGCTCTTTCAAGAATTCGCCAAGGATGATCTCGGATTCACCGTCAGAGTAGATGTTGGCCGTGTCAAAGGCCTGACGCGAGATGAAACGCACAAGAATCAGTACTTTTTCTTTTTCTACGATTCTAGCTTTTGAAGTCCTTGTTCTTTCCCGGTTTCTACGTTCTTCAAAGGGAGTGTGAAAAAGGTCGAAGGGAGTGTAGAGAGGGTGGGTGAAGGTGAGTGGTGGGAGGGAGAGAGAGAGAGAGAGAGAGAGAGAGAAAAGAGAGGCGACTCACGTTGATACCCTTATCGTAAGCGTATTTGAGCTGTCGGATACCCTCCTTATGATCTGGGATCATCCATTCCGATCCGGAACCGTATTGCATACATCCAAGGATGAGTTTGGATACCTGCGTCATTGCGTTAGCGTTAGCTCTTGTCGGATCGTGACTGGGTGAACAATGGTGGATCGAGTGGACAGTTGAAAACTCACCTTCAACCCGGATTTGCCAAGGTTGACGTATTTCATACTATGCTGTGGCTTGGACATCGTGCGGTAGCTTTCCGGAAAATGAGTTTGCAAACAGAAACGATCAAGTGGAGATAGGTGGTGTACTGTATGTCTTCTGATCCCTTTCGAACCCCCCTAAACTCCCCTTCATATAGTCGTACTCATTCGGACGATCCAGGGGTCATGCTCCAGGAGAAATCACCGGCCCCACTCACTCCGGGGGAACCGGATCAAGAATGTGGAGGTAAAGGTGGGGGTTACGGAAAAAGTGTGGAGCCAGGGGATACTCGGTCCTTTTTACGGCGAAAACCTTCGGCAGATTTCCACCTTTGCGCCGTAACCGATGGGGAATCGATTTTGCGGTGGGCGAATCGGACTTGGGTGGTGCCACCTCACACGAGCTAACAAGCTCTCCGAAGGACGACGGGGGAGACGTCTCTTATTGTTGAGAGACGTGGATGAACGCAGGTGGAAATATTGTCATTGTCATGTACGACCAGCACAAATACTTTCAAAGGCAGTGAACGCCCCGCTTGCCCCGCTTGATCAACCGGACTACCTTCTCCCCCGCCGAACATCTCTATCCGTTCAGACCCCGTTTGATGCTCCTTCGATGTATCGATCCTTCTCTTTCGCCAGATATCGTCAGATAATCCGAGCAGTCTTTCCGTTACATTCAACCCCATCTCCAAATGAGGTACCCCTCGATGGCCCAACGCGGCTCAAGCCCGGACGGCTTGTTGGGGACGAGACCGACCAACGACAGACGGTTTCGAGGTAGGGAGCAGCTGATAGATGTTGAAAGCGACTAAAAGGACGACAAGACCGATAATACCCAGCATGATCGGATTCCCGGTGATTTGTCCGGCATGTGCGAAGAATCCTTCCTTCCGACTGTCACTCTCGACGGCAGCTCCGTCCACGGTTTTCTTCTCCCCATTATCGCTGACCCCACCAGCACCGACACCATCCGCATGAAGCCCCCCCTCCTCCTCAGAGTGTACCGTTACCGCATCGGATATTCCGAATTCTGATGGATGTGCTTTGACCCATTCCCGGATCCTGGTTGTCAATCGCTGATGATAATCCTTTTGACCTTTTATGACGGCAGGTGTGATGGTGCTCCTCAAGATTGATGAGGAGGACCAATCGGTTTGAGTGGTACAGTACATCCGTGTCGCAGGTTTACCGTTGAGGTCGGTATGGGTGAGGCATGTTCTTGTACGGATCTTGAATCTGGTTAAGATCAGTGAAGGGTTAGGAGAAGGGAGAAGGGAGAAAGGAGAAGGGAGAAGGGAGAAGGGAGAAGGGAGAAGGGAGAAGGAGAAGGGAGAAGGGAAAAGGGAGAAGGGAAAGGGAAAAGGGAGAAGGGAAAAGGGAAAAGGGAAAAGGGAAAAGAGAAAGGGACTAACTTCTTCCCGGATGGTACACCTGGCGTTTGAGTCTCCGAAACGATCTCGTATACTCTCTCAGGATCGGCGAATACGACCTTCTCGCTACCGTGACAATCTGATTGGGAAGGACCGATCGGGTTATTCTAACTTTAGTCAGCGGGGGACAGTTCACCGCGCGAATTGAACGAGGATGGACCAATTACCTACCAAGTGCATCACGTATGAAAGCGTTCTTTTCTCACCACCTTCCTCCGACTTCCATTCGCTAACATCGACATCTATCGAAAAAGAGTAAGAAGGTGAATAACACTTCCAAGGTTAAACTCACCGGTCAACCCTTCATCCTTCCCGTAGAACTCCAAGAGGAAAGATTGGTTATGATAGATGAGGTCGAACAGTTGATTGGGGCTGAAAGGGAAATTCGTATCGATCGCGATCTCCTCGAAATGTTCTCCACTACAATGAGTATTCTTCACGACGCCTGACGGCTCATCCGCGGTTATAGCGACGGTGTTTGACGGTTCATCCTTGGTCACAACCGGTCCGCTCACAGGCGAAGGCGCAACGACGTCGCTCTCCAGAAGGTTCGCAGCCTGGCCTTGTCCAAGCTGTACGTCATACCGTTCAGGCGCCTCAACCTTCCAAAACTCCACCAACTTGTCGTAAATCCCATCCCGATCCAATATACTCCCATAATCATAGC
>JAABUH010000981.1_pt1 | contig 35541 bp, 33 predicted proteins | sample 5559121 | NCBI WGS metagenome assembly JAABUH01 (sample SAMN10711871, study PRJNA513364) | rock metagenome | isolation source: Antarctica rocks | place: Antarctica: Victoria Land, Battleship Promontory nord | collected 2015-12-28
CACGTCGTGTTGCATCTTCTTTCTACTTCAGCTTTGAACTTCTAGTTAGAATACACTCATATGATTCGCTCTATGCAGACTCATAACATTAGTTCAAAGCTCATCAATCTTGCTATCAACGTGTAGATGATATAAAAACAAGCTACATCATTCAAACTTGAATCAGAATCAAAACTTGAAAATTGAGTTCAGAAGACTTATTAAAAATCAAGAAATTTCTAGAACAGAACAGAAGAACATGAACGTGTTGTTCTAAACTAACTCTTTACTGAACTCATCATCAGAACAGAAGAACATGAATGCGTTGTTTTAGAACTGAAATCAGAAATTTCAGTTGAATCTTGATCAGCAATTTTCTACTCACACAATAATTAAAAGCACAGAATCAGAATCAGTGAGCATTGCTCGCTATGAACTTCAAAATGTTAGAAGAGAATCACTTCTATCACAGAATCAAACAGCATCAGAAGAAGAAGACACAAATGCGTCGTTGAATACAGAAGAAAAGAACATGAATGTGTTACTTTTCAATCATGAAATGATCAAGATCAGCATCAACACTGAATTGAATGCTTGAATAAGTGTGCATGAAGCAAATGATCTCGTTGTCTTTATCAAGTACATATGTCAGCAGCATGACATCGAAATCGAGATTCACAATGACATGATTCAGATGTTGAATAATATTAACAAGATCAACATCGAATTGAAAGTTATTAACATTGAGTTGAAAGCTACGCAGACAACGTTGAATGCTGTTCAAACGCGTTTACAGAAAGAAATGAAGAAAAAGAACGTGATTATACATCATCTAGAAGCGACATCAAGTTAACTAAGCACTTCAATTTTGAAAAATCGATTCTTGAAATCAATCAAGCTATCTGACTCACTTCTGTTTGAAGATTCAAGACAGAATGTGAATAATTGATTGTTTTGAATGCAAAACAAGCTGAAGATAAACAAGAATCATTTTTCTATCGAAGAAATGAAGATTGCATATGTGAAAAGTTGAGTCAGTGAAACGATGATCAAACACATAGCACTTAGAATAAGAGACATGATCACGAACTCATTTCTTGAAGCAAAAGAGATACTGTCGATCATAAATAAAATATACGATGATTTCAATCAATGTTACACGACTCAACAACAGTTCTTGAAGCTGTATTAAAACAAAATCTTCTTTCATGAATTTTGAATGAAATTTCAGAAACTTAGTGCAAAACTAGAATACAATAACGAAACTTTATTAAATGATCTTCTGCATAAGATTAGCTCAGATCTTCAGCAAGTCATGATCAATAAACGAACTATGAATTTGAATGAATTCGTCGACATCTGCATGCAAGTCGACGTTCAATTGACGAAATTGAATGCTTGATCAGCTCTCAAAACATCAACAACTCAAGTTACTCACTTTATCGCTGACATCTTGATGATGATCACTACTGTGATCTCAGCTTCAATCTTTGCATAAAAGAAACTCAGAATATTAAACGTTGACTCTGCTAGAAAGAAGTTGTTTAAAAAAGAACTTTGCTTCAAATGCAAGAAGTCAGAACATAGAGCACATGACTATCTCAAGTCAGCTCAGATGCATGAAATCGCAGCGAATTTGAAAAACGATCTGCTTTCGTCAAAGTAGTGATTGAGAGCGACATGCTCATATTTTGCTTCATCAATATGCTTTATGACTCGTTTGATTTCAAATCGTTTATTGTGAACGTCATCTTAAGTAGTTTAGAAAAGATATTTCGATTTCTCGCTCTGATAAACATCAAAGTCACTGACATGACGTTCATAAATAATTCATTAATTTCAGAGCTATGTGAACGCTTTGATATTCAGTCAATTTCACTGTTTAAATCGAAGTTGATTCATTCATATGATAAAACTCTCGATTGAAGATTTATTACACATGCTCTGTATATCTCAGTCACTATACAAGAACATAAGAATGAAATGATGTCTCTATTAATAACTCATCTAGATCAGCACAAGATAATCATTGACAATTTCTGATTGAAAAGAAATCAAATTTTGATAAATTCTGCAAATGATTGATTGATATCTTCATCAAATATTCAAATCTCGAAACTTATCGTTTTAAAAACAAGCAGTCAATCAGCATTTTATCAATTCAAATCAAGCGAGATTTGCAAAATAAAACGAAAAAACATGAAGTCTATGTCAATGATCATCTTAAAGCGAACTACAAATTCGAAATCAGTGAATCAATTCATTGAATCAGCTCTCATACGAAAGCAAAGCACTTAAGTTGATCTTAATCAACATAAATTCATTCAGTCATTGAAGAAGAAAGAACTCATTAATATTGTCATGATCGAAGTCGCTGCTTATTAAACTTTAGTCAAGAAGAAGAATGTCAAGATCTTTACATTAATCATTAGTGAAATCAAGAAGATGCTTAGTTCAGTCAAAGATTCAGCGAAACTGAATAAAATAATCTCTGTCATGTCATTAAAGAAACTGAAGAAGAAGCTTTTAATAGTTTATCATGACTTTCTGAACGTTTTTGACAGAGAAAAGACAACTCAGTTGCCTTTGCATTGATCATATGATCATAAGATTGAATTAGAAGATGAGAGTTAATCTTCTAGAAGTCAATTGTATTTCATGTCAAGTCACAAGTTGCAGAAGATCAAGAAGTATCTAGAAGAGAACTTGAAGAAGAAGTTTATTACACTCAGCAAAGCTTCATTCACTTCGTCAATACTATTCATTGAAAAGAAAGATGATAGTCTTTGCTTTTGCGTGAATTATTGAAAACTGAATGCTCTGATCAAAAGAGATCGTTATTCAATACTCTTGATAGACGAAGTACTCGCTCAAATTCAAGACAGTAAATATCTGACTCAACTTAACATTATCATCACGTTTAATAAGCTTTACATAAGCACTGAAAGTGAGAATTTAATCACATTCGTCACTTTCTTCGATGTTTACAAATATAGAGTAATGCTCTTTGAATTAATCAATGAATCAACATTCTTTCAGCACTATATCAACGATATGTTGTTTAACTGTCTGCATAAATTCTGTCAGATCTATCTGAATGACATTCTCATCTACAGTAAGATCTTGAAGAAACATAGAACTCATGTGAAAGAGATGCTAGACAAGCTTCGTGAAGTCGATCTGCAGATAGACATTGACAAGTGCAAATCCAAGATTCAGAAGATCTCGTTTCTAAAACTACTGATATTCATCAATGATCTACGAATGAATTTTCGAAAAGTAGATGTGATTCGAAGCTGAAAAGTGTCTCGATCGTTAATTCATGTACAGATCTTCATTGACTTCTGCAATTTCTATCAATGATTCATAAAGAACTTCTTGAAGATTGCTCAATCTATGATAAAGCTGACTTGAAAAAATCATTCATTTGAATGAACAAAGATCTGTCAGACAATCTTTGAGAAACTGAAGCAACAGATGATGACAGTTTTCGTTCTGAAGCATTTCAATTCAATCAGAGAAGTTATTCTGAAAACGAACTTCTTGAACTATGTCAACGACGAAGTATTGTCTCAATATGACGATGAAGACATTCTACATTCAGTGATCTTCTATAGTAAGAACATGATTTCTGCAGAATGCAACTACAAGATCTACGACAAAGAGCTTTTGACTATTATTCAATGTTTGAAGCACTGATGTTTTAAATTGAAATGTACTGATATTTTGATCAAAATATTCATCAATCATCTAAATTTGAAGTACTTCATGATCATCAAGAAACTGATCAGACGACAGACTAAATGAGCTGAGAAGTTATTTGAATATAACTTCAAGATTATATATCAGTCAGAAAAGCAGAATCTGAAAGCAGACGCGCTGATCAGAATGTCAAATATCAAGTCAGTTGAATCAAATAATGATCGAAAGCTATATCAGCATTAAATGCTATTATCAGCAAGCACATTTAAACTGCAATCAATAGAAGATGATCAAGATTTGACTCAAATCTTGCTCATATTTGACTCAGATTTAAAACAGAAATCGAAAGTTAATGAAGATTCAATCGAAGAGATAATTTCTATTCAGTATCAAATTATAGTTGAAAATCGAACGAATCAACAATGTATTGATATTCAAACAGTCATAGAACAGAACAGAAGAACTTGTCAAGATATGAGTCTAGACAATTGCAGAGTACTGAACGAAGTACTCTGAAAGAATGATAGACTGTGAGTTTCTCAGTCAATGATCACTCAATTGATAAGAAAAGCACATGATCTTTCAATCAATGATTATTCTGACATGAATTGAACGTTAGACTTGTTAAGACGATCATATTGCTGATTGAAGATGAGAACGACAATCAAACGCTACATTCAAAACTGTTATGTTTGTTGTAGATCAAAAGCATCAAGAGATTGAATCAATGAACTATTGAAGTCATTGTTTATATTTGAACAACGATGACAAGACATATCATTGAATTTCATTATCAATTTATTGAAAAGTGATGAAAGTAATGCGATTTTGACAGTGATAGATCGATTGTCTAAAGAACGTCACTATATACTCTGTTAATCAGATGACGAAGAAACTTTCGCTGAACAAACAGTCAAGCTGCTGCTGATATGAATCTTCAGAACTCATGAGCTATTAAGATTAATAGTGTTTGATAGAGATTTGTAATTCATATTGATTGTCTGAAAGTCTTTATGTCTGAAACTTAACATTAAGATGAAACTATTCATTGACTATCACTCACAGATCAACGATCAAACGAAAAGAGCGAATCAGAATGTAGAACGATATCTATGAAGCTACTGCTCATACATGCAAGATGACTGATTCATCTGACTATTTATGACTGAATTCGTTGATAACAATGCTATTTCATCGTCAATTGAACAATCAGCGTTCTTTCTGAATAAGAGCTTTCACTTTTATATGAGCTTCGATTTGAATTCAACTGAATATGAGATCATTCAAGCTAGAATTCAAGCGAGCAAAGCAGAGAATATATTCAAACACATGAAATAATCATTAACGTTGATCAAGCAAACATTAGCAAGAGTCAGAGTCACAATGAAGAAACAGATTGACAAGCATCGAAAGAAAATGATTTACAAGATAGATGACATGATGTTTCTGAATTCTAGAAACATTATGATCGCAAGATCATTAAAGAAGCTGAACGATAAGATGTTAAAATCTTTCAAGATTCTGACTGAGATTGAACATGCATATCAACTGAAACTGTCATTGACAATAAAGATTCATTCAGAGTTCATCTTGAATTTACTACAATTGAATTCAAAAGATCTTCTGAAAGAACAACGAAATGAGTTGTCTGATTCTATAGTGATAAATGACGAAGATGAATGAAAAGTGAAGAACATACTGAACTTCAGACACTACAGAAGATGACTGCAATATCGTGTCAATTGAAAAGACTATGACGTCAATCTACATTGATACAATGTTGATGAAAATAAGTTTGAAGACTGCTTGAAGATCATAAATGACTTTCATCAGAAGTATTTGAACAAGTCAAGTTAGAAATCGACTCAACAAGAATTGATCAATCGAACTGCAGCAATGAGAACATTGCTAGATGAAGAAAGAGAAATAATGTTACGAGCATGCATCTCTGTTATCTTTGATTAGTCTGATTAGTCTAACATAAAATAGTATAAAGCTGTGAGTAGAACTATTGTTGACACGCTAGCGATCTAGCGTGTCTTCGTGAGTAAAATTCACGTCGTGTTGCATCTTCTTTCTACTTCAGCTTTGAACTTCTAGTTAGAATACACTCATATGATTCGCTTTATACAGACTCATAACAATTATGAAAAAATCATAAAAGAACATAAAGAATGAATTCACGACATTGAAATCTCATTTCAAAATATCTTTTAATATTTTGAAAGTGATGAGAAAAAGATTTTGTACTGCATGATCTATCTGAAGAATGAATCAAAGAAATTTTGATTTGATCACGAAAAGATTATGTTTGCAGCTCAGCAAATGTAATTCAATTTTATTGACTTTCTTTTGAATTTAATTGAAGACTCGATGAATTGAAGCATAAACATGACTCAGCAATACGCGAATGCATTGCAACGTTCAGATTAGATGATACAAACGTTTGCAACTCATCTGAGCATTCTGAAACATCAACTTTCGTTGTATAGTGATGAGCATAAGCGAGCTCATTTATTCATCAAGTTGAGATTTGAGCTGCATATGATCATTACTAATGTTCAGTTGATTTCTATCACATGAGATGCATTAATTAATCTTGTCACTTGATTGAAAATAAATTTGCGAAAAGAACACATCTTGTTGTTGAAATGATCTTGAGACGAAAACTTGCATGATCGAGACAAAGTCAATAAAAAGACTCATTCAAAGCGAAAGAAATTTCATTGATCAATTAAACTCAATTCTCCGTCAAAGATAAGCTCACACACTTCATCATGTTATAGCAAGAATTTGTTCAACATAATGTATTACATATGCAATTAAAAGAGTCATTACTTTATTAATTGTAAAAATGAAAAGATCAAGAATAAATTAAAAGAACTTGATGTTAATTGAGTATTCATCAATTCAATGTCACATATGAATTATTTCAAAATTTCAAAAAAAAAGCTTTCAATGAATGCTTCAAATCATCAAGAAAAAAATAAGAAATTCTCTTCATAAAGATTCTTATATATAAAGAGCATGTAATTTAGAAAGATCAGAAGACAGAAACAAAGATTCACATGAATATTAATGTCAAGATGAACATGATTAGTTAACGTTTCATCATTAAGCAAGATATATTATTGCTGAACGTTGATCTTTCAAGATTTATTTAAATGAATGATCAGAATGTTTATTGTTATAACGTTTATAAGATGTGTTATTGACTGAAAGACAGCTGAGACATAAAGAAAAGAAATATAAGTATCTTTTATGTTATCAACAAGAAAGAATCACTTCTGATTCTGAGTATGTTGAGTATGCAATTCAAGCGTATTTGAATAAACATAATCACAAGAACATAATGTTTCAATGTAAATGAGCATGCATTTGAGTTGTTCTTTGCACAAGCATTTACGAAAGTTTTACAAGATGAGTCTACTGTGTATGCTTTTATTATAATCAACATCATCAAAGAGTTGATCATTGAACATCAAGTAAAAACAATGAATAATGTAATGAGTTGTATCACAAATGTGCTCAAAACGCAGACTTTTTTTAATTTTTACTTGATTCAACACTTATTATGAATCTATGCAAGATTTTATATACTGTAGCGAGCGCTCTTTTCGCATCAAAAATCGCTTCTTTCTGCGCTTTATATTATAACTGTTTTCAATGCAAAAACTCTATGAGTCTGTTTCTTCTTTATTTTCTCTCTCTTTCATCTGATTCTTTAATAACATCACAGCTTGAAATTGATTTAATATGCTCATTGAAAGTATTATTTGAATAATCATCATCATTACGCTCACGATTTCTAAGAGCTTTCTCAAGTTTGTGATGTTCTCTTCTCATTGCATTACTTTCTATTCTACTTTTTATCTGAAACATGTTAATAAAACATGCTTGATTAACATTCAATCTTTGTTGCACTTACACATCATTGTAGTGACATTAAGTATTCATCTCTCATGTAGAAATTGATTGAAGTCAATTTTTCTTATGCATAGTTGCATCAATAATGTGCTGTAAAACTTTGCATGATTCTTATGCAGTTGCAGATGTTGATGTGTCATCTTTGATGTTAAATATCAAAAATGAGCTATGTTGAATTTCTCTTTTCAGACTATTCTTTATGTTTATCTAGTTTATTTTTGTATGAGTGTCAATCTCATCATCACTTCAATGCATTGATGCTCAGTCAACAATAAAGACAAATCATGTGCATCATTAATCATCTTGTTCATTACTTCATTTTTAAGTACTTCTGCATGTCTCATCACTCAATGTAGCTTCAGCGTGACTTCTCAAGATCAAATGTTTTCATGTGTAATCTGAACTTATTGCAGACGTGTTTGATCTTTTGTTGATATCATAACTTTCACTGTTTTCAAAGAAGTCTGACTATCATTATATACTTTGTATATCTTTTCATGACACTTACAATTCTCTGTCATTACATCTGCAAGATGTTTCATTCTTGCGATCAATTCTTTCAGTTCTTCATAATGAGTGATGACTAAAGTCAATTTTCTCAATCTTTTATTTAACTTTCAGTTAATTCTCATTGCAGTCATTGTAACATCTTCTTTATTGTCACTATCATTTAAGTCAATTCTTTGCTTTGACGTAAATGTGTCAAGATGATGTTAACTTATTGACATTTTCTTGTTTGCAACTATAACTATTTTCAATGACTCTGATCAAAGAATCATCATGTAAAAATGACTTCACTTCATCTTTATTTATTTAAGTGTTTCTTTCATTCACTTTTACTTTAACTGCAAAGATGTCTTGCGAAGCTTTGATTTTTGATCTTTTTTGAGTATTAAGTCGTTACAAATTTGACACATCATCATTTCAATAACTTCATCTGATTTTCAAGAGTTCATGTTTATTATTAACTTTTGTATCAGCTTTTGTAGATGAATATTTATCAACGCTGTGTTTATTTCTATCTGTAGAATCTCTGTTGATATCACATGATAAACAATTGACAACAAGATTCATCTGTACATGATGTTAACTAAGAATCTTTTGATTCTATTCTGTATTTGAATAAAAGTCAGAAGAGTCAAGAGATCTCAATTCAACACAGTTTGAATGATGTTAAAATGTTACATGATCAGAAAAGTCATTGTGCAGAGTTTTCACTCATGCAACAACATTTCTTCTAACAGTCACAATTGATTTACGAAGAAGATTAATGACATGTTGATGTCAGTAAAAGATGAAAAGATACTACTAGTGAAAAAAATAACTCAGATGAAGAGTTTGCAAATTGTGATTACAAGTGATCAAAGAATTTGCGACTCGTCGACTGCATCAATATCAAAACGTCTTTATCACATCAACAGTATCATTAAGTAATTGATGAAAAGATATCAGATAGAATAGTCATTTCAAGTATTGAAAGACGTGATTACAGTGCTTAAAGAAGTAGTGACTTGTTGATCATGCTGATATACTGAAAGAGCTTGAACTCATCTTCTTTACTTGATGTCAAGTCATTCATCTAATCACATGAAAAATCAAGAGCTCAAAAGAATGATCAGAATGCATTCTCTTTTCTTGATCAGAGTCAAACATCAAACGATTGTGATCACACATTTATACTAACAATTCATTCAACATCTACGTGACATAAGTCAAATCAAAAGAAGAAAAGAATTACTCAATACAATTACATTCTATCTTCTCATCATATGCATCTCTCTTTCATCACATATTTCTCTGCTCAATGAATAATAATCATTGAGTAAGAGAACACAGCTTTACGTATGTTACAATCATGAGCATCACAAGTGCAAAGAAAACGTCTTTCATCTTTGAATCAAGAATCGAATCAAAACATTGTTGTATAGAATATCATCAATGAAGAGCAGAGCAAAGATGATGCATCATAATCAAACAGCATAAACATTCTCATCAAGAGTTTACTTGAGCATCACACGCTGAATAAAAGTTATAGATTCATTACTTGATAACACAGTGTCAATCTTATTGTTTCGACTGCGCAAAGCAATCATATAAACAATGAGTGATTTTCTTTCTCAAAGAGTTTTGTTCACTCGATATAAATAGCATAAAGTTTCTCATGAGTTGAGTCTAAATCAATGTCACAAGAGTGTATGAATTACAATTACAATCACATGATAAACATTAATGATTTGTTGTAATGCTCTTTCTTGTATGAATCTCAGCTTGACATTCAGATCTTTTCAATGACTCTTTACTCTCTATGACATGTATCATATGATGACTTCGTGACTAAGCAAAAAGCGCGTCATCACGAAGTATATTTACTTTCTTATCATCATTGATGAGTCTCAAGTAGACTCAATGATTGTCTGCATGATCTTTTGTTTAATCACTAGTTTTGCTTTGACATGATACATGTAAATCACTCATTTCAGCTTGAAGTTCAATTAAACTCTCAAAATTCTGATATTTGATTTTGAGTTAATCTGATGTTTCATCAACTTTACATCAACGTTCATATTGAATCACTTAAAGATTTTCATAAAGTGAATCAACTCATGCTTTGTCTTTAAAAACTTGATGTCGTACGTTTTTGATCACTGTTTGCATCTATCATAAATCTCACTAAGAACTTTGCAATTACACTTCATGAACTTCTTGTATGTTAAAATATTGACGTTGTTTACAAAATCTGTGAAGCTTATTCTTAATCTGATGTTGTCACATGCTTTTAGCAAGTTCACGTTGTAAAACAGATATAATATTGATGATAACAAAGAGTCTTATGATATGTTAACGTTCACGCTGCGTTTCATCATTATGTGATCATTGATTGTGATCATGATGCATCGATTTCTCAGAAAGTTCTTCATAAATTTAAAAAGCAGTCTGAGAACTCTTCTCTTTTTCATGTCATGCAAAAGTCTGCTATGCGCTACATTGTCAAATGCACTCTTTGATCAACAATGAGATTTATCTGTACAAGATGCTGACTACGAATCTTTTGCAAGCTATGCTTGTCAGAAGAGTTGAATAATCTCATCAACATCGACAGAGCAGTAACAGCGCTTTACTCACATGTTGAGCTCACACACAGTTGAAAAGCAAAGCAATGACAACGTGATCATCGACGCGTTGAAGCTTGTCTATGCACAGAATGACAGCAACGTCTTTGCATATATGCTGCAGCTCATATATAACATATATACATATATTGCAAAGACACGACTCAGCTTTTGCACATATACAGACAGATGTGATACAGTAAATCGATTGATTTTTCGCATTTTCAGATCGATTTACACGCAGCGCAATCACACATAAAGCAGTGACAGCGCTTGACTCAGCGTTGAGCTCGTATACAACATTTACACATACATTGCAAAGACAAAACTCAGCTTTTGCACATCTACACGTCTGCAAGATGCAGTAAATCGACGAGTTTTTTGCTTTATCAGATCAATGTACATGCATTGCAATCACATACATTACGAAGACATGATACAGTCTTTGCTCATATACACAGAACAACAGCAACGTCTTTGCGCACACGCTGCAACTAATATACGACATTTACACAATTATTGCAAAGGCACGACTCAGCTTTTGCGCACATACACATCTGTGCAACGCAGTAAATCGATCGATTTTTCGATTTTCTGATCGATTTACATGCGTCACAGATACATAAATCAAAGCTCATTTAGTTCGTTCAGCTGAATGATCATACAATAAACTCAAAAGCTCACGTCGAAGTGATCAGCTTTCATCTACATAAATCAAAGCTCATCTAGCTTACTTAACTAGATGATTAAACAGTGAATAAAAGTTCACGTTGAAGTGATCAGCTTTCACAATTTCGATTTATTAATATGATCACTTGATTATATAAACAGATTGCACGCTCGTATGCGCACACAAATGATCTGACTGAGCAATGAGAAGATATACTGCAGCGACTAGAGTTAGAATACATGTAATTTAGCTTACACACAGCGCTTCAGTGCGACTATTTAGATAGATAGCATTGTGTTTCATAGTCATAAACTGCATAAGCATGTAAAACTTGAAGAAATAAAAAAAATTTGCACTCTTCTCATTCAGACTCAGCAATGACACTACTCTTCTTCTTGTATCACTTCATACAATATGTGTTTTTTTGTAATCAGTTGCAAAGTCGTATCTATTGATTTGTGTTTGCAAGTTCTCATTTGAATGTTCAATATTAAGTTGCACACTTTTACAACATTTTGCAAACATTTGAATATGATGAACTTCAATATTTTACTCAGCATGTTGAGTAACACAATTGATTTATATATCTTTGCATTAAAGTAATTCTTCTTGTCTGACTTTCACATCATTATTGTGATTACGCTCTTAAACTGAGTTAACTATATTCTCTTTTGCAAACATCTTTCAAAAAGAGAGTGTATTTATTCTGACACATCGTCGACAAGTTTATGTATTATTCTATTTATGTATTTTGTGTGTTTCAAAGTCTTGTTGAGCATTATCTTGTAGATAACTCTCTTAATCTTGCAATGTATCAGCAAAGCATCATTCTCAATCGAGAATGAATACTTAAAGTCTTCTGTGTTCAGCATGAAAATCTCTGAAAATGATGAAAAGTGAGTCTGAAACATCATCTTCATCTTATTCTGCACTGTCATAGCAATGTTAAAGCACTCTGACTTGATCAGAGAGAAAATTGTCGTTTAAGTCAGTGTGTCTGCAATTGCATTTCTTGCTCATTTCGCAGTTTTAAACAGTCTTCTCAAGAATTGTTCAACATTCTGCATGATCTTTTAATATTCACTGCGTTTTTGTTTTCTGATGATCTTGCTCTTCTTGTCACATGCTTGAATGTACTCTGTTTAGTCATTGATAATTCAACAACTTCTTCTCATTTATCACATGCTCTTGATGATCTTTTTACACTTTTTCATTCATTCTGCTTTGATTATTTCATGTAATTTCACTTAAAGAGTAGAAATCTTGATGATCTTCTTCAATGCATTCAGCAGTTGCTTAGTGTACTCATTTATGCGCTAATGTCTCATCTCATGATTCAACAATGATTTTGACATTTGTTCTTTCAGAATATTGATAAACTTCTCTTCATTCATTGTCTTTTAGTTGCAACGCGATTTTCGCGCTGATTCTTTGCAGACTCTGAAATCTATAATTGTCTGTATCAACAAATGATCTGAAAAGTTTTTTATTTCTTCATTGATTTCACATCGTATTAATTGATTCATAATGTCATCTGTTGTGAAGATCAAATCTATTGTTGTTTGAGATCTTTAATAATCTCTTGTAATCATGTCTTGAAATAACATTAATGATGCATCAACATTTGTGATCATTTTAATTAAATCATTTGACAATAAATGCTGTCTTGAGTAGAATGATTTTTCTCATGTGAGATGATGCAGATTGAAGTTTTCTACAAGAATGCATTCTTTCAACATGTGTAACATCTTTTCAATGTCTGAAAGATTTTCTTTTTCATGAATGACTTCATGATCTCTGAATGACAAATTGTATGCTTTGTGAATGTGTATAGCTTTCTGAGTCATCTGTATGTCATTTGTTAATGTTTGTAACATAATCATGTTTACATCTTTAAAGTATCATGTTGAGTGTCAAATATTACTGTCAATTCTCTTGTTTATGTAGAAACAGATTTTATTTTCATTATTCTTCAGCATGAAGTCAACAATTGTTGAACAGTACGCTCTGAAAATCTCATCAAATCATCAAAGTTCTTAAAGAATTAAAATGTCATAATTTTTTATCTTTTTCTCATGTAGTAATATTATCATCATCTTTTCTTTGAACTTGTGAACATTATACTGTAGTATTCAAAGCTTCTTTTGCTGAGACATTAAAGTTCACATTTAAAGCTGTTTAATGTTCTCTTAAGCATTTGCAATGTGCTTGCTTCACTTGTAAAATCTTCAAAAGAAGATGATATTGAAATTGATGTGATTGATGTTGATTTCAACTCATTTGTTTTTGACTTCTTGACTAGATGATTCAATATAGTGTTTTCAAATGTGATAATCATGCTGAGCAGATGACTTTCATTTATTGAGCATCTTTGTTTTCTTTTCAAGTCATTGTCTATCAATGATTTCAAATTGACAAATGTCGTTGTGAACATCTTTGATGTCATCGCTTTGAGCTTTTTCTGCTTTCATATGATGTGATATAAAGATCTGTATTTCGTGACTCTCTTTATTCTCTTTTTTTCAATCTGTCATTTATGACATTAAAAGTTAAAGACTCATTATATATTTTAACACATTTCACATTTTCACATGTTTCAAGTCTGTCTATGAAAACAATGCTTCAAGCGATGATTTAACATGCAGTAAATGCATCTTTGCTTATTTCTGCATTCATATATTTTATGATTGTAGTCTTGATACTTTAAACATTGATGTGTTCTACAATTTGAATCATAAAACTGCATGATTTTTATATTGATCTTGTGACATACTTTCTCGTCAATTAGCTTGTTCATCATCTCAGCACTGACTATGTATATCATCAATGAGATGTATCTCTTCTGTTCACTATTCTTTGTGAATCACTTAACTTTCTCAATCATCATCTTTGAATGTATGTCTTTGTTGATCTTGATGAGTGCTTTCATTCTCTTTTTCTTTATGTCTTTAGACATTTCTTCAATTTTAATTTCATGTATCACTATCTTGAAACTGACTTCATGCAGACTTATGTTCAATGAAATCTTTTTAATTCAAAAATTGTTTTTCTTCAATATTCTCTTGCTGTCTTTTGTCTTAACTCAAAATATCAGTAGATTTAATCATTTCTTCATAGTCTTTATATTTTTGCACATTGATAACGTCTTATCGACGTCAATTTCTCTCACTCATCTCACTATGTTCTCTGTTGTTATCATCATGATTCTCTTAATCTTTTCTTTCTTTTTAATAAAGATCTTAATCTTGAATTTCTTGCAATGATTTTGCACTGATGATGCAACGTCAGCGTTGAAGACAAGATGACTCTCAAATAACATCATTGACTTCTTGTTTGCTCTCTTCATTCAGTTGTCAACACGTCTCTTTTTCTTCATGAACTTCTTTTCAAGTCTGCTCATTATCTTTTTCAATCTCTTCAGCTGATTCTTCATGCATTGATTGACAGTTAATGCAGCGATGCGTTGACATGTCAGCTTTTCTATCATCTCTGTCAATCTCTTCATCTTTTCTCAAAGCATCAGCTCATTGTTTTTACATTTGTTGAGCTCATAGAGTACTTGCAGCTTGTTCAATTTCTCATGTATATTCTTCGTCTTGATTAAATTCTTCTGCAAGATAGTGATATTCATCTTTCACTCACTTGCTGACGTTGTGTTAATGATGCTCATCATTTGCTCTTGATAATCAGAATGAAGCATAAGCATCATGTTGATGATGTTCTATTGTCAAAAGAGATTGATGTAAATTTTAATTCAATGAATTCTTTTGACGCGTTGCTCAATCATCAACTTTTTTTTATTCACATTTCATTGATATCATCATTTACATCAATTAAACATCACATATACTATTTATAATGTTATTTACACGCATTATAATTAAAGATGAATCATAATTCAATTGAAAATTTCTCTTTTTCTTGTTTTCTTACGAAGATTTGAAGATTTTTATTGAGAGCTTCTAGAGTGAAATCATGAGTATACATCATCATTTATTAACATAAATCAAGACATTGATTATTGAGATTGAGAATGAACTCACTTAGAAGAAAAGACAATTGTCATGATAAATTGACACATAGAAATTAAATTAAAGACTAAAGTCAGAGACTGAATTGAAAATCAGATCTGAGTTAGCTCTGAGACTTTGTGACTTTGTCAAAACATCATTTAGATTACGTCATATTTTCAACTTAATATATCATGAGTTATGTTATGTTCAACTTAACAACGCTTGATAAACTTTCTATAGTCAATCGATTCTTTCAAGTTATCGAGAGCTTCTTAATATATACTCATTCTGTGTCTGCTTAGAATATCACATTGTCATATCATTCTCATAGATTTCGTTTATTCATTTAGTAGACTTAATCATCACAATGACTCAACATTTTTTCTTATTCTCAATATTTTTTTCACTTTACAACATTCTTTTCTGTATCACAACATATTTTTTTTAAGTTTAGCACAGTCTTTAAACATTATATAAATAAAAGTTCTTGCATCTTTCTTCTTCTGTATTCTTAATGTTCAATTATAATTATTTTTAAAGAATTAAACATTATCATTTATGTACTTCACTAATTGAATCATTTAAGCATGATCTCAATATTTATTAAGTAATTGAAAATAATATTAAATATCAAGATTTTCTATTTTAGAATTTATTACATCATTATATTTGAAAGACTTACATGCAACAAATGAAACTATTTCTCATTTCTTCATTATTATCTTCTCATTGTTTACATTATCTTGTTGCATTATCAATAAAATATATTGCAAAATGTCTGATACTGATAATAATAATAATAATAATAATAAATTCATACATTCTTGTGACATCAGTTAAATCAACTTATGAAGAACTTTATGCTATTTGTATCAAGTAAACAAAACTCTTGAAGATAGAAAATCACTTGCAGTTTATACAACTGCTTCATGCAGTTGAAACAATGAATTTTTCTTTCTTTTTCTTCATTAAGTGCATGCAGTCTATGACTATGACACTGTCTAGACGCTGTATGTATGCTAAGTTACATGTAATCTGATTAAAGTCGCTGCTTTATATCTTTTCATTGATCAATCACATCGATAGTTTGCACATACAAGCGCTCTCTCTCAAACTCTCGTCATCGTACTTTCGTTTTTCTTTGTTTCTTTGCACTCTTTGCGTTCTACTCTTTCGTTTCTAATAGTCATTTTCTCGTCGTAATTCGAGTATTTTTCAAATACTCTAATGTTGCGATTCTTTCAATCTTGATGATGAACAGTGTCAATATAGTGTCTGTGTTTTTGAGCTGAGCTTTTTCCTTAAGCTTTATCTGCTCTGCTCTATAATGTCTGCAGTTCAGCAGTAAATGCTTCGACGTTTGCCTCGCATTGCATATTTCATAGCATTTGTTCGAATTACTCTCTGATAATCGATGCAAATAGCTCTTGAAATAGTCATGTTTCATTTTCAGCTGAATAAAGATTGAAAACGTTAGTCTATCAATTTTTCTCAGCTCTTTCAGTGATTTATGACTTAGATTCACATTCGATATGTGCTTTCGATACTGATTTTCCTTCTTGATGCTGCTTTTTCAGACATTTAATCATTGTAATTTCGTCTCTTTGCAAATTTGCTTTTTGACGAAGCTTATGATGATTGCTTTCGTGTTGCTGATAACTGATAATTCTTGAGCAGCGCTTTTGACCAATTGATCTGTTTTTTCGTTCTCAATAATGCTCTTGCGACTTGATATTCACTGTATGCGAATTTGACACTGATTCTGACGTAAATTGATCAAGTTTTGTCGTATGTCATCGAATAACTTCACATTGACGTTGCTCTTTGCATTTAATCTTTGCAAAGTCATTTGACTGTTCATGTACACTCAAATTTCGCTGTTTTTAAGTGCTTTTTCGCTGCATATTGCGATTGCATCGCTAATAGCTTGCAGTTTCGCTTTCGTTGTGATTATTTTGTCAGAAACGCTTGTCGCTTTGCTGAATCTGACGAATTCATGCGTGAATATCACTGTCGTTTCAGTTTCTGTTTCGATTTCTGCTATCTTTTTCCGAATTTGCGATGCGTTGATATACATCACTATGTTTTTCGCCTTTTTAATAATTCTTTCTAATTCTCTGTAGTGCGTATTGATCGTTTCGCGAGTTTCGCTTCTTGCAAATTCGATTTGAATTTTTGCTAAATGCTCGATTTCTTGACCTCACGATTTCTTGAAGTGAGAAATTTCGATTTCTTTTATCGTGAGTCTGTCTTTGCACTTCTTGACTTTTCGAGGTAAATTCGCCTTCGTCTCGTTTCAGTTCAGATATTTCGATGCGTTCAGATCTAGATTCAATTCGATAAAGTATTGAGATAAGTACGAAATAGATGTTCTTTTTCTGATAGAGTGTTTTTCGATAACTCAATTATTCAAATTGCATAGTTCTTGCACTTTTGATCTAATCGCATCTTCATTGACGAGATTTCGACTTCTATTTGCATAGCATCTATCGATGATGTTCGAAACGCACCCAGAATTTTCCGTAATGCAGCGTTTTGCAGTTTGCGAAATTTGACTAAGTAGCTTTTTTGATTATTTCATCATATTTCGACGTCATAATCGCTAATAGACGTGACACATGTCAGATATAACTGCTTTTCTGATTTGACATTTAATTCTCACTCGCTATTCATTAATCTAAACAACGAGTGTAGCATTCTTGTGACTGTCGCGATTTTCGTTTGCACATGAACTTTGAAGTTGAGCTTTCGATTCAGTCAAACTTCTAGTCATCGTACGCATGTCTTTGATTTTATGATCGTGTTATTGAGTAGAATAATCATTTCATTGAGTGTCGTCTTATGACTTTCAAAGTGTATCAATTCAGATTTCGAGTCATCGAATTGCACTGCGTTGTTCTCAGCTCATGTGAAAGCGATTTTTGCTGCGTTTTCCAGCATTTTCACATTCTTGTCAATATTTCTTCTCTCAATGTATAGCGTCACGTCGTCAATATAGCTGAGTGACTGTAAATTTTCGAACTTTGCGCGAATCTTTGAAAAAAAGTATCGAATATAAATTAGAAATAAAATGAGCGAGATAGATGAGTCTTGTGATATTTCTGTGCTTATTTTCTTTGATTTCTGACGTTCGTCGTTAAATGCTAAGTCAATAACTCGATTTTGTAAGAAACATTTTACTCAATTGATTAAATTGATCGATATTTTCAATTTAATCAATATTTTGATCAGCTGTTTCAACGCTACATGATCAAAGACTTCTTTGACATCTAGAAGTAAACAGATAAGCGTGTTTTCGCGACTTTTTGCCATTTACGCATCATGTACTAAATTTAGTACTGCGTCTATAGCTGATCTTTGTTTTCTGCCTCTCATTTGATCAAAATTCAGCAGCTTATCGTTAATTTCAGCTGTGTAAGACAGTTGCACTGCTATTATTTTTTCTGCTACTTTGCCTAAACAGTTTAGCAGTGTAATAATTCTGTATGTCTTCGAAATTGAATAATTTGACTTGTCTGATTTTTTTAGAATAATTTTCGTGTCTTCGCGTCATATCTTCGAATGATAGTCATTTTCAATCAAATCTGAGTACACTAAATTGAAGATTTTCAATATAGTTTTGTACGCTCGCTGTATGATTGCGAATGACATATCGTCTGATTTGAGTGCTTTTCTGAGTGCTGAGAAGTTAATAGCGTGCTTGATTTTCTCTTCGATAACTCTTGATCACTGTATACTTTCGTTCGATAGTAATTCTTCATTGATTTGAATTTTCAAAGATGATGAGTACATTGCTTTCAGAAATACCTCGCACTTTTCATTGAATTCAATCTTCAATTCTTTTTGTGAGTTTTGTATCAAGAATAGCTTTTCGATTAGACGTGATTTAGTGAACTTGTATGTCTGAAACACTTCTTTTTCTTCGACGTTGTTCAAAAAATTGGTTCAGAATTGGTTTTTGATCAGCTTTATTGCATCATGATACGAATTTTGCATTTGCACTATCTCTGCTCATGCGTCGTCATTTCTGCATCTTTTTCAGATTCGCTTTTTTGACGACAGCGTTTTTCGTCTTTCGATGAGCTCATTGTTTCACCAGAGTTTTGATTTTGCGCATATTCGCTGTTTAGATGCGAATAATTTCACTGTATTCTTGATGCATTCAGTCAAATAAATGACTTTTGCTTTTAAACTCGTGATTCTTTGCATCTTGACAATCATTTTGTCTTTCGTCTTTTGCAAATGCTTCTCAAAGTCTATTCAGTCGACTTTTTGCAGATTGTATGACGCGTTCAACGAATTTTCGATCAACTTCACTTTTTTCGTAACTATTGTAAATAGAATTACTTCATGATCGAATTCTGTGTCTGCATTCTCATCTATATGTCAATTCTTGATGTGATTGTGCATATTCTTTGATGCGAATGCTAAATCAAGTATCGAGCTTGACTGATTCAAATAGCTGTGATATGTGTCTATATCAGAAGTGTTAATCAAATTGCACTTATGTAAATTTATTCACTTTATTAACGCTTTCGTTCTAATAGAATTTGAAATTTTTGCGTTTCACCAGCTATGATGTGCATTAAAGTCTTCGACGATAATAACTTTTTGCTCAGAATTTAGCATAACTTTTGCTAATTCTCGCTCAATCGTGTATAATTGCTCATCATCTGCATTTTGTGACTTTTTGTTGTAAATATTGAACAATAAAATTTCTCTCTGAATTTTATTGTTCGCTATTAATATCGCTTGCATATCTTCGCTATTGACTATGTCTGATCTTGATGTGCATGTAAATTTCTTTGCGTTTTTCGCAACAAATATCAGTACTCTAACACAAGTATTCTGAACATTTGATTTGATGCAAATAAACGACGAATGTGAAATTGTTATATTTTCGTCTTTCATTCATGATTCTTGTAGTATAACAATATCTGTCTTGTTTTTCGCAAATTTCATGCATGCATGCATAATTTGCGTTGATCTTGCGTAATTGTGCTGTAGAATTTGAATATTCAACGTGTTTGCAAAGCTTTCATCATTTGCGTTGTTTTGTAACATTTCGAATGCAATACTTATTACAATTTCGTAACTAGATGATCTTTTTGTGAGCTAATAGACTGAGCTGTCTGATATGTTTTGCACATTATGCTGTTTGCAAAGTGCGCATTTTGACAGTTGCAGCATCTAGAAATCGTGTGATTGCATGATTACTTGTCTTCGCACGTAGATAATTGACATTTATGCTCTCAGATCTGATGATTTCACTCGCAGTACAAGCATCTTGATGATCTGTTACATTTGTTTTGTAAATGCTCGAAGGTTTGACATTTTTGACATTGATCATTTGATCGATAGTCTCGTTATTCGACTGTTTGATATATCGATTTCGCAGCTAAAAGTCGTTTTTTCAGATGTCTTTGCGCTTCTGCTTCGATTCTAAATGCTAAGATCGTCGATGCATGTCTGTTTCGTGATCGATTTTCGCTCTTCAATAATCATATAAAGTTGATTATTAGTTTCAATTTGAAATTGTACGACTCTAACTCAGTTTTTAGATTTTTTATTTCAGTTTTCGTATTGAAGATTTCGATTTTCAGACTGTGTATGACTATTTTATGTCATTTCTCGTCTTTCTTAATGCTTTTAACATCAAAAACATGCTCTCATATTGCTCTTTGCGCTAGTAAGACATCTGCGATGTATTTTTTCAAGACTGTCAGAACAATGTTGTTTCTCTTTTGCGTTTTGACTATCGTGACGACTATTAGATCGATTTTCGCCTTTTTCAATGCGTTATTCATCGAATCTCGCATTTTCATCGTCTTTAAAGTTCAGTTCTCATTTTTGAGATTGACAATGAGTCTTCTTTCGCGATACGATATTTCTTGTGATTTTGACGAGAATTTCTTGGTAATCAGATTTCATTCGCCTGCATTTGCATTCGCATTTGCATTTGCATTTGCATTTGCATTTGTGTTTGCATTTGCATTTGCGCTTGTGACTTGAGCTGCTTTTTGCGCATATGTGAGCTTCTGCGTTGGTTTTTGCGAATTTTGCATGACTTGCGACGTTTGCGAAACCTGCGTCTTCTGCGAGATTTGCGAATTCTCTGTCATTTGCTTTGCGTTGATTCTCTTTTTGATGTTTTCAGCATTTTGTTGAATCAATTGTAGAATGATCTTCAGTTTGTTGTTTGTTTGACTTTGAAGTCGATCAATTTGCTTCTGAATCGGGTTTTCTATGCTTTCGTTGCATGCTCTTCGAATGTAGATTAAGCTATGACTTATAGTCTCTTTCTGTTCTGATATTGCTTGTCTTAGCTGATTGACTGCGAATTCAATTCTTTCGCGCAGTCTCTTTATCTGCATCTCTTTAGAGATGACATCGTAGCACTTGCTAGTACTAGCTTCGATGCTAGCTTTTTTTTGCGAACTTTTCATCGCTTTTCGCTTTTTCATTTCTTTGAATTTCACAATCGCTCGTGTTTGCTCTTTTTGCTGCGAATTCGCATTTCGCAGATTGATTGTATTCTTGTCGTTATGCGCATTTGCATGTGAATTTAGCATCAGTGCGTCGAGTGAACTAAACATGTATTACGTTTTTCTATTTGCTGATGTGAGCGATTTTTGTTGACTGCGAAATAAATCAACAATGTCGTTCTGCAGTTGTTTGCTTGTTGACAAACTCATGCTAAGTTTGTCTCATAGATCTGTTTCAATCTCTATCATTGACTTTTTAATTTCTATCGTCGACGTTTTGAGTTCTGACGCTGAGTTATTGCTTCTGCTGAGTTTCGCGTTACTATTCGCGAAACGAAGCGAGAAAGAGCGCATAAAGCGACTCTTTATATTTCTTTTCATAGAGAGTTTTTCCGAGTTTCGAGCTTCGAGCTTCTAGAAAATTCACTTGACATCACTTAAATATCTCTTTAACCTCTTACTCAGAGCGTTTCACGTAGACAGTAACTTTAGTGTAGAGATCTCTCAATTTCTATCTCAAAATCTGCAATAGATCATCTTCTATTATCGACTTATGTCAGACGAAAATGATATAAATCTAGTCTGCAAGAATCTAGATTACTCTTTTTGATAGAAAATGCTTGACGCAATTGCTTTATATCTCGTGTATCGAAGTAGTCGCGTTATCTCGCTCAGAATAGTAACGACTGATCTCGACTTATTGTCTTGCGCATCAAGAAAAGTTAAAACAGATAGTGATTTGATAAGAAACGCTGTACTTCTCTGAAACAACGTTGTTCTCTGTGCAATCTTCAAGTGCAAAAGAGTTCGATTTTGATTTTTGCGTCAGCACTCAGTCTTCTGTGCTGTTCTGAAGTCGATTGATGACTTGTTCTTTTCATGTGAGTTTGCTCTTCAATTTGTCAATCAAATTACTGTCTGAATTGATGATTCTTTCTTCTGCGTTGATGAACTCTCGTTTCGCCGTCGATTTTGACCTGCGTAAGCGCGAAAATTTTCGATTTTCGATTTTTGACTTCCGACGCAGTTATCTGTGAAGTTATTGAGTCGAATAAAAGCTTGTTTTGATCGTACAATTGTGCTCTATAGCTTGTTGATCGATTTGATATATCATATGCTTTGATAGATCGCTGTCGCTATATGCGCGAAAAAAATTTCTTCTGTGCTGTACGTTGCATCATGAGTACAAACTCATTTCGCGCAGATGTTGTGTATCTTGCTCAGTGTTCTGCAGATTTCTTCAGTGAATTTGTCGTAGACTAGAATGTTAATATCATTTATGAAGTCAAGCACTTTGATTTTAATTTTCAGTGCTTCGCATTTTTCAATTAAACTTGCGTTGAAGAAGAGAAAGAGAATCAATGAAATGAGAAATCTTTGTGATATGTCTGCGTTTATCTTACGTATGTCACTTGTTTGTTCATTGAATATTAGTAATGTCTTTCGATTCTTTAGAAAGCTGCGTGTTCATTTGATTATGTAACTCAATGTTCTTTTCATTTTCAGCATATGCAGAAGTTTCACATGTGAGACTTGATTGAATGCTTCAATGACGTTTAAGCTTAGCATGAAGATCACATATTTGATTTCACAGTCTCATACTGTGTGAACTTAATTTATTAGTAAATCTAACATTGAGATCATGAATTGCTTGCATCTCGCTCTCATTTGAGCATTTGATAGCATGCAATGAGTCTCAACTATGTCACTCAATCTTTTGATCATGATCAACTTTAGCACTTTGCTCATGATATCAAGCAAAGCAATGAGTCAATACATCTTTGAATCAATATAATCACTTTTCTTCAATTTGCATAGTACTATTGTTTAAGTCTTTTTGAACTGCTTCAAATGATACTTGTGTATTATGCATGCATTGAATAAACTCATCAGTACTGAGATTAGTTCTGCAAGACTCGCTTAAAGCGCTTTGTTTGAAATATCTGAAGCATTTGATGCTTTGTCTGCTTTTACTCATCTGATTGTTTGCTTCACTTCATCTTCTGTGATGCTTGAATTGAATGAGACTGTCAGAGATATGAATGACTTTGCAATGTCATTGAAATTCGCTTGAGAAGATGAGAAAAAGAACTTTTCTCACAGTATCTCGATTTTTTCCTTGAACATTATTATCATATGATTGAAGTTGCTTTGCTTCAGTGACGAAAACTGAGAAAGCTTTTTAGATAGTTGACTTTCAATTCTAGCTCATTTTGCAAAGCATCATATTGATTTGAGTGCTTCGCTCAACTTATGCATTTGTGATCTGAAGTGTGCATATTTCATTTGTTGAATGATCTTGTTTTTATGATCATTGTGCTTCAAATATTTATTTCACGCTTCTAATGTGTCTTACAATTTTTATATGATTCACAATCATCTTGATTCTATTACTACTTTAAAGCAGCTTTGATTTTAAAAGTCTTTTGTTTGATTTAATGACTTTGCTCAGAGAATAAATTTCTCAATGATCTTCTGTAGCACTCTGATAATCTTACAAACTCTGTCATTCATCATAGTCTTGTCATCTAAAGAGTGTTTCAAAGATAAATGTATTCACAGATAAGCACTCAATGCTTCTGTATTCATTTTTTTTCAGAGTCATTAAGTCAAGAATTGCACTGAGATTGTTTATAAATATAGCTTTGTAATAATCAAAAGATGATTCAATCTCTGATGCAAATCAATTCATATTTTGCACTTGCATGTCATGAGCTGTATTTTTTCGCTGTTAAAGACTAGATTAATCGTCGTAAATTGATTGTGAGCTTTATGAGTAATAGTGTCTGATTTCAGCAATAATTTCAGTCTTGCGTTTGTAATGATGTTTAGCAAAGTATTAATCATCATATGACGAGTGAAGCATCTTCATCTTTCTCAGTGAGAATGATGTAGATTGAAATCTTTTATGATCAGTTGCTTGCAATCATTCTTGAGTAGTTTATTCAAATGAGAAATGATTAAAAATCTCTCTGTGAATGTAGTAGACAGTGAGCATGAATTGTAGATGTTTAAAAGTCTTAGCGTCTGCGTTTTGTCATCTGCGTTGCGAGTTAATATTCTGATTGAGCAAATGTTTGACTCAGCTGTTTCTACTATTCATTAATTGAGTCTTAAATGTTTATTAATGTATATGCATGTTCTTGATTGAGATGACGAGTTTTTCACTAAATGAAAGAAGTTGTGTGTTGAGTTAAATGATTGCAAGTCATTGTTGTTGCAATCTTGCTTTATCTGCAATTTGTAAAGAGTGACAGAGACAGATTTTAGCGCTTTTAGCGATCAATATTTCAAATATTCATTTAATCTCATGTTTCAGATTTGCGTCACTTTTAGCTGATGCATATTCATAAAAGCGTCAACATCTCTAGAACTTCTAAGAGCGCAGTATGTCTATTTATCATTTAATTCAACAAATACAATCTTGACATTTGTAGCAATTAAAGTCGCAATGTTGAATAATATCATTGAAGCTTGTAATTCACTGTTATCTTTGCATGATCTTTCTTCGTTAGAATCATCATCAACAATCAAGCTGTCAACTGCGCGATTATCATACATTGCAAACATAGCTCTAATGTCACACAGACTGCTTAAAGTGTTCAGTGTATCTTTTGTTCTTTAGTAATCAATGTCATCATAAACGTCTTGATCATTCTTCTCAATATTGTCACTCTTTTCTTATTGTGCATTCACATCACTTCTAGCACTATGTTTTTTCATGACAGCATCTGCGACATAAGCGCTTGCGCATTCTTGAGCAAGATGTTCAAAGTGTTCGATCAGTGCGCTTGCATCACTATCAGTATCATGTTTTCTCATGTAAGCATATGCAGCAGAAGTGCTTTCGCAGTATGAAGCAAAATATTCGCTTTGTTCGAATCATTTGATTATAGTGACTACTGTGCTTGAATTCTATTCTTTTCTAATTTCTTTCTTTTCGCGAATTACATTCACAATGCTTTTCTTTCTCATCTTGCGCACGAAACTTTCATATTTCTTCTCGTCGCTTAGAATCTTGTCTGTCTTGTCTGCTTTATATCACAAACGTTCGTTCTTCTTCATGTTTAAAGCATTTCACAAGTCATCAAACTTTCATTCTCAGCTGATCTTAATCATTGTTGACTCGACATCATTCTGTTATGCTATCACGAGCTTATATTCATCGCTTTGCAATATGATACGTGATTAATCTTTAGTTTGTGATGTAAAGTGAGATCTCTTGCTAAGAGTTTGCTTCTTGCTGACTCAAGCATCATCAGTCAACGATTCATTCTCTGTGTTCAATTCAATCAATCTCTTCTACACAGCGTCAATGATTAAAGATTTAGTTACAAGTTGCAATATCTACAGCTTCATTTGATAACACTACGTCAAAGACAAACAACGTTAGTTTCAAAGATTGAAAGACGAAAATGCTTTCTGAACTCAATAATGTTTTCTTATGACTTGCGTTTAAATTGAGTTGCACGTCGTTTTCTAACTCGTATAATGAAAGATCATCAAGACAATCAACGTATACATTGAATACAGCTTGAATGTTCATAGTTGCTTTGATATCATCATTATCGATCTGTTGCTTGATACAACATAGCAGAATCTTCAATATTAATTATTGATGCTCGCGAGCTTGTTGATTTCATGTTGCATTAACACGCATTCATGTCGCTGCGTGTTATCAAGTTCAGCTTCGCTTCAATCACTTTAGTCACTGATATATGCAAATATTCACTTACTCTTCACATTTAATTTCTCAAACTTGTTTAATCTGTGCTCTTCTGATTCATATTCTTGTATACAATGAGTAATCATTGTCACTGCAATGAGAATAACATTAGTAGAAAGTGAATCAAAGAATATCTTCAAGTATTCTTGATATGCTATTTCATTTCTGACTTTGCAGTAAATCTTCTGAGTCAGTACATTCGCTATGATTCTTGCGCAGAATCTGTCTTGAAAAGTCTTTTCACATTAGACGATGTTGCAATCTTTGATTAATACATATCTTTTCACACGCAAAGTCATCATTATCTAGCAGACTTTTTGTCAAATTCTTTTGCTCTTTTCTTGTGAATTGCTTCTGTCAGTCATATTTACTCTCGACTATGATTCATACTCGACTCAATACACTAGATCATCACGTCTCAAAGATGTCATACATCTATCTATTATGAGTCTTATTTGCAACGAAAGATCTGAGTGTATTATCTTTCAAGTCTCTCTCATCGTTGAAATGTTCTCTACTTCAGAACGTTTGTGATCTGACTTCTTGTTTAGATGATTTGCAATATTCTTTCATGCTTCTCTAATTTTCTCATTAAGTCATTTCTTTTTGAAGTCTGATCATGAACTGTTATTGTTATCAACATAATCACTCAATATTCACGCAAGTAAATAATGAGTGCAAACTTCAACAATTAACTCATGATCAATGATGAAGTTGCATTTAGTTCAACGTGATATCTTTTTTCATAAATATGATGTTATTGATTTTCAGTCTGCATCGTTGATATTATCATCATCAAAATCAATTCTAGTATGTCTGTTATTGATTAATTGAAAAGAATTGAGCTGTTCAATGTTGTATACATTGAGTTTTTGAAATGTCGTGATGACTTCACAAGAGTACTTTCACTGAATGCTCTGACAGCATTCGATTCTGTCTTTTTTTAAATTAGTCATCTATTTTTTTGAATTCTTAAGCGAGTTATTACTTTGAGAGTGACACGTCTGTCTTAATTGAAGACTTTTCTCACAGAATTGCTGTCGCTTGAGTCTGTTGCAATCTTGTTGTCATTGTGAATCTTTGTGTATTCAACTGCGCTGCACTTTGACGATGATGATGTTTTGAAGTTGCTCATGTGATGATGTCTTTTCTGTAATATCACTTAGTATCTTGATAAATTCATCATCATAAAGATTGATGTATTCTCATGTTGCATTCAAGACGAAAGTTGTTTGATGTGACTTGACAATGTATGATTGTCAAGAAAATCTATGCAACAAATGATTGAGAAGAAGAATAGAAGAGAATGTCAGATTGCGAACGATTTTTTCTCATGATAAGAGAGAGATTTATCTTATTTCAAGCACTAAGAATAGTTCATTTAATCTTGACAAGAGTTCATTGAATTTTTGTTGATGTCAAATGAACTATAAGTTTTGTCATTGATTCTTGAGATTCTTCAATTATGACATGATCTCACTATGTCATTTTATACTGAAAGTCTTGAACATGAACATGTTTTCTACGAGCATTCTACATAATTTCTTCAGTGATCAGCTGCTTGAATCAAGTATCACAAGAGATCTGAAATCTACAATTCTTGTTTGCAACAGACTGAATTGTAAAAAGAAAGTGAATAAACTCTTCTGCATGCATTTCTTTCAATGCTGATTTTTATTCACGCTTGTTGCTGATATATATTCTTGCAAATTCAGCTCAATCGTATATCATCGTATCTGTAACACAGTCGTAATTCAGCTCGTTCTCAATCAGCTTTATAAATCTGTCATATTTCATGTCATTGATGCAAATTAAGTTCTTCACTGATTCACGTTTAAGAAGATCTTGTGATCTGCAGCATGTGCTATGATTGAGATCACAACTGATCTGTATTATGAGAATTTTGATTGATCTGATTGATACTGATTGAGATCTCTTGAGATCTCATTCATCGCAGATGACATAAATTAAAAGATGTGAGTGTGTCTTCAATTGAGAAGATGATGAAGAATTGTACTTGAGATTGTTTCATCATATTTCTTTGACTTTAAGTCATCTTCTTACATTGTAATTTGATCGCTGTGTCATGAACATTAACATAGAATCACTTCTTGATCTTGCAACATCATTGAATATAATATGAAACTTGTGATATATGACTTCAAATGTTGATCTGATGATCTCTTTTGACTTGTTTATATTTAGCTTTCGTTCTATAAGCTGAAGAGATCTCATCTAATCTCATATTCGCGTCTTCAATTACGTGTATTCAGACTCGTCAATGCTGAGTTCTTCTTTCACTCTGTTTATCAATCATTTGTAGTGTATATACTCTTTACATGACATCTTCGACAATGCATTCATTATACTAAAGAGAAGACTTAATGTTTGTTGAATATTTTTATGTCTGTGACTAACGACTGCGCTTATCACAAAAAACTTTAACATCAATGATTCATAACTTCAGAATTTGATTGATGTCACACTCATTGCATCTTGTTCATGTGATAACTGATGTTAGCTTTCAATGATCTACTTACTGCTTAAGTTCTCAACTAAATTTATGAAATACATATCAATTATCTAGAGTCTACTACTGAGTCACTCACACTCTTTTATAATACAATCGCTTGCGATCATCAAGTCAATTCTCTTTCAGATCAATTCATTGATACAATTGACTTTGACTGACTGACTTCATGATATCAAATTTATAGCTGATAATACTCTTGCAATGAACAAAGCTTTGTTTGCTATGTATATTTCATAAGAACAAAGTTCTTGTGAGATTAGACTCTGACTTTAATTCTCATCAGTTCATAGTTGAAACTTCTGTTCATCAAGAGAAATTTGATTGAGCAAAGTCAAAAGATGATTATATTTCTTAGTTACTTAGTCGTGTAGCATCGTTGACTTCGATGATTCTATATATGCTTTGAAACATAGACATAATAAATATACATTGTTTGATTTTTGCCTGCGATAAGATTGAGTTAGTTTCAAATATTTTCAGCTTTCATGTTTGAAGTAGTATTTTGCTACTCTTGTTTCTTTATGCAAGAAATTCTTCTCATATATTGAATTATATGAATTTCAGTCGCTGAAGTTGTTAATGTAAAAGAACTTGTTTTTGTTTGATTTATTAGAAATATTATTTGCTGATACAACATGTACACTTTTCAGAATTGTATGCAAATGAAAATATTGACTAGCTTTGAAAAAACGAGAATTTTTGACATTATTTTTAAATCAGTGCTCTATCTCAATCATTTCATGCATAGCATGTTGAGTTTTCTCATTGCAAGATTTGAGTAATTTATCGAGAACATCATTGTGTTGTAGCTCATTACTCTTGTTGTTTTGATGCAACAAATCTATAATGAAAAGAATAAGTCGTAGCTGATCAGACAGTCGATTATTTAGCAGAGTTGAGACTTCAGTCACTTCTTTCAATCTCTTCTGAATCAGAACATAATCACATCTTCAAACTTTCTTCTTTCTCTGTCAGTTCAATGAGCAGTATACTTTATCACTGACAAGATTCTCTAAGTCATCAACGTTTTTTTCGTCTCATTTTCAGCATTGAAGTGATTCATGAACGCTTACGTAGTATGATCTCACTCAGATCGAGTCTTTTTTCTTTTTATTTAACTCTCTATCTGATACGACTTTCTCATCAACTATGTTGCAACACTTGCACATGAAGACTGTTAACACATCAAGAAGCTTCTTTATGTTCAGAATCTTAACTAAGATTAATGCATAACATCATAACTTTGAATTAAGTTCTGTCTCTTGTATTTGATTGCATTGTTCACAAATAAATACATCTTGAATTTTATGAAGATTAAAGACATGATTGAATCATGTTATCATAGCAGTCAATGCATGCTTGTTGATCTTGCTTTGTCTTGTATCTCTGTAAAGAAGAATATCTTTCATTGCAAGAAGATTTAGATGTCGAGTATTATGATGCAATAACTGTCTTTGAAACGTTTCTCATTTGTTGATGCAATTGAAAAAGATCTTTATTAAATGCTTGTATGCAATCTCACTGTGCTTTATATTGAAATTATCAACATTATTGTATCTTTGAATCTGACTTGCATAATGTGTCATTGCATGTAGTTTTGAAATGTTGAAATGATTGACATCTGTATCTGAATGCTCAGATCGCAAATGATGAAAAACATTCTTTAGCTTGTTTAATTGAAAAAACGTATGTTCAAGATATTGAAGAATTTCTTCATCATGCAAATGATACTGAGCAAGTATCACGAACTCTATCACTGCTCAAGCGAAGTGAATCGCTGCAAATGCTCTTGTGATCAGAAACGATGCAATGACTGATATAAATTGATATACAATCGACTTTCAATCTGCATCAATTCATTGCTTAATCATACTGTACTTGACAAATCTCTTCATGTCTTTAAATGACAAAATGACGTGAAATCTTTGATTTAGCTGAGCTGTTTCTGATGCATCATTTAAAGCTAATCTGATTTCTTTTCTTCTTTGACTTGTACAAACATTCTCGTTGATGATCTGATTGAGTCATAACATCAGATACAAGATGATTCTCTTAAATAGTTGATGTAATACATCTATCATCATTGTTTCATGAATATTGATAAACATATGTGATCATGCAAAGTTTTTCATTGAATGTATTCAAGCAAAGTCATTCTCGATCATATTGTTCTTTCTTTGTTGTCTCTGTTGATTTCTAGTGAATACATGTATTTAAATTGATCATGTCTTGTCTAGATTTTCACGCTCATAAGATGATACTTAACAGATAAAACATTGTTGATTCATCTTGATATTTGTGATTAATACTTGTTTCTTGTAGTTTATCATGAACTTGATGATTATCAAATAACATTGTCTTATCTTATTGTTTGCACAAAGAACAGAAATGTCGTTTCTGATCATAGCTTTAATGACTGTTACGTGTGAGATCATGTATTAATGCATGATGATACATGTTTAACATACGCTTGAGTATGATTGATAACATCATGTGTCAAATCTTTGACTTGATATCATCATTGTTGTTGTCAACTATGAAAAGAAATCTCAGAAGAATCAATCTTGATCATTTTTGAACATGTCTTGTGCATCAATTTAGATTCTCTATCGTTAGATATATAAATCATGCAGATAGATTACTTTGATGCTCAATTAAGACTGTCTTATCGATGAAAATTAACAGTGATATTATGATAACATCATCAGAAAGCTTTTTCTGCGTTTTTCATCATCAATCAGCAGTATGCATCTCATTGTAGACTTGAAAGTTGTTAACATTATAATGTTGAACGAGTGCATAAATCAGCTTGTCTTGAAATGATGAATGATTCAACAAGAATCGAAGTGTCTCGATGATGTTGCAATACAAAATGCAGTGCTGCTTTTCTTGAACTTCTTCATAACTGAATTTGACTGTGAATGTTTGAAAATGTCACTCATCATTTTCAACATCATACAAAATCTGATGTAGAAGTGTCAATCACTTGTTTATGTCGTGAAAGCTGACATGTTGATGTAAAACTCGCAAGCGCAAGTCTTAAAAAAATCAATTAATACTGTCTTTGATAATCTTCATTTGATGAAGTCAGTGAGCAAACGCGTAATTCACTTTGCATTGAAATGAATAGTATTGATTGTTGTTTGTGTTCTTGATCATTTGAGAATTTAAGCTTAATGACTTTGATATTTTCTTTGACACGTCGACTGTTGTTTTGACATCATGATTAATTGTCTCAACGAAGATTTCAACTTGCAACGCTGATGATATGAAGAGAAGTTCAGTTTGAAGTTGTATTGTTTTAATTCTTGATGATATATGTTTTATATTCTGATTCAAATCAGCGTTATTCATTTCAATGTTCATGTGCTCTTTTGCAAAATTATCTATTAACATATATTCTTGATTCTCGTCTTCAATGTTCATCTGAACATTCTCATCATGAAAATTATTTGAGTTTAAATCTCATTTTGCAGTCTCATGATTGCATCAGATGAGTTGCATTGAATCGCATGATGATGATTCTGATGATGATAATAACTTTTGTCAGAAAATCTTTTGCAATTGATTATGCAAGCGAACATGATAGTGATGAAGATGATGTTCAAGCTTGCTGATGTTGTTTATCTTCATCTCACATGAAAAGCATACGCGTTGCATTATCTGTAAGTCTTCGATTAGTGTTTTTATATAACTTGTACAAAGCAATGATGAATCGTAATGATTTTTTACGCTTGACTGTTTATCTGTGCATGAAATGTCAGTAACGAAATGAATCGAAAAATGTCAATCACAAAGTCAATGAATCATGTTTGTTCAGAAGTTATCAACTTCAATTTGAGTTCAATAGTTAAAATATGTAAATCATATAAACTATATCTAGTTAAATTGTAAAGAGAACGAAATCAATCACTTGAATAAATATCATCATTATTCTCATGATTTAGCTATTGTCGCTTACGATGTGATTATTTAAATCTCTTATGATATGAGAGTAATGATTGTTAAAGTGCTATATATCTCAAGTTGAAGCAATCTTTAAAGTTTACAAACTTTATCTTATCATCATCATTTATCTCGCTTTTGTCATAACTTGATGAGCAATTTAAGAAATATATGACTATGCATTTATCTTCTTCATCTTCATTTGAAACTTTCTGATAGCATGTCAATTACGCTTAAACTCATCATTGCTTCTTCTGAGCTTATCATAAGTGTGAGACTGCTTAAATTTTATAGTCATCGTTATTTGATGTACAATGAAGATTGAGAAGATTCAAGTATCAAAAAGTAAAAACTTGAACTTAGATGAAGAAGTTAGCTGATTAACAAATGTAAAGATGAACTCATCAATTAAATAAGCAACAGTAATGAGCGAAGATAATTGTTAATGATAAGATGACATTAAAGATGATGTAGTTTTGTTTTGAAAAGTCTTTCATCTGATGATTTTTTGTGTGATGTTGACTGCTTGTTTAAGTGATGACAAGAATTTTGATGCATTTGATGACACATCTTGATTGAACTTATCTATTGCTACTGTCAATAGTTAAATCATGAGTTCAATTACAATGCACATATTGACGAATCAGATGTTGCTGCATACATCAACTTTGATGAGAGCATACTTAATGATATCACATTATAGACAGTGTCTGCAATGAACTGACTGCTTAATGAAGATTTCGATTTCATCAATGAATCTTCATTTCTTGAGAATGAATGAAGTCATTTGATGACTAGATTAAATGAAGAGTTGTTGCAGTTAATCTCTTCATCATCTCTCACGATTGCTGTTGCTCAATATCATATTGTCTTCAATTTTATCACTTCATGAGAATGATTTATATCTCAATGATAACAGATGCGAGTGAAGTTTTTACACTATTCATGACAACATCATCAACAAGTAAGAAGATTGAGTATGTATGACTCATCTTTCTGCAAATGCTTCTTACGTTTGTTCTTTAAATGCTTTGCATGAGTGATGTCGCTGATCTGAATGAAAGCAATCAGTTAGCTGATACACAGAAGAAGCAACTCAAAATAATAATTAAGATTTCATTTCTTGACACTTGTATCTCTCTGTCTTTTCTTGATACTTTGAGCTTGAAAGAAGTTTCATCATTTGTGATATAATTGTTGAGATCTTTGCAAGTTCATGAACTGATCAATTCAATGATGAACTCTCTCTTGTCATTATTTTGCAAATGAAACAGTATATTCTTCAGATTTCTTCAATCATTGCATCTTTTCAACATCTTTGTCATCTTGATTGATTAATCGAAGCAATGAACAATAGTTTGATTGCAAAGCGAAAAATGCATGTAGTTTCAGTTGATACATCAGTTGAAGATCAAACGAGATTGATTGCTACGTCAAAGCTCAAAGTCAAACTCGCTTGCATGATTGAATACTTTTATATTTGAATCGTGTGAAATCTTTCTATCATTAAGTACAATTGTTCAATTCACAACATAAGACAGATCATATACATCTAAATCATCGTCGTCAAAGTTTACAGACTTCTTGATCATGTTCTCATTTATCTCTTTATCATATATTTCAGAATCAATTTTGTTCTTTCAACTGTTATCGTTGACACTCAAGATTTGCTTGAATCAATGTTGTATATCATGTTTGAATTGTGAGTTCAGATCAGTAAATAAGACAGTATCTTTAAGAAGATACTTAGTGTCTTTCAAACTAGACTGTTTGTCTTACGACTCTATTTTATTTGTTTGCTTCAAAACATTCAATATTCTCTCTACGACTGCTTTTTTGACAAATTCAAAAGATGAATGAAGTTTAAAAGTAGTATTTCTTTATCTTTTAACATGTTGAGTAGTGAGAGCTTGTCTAGCACTAGTCGTGATGTTTCATATGCATTCAGTCGACACTATCTTCATGATAGTGTTATTCGATGTCTATTAAGTCACAAGTAATGCAAAGAGTGATTGAGAAGAAAGTAAAATTATGCAATATGTTTGAAAAATTAAAATGCATGAGATTCAATGAACTTGAATAATAATTCTTTGAATTTGCTTTAATTTGAAAATGTCGTTCTTTAGCATCTTGACTTAAAGAAAATTTCTTGACTTTCTTTGCTGTTAAATCAACAACGACATCACATTTCAGTGATTCTATAATGATCATCATCTCATCTTTCAATCATGTGAACTATGATTTGCATCATCAAACGCTTGAATGTAATCTTCACAATAAGATGTTAAAGCTGTGCTACTCATGAAAGACTTCAAACAGAGTGCTTATCTTCATGACTGTATTCAGAAAGCAATTGATAGTAATGTGAAAGTTATGCAATCATCAAATGAGTAAATGCAACATGTCTTAATTGAACTATATGACTGATCTGCTCACTGACAATAAATGAAT
>JAABUH010000982.1_pt1 | contig 35532 bp, 30 predicted proteins | sample 5559121 | NCBI WGS metagenome assembly JAABUH01 (sample SAMN10711871, study PRJNA513364) | rock metagenome | isolation source: Antarctica rocks | place: Antarctica: Victoria Land, Battleship Promontory nord | collected 2015-12-28
CCGCGCCCCCCGCCGTCGGTCCCCAGCACGTCGAAGAACTCCGTCGCGGTCGGGCCAGGGCACAGGGCTAGCACGCGCCCGCCGCGCCCGCCGCGCCCGCCGCGCCCGCCGCACGCTGCCCACAGGGCCTCAGGCCCACTCGCCCGACGCCGCCTACGACAGGCGGTCGGCGCTGCGAGGCAGCGCGGATGGGGACGAGCGATGACGAGCAATAGGGAGGGTTAGCCGGCTATCCGCGCGCTCGACACGCTCTCCACCAGCGGGGCCGCTTCCGGCTCCACGGCCGCTTGCGCGGCGTGGTTACGCCGCAACGCCAGGCCGATCACCGCGCCAACGACCGCCGCGACGACCATGACACGGAAGGTATCGTCGAAGGACAGAGCCATGGCGCGCGTGACCAGGTCGTGTTGCAGACGCGCCAGCACGGCGGACGATGGCGCCGGACCGCTGTGCCGCGCGGTGCGCGCCGCGCCAACCGCGCTCGCCACATGGCTCGTGATGCGCGCGGTCAGGATGGTGGACAGGCCGGCGATAGCGAAACCGCTGATGACCTGTTGCAAGGCGTTGGTCAGCGAGGTGACACGGGTGACCAGCGCGCGCGGCGCGGCGTTGATGATGTGCGTGGTCAACGGCATGAACATCAGTCCCATGCCCGCGCCAGCCAGCGCCAGCGGCAGAATCAGATCGCTCGCCTGGGTGCTGACCGTGACGTGCGACAGCAGGAAGGTCGACGCCGCGACGAGACCGAGACCGACCGCCACCAAGGGCCGGGCGCCGATGCGGTCGAACAGCAGGCCGCCGATGGGCATGAAGACCGCCGCCGCGATGGCCTGGGGCAGAAGGGCCAGGCCGGTGTCGAAGGCGCCGAAGCCGCGCACCTGCTGCAGGAACAGCGGCACCAGGAACAACGACCCGAAGAGCGCGACCTGCCCGACCCATTGCGCCACGATGGCCAGACTGAAGTCGACCGACCGGAAGACGCGCAGCTCCAGGAGCGGATTGGACGCGCGCAACTCGACGACGATGAAGGCCAGCAGGGCCACCGCGCCGATGGCCAGCCCGGCGATCGTGTTCGTCGCGGTCCAGCTCGTGGCGCCCGCACTCACGCCGTAGGAGAGCGCCGCGAAGGCCAGCGGACCCAGCACGGCGCCGGAGCGGTCCAACCCGGCGACCGCTGTGCGCTGCACGGCGGGCAGCCCCAGGACGCCGACGATCAGGCCGACGATGCCGACCGGCAGGTTGAGCAGGAAGATATAGCGCCACGAGGCGTACTGCACCAGCCAGCCACCGAGGACGGGGCCGATGGCGGGCGCGAAGAGGATGGGCACCCCCATCATACCCATCAGGGCGCCCACCTTATCCGGCGGGCTGATGCGGTAGATGTAGGCGATGGCCACCGGCAGCACCGCGCCGCCGCCCAGGCCCTGCAAGATGCGGAAGGCGATCAGCATGCCGCTGTTTTGGGCCGTCGCGCAGAGCACCGACCCGATTGTAAACAAGGCCACCGAGGTCAGGAAGACCGGCTTGGCGCCGAAGCGGTCGGAGAGCCAGCCGGCCAACGGGATGATGGCGGCCTGCGCCAGCGCGTAGCCCGTGACGATCCACTGCAACGTGGGCAACGTAGAGTGCAGATCGATGACGAGCTTCGGCAGCGCGACGTTGACCGCCGTGCCGTCGAGCACCACCATGAAAACGCCGATGATGATCGCGATCAAGGGCACGATGACAGCGCGCATACTGAAGGGCGTGTCGCCCCGCGCCGTCGTGCCGGGAGCCATGGAGAGCGCCACTGTCCGCACGTCCTTTCGTGTCGTCTTGTGTCTCGGCGCGAGATAGCCACGCGGCCCTGTGTCAGGGGGCGGCCAGCGCCGCCTCTTGACCCACGTCGTCTCGCGTCGTACACTATAAACGGATGCATGTCCGTTTGATTGCATTGTAGCGGACAAATGTCCGGTTGGCAAGAGGGAGGCTACAATCGTGCTCAAAGAAGAGCAGGGGATCGACGGCGACCCATGGTGGCGCAAGTTGTGCGCCATCCAGGAGAGGGTCGCCGCGTGCGGCGCGCCGCCGCCGGAGCGACGGGACGCGGCGGAACACCGCCAGCATATCCTCGTCGTGGCGCGCCGCCTGTTCGCCGAGCGCGGCGTCGACGAGGTGAGTATGCAGCAGATCGCGCGGGCCGCCGGCGTGGGGCAAGGCACGCTCTATCGCCGCTATACGCACAAGGGCGAACTATGCATGGCCCTGCTCGGCGAGAACGTGGCGCGGGTGGGGGAGGAGTTGCGGGAGTATCTCGCGTCGTGCGGGCCGTCCACTCCCGCGCGGGCACAGCTCGACTATGTGCTCTCGCGGCATGTGGCCTTCAACGAAGAGAACGCGCCGCTGCTCAGCGCCATGATCGAGGCGTCCTGCGGCCATCGCCGTGCGGCCCAATACGACAACCCCATCTACCTGGCGCTGCATGGAACCGTGGAGACGCTGCTGCAGCGCGCGGTAGCGCGCGGTGAGCTGCCGCCGCTGGACACGGTCTACGTCACCGATGCCATCCTGGCCGCGCTGGCCATTGACCTCTACATCCACCAGCGCACGCGGCAAGGCTTCACCCCCGAGCGCATCATGGCGGCCATCCGTCAGTTGTATATCGACGGCCTCTGCGCCGACCGCGCCGTCGGCGCCGCGCCGCGACCCTGACCAAGCCGTTCGCGCTCGACGATCTACTCCATATGGCCGCGTTCTCGCGCCGCACGGCGCCCACGAGGTCGCATATGTCGCCGCTCTTGACTTTGCCGTTCACGGATAATGTCGCCACGCCCCATAGCGCCCTCATCGACTATCGATCAATCACGCGACATCCTCGTGCGCCGGCAGGATCTCGACAGAGGGAACGGAGGGAATGGAGGGGATGGCGCCGCTCTCGAAGGCCTGCTCGAAGGCGGCGACGATGCGCGCGTCGAACTGCGACCCGCCGCCCTCGCGCAGGTGTTGGCACGCCTGGGCGACGGAGAGGGCGGGGCGGTAGGTGCGCGACGAGGTCATGGCGTCGAAGCTGTCCGCCACCATCAAGATCGCCGCATCCTCCGGGATCGCCCCCGCCGCCAGCCCGTCGGGGTAGCCCTTGCCGTCCCATCGCTCGTGGTGGTGCCGCACCGCCGGCAGGATCTCGCGCAGGAACGGCGCCGCCGCCAGCATGCGCTCGCCGATGACCGGGTGCTGCTGGAGCGCCACGAATTCGGCGTCGTCGAGCTTGCCGGTCTTCGTCAGGATGGCGTCGGGGACGCCGATCTTGCCCACGTCGTGCAGCAGGCCGGCCAGGCGCACCCGCGCCACGTCGGCCTCGGGCAGGCCCAGCGCCCGCGCGATAACCACGGCGTACGCGCTCACGCGCCCGGAGTGGCCGCGGGTGTAGGGGTCCTTGGCGTCGACGGCGGCGGCGAGGGCCTCGACGGTGGCCATGTTGGCGTGCTCGAGTTGCGCGGCCAGCGTGTCGGGGTCGCGGTCGAGCGAGAGGGCGGCCTCCTCGGGGCGGCCCACGCGCCCCTTGCCCCCGTGCTTGGCGGCATAGACGGCCCTGTCGGCGGCGTGCACCAGCGCCTCGCGGGCCGTGGCGTGCATGGGCGTCGCCGCCACGCCGATGCTCGTTCCAATGCGGACAACCGCGCCGCCCGTGGCGACGCGCAGCGCCGCGATGGCCTCGTACGTGCGCGCCGCGACCTCGAGCGCCTCGTCCATGCCGGTCTCGGGCAGGATCACGGCGAACTCGTCGCCGCCGTAGCGCGCGGGGATGTCCGTGCCGCGCACGCTCGCGCCTAGCGCGGCGGCGATAGCGGCGAGCGTGGCGTCGCCGGCCTGGTGGCCGTAGGTGTTGTTGATGCCGCCGAAATCGTCGAGGTCGACCATCATCAGGGCCAGGGGGCGGCCGCGGCGGGCGCGCGCGATCTCCTCCTCCAGACGCGTCTGGAAGGCGCGGTGGTTGAGCAGGCCGGTCAACCCATCTTCGGAGGCCTGGGCGAGCGCGCGCTCGTGCAGGTGGGCGTTCTGCAGCGCGATGGCGGCCTGCGTGGCCAGGATGGCCAGGGCGTCCTGGCTGTCGTGGCCTAATTCCCCCGGGACGCCCAGCAGCTGCAACAGGCCGGTCACGCCCGCCTCGTCCGGCTCGAGCGGCGCCAGCAGCGTCATCCCCAGCGTTTTGTCCTCGACCTGCCGCACCCCCTGCCCCGGCGGCGGGGCAGGCAGATACGCGTCCGTGGCGTCGCTCGGCGTCTCGTCCGGCGTCAACACGACCCGCCGCAACAGGGCGTCGTCGCCATCACGCCGATAGGCCGCCACGACGGCCGCACCCGTCAGGGCGCGCGCCGCCTCGGCCACGGGACGCAGCAGCTCTTCCTGCGTGCGCTGCAACTGCAGGCGCTGGCCCGCGGCCAGCACGGTCTCGAGTTGATCGCTGCGCCGCCGCGAGGCCGTGGCGCGCTCCTCCGCCTGGATCGCTCGGAACGCGACGCGCAGGGCCACCAGGGGCAGCGCGAACAGGGCGAGCAGGACGTGATCGAACAGCCACACGGACGCGACGAGGATGCCGAGGGTGCTGACGGCCAATTGCGGCAGGCAGGTGTGCCGATCCGTCTCCCACCACACCCGCCAGGGACTCTGGCCCTTGAGCAAGCTCAACAGGACGATGAACAAGCCCGTGTCGGCGACATAAAACAGGACCGGCAGGAGGGCCAGAGCGGGGAGGGAGGGCACGACATGGCCTGGGCGGAGCAGCGTCGTCGGCGCCGCCACGCGCGAGATGAGGAGGCTGCTCAACGCGACGACGAGCGTCGGCTGGCACACGTTGAACAGGCGCTTATACAGCGGCGCGGAATCGTGCAAGATACGCGAAACGAGCGCGGCCAGGAACGCGATGAGGACGGGCAGCGGGGCGGGAAAAAGCAGGATGACGGCGATATAGACGGCCCCCACCAGGCTCTGATCGGTCGATCCGTCGACGATCTCCGTGGATCGCTCGCCGACATACGACAGGAAGACGAAGACCGCGGCCCCAACCAGGACGGGGAGCGTTAATGCGCCGGCGGGCTCGAGGGCGACCAGGCGCACGATCGCCATGATGACCAAAGCCGGGCAGGCCAGGTACATCATCCACAGATACCGGCGTAACCCTGGCGGCAATTCCCGCATGTCGTCCTCGGTGGCGTAGGTGGCGTGACGTCAGGGGGCATCGGACAGTCAAACCGGCGAGAAAGGTCGAGCCGCGCCATGACGCGCCGCGCGGTATACCTTGTACGCCCCTTAGCATGGGCCGCTGCGCTCGCGTGGTCCATGGCCTGATCGGGCTAGCGCACCCCTATCATGTGTCATACAACTCATAGCGCCCTCCGGCTAGGTGGGTGGGGTAACGGGCATCGCGACTAGCCCTTCGTGGCGCACGACGGGCTGGGCAAGGGCGCCGGGAGCGGCAGCCTCGCGATCGACCAGATACAGCGGGCGCCACCCTGACACCCCGACCCGGACGGGCTACCACGTCCGAGTAAGCCCCGAATGGGGGATGCGCCCGCTCGTTTCCCCGGCTGATACTGCATCCAGTGCTATCGGGCGCCATTCACACCATTGCCTTTGCCTTATCGCCACACTATATATCTCAGGGATACGCCATGAATCGCTTTGTCCTACGCTCGGTCGCGGGAGCCGCGGCCCTCGCTGTCGCCGCGCTCGGCCGCGGCCCCGCCGCACCGTCCGGCCCGGCCCCCGCCCCCCTCGCCTTCCACCGCTCTTTCCCCGCCCACCTACGTCTGCGCGGCGCCCTCACCGCCCTCCACCCCGCCACCCTCGTCGCCGATCTCGCCACCCCTGACGGCAGCCTCCTGCCCCTGCGCTTCGCCGCCCCCGACCAGATGCGCGGCCTCCGCCCCGGCGACCACCTCGCCCTCGTCGCCGACGCCCGCGCCCACGCCCGCCTCCTCGTCCGCGCCGTCCTCTCCCCTTCCAGCCACCGCTGGCGCGCCCGAGACCAGAGCCATCGCTGGCGCGACTACGCCCAGGACGCCCGCTGGCTCGCCAGCCCCGAAACCGCCCGCTGGCTCGCCTCCACCGGCGCCGCCAGCCATCGCTGGCGCGTCCGCGGCGTCATTGCCCGCACCTTCGGCCACGGCCAGGCCGAGCTCCTCGGCGTCAACGGCGCCGCCACCACCGTCTACCTGCAAGGCGCGCGCACGACGGCCGCCGGCTCCGCCCCCTCCGGGAACCAGGCCTATGCCGGCAGCGCCCCCGCGCTCGGTCCGGGCGCCGCGCTCGACCTGACGATGCAGGCGACCCGGCGGGGCGCGCTGGCCGCCGCCGACGCTCGGATTCTGGCCACGGGCGCCCGCGTCGACCTCGAGGGGACGATCACACGCGTGGATCGCCGGGCCGGCGCGCTGACCATCGTCGACGAGTGCGGCGCGCGTACCGTTGTGCACATCATGCGCGTGGGGCCGGCGGCGCGCACCCTCGCCACCTACAAGGTCGGGGCATCGATCGAGGTTGCCAACGTGCGGCCGGCAGCCACCGTCACAGTGTCGCGCGCGGACATCGAAGAAGAGCCGGCCGTTCCGATCGTGGACCCGACGCCGCCCGCGCCGCCCGCGCCGCCCGCGCCGCCCGCACACCTGATGCGCCCGATGCGCCCGATGCGCCCGATGCGCCCGATGCGCTCGACGCGCCCGGCCCCGTTCCAGCGCCCCGCCGCATCGCCGACCGTGGCCGCGCCGCGCGTCCTCCCGCCAGCCACGGCCTATGCGCATCCGCGCGCCGCGGCGACCGTCGTGGTGGAGGACGCCGCCCCGACGACGAGCATGTCCGCTTCGCCTACGCCGACCGTGGCCGCGCGATTCGCCCCGGCCCCGGCCACCACACCCAACGATGCGCCGGTCGCCGTTCCGCCGGCGTCGACGGCGCCCCCCTCCGTAAGCGCGACAGCGCCCGCGACGGCGGCTTCGGCTGCGACCGCCTCGCCCGCCCCACCGACGATGACGCCTGCGCCGACGGCGGCGGCCTCTGATACCGCGGCCCAAAACACGGCCGTTCCAACGGCGACCGCGCTAACGAGCGCGCGGGCCACGACGCCGACGAGCGGGCCGACCGCAACCGCGACAACCGCGACATCTATGCCCGGCGCGACGGCGACGAGCGCCTCATCGGTCGTGGCGCCAGCCACCGCCACCGCCACACCCATCACGACCGCCACGGATCCGCCTCCTACTCCTGCCTCGACGCGCGCGAGCACGCCGGCCGCGACAACGGTCGCACGCTCCACGAGCACACCAACAAGCGCCCCCACCGCCACGCCCACAAATAGCGCCACCGCCACCGCCACGAGCACGGACACGCCGACAAGCGCGGGCACGGTCACTCCCACGGCAACACTCACGCCTACACCGATGCCCACCAGCACCGAAACGGCGACCAGCACCGCCCCGCCCACGGCGATCCCGACCGTGTCCAACGCGGGCCTCGTGGGATACTGGAGGTTCGACGAAGGGACCGGCGCGACGACCGCGGACTCGTCCGGCAACGGCAACACCGGCGCCTTCATGGGTAACCCGGGGGCGGTTAACTGGGTCGCTGGCCCGAACGCGGCATTCAACGTGGCCGTGAACGTCGATGGCTCCACCGGGTACATCGACGCCGGGCCGAGCGAAACGCTGGACATCACTGGCAGCGTGTCCGTCGCGGCATGGGTCAATATCACCAGCACGGCCGCCCTCACGACCGGCGCCAACCAGAAGTTCATGGTGCGAGAGGACCTCAACACGGGGGGCGGCTACAAATTCAGCATCTACAGTGGCGTCCCGGATTTCGAGGTGCGCGACGCCAACCACACCGCGTACGTCGACCGGCCGAACGGCGTCAGCCAATATTGCGCGGGCCCCAGCGGGTTGGCGCAGTACGGCCCGAACGGTAACGGAACCGTGCTCGGGCTCAACACGTGGCATCACGTCGTCGGCGTCTACTCGCCGCCGGCCGGGTCGCAGTCCGGGTACATCAAGACGTACGTCGACGGCAAGCTGGACAGGGTGTGCGACACCACGGGGGTCCTAGCTACCGCGCCGAGCGGGACGCGCCTGAACATTGGGGGGCAGTTCAACGGGACGAGCGGCCTCCTCGACGGCCAAGTCGACGACATGCGCATCTACAATCGCGCCCTGACCGTCGCAGAGGTTCAGGCGCTCGCGACACAACCGTAGAGCGTCGGCCGTGGAGCCCGGCGGCGCAGCCCTTCGCCTGGTCACCAGGCTCCACGGCCGCTCGAAACGGCGACCTGACCGGCGCTCTCTCACTCACCATCGCAAAACGATAGGCGAGCCCTTTGCAATGAGACGTAATGAGACGTATTGGCCGGGGGCGCCGGCGCCCCCGGTGGCCCAGCGCCACGCGGGTATGCGTCGAGGCCGCGTGTCCCATGCCGCGGCTTGCCTCACGCCGCCGCGCCCGGTACCCTCAGTTGCCGCGTCCCATAGTGACGCTGAATCCGGGAGGGACAGTGGCGCGCATCGACACGCAGGGGACCACGCGCGAAGAGCGTACGGAGGATGGGCTGCCGCTCGCCCCAGGCTGGGTCGACGCCGCGGGGTCGGGGGCGTGGGGGGCGTGGGGGGCGTGAGGGGCGTAAGGGGCGTAAGGGGCGTGCGCAAGGAGAACCTGCCCACGAAGGTCTGTGCGACGTGCGGGAGGCTTTTCACCTGGCGCAAGAAGTGGGAGCGCGACTGGGACAACGTCCGCTACTGCAGCGACCGTTGCCGGGCCAACAAAGGGGCGGCGACCGGCGTCCATAAGGGTGGGCGGGATGCGCCTGATTGAAAGGGGGAGGGGGGATGTTATCGCTGCTGGCGGTGGCGCTGGACCACGCTGATGCGCGTGATGGCGCGCAAAAGCGCCAACTGAGCTTGCGCCTGCGCCTGGTTGTCGCCGGCGGACTGGGCGGATTGCAACGTGGCCTCGGCGCGACGGCGCGCCTCCTCGGCGCGCGCCAGGTCGATCTCCTCGCCGCGCTCAGCCGCGTCGGCGAGGATGCTCACCCCGCGCCCATCGACCTGCATGAAGCCGCCGGCCACGACCAGCGAATCCCACTGCCCGTTCTGCTGCACGCGCAACTCGCCGGGCCTCAGCGTCGTCAAAAGCGGCTCGTGCCGCGGCAGGATACCCAACTCGCCGGCCGCGCCCGGCGCGATCACCATATCGACGTCCTCGGACAACACGGTCCGCGTGGCCGTGACGATGTCTAGATGTAAAGGCATATCATCTCCTCTCCTTGTCCCCCTCACCCCAACCCCTCTCCCTCAAGGGGCGAGGGGAGCAGTCCGCGGAACTATGATACGTCAGGACGCCTCCCCTCTCCCGCGCGCGGGAGAGGGGTCGGGGGTGAGGGCCTTTAGCTCCGCAACTGATCCGCGCTGCCCCTGTTGAAGAAATCGCCCTCGGGCACATCGTCGAACTCGCCGTCCAGGATACGCCGGAAGCTCTTGACCGTTTCGGCGACGGGGACGTACTCGCCCGGCTTGCCGGTGAACTGCTCGGCCACGTGGAACGGCTGTGAGAAGAAGCGCTGCACCTTGCGCGCGCGCGACACCGTCAGCTTGTCCTCGTCGGAGAGTTCATCGATGCCCAGGATGGCGATGATGTCCTGCAGATCGCGGTAGCGCTGCAGCACGCGCTTGACCTCCTGGGCCACGTCGTAGTGCTCCTGGCCGACCACGTTAGGGTCGAGGATCGTGGACGTCGAAGCCAGCGGGTCGACGGCCGGGTAGATGCCGATCTGGGTCAGCGAGCGCTCCAGGTTGATCGTGGAGTCGAGGTGCGCGAACACCGTGGCCGGAGCCGGGTCGGTGATGTCGTCGGCCGGCACGTAGACGGCCTGTACCGAGGTCACGGAGCCCTTCCTGGTCGAGGTGATGCGCTCCTCCAGGCCGCCCATCTCCGCGGCGAGCGTCGGCTGGTAGCCCACGGCCGAGGGCATGCGCCCGAGCAGCGTGGAGACCTCGGAGCCGGCCTGCGCGAAGCGGAAGATATTGTCGATGAAGAGCAGCACGTCGCGCCCCTCCTCGTCGCGGAAGTACTCGGCCATGGTCAGGCCGGTCAGGCCCACGCGCTGGCGTGCGCCGGGCGGCTCGTTCATCTGACCGAACACCATGGCCGTCTTGTCGATAACTTTCGACTCGATCATCTCGTGGTAGAGGTCGTTGCCCTCGCGCGTGCGCTCGCCCACGCCCGCGAACACCGAGTAGCCACCGTGCTCACGCGCGATGTTGGCGATGAGCTCCTGGATCGTGACCGTCTTGCCGACGCCGGCGCCGCCGAAGATGCCGGTCTTGCCGCCGCGCCGCATCGGCGCGATCAAATCGATGACCTTGATGCCCGTCTCCAGGATCTCTACCTGCGTGGCCTGCTCCTCGAACGAGGGCGCGGAGCGGTGGATGGGCAGGCGCGGCGTGTCGCCCGGCATCTGGCCCTTGTTGTCGACGGTCTGACCGAGCACATTGAAGATGCGGCCCAGCACGGCGTCCCCGACCGGCACGGAGATAGCCGCGCCAGTGTCGCGCACGGCCGCCCCGCGCTGCAGGCCGTCGGTCGGGCCCATGGCCACGGCCCGCACCACGTTATTGCCGAGCTCCTGCTGCACCTCGACCACGAGCGTCCCCGCGATCTCCTCGGCGCTGCTCCGCCCAGTGCCGCCGGGAGCGGCATTATCGGTGAGGTCGTCGCTGACCGCGAGGTTTTCGCGCGCCGCGTCGCCCGTCAACACGATCTCCAATGCGTTGTAGATAGCGGGGAGCTGCCCCTCGGGGAATTCCACGTCGATGACCGGGCCGATGATCTGCACGACCTTGCCGGTCGCGGTCCCCGCGTCGGTCGCGCGTTCTGCTGTCGCTGTCATGTGTGTCTCCTTTTAGCTATTAGTCGTTAGCGATTAGCTTTCTCTGCCGGCTATCCAGCCATCTCCGGTCTAGTTGTTCGTGAGCAATGCGAGATCGCTGTCCGAAGCGGCTTCACCAGGGCCAGAAGCTAACAGCTAAAAGCTAGAAGCTAAAGGCTAGCGTAGCGCCTCGGCGGCGGCGGCGATCTCCGAGATCTCCGTCGTGATGGCGGCCTGGCGCGCCTTGTTCAAGCTGAGCGTGAGGTCCCCAGCGAGCTCGTTGGCATTGTCGGTGGCGTTGCGCATCGCGACCAAGCGGGCCGCCTGCTCGCTAGCCTTCGACTCGAGCACCGCGCGGTAGATCTGCGTCTCGATGTAGCGCGGCAGCAAGGTGTTCAGCACCACGGCCGGCTCGGGCTCGTAGTCGTACTGGACCTCCCGCGTCGCCGCGGCCGCGGCATCGTCCCCCTCCTGTTCGGGCGGCTGGACGGGGATCAGTTGGACGATCGTCGGCTCCTGCCGGATTGTCGACACGTAGCGCGTGTAGGCCAATTGCACCCGGTCGACCGTCCCCGCGGTGTACTCGTCGATCACGATGCGCGCGACGCCGAGGATGCGCTCCAGTTCAGGGTAGTCGCCGAGGTTGATCTCTTCGCCAGCCAGTTCCACCCCCGAACGACGCAGGAAGTCGCGGCCGCGGCGACCGAGGGCATAGCCACGCACGGGGTGCGCCTCCTCTACCACGAAACGGCTGACCGTACGGTTGATGTTGGTGATCAGGCCACCGCAGAGGCCGCGGTCGGGCGTCACCTCGATGATACCGACGTTGCGCACCTCGCGCTGCTCCAACAACGGGTGCGTGACCTCGCTGCTACCCCCGCCGCCCGCCAGGCCGGCGAGGACCTCGCGGATACGTTCAGCGTAAGGCCGGGCCTCCGAGGCGCGGCTCTGCGACCGGCGCAGCCGCGCCGTCGCCACCTGCTGCAGCGCGCGCGTGATCTGCGCGATATTCTTCGTGGACTGGATGCGCCGCCTGATGTCGCGCGGGCTCTCGGGCATTCGCTCACTCCGTTCGCAGTAATTAGTTATTAGTAGCTAGTAGTTAGTAGTTAGAAAGCCTGTCTAGCTACTAGCTACTAGCTACTAGCTACTAGCTACTAAAACGCGCTGCTGCGCTTCCACTCCTCGATGGCCGCCTTGATGGCGTTCTCGTCGGCGATCGACCCTGTCTCAGCGATGGCCTGGCCGATCTCGGGATGGTTCGAGCCCATGAACAGGTGGAAGTTGCTTTCAGCATCGCGCATCTTCTCGATCGGGATGTCGTCGAGGAACCCGTTGCTGACGGCGTAGATGATCTCGACCTGCTGCTCGACCGCCATCGGGCGATACTGCGGCTGCTTGAGAATCTCGGTCACGCGCTGGCCGCGCTCGAGGCGGTCGCGCGTGCTCTTATCGAGGTCGGAGCCGAACTGCGCGAACGCCTTGAGCTCGTTGTACTGCGCCAGGTCGAGGCGCAGGCCGCCGGCTACCTTCTTCATCGCCTTGATTTGCGCCGAAGAGCCCACGCGCGACACCGAGATACCGGCGTTGATGGCGGGGCGCTGCCCGGCGTTGAACAGGTCCGATTCGAGGAAGATCTGCCCGTCGGTGATCGAGATGACGTTGGTCGGGATGTAGGCCGACACGTCGTTGGCCTGCGTCTCGATGATCGGCAGCGCCGTCAGCGAACCGCCGCCGTAGTCTTTATTCAGGCGGGCGGCGCGCTCCAGCAGGCGCGAGTGTAGGTAGAACACATCGCCGGGATAGGCCTCGCGTCCCGGCGGCCGCCGCAGCAGCAGCGAGACCTGGCGATAGGCCACGGCGTGCTTGGAGAGATCATCGTAGATGATGAGCGCGTCGCGCCCGCTCTCCATGAATTCCTCGCCGATGGCGCAGCCAGAGTAGGGCGCGATGTACTGCTGCGCGGCCGGGTCCTCGGCCGTCGCCGCGACGACGACGGTGTACTCCATCGCGCCGGCTTCCTCGAGACGCGCCACCAGCGAGGCCACGTTGGCCGTCTTCTGCCCAATCGCCACGTAGATGCAGAGCAGGTCCTTGCCCCGCTGGTTGATCACTGTGTCGATGGCTACGGCTGTCTTGCCGGTCTGGCGGTCACCGATGATGAGCTCGCGCTGGCCGCGGCCGATCGGGATCATGGCGTCGATGGCCTTGATGCCGGTCTGCACCGGCGTGTTCACGCTCTGGCGCGTGATCACGCCCGGGGCCACGCGCTCGATGTCGCGCATCTTGTCGCTGTTGATGGGTCCCTTGCCGTCGATAGGCTGGCCGAGCGCGTTGACCACGCGCCCGAGCAGGGCGTCGCCGACAGGCACCTGCACGATGCGCCCGGTGCCGCGCACCTGATCGCCCTCTTTGATCTGCTGATAGTTGCCCAGCACGATCACGCCGACGTTGTCCTCCTCCAGGTTCGAGGCCATGCCGAGCGTCCCGTCGGGGAACTGCACGAGTTCGTTGTACTTGACGTTTTGCAGGCCGAAGACCTGCGCGATACCGTCGCCGACCTGGATCACCGTGCCGACCGACACGGCCTGCACCGGCTGCTCGAAGTGCTCGATCTGATCCTTGATGACCTGGGTGATCTCGTCCGCCCTGATTGCCATGGCTCACTCCGTTCGCAGTGTGTAGTGACTAGTGTTTGGTGTTTAGTCGCCTCGGCCACCAGGTGTGCGCCCGCCGGTGCAACTCTATCCACATTGTCACATGCCCCGTCACTAAACACTAGTCACTAAACACTAGGCGGCTACCCGCCGATAAGCTGGCTCTGGATGCCGCGCAGGCGGCCCGCGATGCTAGCGTCAATCAACTCGTCGCCGACGCGCACGACCAGCCCACCCATGATCGTCGGGTCCACCCGGTCCTCCAGGTCGACGGTCTTGCCGGTGCGGCGGCTCAACTGCTCGCGCAGGCTCGCGCGCTGCGCGTCGGTCAGAGGGATGGCGGAGGTGACCTGCGCCGTCACGCGTCCCTCGCGTTCGCGCTCGATACGCTCGAACTGCCGCGCGATGACCGGCACGAGTCCGGCGCGCCCGTGCTGCACGAGCAGCAGCACCAGGTTGACGGCCAGGGGATTGACGCGGCCCTGGAGGAGGCTGCGCGCCTCCTCCATGCGGCGTGCGCGGCCGCGCTTAGGGTCGTCGAGCTGCAGCGCCACGGGTGTCTCGCCCCAGACGCCGGCCAGCGTCTGCAGGTCCGCGCGCCATTGGTCGAGGTTGTTGTGCTGGAGCGCGAGCTCCTGGATGGCCTGCGCGTAGCGACGCGCCACCACGGAATCGTTCGCCGCCATATCTACCGCCCCCCGCCGACGTCGGCGATGGTCTGGTCGGCCAGCTCGCGGTTGACGTTGGCGTCGAGCGAGCGGTCGAGCACCCGGCGGGCGGCGTTGACCGCTCCCAGGGCGGCCTCGCGCCGCAACTCGTCGACAGCGGCCTGCCGCTCGCGCCCGATGGTGTCCCGGGCGCGCTGCACCAGATTCTCGGCGTCGCGGCCCGCCTGCTCCATCAGGGCCTGGCGCTGCGCCTCGGCCGCGCGGTTAGCCTGGGTGATGATAGCCTGCGACTCGGTCCGCGCCTGCGCCAGCAGCCCATCCGTCTCGCGCTGCGTTTCCTGCGCGCGCCGGATGTTCTCCTCCGCCGTGGACAGGTTCGTCTCGATACGCTGCGAGCGATTCCGCATCACGTTCCGCAGCTGACGCCAGGTCAGGCGGTACAGCAGATAGAGGAAAACGAGGAACGTGATTATCTGAACGATGATCGTTACTGCCATAGTTAGCGCACCCCACTCTCGGCGGCGACGGTCTGCTCGGCCAACTGGCGGTTGTCCGCCGTGTCGAGCGGGCGGCCGGAGACCCTGCTGGCGATGAGGATGGCGAGGGCGCCGGCCTCGCTCCGCAGCTGATCGAGGGCGGCGGCGCGCTCACCCCGGATCTCCTCCTGGGCCCGCGCGATCAGCCCGTTGGCCTGCTCCTGCGCCCCCGCCATCACCGTCTGGCTCCGCGCCGCGGCGTCGCGGTTGGCGGCGGCGATGATCGTCTGCGCCTCCGCGCGGGCCGCGTCCAACTGGCGTTGCACCTCGCGTTGCGTTTCCTCAGCCCGACGCCGGCTCTCCTCGGCGGCGCGCTGGCCGGCCTCGACCCGCGCGCTACGCTCATCGAAGAGGCGCGACACGGGCTGATAGAACAGCACGTTCAGCAGGTACAGGAACACGAAAAACAGGATGAGCTGCACGAAGAAGGTGAGGTCGAAATAGGTCGGTATCCCCGCGGCTATCACGGCGTACGTCACGGCATCTCCCCGGTCGGCAGCCCGGACGCGCATCGTCAATGGCGCGCGGCCGGGCCGCTACAGCGTGTACTTACTTGCTCGGGTTCGCGAAGATCAGGATGATGCTGAACACAAGGGCGATGATGGGGTACGCTTCGATCAGGCCGACGCTGATGAACATCGTCGTCAGCAGCTGACCGCGCGCCTCCGGCTGCCGCGCGATACCCTCGACGGTGCGGCTCGTCACAAGGCCGTCACCGATGCCCGCGCCAATGGCGCCGCCCGCCAGGATGAGCCCCGCGCCGATAAAACCGCCCACAACCGCCAGACCACTATTGGTCAATCCGGGCGCCGCCGCCGCCACGACCGCCGCTGCGTTGATGTCCATCTAAACCCTCTCTGCTGTCGTTTCTTGCCCCACGTCTCCTGGGGCAGTGTGATTGCCAACGCTGTTAACTATACGGCATCGCGGGGGTGAGGGACTTTAGTGCCCCTCCGTGCTCGTGCCGATGCCGATGTAGGCCACCGTCAGGACCGTGAAGATGAACGCCTGGATCGCGCCGACGAACAGGCCCAGCGCCAGCCCGAACAGGTTGGCGAAGGGCAGCGCGACGATCGTCAGGAAGCCGGTGAGCAGGAAGCCGAACACCAGCAGCAAGATCTCGCCCGCGAAGATGTTGCCGAAGAGACGCATCGACAGCGTGACCGGCTTGGAAAGTTCTTCGATGATGTTGATCGGGGCCAGCCACCAGAAGGGTTCGAAGAAGTGTTTGACGTAGCCGCCGCCACGCCGCGCCCTGATCGAGAGAACCTGGATCAGCAGGAAGACGAAGATAGAGAAGCTCACCGTCGTGTTCGGGTCGCTCGTCGGCGAGTGCCAGAAGCCGTTGGGCAGCGGTATGGGGATCAACCCGATCCAGTTGGAGAGGAGGATGAACAGGAACAGGGCCACGGCCAGCGGCCCGATGCTGCGCACGCGCTCGTTGCCCAGGTTGTCGGCCACGAAGCCGTTGACGAACTCGAAGGAATACTCGAGCGCGTTCTGCGCGCCGCGCGGCCGCGTCAGAGAGAGGCGCGAGCGCACCAGCAGCGCCAGCAGCAGGATGATGCCCATCACGATCGCGGTCATCACCACCGTATCGACGTTGACCTCGCCCCCCGTGAAGGCGCCTGCCTTGGGCGCGCAGGGGTGCTCGCCGAACGGGCACCAGTAGGTGTGCTCGCCGATGTGTTCGCTCAGGCCTCCGCCCTCGCCCGACGCGCCGGGGGCCGCGTCGGCCAGTCGTCGCGCCGCCGCGACGGCGCCCGGCAGGTGGTGGACCAACTCTGGAATAGCGCTACCCATAGACGGGTTCCCCATCCTCTTTTCTCCATTGCGCCAGGACCGCCCAGCAGGCGTAGACCTGGCTCACCACAAAGTAGAGCATGATGCCGCCGGCCATGGCGGCGAGGTTGACGCCACGCGCGCGCGAGGCCGCGACGCCGATCGCGAAGACGAGGGCGAAGCGCAGCATCATGTTGCGCGGCATCGCCGTCGTCAGGTTCTGCCAGGGATCGCGGCCGTCGATGGCCCGGTCGAGCTTGCGCGCCAACAGGAGGCTGTTGAGCAGACCGACGACCAGGCCGAGCAGGAGACCGCGCACCACGTCGGGCTGCCCGGCGAGGGCGAAACCGAAGATCAGCGGCGCATGGGCGACCGCCGCGAGTCCGCCGCCAGAAAAGGCTAGGGAACGCAGTACCATACTCCTCCGTGGCGCCCGCGCGGCACGGGGCACCCTTACGCCTATAGCGAGCGCACGATCGGGGCGATGATGAGGTACGCCATGTAGAACCCGCTGATCAGCCCGACGAACAGACCAACCAGCAACCCCCACGGGGAACTGTGCAGTTGGCCGTCGACAAAGGCGCCCGCCAGGATACCGACCAGGATGGAGACAGCAATATCGAGGCCACAAGCGGTCGCCACGCCCATGGCCAAGGCCTTGGCCTTGAGGAGCGTCGACCGCTCGTTGCGATTGTTTTGCTGTCCCATGGATCGCCGTGTATCGCCGTGTATCGCCGGCCCTAGCCCAACGAGTCGCGCCAGCATCTCCACTATAGCAGTTACGGGCAGGCGGGTAAAGCGCTCGACGGGCAAACGGGCAACGCGGGCAGCGGGTGAAACGCCGGGTCCAGCCGCGCCAGGTGATGGACGTTCAGTAGCTCATAGATGTCGAAAAGTGACACATGCGGCCCATCGCCATCGCATAAAGGGCAGGGACGGCGCGAAGACGTGGCGCCTATCCGGGTTAGGCCACGCCTTCGCCGCCCGTCAGGGTCGGATCGGCGACGAGGACGCGTTCCAGCGCAGCGACGACGGCGGGGTCGAACTGCGTCCCGGCGCAGCGCCGCAACTCGCGCAGGGCGAGGGCCGGCGCATAGGCCTCGCGGTAGGGACGCTTCGTCGTCATCGCCCCGTACGCATCGGCCACGGCAATGACGCGCGCGCCGAGTGGGATGGCCTCCCCGGCCAGCCTTCCCGGGTAGCCCGTGCCATCCCATCGCTCGTGGTGCAGGCGTACCATGGGCCCTACCGCGCGCAACGCCGGGACCCGGCCCACCACGTCGGCCCCGACGCCGGGGTACAGGCGTATCAACGCCCATTCCTCCGCACTCAAGCGGCCCGACTTCTGCAGCACCGCGTCGGGGATCGCGACCTTGCCCACGTCGTGCAGGCGGCCGGCCAGCGAGATCAGGCGGGCCTGCCCAGCGTCACAGCCCAGGGCCAGGGCCAGGCGCACCGTGAGCGCGGCCACCTCCTGCGTATGCCGCCCCGTATAGCGGTCGCGCGCCTCGACGAGCGAGGCCAACAACTCGACCGCCCCGGTGAGCCCCGCCTCGTCGCGCAAGCTCGCGCCGCCCTCGAGCGCGGCGACGGCCGGCTCGCCGGCGGCGCGCGCCTGGTTGCGGCCCAGGCGCGTGGCGGCATGCGCGGCGCGGCCGGCGGCGTCGACCAGCGCGGGGCGGTCCACGCCGTCGTGCGGGTAGGCGGCCACCCCGATAGAGCAGGTCAGATGGGCGCCGTCCGCGCTTGAGAAGGGGTGGGCGGCGACGCTCGCGCGCACGTGCTCGGCCGCCGCGAGCGCCGCCGCCAGCTCGGTCTCCGGCAGCAATGCGACAAGCTCCTCGCCGGCCCAGTGTCCCAGTATGTCGACCCCGCGTAAGGAGAAGCGCACCAGGCCGGCGAACTCGTGCAAAGAGCCCTCGGACGCTGGGCGCCCGTACCCGTCGGGGCGTCCTATGACGTGGACGTGATCGAGTTCCAGAAAGAGAACGGCGCAAGGCCGGTTGTAGCGATGCGCCCGTTCCAGCTCGTGGTCGAGGGCGGCGACGATGGCGCGGTAGTTGGGTAGGGTTGTGAGCGGGTCTGTCGTCGCCAGGGTCAGCGCATGCGCGTTGGCCTCGACCAGCGCCTGGTTATGCGCCTGTAGCTCGTCCCACGCCGCGCGCAACTCGCGGTTGAGCGCCACCGTTTCGTCGTAGGAGCCGTTCAGGCGGTCGTAGCGCGCCCTACTCGCGCGTAGCGCCAGGGCTTGCCGCCCCAGCACGAGCACGAGCAGGACGATCGAGCCCGCGCCGATCAGTGCCCCGGCGTCCAGGCCTCCACCGCCGCGCCCGTACCACCCGCGCCACCCGCGCCACCCGTGCCAGGTCCAAGCTACCAATAATCCGGCCGCGAGGACGACCAGGAACGGCCACAGGGACCGCCACAGGGATTGCTGCGAGCGCCCCACGTCGTGGGTGGCCGGCCCGCCCCGCCGCGACCAGATTCGCCTACCGCCCACTGGACATGCCCTCCACGATCCCCATCTATCTATATATCGACATAAAGGGCCGCCCCTGAAGACCGGCGCACGCGCGGACAGGGGGTCGTAGGGGGTCGTAGGGGGTCGTGAAAAACGCTTTGCGGTATAAGATGGGGGTAGAGCAACGCGCCGCGTAGATCGGATAGTGGAGTGATGTGCGCATGCAAGGTGGGGACAGCGACCAAACTATACTGTACCTCGACGTCCTGAAAGACGTCGTGTCGCAGCCGACGGCCCCGTTCCACGAGGAGCGGGTCGCAGCGCGCATCGGCCACTGGCTACGCGCCTGGGGCATCCCGTTCGCGGTCGACGCCCACGGCAACATCGTCGCGCGCTACCAGCGTGGCGCCCCCTGCCGTCCCCTCGCCCTCATGGCGCACATGGACCATCCCGCATTCACCGTCATCGGGCCCGGCGGCCCAAACGGTGCGCACTACACCGCCGCCCTCGAAGGCGGGGTACCGGCGCGGCTGTTCGCCCGGGAGATCGCGGTCAGGATCTATCCGCGCGCCGGGGCAGGGCGCGACAGAGGGCTGGCGGGGCGCATCGTGGGAAGTCTCGAGGGCGAGGGGCCGCGCGACGTGGAACTGCACATCGCGATGGACGACGCGGAGGTAGCCGGTCTCACCGGCGCCATCTCGCCGGGCGACTTCGGGGTATGGGACCTACCCGCATACGAGATGCGCGACGATTTGGTCCATGCCCGCGCGATCGACGACCTGGCGGGCTGCGCAGCCATCCTGCTCACCCTGCAGGCCGCCGCGACGGGCGCCTGGCATACCGACCTGTACGGCGTCTTCACGCGCGCCGAGGAGGTCGGGCTGGTCGGCGCGCGCGTCGCGCTGGAGGGCGGGGTCGTGCCTCGCGACAGCGTCGTGGTGTCGCTGGAGGCGAGCAAAACGTTGCCGGGCGCGCGGCAGGGGGGCGGGCCGGTCATCCGCGTGGGCGACAGGGCCACCACGTTCGGCGAGACGGCGGAGGTCGTGCTCAAAGCCGCGGCCGAGCGCATCGGCTCGAACATCTGGCATCCGCTGCGCCAGGCCTCCAGCGCGGTGCAGCGCCAATTGATGAGCGGCGGCCAGTGCGAGGGTAGCGTGGCCGTGCGCCTGGGCTACCAGACGACGGGGCTGGCCTTTCCGCTGGGCAACTACCACAACGTTTCCCCGAACGAAACGCTTGTGCCGGAGACGGTCCACGTGCGCGACTATGTCACCGGCGTCGCGCTCCTCCAGGAAGCCGCGCGCCTCATGCCGGAGCTATCGACCATCGACGCCGTCGGGCACACGCCGCACGACCGGTTCGACGCCTATACCGAGCGCCTCAAGGCCTCGGCCGATCTCATAAAAGTGGCGAGTAGCGAGTAGGTTCGGCTCGCCACTCGCCACTCATGCCAGCGCCCTGACGTCCTCTTTGTCGTCGTCGCCCTCGTCGCCCTCGTCGCCCGGCAGCAGCATGTAGCCGACGCCGGGCAGGGTACGAATCGGGCGCCGGGCGCTGGGCAGTTGCTCTTGAACCACAACGGGGCGCGCGACCACAAACAACTCATACTGAAGCGATACTGGGCGAGTAACCAGTACGCCGGTAAGCCCATAAGCGCCGGCTTGCCGCGAAGGCGGCTTCCTGATACTTTGATTATGTCACGTTGAACCGCGTCGTTCCGCTGCCGCGCGGCATGCCGATAAGCTCAGGCCAAGGGATAGTGAGTGATGGTCGACATACAGCAAGCGCGGCGTGGGCGATGGGCGCGCCCGGGGCGCATCCTGGGGTTGCCGTTGGTCGCGTGGTTGGTGCTGGTAATCGTGGTCTGCATGCTCGCCGGCGCGCTGCTCACCGTCGTCAGCAGTCAGGCGCCGGCCCCCGCGATACCCGCGGCCGCGACCCCGCCCCGCGCGCGCAGCCTCGGTGCGAGTCAAGTCACGCAACAGCTGGGCAGCAACCAGATCACCTCGACCGCGCTCTATCGCTCGGCCGCGTCGCCCGCCGTGGTGATCGCCCGCTATCGCCGCGCCGTACCGAACGGCGGTCGGATCGGGCGCTTCGACATCGTCGTGCGCGACGCGCGCGACGGCGCCGTCCCGACCGCCCTGCCGGACTTGCCGTCCACCTTCGCCGACGGCACGGGCGCGGCGAGGAGGGTGCGCTATACCTTCACCGAATACGAGGACGGCAACAGGGATATCGGCATCGCCGTCGATCTGCGCCACCCACGAGGCCCGACGCTCGTGTTCGTCGAGATGCTCTCGAGCTAGCTATTAGCAATGAGCGATTAGCTGTTCGCTGCCTTGCCTTCCCTACACCCACACACGATCCTTGAATGCAAAGAGAGAGACTGGACAACCGTGCGGTTGTCCAGTCTCTCTTTGCACACGCGTATATACCGTGGTTGCTCCGGCGCTATCGACGCTCCGCCAACTAACCGCTAACGACTAATCGCTCAGGGCTAATTGATGCGCAGGCGCGCGGCGACGGTGGGACGCCGCAGCTTGCGCAAGGCCTCGGCCTCGATCTGGCGCGCCCGCTCGCGCGTGACGCCCAGGCGCCGGCCGACTACGTCGAGCGACTCGGGCGACGAGCCATCGAGCCCGAAGCGCAGCTTGAGCACCTCACGCTCCCGCTCGGTCAATACGTCGTGCATGACCTGTCGCGTCTCCTCGGCCGACACACGGCGCACCGCGCCCTCCTCCGGGGTCACGGCCGCTTCGTCGGGCAGGAAATCGACGAGTTGCTCCTCGCCGTCCTCACCCACGGCCATGCCGAGCGAGAGCGGCGCTTGCGCGGCGACCACGGCGGCACCGATGAACGAGGCGTCGGCGCCGAGCACGGCGTCGAGCTCCTCCGGCGTGGGCTCGCGGCCGAGTTCGGTCGTCAGCTGGCCGACGGCCTTGGAGCGCTTGGTCAAGGCCTCGCCGACGTGCACGGGCAGGCGGATAGTGCGGCCCTTATCGGCGATGGCGCGCGTGATGGCCTGGCGGATCCACCACACCGCGTACGTCGAGAAGCGATAGCCGCGCTGCCACTCGTACTTCTGCACCGCGCGCAGCAAGCCAATGTTGCCCTCCGCGATCAGGTCCTCGAGCGGGAGGCCGCGGTTGAGGTAGCGACGGGCCACGCTCACCACGAGGCGCAGGTTGGCCTGCGCCATGGCGTTGGCGGCCCCTTTGTCGCCCTGCTCCACGCGCTTGGCCAGCTCGACCTCCTGGTCGGGCTTGAGCAGCGGGGTATGGCCGATCTCACGCAGGTACGAGTCGAGCAACTCGGGCAACGCGCCGCCCATATCGTCGATGGACTGCTCGTCCTCCGTGTCGGCTACCGCAGCGCTGGCCGCAAGCACCGGCGCCGGTGCGACGGCCTTCTCCTCCTCGGCCAGGATGTCGGGAGCCACGACAATAGCGCCTGCGTCGACAACATCCCCGTCCCGGGTTCCGTCGAACGCGTCGTCCTTCAAGGGTCGCACATCGGCATCGTCGTGCGGATGGGCAGCGGCTCGTGGCATCATAACCTCCATGGGTATACCCTCTACAAATGCGGGCGCGCGAGAGATAAAGCGACCTGAGTGTTGTCGCTCTACCCCTCACGTCATCGTAAGCAAGTTTGAGTCTTAATTACCCTAAGTATAGCGCGGTCCAGCCCGTTTGTCAACACTATATTGCGGATAGCGGATAGCGGACGGCGCCAGTAGCCAGTAGTTAAACTACCGGCTACTGCGTCAGGTCGATCACCGAGCGCAGCGTCTCGCCGCGCTCCATCTTGGCGAAAGCCTCCGCGGTGTCGCCCAGTCCGATGCGCTCGGTCACCAACTCGTCGAGCTTGAGGTCGCCGCGGCGGTACCACTCGGCCAGCATGGGGAAATCGCGCGTCGGCAGGCAGTCGCCGTACCAACTCACACGCAGGGCGCCGCCGAGGTCGAAGAACTGCGCCATGGGGAGGTCGAGGTCGACACCCTTGTTGGACACGCCGATCAGCACGCACGTCCCCGCGAGGTCGCGGCACATCAGCGCCTGCAGCAGCGTTTCGGGGCGGCCGATGGCCTCGAACGCGTAGTTGACGCCGTACCCGCCGGTCAGCTCCTTGATCCTGGCGACCGGGTCGCCCTCGCGTGGGTTCACGGTGTGCGTGGCCCCGAACTGCGCCGCCTGCGCGAGCTTGCGCGGCTCGATGTCGACGGCGATGATCTTGTCGGCGTGCGCCAGGCGAGCCCCCTGGATCACGTTCATGCCCACGCCGCCGCAGCCGAAGACGGCCACGTCGCTCCCCGCGCGCACGCCGGCGGCGTAGAGCGCGGCGCCCACGCCCGTCATCACACCGCAGCCGATCAGGCTGAGCGGCACAGGGGAGAGATCGTCCGGGGCGGGGATGGCCTGCGCCGCCGCCACCACCGTGTGCGTGCAGAATGTACCGATACCCAGCACGGGGTTGAGCGTGATCCCATCGGTCGTGCGCATGCGCGGCTGGGCGTTGAGGCTGTTCGCGCAGAAGTTGGGCTGCCCGATGAGACAGAAGCGGCAGCGCCCGCAGGGGGCGCGCCAGGCCAGCATCACCCTTTCCCCGACCTTGGGGCTCTCCACGCCCGGACCTACCTCCTCCACGACCCCCGCGCCCTCGTGTCCGAGCAGGAAGGGGAAGCCGTCCGGGGCCAGGCCGCGCACCACGTGCAGATCGGTGTGGCACACGCCACTGGCCAGGATACGCACCAATACCTCGCCCGGACCCGGCGGATCGATCAGGAACTCCTCGAGCTGCGCCGGCTTGTTCATCTCGCGCGCTATCACACCTCGCGCCGTCATCGCCATCAATCCGCCTCCTCAATTGTTGGCCGCTCATCGGAAGTCGCACGCATTAGAGTAACACGAAAGGGACTTTCGTGTCCGTCACTACTACTATCGGCTCACGGCCCGCGTTGGTAGAGCGCGAGCGTCCGCGTGCAGATGTTCTCGTAGATGTTGTGGCCGAAGGCGCCCATCTATCCTAGATACGCCTTGTACCAATCGCGGATGCGCGCGAGCAGGTCGCGCTGGTGGTGGCGCTCTCCCACCTGGTGCCCCTCGCGCGGGTAGGTGACGAGCTCGGCCGGCACGCCGAGGTGACGCAGCGCGCTGTAGAACTCATGCGCCTGGCTGACCGGCACTCTCGCGTCCCCTTCGCCGTGCACGATCAGCGTGGGCGTGCGCACGTTGACCACGCGGCTCAGGGCCGAGCCCTCCCATAGGGGCGTGGCGTCCTCCGTCTGCTCGGTCTCGAATAGGCGACCGCCGAAGACGCGGATGTCGCTGGTCCCGCCGAAGCTGACCCAATCGCAGATGCCGGCGCCCATCACAGCGCAGCGGAAGCGGTCGGTCCGCGTCAGCGTCCACGGCGTCAGCGTGCCGCCGTAGCTCCAGCCGCCGATACCCATGCGCCCCTCGTCGACCATCCCCCGCGCGATCAAGTGGTCGACCCCGGCCATGACGTCCTGGTAGTCGCCGCCTCCGATGTCGCCGACGTTCGCGCTGGCGAAGCGGTTGCCGCGCCCGGCGCTCCCGCGGGGGTTGGGCAGCAGCGCGACATAGCCCTGCAGGGCCAGCCACATGCCCCAGTCGTGCCAGTCGAGGTGCAGATGGTCGGTCCACAGCCAGGTGGGACCGCCGTGGACGTTGACCACGAGCGGATAGCGGCGGCCTTCCTCGTAACCCGGCGGCGTGATCAGCAGCCCCCTGATCGTCTCGCCGTCGGGGCTACTCCACTCGATCTCTTCTTGCCGACCCAGCCGCTTCTCGCGCAGCCAGGGGTTGACGTCGGTGAGCTGGCGCAGCCCGCCCGCGGTGTCCCAGGCCCACAGATCATCGGCGCGCGCGCCGTCGGAGCGGACCATAGCGATGCGTTGGCCGTCCGCCGCGACCGAGACATCGGTCCTCGGCACGCTGCCCCGCTCTTGCACGCCGACCGGGAGCATCGCGACCTGTTCGCCGTCGGGGCCGACGCGGTAAATTGGCGTGTGCGCGTCCCGCCAGGCCACTAGCAGGAGGTCGTCCGCGTCGCGCGGCCGGTCGAGCAGGAAGGGCGTGGCGGGCAACGCGCGCAGGGTATCGCGCGGCTCCGGAGGCGCGCCGCCCTCGGAGCCAGAGAGCGACCAGGCGCGCAGGTAGGTCCGGGGGAAATCCGCGGCCGCGCTGCCGAGGGCGTAGAGCGTCGCGCCATCGCGCGACCAAACCAGCCCGGCCGCGAACGGGGCCGTCCCAAGGTCGCGCGGCGCCATTGCCCCGCCGTCCGCCTGCGCGGCTGGATAGATGACGAGGCGAACTGCGCCGAACATTTCGTTGAACTCGGGCGTGTCCGACTCGACGACCGCGATAGCGCACCCGTCAGGTGACCAGGCGTGCATCCAGACGTGCCGCCCGTCCGGGGTCAGGGCGCGCGCGCCCGCGCCGTCCACCCCGTCCGCCCCGATCAGCCACAACCGCTGCCGCTTGATCGCCTCCGAGGCCACGTAGGCGTCATCGCGGTCCCGCTTGCGCCGCTCCCGCTCCTCGGTCTCGCCGCCGGTCACGAGGTAGGCCAGACGCCGGCCGTCGGGCGACCAGCGCGGCTCGCCGACGCCGCCCCGCTCATCGGTCAGGCGCCGCGCCTCGCCGCCGGCCAAGGGAATGACGTAGAGTTGCTTGGTCCCCGCTTTCGCGCGGTCCGAGGTGAAGGCGAGGGACGCCCCGTCGGGCGACCAGCGCGGCTCGCCGTCCATGCCGTCCCCGCTAGTAAAGGCGCGCGCGGGCCCCGCGTCGGGGCCGGAGGAGCCGAACGGGACGAGGTAGATCTGCCCCCTGGGATGCTCGCCCTCTTTCGACACCCACGAGAGCACGTAGGCCACGGTCCCGCCGTCGGGGGAGAGGGCGATCTGCGAGACCGTGCGCATCGTGAGGATCTCATCCAGCGTCACCGCCCGCGGATCTATGCCTGTCTCTGCTCCCACCACACTCTCCTCCACACCCACCTCCGTCCCAGGCGGCGCACTATTCGCCCGCCCACTACCCGTTATGGCGCACAACCCATCCTGTCAGGACTCAGCAAGGGATATGCCGGGACCTGCGCTCGAAAGCGCACGGCAAAGGGCGGGCCTTGAGAGGAGGCTACCACGGGCGCATGAAGGGCGGCTGCTCACGGACGCCGATGTCGAGGCGGTAGACCGCGCCGCCCGCGCCCTCGGTGACGTAGAGGCTGTCCCCCCAGAAGGCCACGTTGGTGGGCGTCCGGCCGCCGGCGGGGAGGCTGGCCACGATCGCGCCGTCGGGGGCAATGGCGCGCACGAGCCCCGTCCCGAAGTGCGCCTGGTAGAGATTCCCGTCGGCGCCGAAGGCCATGCCGTCGGGGCCGGCCTCGTCGGGCGGGAGGCTGGCGGGACTGAGCGTGACCAGGGGGGTCAGCTCCTCGTGGCGGCTCGCCCCCTCCAGGCTGTAGCGGTGCAGCACGCCGGTGTGCGTCTCGGCCACCACGAGCGCCGCGCCGTCCGGGGTCACGGCGAGCCCGTTGGGGAACACGAGGCCGGTGGCGACACGCGTCACGGCGCCATCCGGCGCGACGGCGTAGACACCCCCGATGCGCGCCTCGAACGTGGAGTCGACGGGGTCGGTGAAGTAGAGCGTACCGTCCGGCCCGAAGCAGAGGTCGTTCGGCCCCTTGAAGGACCCACCCTCCCAGCGGTCGGCGTAGACCGTGTGCCGGCCCGTGGCGATGGACAGGCGCAGGATAGCCCTGAGCCCGCAGTCGGCCACGAAGAGGTCACCGCCCGGGCCGAAGCGCGAGCCGTTGGGCTCGCCGCCCGTGCGCGCCCATACCTCGAGCGCGCCGCCGGCTGGCTTGCGACAGACGGCTCCGCCGTGCACGTCCACGCAATACAGCGTGCCGTCGCGGTCGAAATTAATGCCCTCGGCGAACTGCAGCCCGTCCCCAATCAGCACCGGCGTCGCGTCGCGATGCATACCCTGCCCTCCCTATAACAACTTCTACCCTTGTAGCGACTTGTAGCGACTTGTAGCGACCCGACACCAGTTGGCCGGGCGCTGCAGAACAAGGTTCCCATGTCTACAATAAAGGCTATGGGAAGCAGTGCCGATCAAACGACGGATGTAGCTCCCGATTCAACCGCCCATCCAAGTTTACGGGAATGGCGGGGTCCCAGGCCAGGAGTAAGAGATGCCCGTTTTAGTGGTGGCGTTAGAGCCCTCAGACTTCGAACAGAGACTGGGCGTCACATTCCACGATTCCTTCGATAATCTGGACTACCTAAAAGTTGCAGTGCTCCAGATGCCTGGCGGACCCAGGATAGCGATAATCCGCCACCGTGGCAGTCCGACCCCCGGCACCGATATCTGTCTATCGGAAGCGGTTTTCGATCGCAACCCTGCGATCGTGGCACAGGTGCTGGAAACGCTCGACGTACGTGGCGAGGATATTGTCTGGTCGCGTGGTCACGGACATGAACCGATGGCTGCAGCCCGGACATCCGCATAAGACACGTTCGCGCGGGACGAGGATTGCTGGGGCTTCGCCTTCTACACCTACAGCGGCGAGCGCTACGAGCTATCCGTCTTCCCCTCCGGCGAGTTCTTCGGTCCGCCCGAGGACGCCTTCGAGGTCTCGGCCAACGCGTACCTACAGTGAGCCTGTCTCCCGTGGCCGCACGTTAGGACGAGGAACGTCGTTAGGACGAGGAACGTCGTTAGGACGAGGAACGTCGCCGGCGGTGCGGCTGGCGCGCGCGGCGGTGGTTGGCCGCCGGCGTCGCGTAGCCGGAGCTACCCTGGCCGTCGTTGGCCGGCTGGCGGTCCACCGGGACGTTGCCGAGCGTGGCGCCAGCCGCGCTCAGGTCTTGCCACGTTCCGTTGTCGTCGACCTGTACCCCCGTGACGGGATGGATCTCCCACAGGGTCCCGCGCGTCTTGCCTACTTGCTCGGGGTGCTCCTGATCGAGCATCAGCCAGCCGGAGACGCGCACGCGGTGGCCCGTCAGGCGCAGCAGAGCCGCGTCGGTCCAGCCCCCGTTGCGCGCGACCACGCGCGGAGTAAACTCCACGATCATGCTGGCCGAACGGTCGCTCAGGGTACCCGCGGAGGCGGCCAGCCACGTGTGGTAGTCGCGCGACTGGGCGTCGTGGCAATTGGGCGACTCGGGTCCCTCGTGGCGCACGAGCAGGACATAGCCCTCGGCCGTGACCGCGCGTCCCTCGTTTTGGGCTACGGTCGCCGCATTGTCCGGGGCCCAGGCGCCGCGCCTGGCTTTCTCGACGCCCTGGGGCCAGGTGAGGGACAGCAGATTCTGCAGCGGCGTCGGCTGATCCGGGGCCTGGTCGATGCGATTCTTGCGCAGGTTGAGGCCTGTGTCTCCGCCGTCACCTTCGGGCGGGCAGCCCTGGTACGTTTCCTCCTGCATGCCCCCCGTGATTGTCTCCGTGGAGGGGGGAGGGGCGACGCCGGCCGGCGTCGGCGGCGGACCGGACGCCGCGGGCCCGTTGCCACCCCCACTCACACCCCCACCGCCCCCGCCACCCCCGCAACCCGTCAGCAGGCCCAGGGTGAGCGCGAGCGCTGCGGCCCGCGCCAAGGCGCCGGGATGGGAGGAGAGGCTACGCATCGCCGTCGATCGTCCCGATGGGCGCATACCCCTCGCCCTTCTGCTTGGTCAGCAGGGCGTCGAGCGCGGCCCCCGCGCCGGCCACATCAGGGTAGGAAACAATGTATTTGCGCGTCGCGTGACCAGCCGGCCCCGACGCGGTCGCGAGGTAGGCGCGCAGAGGCCCGGCCACGACGGCGCAGGCGTAGACGCGGCCGGCATCGGGCGTGGCCAGGACATGTGTGACGCCCACGCGCGCTCCGTCGATCTCGCCGGCCACGGACGCGGCTAGGAACGAGGCCGCCTGGCGCGCCATCGGCTCGGCCGCCTCCGCCAAGATCGGCGGTCCGGCCTCCGGTCGCCATGCCCGCGCGTTCACATCAGCCACTGATCTATCCTTCCCGCCATCATGTGCGCCGTGGCCGGCACGACGGAGTATAGCACGAAACGCGGTGTATACTCCCCGCACCCGCTCCCCCCCTCCCGCTCCCTCTCGCCCCCTCCCGCCCCCTCCGCCCATGGCTGACTGGCCGCTCCCCACTCCGTGGGGTCCCCGCTGCGGCCGAGGTTGGGGCGCGCCTCCGGGGGAACCTGGGGAGATGGCTCCCCCCAGACCCCCGCCACCTAAATGCTTCCAAACAATAGTCGCGGGATGCGAACCTCGCACGCAATGTCGCGCGACCGCAGTCGCCGTACGCTGCCATGCGACCGCAGTCGCAGGCTTATTCCGTACAGTCAAGCTGGAAGCATTTACGAGGCGTACGGGCAAAAAAGAGGTCTCGCGCGACGCGTTGCCCGCCGGCGACGTCACGGTCGCCGTGGCCTACTCCAGCCTCAACGACAAGGACGGCCTCGCCGTCAGGGATCGGGGCAAGATCGTGCGCTCCTAGTCCCATGGCGTCGGGGATCGACTTCGCGGGCACGGTGGTGGAGTCGCAGTCGCCCGACTATGCCCCGGCGACGAGGTGGTGCTGACGGGCTGGGGCGTCGGGGAGCGCCACTGGGGCGGCTATGCGGGCATGGCGCGGGTCAGGGGCGACTGGCTCGTCCCGCTCCCCGCGGGATTGAGCCCCGTGCAGGCCAGGGGCTTGGGCCCCATCCGAAACAGCAGGCGACGGTTCAGCGTGACCGAGCGATCACATGATAACCGTGCGCCGTGTGGACGGCGCGGATGGACGATTCCTGGTGATACGGCGCGACCACCGGCCGCACCGAGGCCGGCGCTGTCCGCGCGCCCGCGCCCACATGGGCTAACACTGGCACGCCGACGAGCATGCCGCCTATGACCACTATGAGTCCTGTCATCTTGCGCATCGCAATCCTCTCTTTTCTTGATCAAGCTATCCGTCCGGGCCGCTCGCCCGCGAGACCGATCCGGCCCGCTATAGGACCTTATGGCTACTCTACCATCCCCATCCGGCCATGACCACACGTAACTCCCATGATTAACTCACGTAATAAGGGCGCCCTTATCACGTGATAGCGTCGGCGTCAGGCGCTATAGCTCGCTGCCGGCGCGTCCGGCGCCGCCGCGGCGACGTGGTCAGGGGAGAGAGAGGCGGGGATATGCCGCAGCCGGCGCACCGGCGAGAGGGCGAGCCACAGCGCGGCCGTCGCGAGACCCAGCGCCCCGACGAGCAGTGTCGCCCGCGGCCCGATGTCCTGCCCCAGCGTGCCGCCGAGCAGCGCGCCGAGCGGGATAGCGCCCCAGGTGACGAGGCGGTAGCTGCCGTTCATGCGCCCGAGCAGGTGGTCCGGCGTGATCGCCTGGCGTATGCTCACCGCGTGCACGTTGCAGCCGGACACGCCGATCCCGCGCACGAACAGCGCGCTGGCGAGGATGGCCACGGACGTGACGGTCCGATCGCCCGCGAGCGGGATCAGCACAGGCGCGACCGCGGAGAGCGTCGCCGCGCCCACTATGGTGGGGCCGAGTCCATGCCGGCGCGCGACGCGGCCGGTCAGCGTCGCCCCGAGCAACGCGCCGGCGCTGCCGGTGGCGAAGACCAGGCCGAGCGCGAGCGGGCTCAAGCCCAGCACGCGCACCGCGTAGAGCGCCAGGACCGTGTCGACGACCTGCCAGAACAGGTTATACGTCGCGGCCTCGCCGGCGAATGCGCGCAGGTAGGGATTGCCGAACGTCACCCGGAAGCCCTCGCCGATCTCGCGCCACAGACCCGGCCCGGACCCTTGCCGCTCGCGTTGGCCGTCCGCCCGATCCGGCAAGGGCTCAGGGGCATCGCCCCACCCCCACCCGAGGCTGAGCGCCGATACCAGGAACGAGAGCACGTCGGCTGCGATCGCGATCGGCGCGCCTAGCAGCTGCACCAGTATGCCGGCCACGCCGGGTCCAGAGAGATCGGCGATCGACTCGCTCGCGGCCAACGCGCCGTTGCCCGCGACCAGCTGGCCCCGCCCAACGACCGCGGGCAGATACGACTGGTAGGCGAGGTGGAAGAACACCGTCAGCACGCCGGCGAGAAACGCGATGGCGTCCAGCAACGCGAGGCTGAGCCGCCCGGCGAGGGCCAAGAGCGGGACGAGGCCCAGCGCCGCGGCCCGGCCCAGGTTGGCCACCAGCATCACCGGGCGTCGCCGCCGATGGTCCAGCCACGCCCCGGCAAACGGGGTCACGAACAGGAACGGCGCGAAGCCGGCCGCGCCCAGGACGCCCACCTGGAGGGGCGTGGCGTGGAGCGCGCCGATGGCCGTGAGCGGCAGCGCGAAGGTGGTGACCTGCGAGCCAACGAGCGAGACCGTCTCCCCGGCCCACAGTTTGACGAAAAATTTATTGCGCCAGAGCGTGCTATTCCCCCCCACCATCGTGCGCCTCCACTCCATGTGCTAACCTGCTAAAATAGCGTAGGCAGTTACAGCAAGATGCGGGCCATTATAACCCCTAAAACTAATTTTGGCGGTTGTACTGGCGGAGAGTCGACGCGACGAAATGGACGAGATGGACCTGACCGACACGCCGATGGACGGCCTGAACCTGCTTGGCGGACGCGCCTGCCTCGACTTCGTCAACACGGTCGACCCACGCGACGCGGACGACTCCCACGAGTACCTGACGAGCTACGACACGCTCGTCGCCTGGGGCGTGCGCGCGGAGCTTATCGCCGCCGATGAGGCGAAACGGCTGCGCCGGGCGGCGCGGGATCGGCCCGCCGACGCAACCGTCGCCCTGCAGTGGGCTCTCGCCCTACGCGAAACGATGTACCGCGTGTTCGCGGCGGTCGCGCGCGGCACGGCGGTCGGTGGCGACGATCTCGCGCCGCTCAACGCCGCGATCGCGGCGACGATGGCGCACGCCCGGCTCATCCCCGGCGCGGGCAGCTTCACCTGGGGCTGGGACGGCGACGCGGGCGCGCTCGACTCTTTGCTCTGGCCCGTAGTACGCTCCGCAGGGGAGATCTTGACCGAAGGCGACGTGCACAGAGTGCGCGAGTGCGCCGGCGAGCGCTGCGGCTGGCTGTTCCTGGACACGAGCAAGAACGGCAGCCGGCGCTGGTGCAGCATGGACTCGTGCGGCAACCGCGCCAAGGCGCGCGGGTACTACGCCCGCAGTCGCGGCGCACAAGGGGCGAACAGCAGGGCACGGTGACACCGCCCTCTCGGTCTGCGCCGATTATGCTACACATCGCCGGCACGCTGTAACCGGACCCAGCTCTGCCTCGTTATATCTACGGGCGGCCCGGCCATCCCAGCCGTGCCCATGCCGCCGCGCGATCGGGAGGAGGACCGCATGACACGACGCGGATCGGTCGCCACTACCCTTATAGTCGTCTGCATATTGCTCGTAGCGCAGGTGAAGGGCGCGCGGTTCACGGCCGCGCGCGCCGCGCACACGGGGCACACGGCGCATAAGGCGGCGCAGGCGGGACAACAGCCGGTGGGCGCGTTCCAGGTCGTCGGACACAGCGCGCTGCTGGGGCGCGGCATGAACGCGGCCCTGGCGGTCGCCGGCCGCTACGCCTACGTCGGCAGCCGCACCGACGGATCCGCGGGGCATCCGCACGCCGGGGTGCTCGTGGTCGACATCGCGCGGCCCGCGTCGCCGCGCGTGGTGGGTGAGATCGGGCCGCCCGACGAAGGCAACCGCGGCGAGACCGCGCGCGAGCTGCGCGTGTGGCCGGCGCAACACCTGCTTATCGTGGCAAACTTCGCCTGCAGCCCGCTCTTGCACGGGTGCGCGCAGGGCGTGGCGGTGGCCCCGACGTTCCGCTTCTACGACATCGCAGGCCGTGACGCGGCCAGTCCGCGGCTCGTGGACACCTACTACCCGTCGCGCCTGCCGCACGAGTTCTACCTGTGGGCCGACCCGCGCCGCCCGGGCCGCGCTCTGCTCTACATCTCGACGCCCTACCTGGGCCGCGCGGGCGACCAGCTGCTCGTGGCCGACATCTCGCGCGCCCGCGCGGGCCTCGTGCGCGAGGTCGCCAGCTGGCGCGCCGAGATCCCCGACCCGGAGGCCTACGCCTACCTGCACTCGCTGAGCCTCTCGCCCGACGGCCGCCGAGCCTACCTGGCCTACCTCGGCGGCGGCGTCCTGGTGGCGAACACCTCGGATGTCGCGCGGGCGCTCCCGCGCCCCGCGGTCCGGCTGATCACGCCCGTGGAGGATCGCGCGCACTGGGGTAACCCCGGGGCGCACAGCGCGGTCAAGCTGCCCGGCCGCCCGTACGTATTCGTCACCGACGAGGTCTACGGTACCTTCGCCGGCCTCTACGGCGCACAGGGCTGCCCGTGGGGCTGGGCGCGCGTACTCGACGTGCGCGACGAGCGGCGGCCGGTCGTGGTCGCGCAGTACAAGCTGGTCACGTACAACAGCGCCGGCTACTGCTCCTCGGTCCCACAAGACCGCGAGCAATTCGCCAGCTACTCCTCGCACAACCCGACGCTGACCGCGCATCTGGCCTTCGTCAGCTGGCACTCGGGCGGGCTACAGGCGATCGACCTGGCGGACCCGCTGCGCCCGCGCCAGACCGCGCAGTTCCTGCCTGCGCCGCTCCCCGCTGTCGCGACCGAGGATCCCGCGCTCAGCGCCGGCCGCGACAAGGTTGTCATGTGGAGCTACCCGATCGTCGAGGACGGCCTGATCCTCGTCGTCGACGTGCGCAACGGGCTCTATATCCTCAAGTACCACGGGCCACACGAGGCCGAGGTCGCCGCGATCCGCTTCCTGGAAGGCAACTCTAACCTCGGCGACGCCGGGTCGTAGGCTGTACAGCAATCCGCCGGCTTAGTAGGCGCGCCGCGACGGCGGTTCTCTCCGACCGCTCGTCGCCCTACCGGTGGCGGCGGCGGTGGTTGAGCCGGCGCCGGTCGCGGGTAGGGCGCCTCCCGTTATGTCGAGTTGGACGGAGTACATGGCCTCGTCGAGCGCGCCGTTGCGCGGAGGCCCCGCCACGGCGAAGACGGGCACGGCGACGGTAGCGCCCGCGCCCGCGCCCGCGACGGAAGTCGAGATGTAGTCGCCGACCATGGGACCGAGCGTGGTCGTGGGCAGCCAGCCGAGCGACATCGGGCCCGCCAACTGGCGCGGGGCGCTCCACGTGGCGCCGCCGTTCGTCGAGGACACGAAGCCGACCTCGAGCTGGCAGGTGGAGGCGTCGCACTTCGCGTTCGGATAGTAGTAGTAGGTCAGGCCGAGCCGGGCCGTCGCGCCCGACGTGGCGCGGTCGACGCCGACGCCGGGGATGAAGTGGTCCACAGGGCTGCCCACGGGGTCGATAGGTACCCGGGCGACCGGCGACCGGCGACCACGCCGTGCCGTCGCGCGACACGCTGAGCACGATGTCGTTCGTCGAACTGACCGGGTTGGCGACGCAGTTGACCTCGAAGGCGCAACTCTGCCACGCGACGTAGACCGTGCCCGCGCCGTCGACCTCGGCCGAGGGCAGGGGCTCGGAGCGCAGCCCTCCCGCCACGCGATGGTCGTTCGTCGCGCCCACGGTCGTCACGTCGCCCCACGTGGCGCCGCCGTCGACCGACGTGAAGGACTCGATGGCGGCGCCGTCGCCGCTCTCGAAGGGGACCACGACCGTGCCGTCCGGACGCGCCACGGGTTGCCCGCCCAAGCCAGAGGGCGCGCCGCTCGGCACGGCCGGCGCCCCCCAGGTCTTGCCGCCGTCGGTAGACACGCTCATCAGCACCTTGTCGTTCTGCGAGGCGTCGTCCCACTCTATATAGCAGTGGCCATAGTAGGGGCTCGCCGCGGTGTTGTCGCAGACGACCCAGTCGTTGTCATAAAAGTTGGGTCCCGTGGTCGAAACGGTCGCGGTGTAGGGCGCGGCCGAACCGGTCCAGTCGACGCCGTCGGCCGAGCGGTTGACCACGACGCCCTTGCCGATCGCGCCACTGCTCGTGTTCATGATGGCGAGCGAGCCGACCAGCCAGACGCCATGCGCGGCGTCGTAGGCCACGCTGGGGTCGCTCGCGCGGTCGTACGGACCGGCGGGGACGCCGGCCCCGGTCACACCGGGGAGCAGGCCGTGCCGCCAGGCGCCGCCACGGCGCGTGGACCAGCCGATCGCGGTGCTGCCCCCGTCGTCGAAACGCCCCACCTGGAAGGCCGACACCACGGTGTCGCCATAGGCGAAGGTGTCGGGCTCGACCTCGCTCGCGTGCTGGCCGGGGACGGCGGGGGTGAAGGGGTCACTGCTGATCGCGGACGGCGTGGCGAGGACAGCGGTCCGGGTTGCCGCCGGCGAGACATCGGTTGCCGTCGGCGCGGCGGTGGTGATCGCCGTCGCCGTCGCCGTCGCCGTCGCCGTCGCCGTCGCCGTCGCCGCGTCGATCACAGTACTGCTGGGGGCCGCCGACGGGATGGCCGTGGCAGCGCCCGTCGTGGCGGACGGGGTAGTGGTGGGCGGCCCCGAGGTCGATGCAGCGGTCGCCGTGCCG
>JAABUH010000983.1_pt1 | contig 35526 bp, 35 predicted proteins | sample 5559121 | NCBI WGS metagenome assembly JAABUH01 (sample SAMN10711871, study PRJNA513364) | rock metagenome | isolation source: Antarctica rocks | place: Antarctica: Victoria Land, Battleship Promontory nord | collected 2015-12-28
CAGCCGTTCACCGACGGCGAGGGCAATCTGTCCTCCCGGCCCATCACGCGCGACGGCAAGCCGGTGCAGTGCCGCGACGCGGTGCAGCGGCGCGACCGGCTGATCGAGCGCCTCGCGTCCCTGCCGCCCGTGCAGGGCGCGCTCGACCAGATCGTGCAGCGGTTCGGAACCGACATGGTGGCCGAGGTCACCGGCCGCTCGCGGCGGATCGTGCGCAAGCACGGCGACGATGGTGCCGATCGTCTCGCCATCGAGAACCGGCCCGCCGGGTCCAACCTCGCCGAGACGTCAGCCTTCATGGACGACGACAAACGCATCCTCGTGTTCAGCGACGCGGGCGGGACGGGACGCAGCTATCACGCCGACCTCGGGGCCAAGAACCAGAGGCTGCGCGTCCATTACCTGCTCGAGGCCGGGTGGAAGGCCGACGCCGCGATCCAGGGACTCGGGCGCACCAACCGCACCCACCAGGCACAGCCGCCGCTGTTCCGGCCGATCGCCACCGATGTGCGCGGGGAGAAGCGGTTCATCTCGACGATCGCCCGCCGCCTCGACACGCTGGGCGCCATCACCCGCGGCCAGCGCCAGACCGGCGGCCAGGGCCTGTTCCGCGCCACCGACAACCTGGAAAGCGACTACGCCCGGGCCGCGCTGCGCCAGCTCTACATGCTGCTCTTGCTCGGAAAGGTCGAGGGCTGCCCGCTGCAGCGCTTCGAGGACGCGACCGGCCTGTCGCTCACCACCCGGGACGGCGCCATCAAGGAAGAGCTGCCGCCGATCACCCAGTTCCTCAACCGCGTTCTCGCCCTCACCATCGACCTGCAGAACCTGTTGTTCGAGGTGTTCGACGGTCTGCTCACGGCCCGGATCGAGGGCGCGGTCGCGGCGGGCACTTACGACCTCGGCCTGGAGACGATCACGGCCGAGAGCCTGAACGTCGTCGAGCGCCGGACCGTCTACACCCACCCCGGGACCGGAGCCGAGACGCAGGCGCTCATCGTCGCCCGCCGAGATCGCAACAGGCCGCTCAGCCTGCATGAGGCCCTGGAGCGTGGGGTCGAGCGCCGCGGCCGCCTGGTGGCCAACGGCAAGTCGGGCCATGCCGCGGTGCAGGTCCCCGCGCCGAGCGTCACGCTGGACGACGGCGAGGTCGAGAGGCGCATCCGGTTGCTCCGACCGATGGAGCGCCGGGCGATGCCGCTGGACGCGCTCGCCGGCTCCAACTGGGAGGAGGTGGACGAGGCGACGTTCTCGGCCGCGTGGCAGTCCGAGGTCGATACGCTTCCCGAGTTCGTCGACAGCACCTTCCACGTCGTCACCGGTCTGCTGCTGCCGATCTGGCGGCGGCTGCCCGACGACGGCTGCCGCGTCTACCGCTTGCAGACCGACGACGGCGAGCGGGTGATCGGGCGGCTGGTCTCTCCCGCCTGGGTCGCCGACGCGCTCGGGGCGGAAGCGCCCGCGGTTGCACCGGAGGAGGCCTGGAACGCGGTGCTGGCCAAGGGCGCGGTGCTTCAGCTCGCGGACGGGCTGAACGTGCGGCGCTCGGCCGTCATGCACATCAACCGGGTCGAGCTGACCGGCTTCACCGACGGCATGGTCGATCGGCTGAAGGCGATGGGGCTCGTCTCCGAGATCATCAGCTGGCGATTGCGCCTGTTCGTGCCGACCAGCGACCGGGGCCCGTCGATCCTCGGCGTCCTCCTCGACCGTCACCCGCTCGCGCGGATGGTCGACCGCGCGGCCGCATGACCATGGAGAGCCAGGCTTCAGACCTGGCGCACGGTCTCGCGCGCGATGCCGAGGCGGTGTGCCGACAATACCTCTCCAACGGCCGACGCGAGGGGACCTACTGGCTTGTCGGCGATGCGGCGAATACACCGGGGCGAAGCCTCTACGTTCGCCTGCGCGGGCCGGAGTCCGGCAAGGGGGCAGCCGGCAGGTGGACCGAATATGTTGCGCCGAGAATTATGTTGCGCATTTGCGCTTGGGTACCGTCTCTCGGACGATTAGCAGTTTTTACGCAACATAATCTCAGCGCGCGGGGGTTTGCGTGATGCCCCGCGACGCTTCCGAACTGGCGGGCCGCCTCGCCCGTGAGGCCGAGGCGGTCTGTCGCCATTACCTCTCCAACGGGCGGCGCCAGGGCCGCTACTGGACGGTGGGCGACGTTCGCAATACGCCCGGGCGATCGATGTTCGTCCGGCTCAGTGGACCGGACTCCGGTCCCGGCGCTGCTGGGCATTGGACCGATGCCGCCTCAACCGAACATGGCGATCTGCTCGACGTCATCCGCGAGAGCTGCGGTCTCGTCGATTTCCGCGATGTCGCCGATGAGGCACGACGCTTTCTGAGCCTGCCGCGCAGCGAACCGGAGCCTCCGCCGATGCTATCACGGCTACCTGCACAGACCGGCTCGCCGGAAGCGGTGCAGCGGCTCTTCGCCATGTCGCAGCAGATCCGCTGGACACTCGTCGAGACCTACCTGTACGGTCGCGGCATCAAGGCTGTCCACGATGGGGGTGCGCTGCGGTTCCATCCGCGCTGCTACTATCGCCCGAACGACAATTTGCCGACTGAGACCTGGCCGGCGATGATCGCCGCCGTCACCGACCTCGACGGCAAGCTCACTGGTGCACACCGGACCTGGCTCGACCCGGAAGGCTTCAGCGAGGCCGCGCTCGGCAAGGCGCCGATCGACACGCCACGGCGGGCCATGGGCGCGCTGCTCGGCCATGCTGTCCGCTTTGGTGCGGCCGACGACGTCCTCGCTGTCGGCGAAGGCATCGAGACCATGCTGTCGCTGCGCTGTGCGCTGCCTGCCATGCCGATGGCCGCCGCGCTCTCGGCCAACCACCTTGCCGCCCTTCTGCTCCCGCCGGCGCTGCGCCGGCTCTACATCGCCCGCGACGCCGACTCCGCCGGTGCCATGGCGCTCGGAGCATTGACCGAACGCGCCGAAGCAGCGGGCATTGAGGTGCTTGCCCTGTCTCCGCGGACGGGCGACTTCAACGAGGACCTTCATGCATTCGGCCTCGGCGCGCTACGAGCGGCACTGCGCATCCAGCTCACGCCGCAGGATGTCGTTCGCTTCATCCGCCGGGGAACGACCATCAAGTCGCAAAAGCGTGAGACAAAAAGCGTGAGAGCAGACTTCTGGGTCTAAGTGCGCAGCCTTCTGAAGAATTGCCGCACATCTGCCACCATCGCCTCGGGCTGCTCCCAGAACGCGAAATGGCCGCCACGCGACATCTTGGTGTAGTGAACCAGATTGAAGTTTCGTTCCAGTGCGCTTCTTGGCGGATTGAGGAGCGTCATTTCGTGCGGCGAGGAGGCAAAACCGGTTGGAACAGTGACTCTGCCATCAGGGACCCCGAAATCTTCGTTCAGCCCCCGATAAAACCAGGCCGCCGTACCGATGGTGTTGGTCACAAGATAAATCATCACGTTCGTGACGACTTGCTCTTTCGTGAAAACCGGCTCCAGCGCCGGTGAATCGCTCCAGGCTTTGAGTTTTTCGACAATCCACGCTGCTACGCCAATGGGGTTGTCGCTGAGCGCGAGCGCCACCGTCTGCGGCTTATTGCGTTGTTCACCGTTGTAATCCAAGTCCGTCAGTCGATGGGCGGCCAGCGCCCGCACGTAAGCACGCTCTTCGGGTGTCTGTTCGGATTCGGGAGGCAATGGTGCCGCGCTTATGGCGATTCCGTTGAAATGCAGTCCTACAAGCGAGTTGGGATACGTACGGCCGAGTTGAACTTGGATGCCATTGGCCAAGTCGCCGCCCTGCGCGCCATACTTCGCGTATCCGAGCACGCCCGTCATGAGATGATTCCAGAGAGCAGCTGTTGTCGCGGGGCCGATTGGTTTCCCTTTCGGCTTGGACGAAAAGCCATATCCCGGCAGCGACGGTACAATTACATCGAACGCATCTTCGGGCGAACCGCCATAACTTGCTGGGTCGCTCAACGGTCCGACAGCTTCTAGAAATTCGAACACCGATCCTGGCCATCCATGGGTCAGGATAAGTGGCATCGGCTTCGGCCCACGTCCTTTGACGTGATAAAAGTGGATATCGTAGTCGTTCACACGCGCTACGAATTGCGGATACCGGTTCAGATTCGTTTCCGCTTTGCGCCAGTCGTACTCCGTCGCCCAGTAGTAGGCGAGCGCCCTCATGTAATCCCAATCGGTCCCGTACCGCCAATCGTTGCCGTCAAGCCGGTCCGGGAATTGCGCGTCCCGCACACGATTGAGGATCCGGTCGATTGTGGCTTGCGGAACGGCGACCCGGAATGGCGTCGAACATTGTTGCACGGATGTAGGCTCCTGATTGACGATGGCTGACACGGGCTTTGACCAGGGTCTCGCGGTGATGCCCCGTCGCTCGTATGGGAGAACGTGGTCCACTGAGCCGGACGAACATCGATCGCCCGGGCGTATTGCGAATGTCGCCTACCGTCCAGTAGCGGCCCTGGCGCCGCCCGTTGGAGAGGTAATGGCGACAGACCGCCTCGGCCTCACGGGCGAGGCAGCCCGCCAGTTCGGAAGCGTCGCGGGGCATCACGCAAACCCCCGCGCGCTGAGATTATGTTGCGTAAAAGCCGATGAACGGTCGTGCGACGACGCCCAATCGCAGCGCCGCAACATAACTCTCGCCGCAACATATTCAGTCTTGGACTAAACGGATCGGTCTGACCGTTTGATTGGAATGTCATAGACGGGCCGAGCGCGTTCGGTCTCGTTCGGCTTTTGTTCACTTGCCTATCTTCTGACGGCCTCGATTGCGGGACTATGGAGCGGCGGCCTGTCGCGCTTGATCTCGCAGAGGAGCCGTCATGACACCACTCCGCCAACGCATGTCCGAAGACATGCAGGTCCGCAATCTCGCGCCACACACGCAGCGGTCGTATTTGCAACAGATTTCCCAGTATGCCCGCCACTTCGGCAAATCGCCGGACCTGCTTGGCCCTGAAGATATCCGGGCCTACCAACTCCATCTCGTCCAGGAAAAGCGCTTGTCGGCCAGTTCGGTCCTGGTCGCGGTCGCGGCCATCCGGTTCCTTTACAAAATGACCCTCAAGCGGGATTGGAACATCGACGACGCGATCCCCACGTGCCGCAAGCCGCAGAAACTTCCAGTCGTGATGAGCCAGGAGGAAGTCAACCGCTTCCTCGTCGCGGTCGACAACCCGAAACACCGAGTCATTCTCACCGTGTGCTACGCGGCCGGCCTGCGGGTCTCCGAAGCGGTCCGCCTGACGTCCGATGCGATCGACAGCCAACGCATGGTGATCCGCGTCGACGCAGGCAAAGGGCGCAAGGACCGCTACGTCATGCTGTCGCCCAAGCTCCTGGACATCCTGCGGGCCTACTGGCGCAAGGCACGGCCCCAACAATGGCTGTTCCCGGGCGATCTGCCCGGACAACCCATCTCGACCGCCGCTGTCGAGCATATCTGCCGGCAGGTGCGCGAGCAGGCCGCCATCTCCAAACCTGTCACGCCACACTCCTTGCGTCATGCCTTCGCCGTCCACCTGCTGGAAGCGGGCACGGACCTACGCACCATCCAGTTGCTGCTCGGGCATCGCAGCCTGAGCACGACTGCCCGCTATCTCCGCCTTGCGACCAACAAGGTGTGCGCCACCGCGAGCCCCTTGGACTTTTTGCAGCCGGTCTCCCTAGCTGTCGCCGTGCCGGCGCCTGCCTAAGCCGATCCGATGCGTCCCGCGCTGGAGGTGGCGGATATTTTCCGCCGCCACGGCCCGGCATATCGGCACGCCCACGCGGAGCGTCTCGGCGGAACCGAGCGTCGGGTGATGGCGGCGATCGAGGCGTGTCGAACGCCGGTGCTGGGCGGCCACGTCGAGCACTGTGCCGACTGCGGACTGGTCCGTTGCGCGTACAACTCGTGTCGTGACCGCCATTGCCCGAAGTGCCAAGCCCTGGCGCGCGCCGACTGGCTCGACGCGCGCCAGGCCGACTTGCTGCCGGTTCCCTATTTCCACGTCGTGTTCACGCTGCCGGCACCCGTCGCCGAGATCGCGTTCCACAACAAGGCGGCGGTCTACGCCATTCTGTTCCGCGCGGCGGCGGAGGCGCTACGTGGCGTTGCGGCCGACCCCCGCTACCTCGGCGCCGAAGTCGGCGCCGTCGCGGTGCTGCACACCTGGGGACAGGCGCTCCATCACCATCCGCATCTTCATTGCATCGTCCCTGGCGGCGGGATCTCGCCCGACCAGACCCGCTGGGTCCCCTGCAAACCAGGTTTCTTCCTGCCCGTTCGTGTGCTGTCCCGCCGTTTCCGCGACCTGTTCGTCGATCAGCTCCGCGCCGTCTTCGCCCACGATGAACTCCGCTTTCCCGCCTCAATCGCGGGGTTGGCTGACCCCGCCGCCTTCGCCGCTCGGCTTGCCGAGTTGGCCGAGATCGACTGGGTCGTCTACAGCAAGCCGCCGTTCGCCGGGCCCGAGCAAGTGCTCGGCTATCTGGCCCGCTACACTCATCGCGTCGCCATCGCCAACAGCCGCTTGATCGGGCTCGAGAACGACCAGGTCAGCTTCACCTGGAAGGATTACCGGCAAAGCGGCAAGACCAAAGTGATGACGCTCGCAGCCGACGAATTCATTCGTCGTTTCCTGCAGCACACCGTGCCCGACGGCTTCCACAGGATCCGCCACATCGGATTTCTCGCCAACCGTCACCGCGCCGCCAAGCTGACGCTCTGCCGCGACCTGCTCGCCGCGCCGTCGCCGCCGGACCCGGAGCCGCCACGCCGTTGGCAGGATCGTCTGCGCGACCTCATCGGCCACGACATCGATCTCTGCCCTGGCTGCGGCGGGAGAATGCTGCCCCAGGGTACGTTGCGGCCTTGCCCACCGCCACGCCCGCCGATGTGGTGCGACAGCTCATGACCCAGCCTTGATCGCCAACCCACCGCACCGCTTTCCAAGGCAACGCCAAATTGGCGACGAGCAACTCGCGTCGCGCGCGGCGTTCTTCATCGTCGTTGCGACAGTGATGGCCCAGGATCGCGCCTCCAATCCAATTGACCGGGCGTCGAAGCATCCGAGCGCCAAGGCGACACGTCGAACCCAGCATCCGGGTGGGCCGATCGGACCAATCGACCGCAGCTCCGACCGCAGGGCTGAGCGATGCAAACCCCATAGGCGGGATCGCGGCGAGGTTTAGTCCAATCCGTTTTTTGCTCACCGGCGCGGCCCCGAGCCTCGTGCGCTCATGGCAACGTTCGTGCGCCGCGCCGCCGAGCAAAAAACGCTCTTCATTATGTTCAACTGCACATAAGTGCGATTCGGCGACGGGCCAACACGGCGACCTGCTCGATCTGATCGCCGCCAATCAGCGCCTGACGACGCTGCACGACACACTCGACGAGGCGCGGCGCTTCCTCGCCCTGCCGCGGCCCGAACCGCGATATGAGCCGCAACCGCCGGCCCCGCCCGGATCGCCCGAGGCCGCCCGTCGCTTGTTCGCCATGTCCGAGCCTCTCAGGGGCACGGTCGCCGAAGCGTATTTCCGCAGTCGCGGCATTACGGCTTTCCGGAACTGCACGTCGCTGCGATTTCATCCGCGCTGCTTCTACCGGCCCGATCGGGATGACTCGCCCGAGGTGAGCGAGGCTTGGCCGGCACTGATCGCGGCCGTCACCGACCTCCAAGGCACGATCACCGGCGCGCACCGGACTTGGCTCGACCCCTCCGGCACGGGCAAGGCGCCGGTCAGCACACCGCGGCGGGCGATGGGCGACCTGCTTGGGCACGGGGTCCGCTTCGGCGTGGCGCACGATGCCATGGCGGCCGGCGAAGGTATCGAGACGGTGCTGTCCCTGCGTAGCGTGCTCAATGATCTACCGGCCGTGGCGGCGCTCTCGGCCGCGCATCTTGCAGCCCTCCGACTTCCGCCGACGCTGAGGCGCCTCTATATCGCGAATGACGCCGACGCCGCAGGACGGCACGCGGCGGACGAACTCCGCACCCGAGCCGAGGCCGCCGGGATCGAAGCGCTGCCGCTGACACCGAGGCTGGGTGACTTCAACGAGGACCTGGTCAACCTCGGCGCGGTCGAACTCTCGGCCAACCTGCGGGTCCAGCTCGCTCCGGAGGACGTCGCGCGCTTCGTGGTGAACAAGCTGACGCTGGCCGAGACCAGTTGAGCGTTGGGCAACGCGAGGCCGGAGGCGAGGTGGTACTCGCCGGTGATCCTCTGCCGGAGGGCGCGGCGCCCATGGCCTTCTAGGGGGCGATCGGACCGGAGCCCGGCCGGGCACGCAACGGCTGCGGTCGACTTTCTTCCCCGGCGCTGCGCACCTCCTCGCGAGGCAAGAAAGCCGTCCTCCGCCGTCCTCCGCTGCGCTTCGGCCGCCAGAGCGCGGCGGTGCAGGCCCGTCCCGACCCCGGTCAGGTGATCGCCGCGAAGGCCGCGATGGGCGCGGCCGACCGGCAGAGGATCACCCCGATGGCGACCGACCGCGACGCCTCCGACTTCGAGCCCCCGCACGCTTCGTCTCCGACCGCTCACATCGTCAGCCAACTCGAACTGCACGGCTACCAGCCATCCTCCGACGAGCCCGACCCGCGACCCGCACCCGAGAACAATCGCATCGAGATGGCGGTCGACGAAGTCTTCGAGGTCATCGGAGCAACGCTGACGGACACGCGCTCCGAACCCGACATGGCCGATCTCCTCTGGGGTGTCGCCAACGTGTTCCACCGCGCAGCCGACCGGGTTCAACGCCTCCTCGACGACAACGAGGACGCCCAGAAGCGCAGCCAGCGCGAGCAGGACGGCTCGGAGGTCAAGTCGGTCGAACTCGAACGCCTCCTCGGCCAGGGACAGGTGCTGATCGACCGCAGGGACAGCCTGGAAACCTTCCGCGACCACGCCGCCGAAGCCTATGGGCGACACACCGGCAGCGCTTGGCGGCCCCGCTCTGGATCGCAGGTCAACCGGCGGACGCTTACCGCCACGCTGATCGATAGCCGCGACTTTCTCATGGCCAGACGCCGGGCCGAGACCCAGGTGCTGATGCCCGCGGGCCAGCGCATCGCCTTCACGGGCGGGATGGACTGCAACGATCACGGGCGCATCTGGGCGGCGCTCGACCGGGTCCACGCCAAGCACCCCGGCATGGTCCTGCTGCACGGGGGCGGTCCGAAGGGCGCCGAGCTGATCGCATCCAAGTGGGCCGACCATCGCAAGGTGGCACAGATCGCCTTCAAGCCCGACTGGACCCGCCACGCCAAGGCGGCGCCGTTCAAGCGCAACGACGTTCTCCTGGAGACGCTGCCGATCGGCGTTGTGGTGTTCCCGGGCTCCGGCATCTCCGACAACCTGGCCGACAAGGCCAGGAAGCTCGGCATTCCGCTATTCGACTTCCGCAAGGGAGGCGGTGGGTGACCGCCGTTTCTGCTCCGCCTCAGTAGTGAACGAAGTGGCCCTGAGCGCGAGCTGCTGAATCAATCGGACTCGTCTCGTTGGCGGCCAGCAAAGGCACGCCCCTCTTGGCCGCGATTAGGAAGATAAGCGCGTCGTTCAGGCACGCCTCGCGCTGGTAAGGCCGGAGATGTGCGTGCGCGCCAGCGTGCCGGCGATAATCCCGACAAGCAGTGTGCCGCCGAATGGGTGAGCGTGTCGGCTCGGAGCCGGAGCCGACATCATCCATGTTACAGCGCCGCTCAGATTACCCGCGTGCCGCCCGTGACGGCGATGCGCGAACCCGAGATGTAGCTGCTGTGCCCGACGCCTGCAGCACATAGATGGGCGCGAATTCAGCCAGCTGCCGGAACGCTTTAGCGGCGCCTCCTGACCGAAGCTTTCAACCTGTTCGGAGGCATGGTGGCGAGAATCAAAGGCGTCCAGATCGGTCCGGGTGCCATGGAATTGGCGCGGATGCCGTAGTCCGCGAGCAGTTGGGCCAGACCGTCGATGAAGTCACCATGGCCGCCTTCCTGGCCGAATAGGCGAGCAACTCCGTTCGGAGTGTCGGAGTTGATCGAGGCCGTGTTGACGATCGACGACCCCGCCGGCATGTGCTGCACGGCCGCCTTGCAGATACGGAACATGGCGGTGATGTTGGTCTGGAACGTGCGGTCCCATAGCTCGTCGGGCGTGTTTCCAGCGGGTCCCGCGTCATCTGGAAGGCGGCATTGTTGACCAGCATGTCCACCGGACCGAGGGCGTCCATCGCCTTTCACAATAGTGCGGCAATGGGCCGGGTCCCGCGAATCTCCAGACACCAACACCGCCTAACGCGCGGCCTCTCACCCGACGCGCTGTCTCCCGCCCATCCTCGTGCTCCTCCTCATGGGTCCGAGGTCGCATGTGCTGCGACTGATGGCGGTGCCGTCGTGTTCGCTGCAGCCGGCGACAACGACGCGTCCGACGGCGGGCCCGATCCGGCCAACGTCGACCTGCCTGCCGGCTGCCCCCACGTGATCGGCTGCGGCGGCACCACCAAGACCCGCGACCGCGAGGTGGTCTGGAACAACGATCCCGGCAATCCGGACGGCCACGGCACGGGTGGCGGCTTCTCGCGCCTCTTCACCACCCAGTCCTGGCAGGCCGGCGCCCCGACCGGTCCCGGCCGCCTGGTGCCCGACGTGGCCGCCAACGCCGACCCGCGCACCGGCTACGAGATCGTGCTCCGCGGCGAGGTGGTGACGCCGGGCGGCACCAGTGCGGTCGCGCCGCTCTACGCCGGGCTTTTCGCGGCCTTCGCAAGCTCGGCTTCGTCACGCCGAGGCTGTGGCTGAACCACGTCGTCTTCAATGACATCACGGACGGCGACAATGGCTTCTACCGGGCTCGCATCGGTCCTGATGCCTGCACGGGCCTGGGCTCGCCCATCGGATCCAAGATCGCGGCGCTGTTCGACGCTGCAGCCGCCGTGGCGGCCGCTTCGGCCATGCCGACCCTGCCGGAGGGCTGGAGCGGGATGGTCAGCATGCTCTACCAGGATGGCACGCCGGTCGGCGAGCCGATGGTGGAGAGCTCGGAGCCCTCCGCCGAGGCTTCGCCGTTGCGACCCTGATCGAAGACGACGGCCTCCGTGCGATCACCCCCCGCCGCTCGCCGGCGCTGCCGACCATCACTCATGAAGAACGAAGCAAGAACAAACTTGCGTTTGGGCGCGGAATATGCCACTGATCGGTACGTTGCGAATGGCACGCTTCGGGCTGCTGAGCCCAGCGCCTTCCCCCAGGCCCGCCCTCCGAGGCGGGTTTTTTTGTGCCTGGAGAACGGCCATGACCCGCTCCGATTTGCTGGCGCTCATCATCCCGACCATACCGCCTCTGCTTCTCGCCATGGCGAAACTGTCTGCCGAGGTAAGGCACTGGCTGCGGGGGCGACATGATCATCGCTGACGCACGCTTGGCGCGACGCCAAACCTCCGCATCGCCCCGGCTATGTCACCGACCGAAGCCCCACGGTCTCAACCGAGCGCCCTGGTTTGCGCGTCGCTGCACGCGCTCGCCCTGCGTCTGGCTCTATGCGGCGTTTATGCCAGCTTAGAGGGCCGCCATAGTGCTCCCGGTTGCCACCGTCACGGCCCTTTGCTCCTCCGGCACGGAAACGTCGGTTTCGTAGTTCAGCGCCCGGAAGCGCCGCGGAGAAGATCGAGAGCCTACGCTGGCAGATGCGGTCGCTGGAGGAGATGGAACGGTGGGTTCGGACCGCCGCGGACTGGCGGGTCTCCCTCATTGATTCCGACACACGCTTGACGGCGACGAGCGGCAAGAACCGACGTCGACGCTACAATGTGCATATCGCCGTTGGATCCGAGCACCACCTGATCGTGGTGCACGAAGTGAAGTCGGCTATGATCGCACCCAACTCGAGCCGACAGGCCGGAAAGACGCAGAGGTACTTCACAGGCTGCCGGCGGATCGCTGTCGAGAACCGCGTCGTAGTTGCGCCGGTACGGACCGTCGCGGAAAGGAAGGCTCGGAGCCTCGGAAAACGGGTGGGATGTCAAAGGACGAGGCTCGCGGACAGATCGCCCAAGCGTCAAGAAGCTATCTGCTTCCCGCCATAGGTCGAGAGGGAGCTAAGGACCTTTTCCCTCGATCCATCGTCCACCTCCACCGACACCTTTAGCTTACCTCCGAGTGCGGGATGGACGGTCGAGCTAGCCTTCTCATGTCCGTCCTCCAGATCGCTTCCTGACAGTTTCGTTCCAGCGCTGTTTTGAGCCGATGCTGAGATGACCGATACGGAGGCTCGATCGAGACCATGCTCTTGAACGATATGCTCGACCGCCATCTCGGCATCGCGGCGGGTTTCGAATTCGGCTGAGATTGTCTGTGACATCGAGGGCTCCAGCGCGGCCGATTGATCAGCGACGACGCGCTAACGACTGCCTCGGTCAACACGAAGCGCGAGCGCCGCGTTCCAAGCTGAGACCTGCAATCTCAGCCAGTTTGATCGGCCACTCTCAGTCCGAGCGGCTGCTCGCGACGGCCACCGATCCGTTCAGCCCGCGATCTGTACGTCGCCGGGATCGATCCGGAGCAGAGGCGGGCGGCTTTCTTGCCTCGCGAGGAATGGCGGCGCTGCCGCCAGGGGAAGAAAGTTGCTGGACGCCCGTCCTCCGCTGTGCTGCGGGCGTGAACGCTGCGTCGTCGATCGCCTCCGGCCTGCAGATCGCCATCGAGGCCGCGATGGGCGCAGTCCGAAAGGCAGACAGGAGACTTCCCCATGGCGACCATCGGCACCTTCACCAGTCGGGCGACACCTTCACGGGCTCGGTCAAGACCCTCAACATCAACGCCAACGCATAAGCCTCAAATCCCCATAGATCGACCTGGACCCCGCGGGTTCGTTCCTCGGCGACTTTCGTACGCCTACCGGCGTCGGAAACTCTTAACGAAAGCTGCCCGACGGCGCTGGAGCGACCATGCAAAGCGGACGGGGCAAGCCGGCCGGTGTCGGACCTTTTGTGACATTCAGCGATGTTGTGCGGAATGGCAGGATGCGGCCACTTCCAGCAATTCGAAGCTTCGCGGCTGCTGACGAAAACCGACCCATCTTGGTCATCTCGCGTTCAACCGCTTCGACGGGGGCACGGATCGATAAACTTACAGTCGCAACACGATCTTAGCGGCCGAGAGGACGCCTTCGTCCAACTCGCGGAAAGCGCCTGCTCCGTTCTCTAAACTACGCTCCTCGTACCATTCGAGCGACCCGAAGCGCTTCTCGACGAGTGCATCGACGACTTCGCAAAAGTCTGCATGCGAGTAGCAATAAGTCCCGCTCACCAGGATCTCCTCAAGCGTGATCCGGCGTATGTCATAGCCCTCCTGACCAGGAAGAAGCCCGACATGGACGATTGCCCCGCCGGGCTTCACCAGCCTGCTCGATGCTTCCCGCGTCGATTGTGCTCCAACAGCGTCGACGACGAGGTCGATCGACGCTGCCCCCGGCTCGTCAGCACCTCCCGGCGCATAGACACGAAAGTCACCGCTTTCCGCGGCGGTCCGGCGGCGGGCAGGGTTGGTTTCTCCAATGTGTATCTCCCGTGCACCTTCCATCGCGAGGACAAGCGCGGTTGCAAGCCCGATCGCACCCCCTCCAAGCACCACGCAACGTGCTGAGCTGAGAGGGCGGGCGAGGACGCGAGCGCCCTGATGGACGGCATGGTACGAAACTGCCAGAGGCTCGGCTAATGCGGCTTGGCCGATGTCGAAGCCGTCCGGGATAGCAACGAGGTTGCGCTCGGGGATGCGCACGAGCTCGGCAAACGCGCCGGGCCTTGGTGGCATGGATATAATCTGCCGAGAGCGGCACAACTGGCTTCGACCGCCCGTGCAGTATTCGCAAGTTCCGCAGGTCACCAGCGGGTCAACCGTCACGCGCTCGCCCTTACGAGGCCCACTCACGATCCGGCCCGCCGTCTCGTGACCCAAAACGAGCGGTGCGGGCCTGCGGGAGTCGTGACCATGGTAGGCGTGCATGTCGGACCCGCAGATGCCGACCGCCTCGACGCGCACGAGAACCTCGTCCGGACCGGGAGTGGGTTCCTCCTCCTCGCGATATTCGAGCGAGTGCGGCCCCGTGTAGACGAGCGCTTTCATCAGTTTCAACCAAGTTACCTGACTTAAACCGCTCCGGAGATCATTTGGCCGTAAAGCCCCCGTCGACGAAGAGAGTTTGGCCCGTCACGTAGCCTGACGCGTCCGAAGCCAAGAACACCACTGGGCCTACTAGGTCGGCGAGATCGCCATTGCGATTGACAGCCGTCTGCGCCGCGTTGCGGGCCGCGCGCTCCGGATCAGCGAAGACCGCCTCGGTCAGCGGGGTTCGAAAAAAGCCGGGCGCGATCGCGTTGCACATCACGCCTCGTGCGGACCATTCCTCGGCGACGGCACGCGTCAGCTGCACTACGCCACCCTTCGCGGCACCATACGGCGCCGAGTTCGGAAAGGCGCGTTCCGACTGAAGGGAAGCGATGTTGATTATGCGCCCCCAGCCGCGCTCAGCCATGCCCGGAGCAAAAAGCTGTGTCAGGCGAAAGGGCGCCCGCAGGTGGATAGCCATGTGGAAGTCGAAGTGCTCGACCGACACCGCGCCGAACGGCTCACGCAGGTTCACGCCGGCGGCATTCACCAGGATGTCAACATGGCTGCCGGCGAGCTCGCGCCCGAGGGCGTCGAGATCTTCCGGCGAGGACAGGTCGGCTGCGACCGCGCTAGCTTCAATGCCGTCCGCGGAGAGTGTGGCTACAGCATCGTCGAGGGCGTCGCGCCTGCGTGCCACGAGGATGGGCCTGCAGCCCGCCTGCCCCAAACCGCGTGCAATCGCGAGACCGATGCCGGAATTGCCTCCAGTAACAAGCGCCACGCGCTCTGTGAGATCGAACAGCCCCGAGAGACAGAACATCGTCAGGCCTCGACGGGAGATCCGAGGGCCAGGTTCGACCCGGGAAAGTACTTCCGGATGCGGATGTCGACCGTACGAGCGTGCGCCTCCATTCCCTCGTGGCGGGAAATCCGCGCCGTCACCTCGCCGATGGTACGGCTGGCCCCTCGATCCATGCGCTGCCAGGTGAGTGGCTTCAGGAACTTGTGGACTGACAGGCCGCCTGAATAGCGGGCCGCGAACTTGGTCGGGAGGATATGGTTCGGACCGGACGACTTGTCGCCGTAGGCAACGGTCGTCTCCTCACCGAGGAACAGCGAGCCATAGTTGGTGAGGTTCGAAAGCCACCAATCCAGGTCCTGCGCCTGGATCTCGAGGTGCTCGGCCGCGTAGCGGTCTGACACTATCGCTACCTCCTCACGAGTCGAGCAGAGAACGACCTCGCCGTAGTCGCGCCAGGCAGCTCCCGCGGCATCGCGAGCGGTCGGAGGAAGTTCCTGGATGAGTGCCGGTACGCGATCCATCACAGACGTCGCGAGGTCGCTCGACGTCGTGAAAAGCCAGGCCGGGCTCTCGTGACCGTGCTCCGCCTGCCCGACGAGATCGCAGGCGACGACTTCTGGGTCAGCTGTCTTGTCTGCGATGACGGCCACCTCGGAGGGTCCGGCGAACACGTCGATGCCAACCTTCCCGAACAGCGTCCGCTTGGCCTCTGCGACGTATTTATTGCCCGGTCCAACGATGATGTCGGCGGGCTTGCCCGTGAACAGGCCGTAGGTCATGGCGGCGATCGCCTGGACGCCGCCCAGCGTCATCACGATATCCGCGCCAGCTGCCGTCATGGCGTAGAGCACGTAGGGGTGGATGCCCTCGCCTTTGAAGGGCGTGGAACACGCGATAACCGTTCCGACCCCGGCCGCCTTCGCGGTCGCAACCGACATGTAGGCCGACGCGATGTGGGCGTATCGGCCGGTCGGGACATAGCAGCCCGCTACGTTGACCGGGATCAATCGCTGGCCGGCTTGCAGACCCGGGATCAGCTCGACCGAGAAATCACGAACGCTGTCGCGTTGCGCTTCGGCGAAACGGCGTACGTTGTCGACGGCGAATTCGATGTCCTTCTTGACGTCCGCTGGGACCTCACGCGTGCGGCGCTCGATCTCACCGCGTTCGACGACGATAGGGCCGGACCACTTGTCGAGCTGGAGCGCATACTCCTCGACCGCTGCCTCTCCGCGCGCCTCGATTTCGGCCAGCATGGAAGAGACGACCTTCTGGGCTGCTCCCGTCTCAGTTTCAGGGGTCTTGCTCGCGGTCTTCAGGTAGTCGACTGGCATGAGAGCCTCCATGTGCTTCGGTTTCGAGGCTCGGACGGGCCGTCGTGAGCAAAACTCATTTCGGGTCGAATTCCGTCGCGAACGCCTTCAGCTTCGGATCCGCCGCGACCATCTTCATGTAGTCGTCAACAACGTAAGTCTTCGTGTCGGGTACGCGCGGCAGCGTTCCGGTCCCGACCATGAAATCCGAGATCTTGCCCATCCACCCGTCGAGTTTCGATCCTGCATTTCCCGAGCGGTCCATCAGGCGAAGCTGTTCGGCGAGTGTGAAGGTCGGGCGGTCCGTGAACTCCTGGTCGAGAGCCTTGTCGGACACCTCCGCGCCTCCTTCGGCGTAAAAGGCTTTGATCAACTCGTGAGCTTCCTTGGGATTGGCTTTCGCCCAGCCCCAGCCGCGGAGATAAGTTGCTAGAAAAGCCGCGACCGTCTTCGGGTTTTCCTTCGCGAACTCCGCGCGCGCGATGAGAACGCCCGGCACGGTCGCGCCAGCGTCTGCGCCTGTGCAGAGCGTCTGGGCCCCCGTCTTTTCCCCGAGCGTATAGTTGTTCGGAGCCCAAACACCCGCGAGATCACCGTTTCCTGAACTGACGGCCGAGATGATCTGCGCTTGGCCGAGATTGACGAACTGCACGTCCGAGGTGGCGACCCCATAATGGGAGAGGCAGGCCCGAACCGCGTAGTCGCCGGTCGAATTCGTCGTAAGCAGGACTTTTTGCCCGGAAATCTTCTTGGGGTCGGCCTTCATGGCGCCAAAGCTTCCCTTGCTCGCCATCAACACGTTGGACTTGGACTCGTCGTTCGTCACACCGATCGTTACGAGTCCCGAGCGGACAGCCCCGAGAACCGCCGGTACCGAACCGGTCCCCCCGACATCCCACGACTTGGCCTGAGCCGCCGCTACCTGCGGAGCACCGGCTGGAAAGACGGAAAAGTCCGTCTTGAGGCCGACCTCCGACCACCAATTCTTCTGGCTAGCGACGTAGAACGGAAACGCCCAATAGAGCGAAGGTTGATAGCTGACGTTTATGGGTGTCTGGGCTGAAGCCGGAATAAAAGCGAGAGCGTTCATGCAGCAAGCGGCAATGCTCAATCTTTTCAACATCGTTCTCTCCCGTATTTAAGTACCCGTTGTTGTCGGGTCTTTCTCGTCTCGAAGTGACTTCCAGATCTGCGTTCTCAAATGAACGAACGACTCCAGATCCATCACGTCTTCGATCCTATCGTGACTGTCCCACCGCTCCGCATGGCGAAGGGATAGCACGTCGATAATTTCTTTGATCCGCCCCGGCCGCCTGGTCATGATCGCCACTCGATCCGCAAGATAGACGGCCTCCTCGACCGAGTGCGTGATGAACAGCACCGTCCTGGGTTGTATACGGGCGAGCCGAACCAGCTCCTCCTGCATCACGACCCGCGTCTGGGCGTCGAGGGCGCCGAAAGGCTCGTCCATGAGAAGTACGTCGGGGTCGAGGACGTACGCCCGCGCGATTGCCACTCGCTGCTGCATTCCGCCGGAAAGCTGATGGGGGTAGGCATCGGCGTGCGCCTGCAAATTCATGAGATCGAGAACCTGCCGTACCCGGGTCCGACGCTCGGCTTTTGGAAGACCCTTGTTGCGCAGGCCGAGCTCGATGTTCGCGCTCACCGATTTCCATGGGAACAGAGCGAACTGCTGGAACACGACCGCTCGCTCAGGCCCTGGTGACCGAACGGGCGTTCCGTCCACGGTAACTGAGCCGCTCGTCGCGAAATCGAAACCAGCAGCCATCCGTAGACATGTCGTCTTCCCGCATCCGGAGGGCCCGACGATGGCGACGAACTCCTTTTCGCGGACCTCGAGATCGACGCCGTCGAGTGTGACGAAGGCGCCCTCCGCTGCCGGGTAGGCCTTGCGAACGTCCTTGAAGCAGATCGCCGACATGTCAGGCGCGCCCGACGCGATGCAATGCGACCGCTTCCGCGGCTCTCAGAGAGAGATCGAGAAGCGCGCCGACCAATCCGATCGCGACCATTCCGCTCATCACTGTCGTGGTCGACAGGTTTCCCTGAGCTTGGACCATCATGAAGCCGACCCCCGTGGAAGCAACGATCAGTTCGGCACCGACGAGCGACTGCCAACCGAGACCGGCCGACACCCTCAGACCCGCGACGATCGACGGGATCGAGGCTGGGAGCAGGATCTCGGAGATGATCCGTGCGTGACCGGTCCCCAGCATCTCGGCCGCCTCGATCAGGTTGCGATCGACGAAGCGAGCACCTCGATACGCATTGATGAGACAAGGCGGAAACGCGCCCGCGAAGATGATCAGGATCGGGCCGCTTATACCCGTGCCGAACCAGAGCGCCGCGAATGGTACCCAGGCGATCGGCGCGATGAAACGGAGCGCATCGAAAAGCGGGCTCAGAACCTCATCGAGCAGCCGAAACCAGCCCATCAAGAGACCGAGCGGGACGCCGACCACGGCCGCAAGCACGAAACCGGAGCCGAAGCGCAGGATGCTGGACGCAAGATGACCTTCGAGCGTCCCTCCCGCGAAGGGATGGGTGAGAAGATAGCCGAAACGCGCGGCGACGCTCAACGGCGAGGGAAGGAACTGCGCCGATACTATCCCGAGGCCGGACAGAGCGAACCACCAGCCGAACAGGAAGCAGAGGCCAGCTGCGCCGTACCCCATCCGGGCGGGTAGACCGAGGGGAGACGTGAGACCGCTCACCGGACGGTCCGCCAACTCAACGCCCGCGTTTCAGCGTATCCGAGAATCGCCGTCGTTGCCCACCCCAGCACCGCGACGCAGAGCATCCCGACCAGGATCATCCCGGGATAGATGTCCTGCTGGGCAACGTTCAAGACCCGGCCGAGACCATAGATCGCGCCGACCAACTCGGCGGCGACGAGAGTAGTCCAGCTCGCCTGCAACGAGAGCCGCAGTCCAGTGAAGATCATCGGCGAGGCGGCCGGCACCAGGATCTCGCGAATGAAGCGACCCGGAGGCGTTCCGAGCATACGGGCAGCCTCGATAACCGCCCGTTCGATTGTTCGAACGCCAACGTGAGTGTTGATCAATGCGGGCACGAAGGCCGCGAAGAAGATAACCATGATCTTCGCCGCATCTCCGAGACCTAGCCAAAGGATCGCCAACGGGATCCAGGCGAGCGGCGGGATTGGCCTGATCAGAAGAAACACCGGGCTCACGAAGGCTTCGACCCGGCGGCTCCAGCCCATCGCGAGGCCGAGAGTGACGCCGAAGGCGCTCGCCACGACGAAGCTTGCCGACACCAGCCCTAGGCTGCGGATGACGTGAGCGTCGAGGCGCCCATTGGCATAGCCCACTGTCGAGATCTGCCGAAGCGAATCGAAGGTATCCGAAGGCGATGGAAACCGTCCCGGCCCGATCGCGCCTGTCAGCGTAGTGGCAATGTACCAAGCCGCCCCGAATACGGCGACGCTTGCCAGTTCCACCGCGATCCTGCGGGTCTGCACCGTGTGTCCTCCCAAGCCGGTATTCGCCAGCGGTGCCTATGTAAGCGTTTGCAGGAATGTCATCCCCGTAACATTGGATGTCAAGCACCCTCTTCGGTCGCCTGCCAGTTCGGCATTGCAAATTTTTGCAGATTCGGTTCATGTGGCAGCGTGGAAACTGCACGACGCCCGAAACTAGAGGATGTTGCACGCTTGTCCGGCGTGTCGATCGCGACAGTGTCCCGTGCCCTATCTCGGCCAGGAAAGGTGAACGACGAGACGCTGACACGCATCAAGGTTGCGGCTAGACGGCTGGGCTATATCCCGGGTGGGACCGCGCGCGCCCTCGCATCCGGACGCACGATGCTCGTCGGAGGGGTTTTTCCCACGATCGACCATGCCATCTTCGCACGGGCGATCCAGGGTCTGCAGGCACGCCTGACCGCGGCCGGATACCAACTTTTGGTCGCAGCCCACGACTACTCGCCCGCGGCGGAAGCCGCGGCGGTCCGGGCAATGCTCGCTCAAGGGGTCGATGCCTTGACGATCGTCGGGGCGGACCACCTCGATGCGACCTGGGATCTACTGACCGCCGCCAGCATTCCCGTTCTAATGACCTGGTCCTTCGACCCGCGGCTCCCGTCCATCGGCTTCGATAACGAACGGGCCGGCAGACTTGCGGCCCAGCACCTCGTCGCTCTCGGCCATAGCCGGATTGGCGTGATCTCCGGAGCCGTCCACTCGAACGACCGAGCACGACTTCGACTGGCCGGGATCCGAAGAGTTCTGGGTGAGGCGGGCTGCGCTTTGTCCGAGACGCGGGTCGTGGAGCAACCATTCACGCTTAGCGGCGGACGCGCGGGCCTGGCCCATCTCCTGTCGGCAGCCGCCCGGCCAACGGCCGTGATCTGCGGGAACGATCTCCTGGCTGCAGGCGCGGTCTTCGAGGCTCAGTCCCGCGGGATCGCCATCCCTTCGGACCTGTCCGTGATGGGAATCGACAACTTGGAGATCGCAAGCCAAATCAACCCACCCCTCACGACCGTCCATCTTCCAACCGCGGAGCTTGGCCAGCGCGCAGCCGACCTACTACTCGGAGCCGCGGCGGCAGGTGAACGCCTTCCAAGAAGCATCGAGTTACCCATCGAGCTGGTCGTGAGAGCATCGACGGCTCGTCCTCACGGTATCGGGGCCGTGCGATCCCGCAGGAAAGCGCTCTCATCCGGGGTGTAGTGTCAGCCTGTCCGGGCCAGTCGGCGATGAGGCGGGCGGGCGATGTCAACCCGCAGCTACGCGGCAAGCGCTAGCCAAACCCAGGCGATGCGTTGGCCGTTTCCTTTGGATCAGCGATCATCACCCGGCACTTGCCGAGAAGACTTATATAAGACAGATAATCTCCTTCCGTCGTCAATGCGCATTTCATCTCGGAGCCGAGCCTATTCCATGACGCCACCTGTCAGCGAGCGCACTCAGGTCGTGACCGAACGAACGACTGGATCTCTGGCGACGAGCGGCAGGGCCGCCCTCGCAGAGGGATGGTCGATGGGTCCTGGCATCACCCTCTGTGCTGCCATCACCGTCCTGGCCGTCGGGCTGCAATGGTTGGAGGTGCGTCTCTTCGGCCACCCTTACATGGAGGCGCTCGTCCTGGCGATCCTCATCGGAACGGCCGTGAGAACTGTCTGGAGACCAGGACCGATCTGGAAAGCCGGCGTGGCGTTCTCCGCCAAGATGCTGCTCGAGATCGCCGTTATGTTGCTCGGAGCGTCCATCAGCATCGGGGTGGTCGTGTCGTCGGGCCCGGTCCTGCTGATCGGTATCGCGGCGATCGTAGTGGCGGCTCTCACCGCTAGCTACGCTACCAGCCGTCTACTCGGCCTTCCCCAACGGATCTCGATCCTGATCGCTTGCGGCAATTCGATTTGCGGCAACTCCGCAATCGCCGCCGTGGCGCCTGTGATCGGGGCGGACAGCGACGACATCACTTCGTCCATCGCGTTCACGGCGATCTTGGGCGTGATCGTGGTGCTCGCTTTGCCGCTCCTCATGCCGGCTCTCGGCCTAACGGAAGGACAATACGGGGTTTTGGCGGGTCTCACGGTCTACGCCGTGCCGCAGGTCCTCGCCGCGACCCTGCCAGTAGGCCTCGTCAGCGTGCAGGTGGGAACCCTGGTAAAGCTCGTGCGAGTCCTGATGCTCGGCCCAGTCGTCGTGGTGTTGTCCCTCAGCCGTTCACGCCTCGGGCTGAGCGACGCGGGTGATGGTCGCCGCCCCGGGTTGAGCAAGCTCGTTCCGTGGTTCATCATCGGGTTCCTGACGCTCGCGGCTGCTCGATCCCTCGGGACCGTACCGGACGCGGCACTCCGCCCGATCACCTCCGTGGCGACCGTCCTGACGATACTCTCTATGGCCGCTCTGGGTTTAGGCGTGGACCTTCACGTCCTCGCCCGTGTGGGTAACCGTGTCACCTTGGCGGTGATCGTCTCCTTCATCGCGTTGCTGGCGATGAGCCTCGTCCTGATCCGGTTTATTCACGTCGGCTGAGCACCATCATCCGCATTCGAAACGTGGCGCTCCTCGACAGCGTCACCCTGCCTTCAAGGCAGTCGCGACGGCGTCCGCCACGACCCGGGAAACGCGGATGTTGGATTCGGCCGTCACGCCCGCGACGTGCGGCGTCAGGATGAGGTTCGGGCATCCATCGAAGATCCCGCCGCCGTTCGCGGACAGTGGCTCCTCGTCGAAGACGTCGAGCGCCGCGCCGCCGAGCCTGCCAGCCTTCAGGGCTGCGGCCACGGCCCCTTCCTCGATGACGCCACCACGGGCCGCGTTGATCACGATCGCGCCAGGGGGGAGCGCCGCCAGCGCAGCGGCATCGATCAGGTTTCGCGTCTCGCCCGTCAGCGGAACGTGGAGCGACAGGACGTCCGTGTTCGCCAGGAGATCGCCAAGGGATTGGCTTTCCACTCTGCCCCACGGCTGTGACCAGGCTGGGTGACCGGCCGGCAAGTGAGGGTCGTAGGCGGATATCGTCATCCCCAGGGCTGCAGCCCGCCGGGCCGTCTCTCGGGCGATCGATCCGTAGCCGACCAGGCCCAGCCTCTTTCCCGAGATTTCCCGCCCCATGAGGCGCGATCGCGGCCATTTGCCAGCAACCACGTCATCGGTCGCCGAGTAGGCGCCTCGCAGCAGCAGCATGGCGGTGGCGATCACGTATTCCGCCACGGAAAGGTCGTTGGCTCCCGTTGCCGGGCAGACCGCGATGTTCCGGGCGCGGCACGCTTCCTGGTCGATATTGTCGAGCCCGACCCCTAGCCGGCCGACAATACGCAGGCCGGGCCCGGCATCGAGAAGCGTCGTCCTCACCTGGGTTCGATTGCGCACGATGAGCCCTCTCGCTCCCGCGAGGAGCTTGCGCAATTCGTCTGGTTTGTCGACGAGGTCCGGATCGTAAGCCACGTCGAAGCCCGCGAGCCCGTCCCCAATGGCGGTCTCGTCCATGAACTCCGTGATGACGACGTCGGGCATCGGGCGTTCTCCGGACAAGGCCTCAGTAGGCGGCGCCGAGATACTCGGCGATGATCTTCGCATCCGCGTCGTCGATCGGGGCGTGATAGACGTGGATCATCTTCCGAACTTCCGCCGTCCAGAACGCCGCACCCAGCTTCAGCGGCTGAGTATCGACGTAGTCAGCAGAGTGACATGCCGCGCAGTTGTTCTGAGCCGCTGCGAAACCCGGGCCGCTAGCCGGCCTCAGCGCGGCCGTCTCGTCCGGGAGGACGTAAGTCCTCGGCTTCGCGTCGGCTCCGGTCCCAATCGCGAGGACGACCAGGATGAGCACTGGGGCGAACGAAAGGGGTTGCATGCAGGGCTCCTCAAATCGCTACGACGCGCGTGGTTTCGACCACGTTGCGCATGTAGCCGGCCGGGTTCCAGCGCGGCATCATCGGCTGCGACTGACCGGCCCGGTTCGTCGCCTTGACGCGGATCGCGTGGCCGCCCTCTGCAAACTTCACCGGCAATGTCCAAGGTCTGAACGAATAGCGGCCGAGATCCTCGCCGAGGCTCGCCGACGCCCAGTTCGCTCCGTCGTCGACAGAGACCGCGACGTCCGAGATCGTGTCGCCGCCATCGAACGCAATCCCTCTCAGAACGACCTCGCGGCTGGCGGAGATCTGGGCGCCGTCCGCCAGGCTTGTCAGGAAGGAGCGCACGTCGTAGCGATTGATCGGGATGGTGGCGCTCGCCGCCTTCCCGGGCTCCGTGCAGGCGCAATCGTTGTCCGGGATCCGATAAGCGGACTTCATCCAGAAACCGTCGAACACGGTGTCCACGACAGTGATTTCGTTCAGGTGCTTCACCCAGTAGGTCCCGTAATAGCCGGGCACCACGAGCCGGATCGGATAACCGTTGAGCCAGGGCAGCTCGGCGCCGTTCATCGCGTAGGCGATCATCAGTTCGCCGTTGCGCGCATGGTCAATGTCCAGTGCCTTCGCGAAGTCCGGAGTCTCCGGCATCACCGGTCCGTCGAGGCCTCCGAACACGACCTGCCTTGCGCCGGACGCGACACCGGCTCTGTCGAGCACGGCCTTGAGCTGCACGCCTTTCCAGCGCGCATTGCCCATGGCGCCGTTGCCGAGCTGCCCGCCCGCCACGCGCGGCTCGAAGAACCCGCGGCTGTTGCCCGAGCACTGGTTCACCGCCACGATCTCGATCGGAGCAAAGCCGGTCGCCAGGTCCGAAAGCGACAGCGAGAGCGCCTCGCGGACCATGCCTTTGACCTCCAGGCGGTATGCATCCGGATCGATCTTGAGCGGCACGTCCGCGAGATGGTAGCGCACGAAGAAGGCGTCGTTCGGCGTGAGCAGGCTCTCGTCGAAGACGTTGAAGGGCGTCTCGAACTGCGGTGGCCGGGACGTGAGAACGATCATCGGCCGCTTCCCCGGATAGGTGACGAGCGGGCGCCCCCCGTTCGCGAAGGGGAGCTGCGTTTTGGCCTCGGCGGCGCGCGCGATGGACGATCGGGCGGCCACGGCCGAAACGAGCGCCCCTGACGCGCTCCCGAGAAAACCTCGCCGGTCCATCATGTGCCCCTCCCTTGGTCCGCTCGTCAGACCGCGTCGATCTCGCGCAGCAGCTTGTCGTCGACGGCCAGCCCGTCGTCTCCGGCCTTCCGCCGCAGGTCAAGCCGGCGCTGGCCCGGAAGGCGGGCGCCAGCCTGATCCTCGATGGAGCGTGCAAGCCGGCCGAACCGCCCTGTCGCGCCGGGTCCAAATGCCTCCGGGTCGAAGGCCAGGATGAGTTGGCCGGTGCCGGGCGGATCGCCCTTGTCGTCGAGAAACGAGGATGCCTCCGACGCGAAGGTCGCCCCGGTCAGACCAGCCGCGAGCAGCTCCACCATGAGCGCGAGCGCCGTTCCTTTGGCGTCGCCGAGTGGCAGCATGGTGCCGGCGAGCGCGGCATCCGGGTCGGTGGTGGGGCGGCCATCGGGATCGACGGCCCACCCCTCGGGAATGGCTTCTCCGCGCTGCTTCGCCGCCACGATGTTTCCGCGCGCGACCTTCGACAGCGAGAGATCGACCACGATCGGCTCCCGGCCCGGGAGAGGACATGCAAACGCGATCGGGTTGGTGCCGAACACCGCCGTTCGCCCGCCCCAGGGTGCGATCGCGGCCGGCGTATTTGCGAAGAGCAATGCTAGGAGGCCGCTCGTCGCAAGCTCCTCCACGATCAGCCCGGCGGCGCCGCAATGATGCGACCGCCGGATGGACGCCGCCGCGAGTCCGGCCGAGCGGGCGAGACTGGGCAGGCTTTCCACGGCAGCCCCGATGGCCGGATACGCGAAGCCGTGCGCTGCATCGATGGCCAGAACGGCGGGCCGCGGCTGTGTCACGACGGGAGCGGCATGGCCGTCGACCTTACCGGCCTTGGCCTGAGCCGCGTAACCCGTGACGCGCGAGAGCCCGTGCCCCTTCAGGCCGTCGGCTTCGGCCCGGACGAGCGCGCGGGCGACGCAGCGCGCGTTCGTGGCACTCGTGTTCGCGCGCTCCAGTGCGGCGGCCACGAGATCCTCAGCCATAGACAACGTGAGAGTGGTCTGACCCATCGACTCGCGTTCCTGTCCCTGCCGTCGGCCTATGCTGCTCGTGGGCGCGGCGACCGAAGACGCCGCTCCGAGGTCTCCGCGCAGGTGTCAGGCGCTACGGTATAGCTTGGTCATCACGAACTCGCGATGACCAAGCGATTCCGCCGCCGTGAGCCGGCCGTTCGCGGTGCGCACGACCATGTCGATCAGCGCGTCGCCCGCCTCGTCGAGCGTCATGTCCCGGCGCAGGACGCCCGTGACGTCGACGTCGATATGCTCGCCCATGGTGCGTACCGTCTTCGGATTACCGGATATCTTGATGACGGGGACGATCGGGTTACCGATCACGTTGCCCTGGCCGGTCGGGAAGGTATGCACCGCGTAGCCCGCTGCCGCCATCAGGGTCACGCACTCGGCCGCCGCTGAGGACGTGTCCATGTAATAGAGGCCGGGCCCCTTCGCGGGCGCTTCGGCGGGCTCGAGCGCATCGATATAGGTGCAGTCCCGGCCGATCTTCTCGAGATTGCCGAGCGCCTTCTCCTCAATCGTCGTGAGGCCGCCCGCGATGTTGCCCTTGGTGGGCTGCGAGTCGGAGAGGTCATCCGTCTTGTGCGCCTCGATGACGTCGTCCTGGTAGGCTTGCCACATCTTGAACCATTTGTCGGCCACTTCCGGGCTCGCCGCCCGCTCCTTGCAGAGGTGCTCCGCGCCGGTGATCTCGGAGGTCTCGCCGAAGCAGCCGTAGATGCCCTGCGGAATCAGCTTGTCGTACATGTTCCCGACGGTCGGGCAGGAGGCGAGCCCGGTCGTCGTGTCGGATTCACCGCATTTCGTCGATACCCACAACTCGGCGACCTTGCATTCCTCCTTCGGGAGTTCGGTCGCCCATTGAAGGAAGCGCTTCGCCGCGTAGCTCGCCTTGGCGATGGTGGCGATGTCGCCGTGCCCCTCGATGCCGTAGCCCACGACGGGCTTTCCGGTCTTAGCTATTCCGTCGACGACGCGTCCCGTCCAGCCATCCTCGATGCCGATCACCACGACCGCCGCGACGTTCGGGTTCGACCCGATCCCGATCAGCGTCCGAAAGTGGATCTCGAGGTCTTCTCCGAACTGCAGCCGACCGTAGGCGTGAGGAAGCGCGAGCGTGCCCTTCACGTTGTTCGCAACCGCCTCGCAGGCGGCGTTCGACAGATCGTCGAGCGGCAGGATCACGACATGGTTGCGTACGCCGACCCGACCGTTCTCGCGACGCCAACCGGTGAAGGTTGCGTCTTTGTAGTGCGCGGATGCCCGCTTCGACGGGAGTGCCTTCGTGGTGAACTGGTCCGGAGCCCCGCCCACGTAGGGCGACGACATCTCGTGCTCGATGGCAGCTTGCAGGCTCATGGTTTCCTCACCAGCGCTTCGTCTTGACATTATGGGTGTGCACGTGCTCGCCCCGGCCGATGTCGGCCACGGCCTTTCCGATGTCCTGGCCGTACTTCAAGATAGTGTCGCCGGACTTGATGTCCCTGAGTGCCACCTTGTGACCAATGGGAATGTTGTGCTTCGACTTCAGATTGAAATCGGAGTTGTCGTGGGTGACCACGCACAGCATGTCGGTATCGGCCTTGAGGCCCTCTACGACGACGACGCCCACCGTGTCCTTTTGATCATGAACGAGGAGTTGCGGAACTCCCATATGCGGCCTCCTGGGTGTCGTTGTTGATGGTCTTGTATAAGACCTGCGATTTGAGTGTCAATCCCGAGGACGCGTATTCTTGGACGGCGACGCTCAACGAGCCTCTTCCGCAGCGGTGATGAGCGTGGAATACCTGTACTCGCGCGTGTCGCATCGGCTGACCCGCAGCTCGATCGGCCGGCCGCAAGCGTCGAACGCAACGCGGACGATCTCGAGCAGCGGTGTCCCGATCGGCACGGCGAGAACGTTCGCCTCCTTCACCCTCGCCGCCGTCGCCCGCAGTTTCTCCTCGACGCGGGCGATGAGGATATTGTGACGCTCCTGATAGATGACGTACATCTCCTCTTCCATCTCGCGATCCTTGGGTAGCGGCAGCGAGGGCACGAGTGCGACCGGCGCGAATATCTCTTCGTAGATAGCCGGCGCGTCACCGAGCAGCCGCAAGCGCGTCACGGCATGGAGTTTCGCACCGGCCTCGAGGCCGAGTTGATTGGCCTGCTGGACCGTGGCCGGCCGGATGCTCTGCCGGAGCACCCGGCTCCTCGGCGTCAAGCGTGCACCGCTAGGCTCGACCATCCGAAAGAACCGAAAGAGCACCGTGTCCCGCGCGTGACGGGCCACGTAGGTTCCGACACCTTGACGGCGGACGATCAACCTCTCGCCTTCGAGCGCGATCAGTGCCTTCCGAACAGTGCCCTGGCTGACACCGTATTCGGCCGCGAGCTCATATTCCGTCGGCAAAAGCTCGCCAGGCTTCCAGGCCGCATCGCCGATCCGCCGGGTGATCAGGGCCTGGATCTGCGCGTAGAGCGGCTGGAACTCAGGCTTGGGAGAGGCGGTCGCTTCGTCGCTCATCTGATGGCCTGAAGGATCTCGGCAGGATAGAAGTTGACGTTCTTAGCTATCTTATATAAGACCTGTGACTCTCGTACGAGAAGTCGCAAGGGCGTGCCAAGAATAGCGATAGCGTTCGAGTTCGCCTATGGCGGTCGGTCTCCCGTGCCCGATCCCGGCGGCGCCCAAAGAAATACGTTCTCGGGAGGGAGCGATGAGGCTACCATCAGACGATCCCGTTGGACGAATGCGTCTGTCCGTCGTCATGGGTGAGTTCCTCTCTCCACGAACACCGACCCATCGTCGCGGCCTGTGCGGGGACGCGGGTTTCCGACAATCGCTCCCCGGTCGAACTCTAGCGCGACGTCCTGCCGGCCGCGACCTGCGCGGTCCGTGCCGTTTCCGGCCTCCCGAGGCAAGTCGGGGCTCCAGTTACAATCTGAGCCCCACCCCAGCCTCCGTCAGTCGGGGCCGAGGAAGATCGTGACGACAGAGAACGCGTACCGGCTGCACGCGCTCGACGACCAAACTCAGTTCCATGTTCGCGCCGGGAGGCTCAGCAGATGACGATCCCAAGTGAGGACAAGGTCGACCGCCGAACGATCTCGCTTCTCGCGTTCTCTGCGACGTCCGGCGTACTCGTCGAGTTTTACGATTTCTTCATCTTCGGATACGCGGCCGCGAGCACGTTTCCGCATACGTTTTTCCCGACGATCTCGCCGACCACCGCTCTCGTCTTCTCTTACTTGACGTTCGGTGCCGGGTTCCCGGCCAGGCTGCTGGGAGCGTTCCTGTTCGGCCATTACGGCGACCGGGTCGGCCGCAAATACTCGTTTCTGTTGAATATCATGATCGTCGGGGCGACGACGTTCCTCGTCGGACTCCTGCCGGGTTACGACACGTTGGGCATCGCGGCACCGATCCTCCTCATTGTCCTGCGGATCATCCAGGGGATCGGCTTGGGAGGCGAGTTCGGCGGGGCATCGTCTCTGCTCGCCGAGTTCGGCGCACGGCGGAAGAACCGCGCGTTCTGGGTGTCTCTCGCGAACCTCGGCATTCCGGGCGGCGCCATGGCGGCGAGCGCGGTGCTGTACGTCCTCGCCGACAGTTTTTCGGCCTCCGGCTGGCGAGTTGCCATGTTGCTTTCGGCAGTCGTGGTCATTCCCGGGTTGCTCGCGCGCTTTCAACTGGCCGACTCTCCCTTGTTCGAACAGCTGAAAGCGAAGGACGAGTTGGCGAAGATGCCGAGCCTGGATGTACTGCGGTTGCATTGGCGGCCGATCATCTTGCTGGCGCTCGTATGCGCCTTTCAACAGATGGACGGCTATGTCAGCGGAACGTACGCGATCTCCTTCATGAAATCTGCGGGGATCCCGCTGGCGACCACTGCCGTGATCATCTTCGTCGCCAGGATCGGAGATGTCTTCGGTGTCGTCATGAGCGGTCCGTTGGCCGACCGGCTGAAACGGAAGCAGGTGACCTACTTCGCGATCGCGATCACGGCGCTCCTATCCTACCCGTACACTCTCGCGATCCTGAACAAGCAGGTCGGACTGACCCTGGTCCTGCAGTTCCTGATTACTTTGTCGGGTGTGGGGATTCTGCACGGACTTGCCCCCATCCTGACGTCCGAGAGCTTCCCGACGAAGTACCGATATTCCGGAGCCGGGATTTCCTACAGTTTGTCTGCGATCTTCGGCGGAATGTGTGCGCCGCCGCTGCTGGCCGGCCTCATCGGTGAGAACGTCGCCGACAAATGGTTCTACGTGCCGGTCGTATATGTCGTATACGCCCTCGTCGCTTTTGTGGCTTTGTACTTCCATCCAGAGACTCGAGACGTTGCTCTGGACGAGAGGCTACACGGCGAGGGATCCGCTTCCATAACGGGCGACAATGCGTTCGTCGACGCACGGTCGAAGTGGGCCGATCCGGCCGACGCTCGCGGGTGACACGACAGCGCCGGCAACGCCTCCTCGGCGGGTCGGCGGCAGGAGCTATTTCGTCCGCCATGCCTCAAGCGTATCGAGGTCCGGGACAGCTCTGAGCCCCGGCTCCTCGCTCAACATTACCGCGCCGCTGTTCACCGAGGCGACGCTGCCGCAGCATGCGTCGCGGAGCGGGTTCTCGTTCGCGTCGATCTCGAGCAGGCCGACGCCCCCGACGCCCGCGAGAAGATGTGGGGATGCGAGAAGACCGATGCCTCCGCCGAGATAGTGCGGGCAGAACCGCTTGCCGTGCCGGAGCGCGGCGCGGCCGACGCGAGCGCAGAGAGAGACCCCGCCCCACTTCGCGAGGTCGGGCTGGATCGCCGACAGGACGCCTTCCCGGAAGGCCGAGTCGAACGTCGCCTCGCCCACAATGTTTTCCCCGCCCGCCAGCGGGGGACCGCCGCTCGCGGCGAGTGGGCGCCAAGCCTCCCAGCCGAGATCCGCGCGCACCGGTTCCTCCAGCCAGGCGAGGTTGAAACGGGACATGTACGGGATGCGCCGGAGCGCCTCGTCGACGCTCCAGGCCTGGTTCGCGTCGGCCGCGAGCATGTCGCTCCCGATGAGACCACGGATGGCGGCGAGGTTGGCGAGATTCACCTGCATGTCGAACCCGACCTTGAGCTTGAACGCGCGATGGCCCGCCTGCCGGGCTCGGGAGGCTGTCGCTGCCGATCCGGCCGGGTTGATCCCGCTGGCGTAGACCCGCACCTGCTGGTTCGTGTCGCCGAGCATTCGCCAGAGCCGCTCGGCCCGCCGGGCGCGCAGATCCCAGTGAGCCGTATCGAGCGCCGCGATCGCCTGTGCGAACGGCCCGGGTTCGCCGCATTGCAGCGCGAGCACCGCCGTTGAGGCGCTCAACTTTTCGAACAGCTAGCCTTGGATCATCATGTCGATCGGCCTGCGCCAATGGGCCTGCCGGTTCTGATCCGCGAGACTTGGTATAAGGAGACCTGTGTGCGGGTCTTCCGATTTCGCTCGTAAAATGATCAGTGGAGCGCGTTGGCGAGGGTCGGAGTCCACTATGGCGCGGCGTCGGATCGGTCAGGAGGCGCTGGCGCTGCAAGCTCGACGCTGGATCAGCTCGCGACGTTGATCGATTGGGCGCCGGTCGAGGCACGGCTCAAGGATGTCTACGCGGCAGCCAAGGGTGAGCCGGCCTGGCCGCCGCTGTCCCTATTCAAGGCGTTGCTGATCGCGGTCTGGCACGACCTGAAGGCCGAGTCATATGCCGGAGCGCTGGTCCTCGCCCACCACCACCCGGCCTACACGGCTGGTTCGAAGCACGGGTGGAGTACCGCCATGCGCAAGGAGATCAATGCGATTTTTGACGAGGCGAACGTCTGGCCCCACGCCGTTCTGTCCGCCCACGCGCATTACTACCAGCGCTTCACCCGCACGCGCGGCGACAAGCAAATCCCCTACCTGATCGCCGGCAACGGCGGCCACGGGCTTGGCAAGCTGACCACCAAGAAGAGTGGCGCCCTCCGTGTGCCGAACGAGATCGAGGCGGCGGCCGCAGGCGCCGATCGGGCCGTGCTCGAAAACTATGACGACCAGCACTACGGGTATCTGCGGATCGTCGTCGACGCCTCGCAGCTCCGCATCCAGTACCATCCCGCCAGCGACGGCGCAGGGGCCAAGCCGCCGGACGACATCGTCATCGTGGATCTGGCGAGGCACCGGCTCGCCTGAACGCTTGGACCGAAGAAAGCCCGGTCGGCATCCTCGTGGCGACCCCGCCTTCGGACTGGGCCAGCTCGTCATCGCCACCATCTGGTCGACACTGGTGCGCCTCGCGTCGCCGCCCTGTTTGCCGGGCCCGCAGCCTTCGCCGGCTATCCCTTCGTGCTCGGCCTGAGCCGGATCGGGGCACGCACGGACTGTAGCAGCCGATCTTCACCGGCGTCGGCGCCGCTATCATCACGAGCGCCGCGCTCGTGCGGCTCGCCACACCGCTCGTCCCCGCGCAGACCTGTCACGCGTGGTAAGAGCGCCCGCATGTGCAACGATTTCGGCAATCATGTCCCCTACACCGCCTACCTCGAGGCGTTCAGCCAGATCAAGCTGCCGCTGATCACCAGTGGCGCGATCCCGAATCTCGAGCCGCGGGACGACATCTGGCCGACGGAGATCGCGCCCGTTGTCCGGCGGCACGTCGCGGGGGTCGAGCTTGCGCAGCTGCGCTGGGGCTTTGCTTCGGGACGGCCGAAAGCGCCCCCGGTGATCAACTTCCGCAGCGAGGGTCGACGCTTCCCGAACGGACGCTGCCTCGTTCCAGCTTCACATTTCTTCGAGTTCACCGAGACGAAGCCGCCGAAATGCAAGTGGCGCTTCACCAGGACCGGCGAGGATTGGTTCTGCTTCGCCGGGCTCTGGCGGCCCGCCACGAACGACACGCCCGAAGCGTTCACGCTCCTGACCACCGCGCCGGGGCCCGACGTCGCGCCGATCCACGATCGCCAGATGGTGGTGCTCGAACGTGCCAACTGGGCCGCTTGGCTGGACCTTCTGCGTCCCGAGGTGGAGCTGTTGAAGCCGCTTCCACCGGGTAGTCTGCAGGTACAGCAAGTCCGGTAGCGAGGAGTCGGGCGTCGCCCTCCGGGCGCGGGCTCGTCGGCTGCGCTCGAACCGGCTGTCGCCGTTTCGCCCCTAATCGGCTCGATCCCTCACGCACAGGATGCCGCGCGCGAACCCCCGCTCCGGGCAGAAGTCGGAGGGGTGGCCGGGCACCACGGCGCGACCAGAGGAAATAAGGCCGACCCGGCCCGCATCGCCCAGTGAGCCGACCGCGACAAGCAGCAAAAGTCGTCGCTGGTTCGAGCGTGGGCGGCCCACGCAGCATCTTCGGGCGCCAACGCTTAAAGCGCACGGCGAAGGGCAGCTCGAGGGAAGCCTTGCGGCCACTCTTCTCGGCTTTCGCGGTCTACGCGTCGAGGTGGCTCGTCGCGCGACCGGGGCTGTCGAGCGCTGTTGAGGCGGTCCGAGCGACGCCACGTCTTTCCCGGGTCTGTCCGGGACGGGCGCTGCCCACGTGCCTCTTCATGGCTTGATCTGGCCGAAGGACGGCTGCGCCTCGATCGCCTCTGCGCAACGGCGTCCGGGCAACTTTCTTCCCCTGGGAGGGCACCCCACGGCGCGCCGCGGGGACCCCGACCCGCCCATTCCTCGCGAGGCAAGAAAGCCGCCCGGCCACCATCCTCCGCTGCGCTGCGGGCCTACGGCTGCGTCGCCGATCGCCTCCGGCCTCTTGATCGCCATCGAGGCCGCGATGGGCGCGGCCCGGTAGGACAGACAGGAAGAACGACCATGGCGACCATCGGCACCTTCACCAAGTCGAACGACAGCTTCACCGGCGCGGTCAAGACCCTCAGCATCAACGCCAAGACGACGATCAAGAAGGCCGAGAAGGCCAGCGACAAGGCCCCTGACTACCGCGTCTTCGCCGGCACAGTGGAGTTCGGCGCCGCCTGGAAGAAGACCTCGGGCGAGGGCCGCGAGTACCTCTCGGTCAAGCTGGATGACCCGAGCTTCCCGGCTCCGATCTACGCCACCCTGGTCGAAGGCGAGGAGGCCGGCAGCCACACCCTCATCTGGTCCCGCCGCAACGGGGACTGACCCGGACCACAGCCGCCCCGCTCCACCCGGAGCGGGGCCCTTGCACGTCGGTAACTGATCGACAACAGAAAAGGCGCCGATCCGCAAATCCGGATCGGCGGCGTTATACGTTTCCGGTTCTACGCACCGGGCCGGACCGCCCAGCGCGAGGCGCCCTCACGCTAGAGCAACATGCTTCGGCAGTACGGCTCTACGGAGAGCCGGCTCTCCGTTTACGCGGGTTGCCGGGTTTTAGAGAGCCCTGCGAGGTGGGAGCTGCTTCCTCGCCGTCAGGCTGCACCAGCTCTACATGGCTCACGCCGAGCGCTTGCGCGAGCTCGAACAGGGTCACCACGGTCGGGTTGCGCCGACCGCGTTCTAGGCTGGAAAGGTACTGTTGATTGTGACCGGAGCGCTCTTCGACCTGCTCCTGAGTCAGACCTTGGGCGCGCCGGATACGGGCGAAGTTACGGCCCACCAGCCTGCGCATATCCATGCGCCAATGGATGCCGGCCTACACACGATCGCGTTACACACTATAGTATGTGATACTGCGGCAGCCTAGGCTTTGCGCAGGTATGTAGAAATGGGCCGGCGCCGTTGCGAAGCGGGCATTGTCCCGCTTACGCCTCGTCTGCAAGCGCCGGAGGTGCCGACTGGAGGGCCGCATGAACGCCGCAGCGAACGCGATCGAGGAGAACCCGCCCGCGTCCGACCACCTCACCGACTACGACCGGCAGCACCTCAAGCTGTACGCGCGTCTCCTCGACGCGGCGGCCGAGCATGCCGATTGGCGCGGTGTGGCCGCGCTTGTCCTCGGCCTCGATCCCGACGGCGACCCGGAGCGCGCTCGTCGTATTCACGACGCCCACCTCGCCCGGGCTCGCTGGATGACGACAACAGGCTACCGCGACCTGCTCGGCGGTTTGCACCCCCACTGACGTGTTGCCGGCCGCGCAACGCCCCTTGCGGACAGAGTGACTACCGCGACCGACGCTGGCGCGCATAAATTTCCGCTCCGGCGAGATCGGTGCCGCGTGGCGCCGAGATCCGAACGAGGAGTGAGTCGCATGTCCACGACCGGCGGCGACTGGAAGAACGTCGCCGAATACGACTACTTCGACGAACTGACGCCCGAGCAGACGGCCTACGAGTTCCTGCGCCGGAACGAGGACTACGTCGCGGCCTACAAGGCCGCCGCCGACGCACCCGCGACCGAGCACGAACGCGCTGCATTGGCGGCGCAATGGGGGTTGCGATTTCGCCATCGATCCGACGTTTCGGGCCGATCAGACTCCGATCCTCTGGCTGCCTCGCCACAACCCGCGTCTGCTCCTGCTGACGACGCTGTCCGCCTTGCTGGTGGACGGTCCCGGGCTGTCAGCTGCGGATCCTGCCCGAATCGTTGACGCTCCGGAGGGCGAGTACCTCGATCTTCTCGCCCTCGCCCCAGCGCGCCAGGCGCTGCTTGTCCCCGGTCCCGAAGATGACCGGCCCCTCGCACTCGTGCTGCCGCTCGACGGCCTCTTTGAAGACCGGCTCGAGGCAGGCCGTCGGCTTCGGCAGCTGCTGGTCAGCGGTTCGAAGCCAAAGCCATACGGCTTCACGGCCCATCGCCGCCGTCGTCTCAAACTCATGCTGCGTGCCCTCGACGGCTTTCTCGCGGGCGA
>JAABUH010000984.1_pt1 | contig 35519 bp, 47 predicted proteins | sample 5559121 | NCBI WGS metagenome assembly JAABUH01 (sample SAMN10711871, study PRJNA513364) | rock metagenome | isolation source: Antarctica rocks | place: Antarctica: Victoria Land, Battleship Promontory nord | collected 2015-12-28
GTGTCGCAATCTGGCGATAAGTAGTGTGACCCGATCCTGTGCCACCCGGCGTTAATTTACTTAACGCCGCTTTTCGGTCGCGTCGCGTCTCAGTTAGCTAGTGCACTCGTCTATACTCGTAAGATCACTCTTATACCTTTATGATCATATCGATACCTCGATTTAACAGTTTCTTAGTTTCACATACACGGCATTGTACAGCATGGTCTTCCTCGATTTGGCGTGTTCACCTAGTAAAGGGAGTTCTGGCAGATCAAACGAAAGGAAAGTGTTATGTTGGAGACTTGACTCCTATATAACCACATAGCCGGGAGCCAGATAGCTCCGGTCAATGACGCCTTTTGCTTAGCGGCAGAAGGAAGTGATTTTGTTATACGATATTACCACTGGTTATGTAATATTCATGACAGAAAGAGTCGGAATGATCAATCGTGATCATTAAGGTTCGAAGCTCGAGCGATTCCGTTCGTCCAAACCGAAAGCAGGGATATCATATAGATGCGTCACCTATGATTCAGATGCGCCAGATCTCCGAGCGCGTCCTCTCCCAGACCCCGTGTTCCCGCATATTTTCCAGACCTCCATCCGTCTCCGCCTCGTTCAGCTTCTCCTTCGGTGTCGGGTGTATGATCATCTTGGCGAATGTTCCTGCCGAATGCGCTCGAGAGAGATAGGCAGGATTCACAACCAAGGTCGAATCGACAACCTGATGAGGTCTTCAGCACGAGTGAGGTGCAATCTACCGGCAGATCATACCTTGGAGAAATGCTTCAGTTTGCTGGGAAGAATGAGTAGATCAGGCGCTGGTCCGTCCATCTTCAGAAGAGGATAATGAGTAACGTCGAGATTGACTTCGCTGGCATGGGGTTCGGGAGGCGGGAAGATCGGATAGAAGCTCCGTTGACCCAGGACATGCCGGACGAGACCCGCCATCGGATCGTTGACTTCTTGTCCCTTTAGGACTGGATCCGGTTCGGATTTTTCGGCCCGTTGTACGAGCTCTTCCCGTCGCAAATGAAACAGGATATCCACCGATGAGATAGCGATCACGACTTCATTGACGGTGAACGTGCACGGGTTTGACAGAAGTCTAACCCTCTGGTCTAATGATAAGCATGCTGGATTGTAGTGAACGCTCGACACACCTTCGGTAGACTAAGCAGCTCCTTGTCGAGCTTTGCTTGCGGATATGCGATATGTTGACTGATCAAGTCCCGAATGCTCGGCACGAGCATAATGAGGGTCCCAACGGAGTTTTCGGCGATCCGCTGGAGACGAGACCCAACCTGATCACGCCAGATCTCGACCGGTGTCTGCGTGACTTCCCCGTTCATCAATTTCGGATGTTGCGAGTCGATGAAAGGGCCAAGCTGTATTCCACTTCATAAGTATGGGTAGTCCATATACAAAATTAAAAGGGATACTCACCAATATAAGGATATCTGGTCGTTCGTTTACGACCACGTCGACCAGAGCCTCTAGGGGTGCATACGTTAAATCGTCTTCTAAGGTGTAAGGACCAGCAGCGAGCATCATCGACATCGGCTTGCCGGCTAGCTTTTCGCCGTGTTGGAAGTTTAGCAGCTCTGACAAAGGTGATAACGGTAGGGCGCTGGGCGGAGGCTGCCGAAATCATGAGCCAAATCGCTATAACGACATGAGCTCACCATGAGCACCTCATCGACGACAAAGACGCCACCACCTCCATTCCGTCCCTTCACACAGACCAAACATCCAGGGAAAAGCCCGAACCTCTTCACACCCGGCGCACCTCCTCGAACTTTCATCTCACTAGGTGAAGAGAATCTCAAGGCTACTCGTTTGCCCCCTCCCACTAGACGCGAGGATTCGAGATAGAGAGATGTCGAAGTGACTTTGGAAGAGTCCGTCGGAGGAGACAGTATTCGGCCAACAGTGTATATCGAATCTTCCGACACAAAGTGCGGGTCTCCAAGCTCAGAGATACCGTATGCGTCCTTGATGCTCTCGGCAAAGTCGTCGACAAGGTCGTCAAGTGCTTCACTACGTTGCGAGATCTTTTCGAACATGTAGCGGTAATCCCAGTGTTTCAGATCAGCCGTAGAGTTAATCGATACTCGGGATTTCGATCCAGCTGGCACGCCAGTATCGAAAGCGGAGGGGAGGTGGGGATTGAGAGTTTCGACGAGGGAATGAGGCTGCGGACGCAGGTGAAACGGTTGAGTCGCTTGAGGAGTGAGGCTAAGCCGATCAATGAGCTCGAGCCGAATGCACTAGAGATGCTAACATTGCGGGAGACTCGGCCCCACTGACAGGACTTGATGGCGCTGATGTTCCGTTGGTTCCTCTTAATACAGGCGTGGCATGTTGTAAGCCATTGGCGGGCGGCGCCAACCTTGAGATAGGAGGTCGATAGCTGCTTGATGAAGCCGTAGCTGACGCAGGCGAAGGTCGCTGTGGAGTCGAGTATGACCCATTGCCGGTTGGGGTAAAGGCGGATGAAGGGGAAGATGGGATATTGGCATAATTGGATGTGTTCGATAAGCGGGTTGGCACAGTATTCGATGACCGAGATTTGGAAGATCGGGAAGGTGTCGTGAGTCCATGAAGGCTGTGCGGAGGTCATCAGCAAGAGGTTCCATGTCCTGATGTGATGCGCGCATACAATCCTCCAAGGTCACTCATGTTTCCCTTTCCTTTTCGAACCCCTACTCTACCCTTTGGCGTATTCTCTGAAGCAAATTCCGAACCTCCTGGTGTCCCATTCATTCCAGCTACCGTATTGGCCTGATGTTCTCTTTGAATCTCCTTACGAAGTTCCCGGATGGTATCAAGGGTGAGGACTGATAGTTTCGCTCGGAGACCCGAGGGTCTGGACAGCAGGAACGCTTCATACTTGTAGAAGAGATTGGAAGGTGGGAGATTAAACAGTCGTAGGATTGAGAGGCCTGGAAAATCGCTTAGCTTCATGACAACTGGTGATCACGCAGACTTACACTCCGCCATGACATCGGCATGATCGGTCACGGCACCTTGAAAAAGATCGCCGAGCTCCTTGCGAGCTTGATCTTCGGCTACGGCCATGACGGAGACGATCCTACACGGATGCTTTTCGGATAAGATTTCTGCCAGGTCAAGATAGGTCTAAAATTATTGTCACAAGAGAGCTGCCAATCAGGCTGAGCCAGAACATTATGAAGATCGCGTCCCCGCAAGAGAAAACGCGTCTTCGGAGGAAACCTTTCTGCGCCACCCTCTTTAAAGGCCATCTGCTTCCGCAAAATCAATGGTAATTGCTGCTGCCATGCTCTGCTAAAAGAACTCGCCCCTTTACTATGCTTTGGGCTTCCAAGCGGGCGTCTGCTCAATCAACTCCGGCTCACCAAACGCACCCTTCACCTTCGGATCCTTGATCATCCTTTGAAAGTAAGCAAAAGCTTCCGGATATTGATTCCTCCAGGACTTGTCGAAAAATTTGGCGTAACCGTGTCCGAGGACGGAAGCGAGGGTAAGGTCAGCGAGGGTAAAGTGATCGCCAACGAGGTATCCGCGATTGGTCACCCAATTGTCTATATTCGTCTGAGTGTTCGAAGTTCAGCTGGGTAGACGCTTCCAAAGGCGCGAGCTGCTTACCATGCGGCGATGCAGACTTTCGAAGATGCCATCTACCATCTAAAAAGCCAATGCTGCACATCAGTGATGACAGTACAAGACCGATAGTGGACCTCACCTTCTGATCGTATGGGACGAGATTGCCATGTGCGCGGTTGATCACGGTCAAAGGCGCGATGATCTGGCGAAGATACAGCATGTCAGTCCATAGTGGATTATCAAATGCCCAATGTACCTCGGCCTCGCAGATGAATAGCCAATTCCTGACCTCGGCAGCCTGGCCGGGACTTGATGGCATGAGACCGGACTCAGGGTTGGTCGAAGCAACTGACGGAAGAGAAAAGTCAAGCCTGTGTGACGGACTCCGACCGAGATGGAGACTGACCGTAATCAGCAATCGCGCTGCACTCGGTGATGTGTGCCTTTCCATCCGCGCTCTCGAAGGCCGGCAGCATTCCCAACGGGAACTTCGACAAGAACTCCGGATCCTGAGAAGTCAGCCTTACGCAGCCACGGTTTGACTCACCTGCATTGCTTTTCTGACCCCGAAATCTTTGACTTGATCGAACTCGACACCCGCAGCGGCGGCGAGGGCTTGCAGACGTGTCCAGCGGGAGTGGCCTACACATAGACGTGTGAGCTCCCGAGAAGGCGAAATTCAGTTGCATGGTACTGACCCGAATACATGAACAGCTTGCCCACTACCTTCTTCTGTGTAGACGACATGGTATGTTGATCTTGAGCCAAAGACAATAGTATCTGGTGTGATTGTCGAATTCGCCGGAGCAGCATGAACGAGTAAGGACATCAGGTGGGACTAGCTGGAAAGGAATCATATATTTGTTGCTCGGCAATCCGGCCTCTGGTAGCGGGGAGCAACACATTTCAGAGGCCAATTGCTCCCGCGAGTGGATCCCCTTCAAGCTTTATTGAGGGTCGAACTTCCATGGCACGTGAACGAAAGCCATGAACGATGCAGATTCCCATTCAAACATATCCACATTCACTCCCGAGCCTTCCTCATCCCGTGTCGAGCATCGCGCCCGACGCTTCCGCATACCTTCTCCTCAACGAAGCGAGGCGCAATGTCGACCAGCTCGATTCCCTCAAGGAAGATGTCCTGCGTGGGAGTGTAGGTGAGTCCCAGTTGTTCGGCCTTTCAATCAGACTGACGGGTTTCAGACTACTTCCTTTCGCCTCCTTCCCCAGATGCACCGCCTCCTCTCCCATCAATCCCAGTCCCTCCAGTCCAACAGCCATACAGGCGAAGCTCAATTGCCTCACTGTCGAAAATAAAAAACCCGGTCGTAAAACCTTCGGTACCTTCAACATTATATCTTTCGCAAGTCCAATCACTCGACGATTGTCTCGAGGCATTCAATCGGGAACACCTTCCACCGTCAAACGGGGACGACCCTGACGATCCTCGACGTGAGACTGTCTCGGTCAAAGCTTCACTGCTACATCAGTCGTCGACAGTGTCCATTAATTATCGGACGGGACAAGGGGGAGTAGTCTATGTGCTCTTGCGGTCTTTACGGCGGGACGGGGCAAGGGAGGACAGGAGAGACTCGAGAGTGGTAGAAGTGGAAAGTGTCAGAGTATATCCGTCTTCCGGACATTCTTCGGTGAGCGCCTCGCCCTCTCGAAAAGAAAACGCCGACCAAGCGACAGGCTTTGCCAATGGAGAGGAAGTTCATGTCCACTCCTTATTCAGTCTTGAGCAATCATCTCACCGAACTCGAACTGTCCTTGCCGGAGCTATTGGTATGGTCCCCTAGGCGTATAAGAATTTAGGTGACTAACCTATTTTCAGTACCGCATTCCAGCTTTGCCGGACCTCCTCACTCAGCCTTGCTTCTACTGTCAAAGGCATCTAAAGAATCCCGACGGCCGGCCGTTGCAGAGGACAGGATGGCTGGAATCACGGAGAGGGAAGCAGACGAACGGAACAGCTCATCTTGATTACAATGCGGGCTTGGCGGCTCCGGAGGACCGGAAAATAGAGGAGGATGAAGCTCGCTGGGTATGTTGGCACGAATCGTGTGAGCCTCTGCCATGATCTTGCATGCAGTAAGCTCTCATCCGACGGGAGACGGCCTTTGAAACCCTGGCGGAAACACTTGTCGCGCATTGATATTGATACGTCCCGTTGTGATCCACTTCTTCGTCGCTGCCAGTGTGTGCAAGTCCGACGTGGCTGGGAAGAAGTGAGAAGGTAGTGTTCCCTCCATCACACGCGGAACTCCTGGCCGGCGAATTAGCAGGAATGACGATTGACCGTTCGACTGCTTACCGTGATATGATTGTCGACCGCGACCACTCATGATGAGCACGTCACCCGATCGAAGGATGATGGGCATCGGAGGGTCCAGACGGCATGAAGAGCCAAGGAGGAAGATGGCCGCATGGCCAAGGCTGCCATCGACCGCTGTCAGTATCTACCTGAACGCGACCTAGCAGACCTACGAGATGGAGACCAGCGGTCGCGAGGGGTCCAGTCTAGAATGAAACGATAAGATACGGGTATGGCGATTCTCAGGAGTGCTGACTCAGCGCGATCAACATGTCCCATGAGCGTAGATTTGAGCTGATAGAAGTTGACTATCCCAGTGTCTGGCTCTAAAGGGGGAAAGACTCGTCAACAACGCTGTCAGTGCCATCCAAACCACTCACCATAATCCTCGCCCCAGCTGGCCCCATCCCTTCTATCGCCTATCGGACTGTTGACCTGATCCGGGAATATCTTGTTCCAAGGTATACTTCGAACGACGTCTGAGCACACTTCCGCCAAATCTCGTGGAAACAGTAGGGGTGTCTCCAGAGTGAAGTCATACGACTTTGTAGACCACTATCACCAAGTCAGCGCTACAACCTGACACGGACCCAAGGGAAGAAGTACCTGATATACCCATCCAAGATTGGCCCATCGAATCTCCCTCGTCAGTTGCTCTGCTGTCTTTGCGCCAAGCTTGTCACTCGGCTCATCCCCTTGCCATGTCTTGTTCTTCGCAACGATCTCCTCATAGCCTTGCACTGATGCGGGTACGGTCTCGATGGTTTGCCGTGTTTCGCCTTGTCGAGATGCAGTCGATGAGTTGCTCGTACAGCGAGGTTTGATGAGCTCTGCAGAGGAAGATGCGTACAGGTCAAACAGGTTTGGAGGGACGGCGTAATGTGTGTCGATGGAAACAGGGTTTGGCGGGAGGGTGTACTTTGCAAGGGCGGACTCGAGGAGATTGAGCTGTTGACCAGCACTTAGATAGCCGGGGATCAAGACGCAGCCTGTACATCTGTTAGTAGACTCATGTGTAGCGGGGTCGTCAAGCTCACCGTCCGCAACCACCCAAGCTTCGCGACCGCTGAGCAACCTGATCCTTCTCAACCCACTCAGATCCGTCTCAGGTCTCTCTCCCCGCTCCCTTTCCTTTCCCTTCCGAGACCTCTTGACATCCGAGCACTCAGGAGCCCACCATCCAGATTGCCAGACCTCATCCTCCTCGTGGTGGATCGGGCGAGAAACATCGATAACAGATTGACCGTGTAGCGTGGGCAAGCGACCTTTTACAGACCGGTTCTTAAAGTGCTTTTCTGCTAATCGGAAGGGGGTGTGAGAGGTATCCGGAAGCGATGGCATCCCTCAATAAAATGTTTCTTGGGGAAAATATGTGAAACGCCCAAATTCGTCTCGATAAGAGTCGCCTCCAGCAGCCGAAAAAAAGGGCGAGGACTTTCCTGTTTCCCTATGTCTGCCAGGCATCGCCGAGACGACACGAAACTTCTGATGATGACTTTGTGATGATACGCAATCACGCCTACTTCCTCGGCTCACATTGACAATACGGAGGAAGGCACATGAATGACATCTAGCCCGACTAGAAATGTGACCGAAACGAAGGTATGATGAATGTATCGAGAGACAGTTCAGATCTTGGTCTACATGGCGTGATCGAGAGTATCATCAGCACCGCCGGTTGATGTAATCCAGTAGAACGACTGACCTCCTTCAGCCCGTCCTTCCACAAGGTGAAATAGGGAGTTGTCCCGTCTTCTCGGTAGTTCTGTGACAGGAGCAGGTCAGCGTTGTTCCTTTGGCCGAATCGGCACGAATCAGCGCACCAAAAGGGCAACCATTCCCTCCGGGTTCATGCTCTCCCCAACGTAGAACTCGAAGTCCTTAAAGTTCGCGACAATCTTCTTGGCAAAATCCTGAGCACCCTTTTCGAATTTTGGCACTCGTTCGGGGTTAGTCTCCTGCAGATGAGCCTTGACCGTCTTCATGTATCCTTTGAGGTAGGTGAGGTAGGACTGAGCGAAACGAGTGCATCAGCAAACTGAACATAGGAGAGATGGCGGAGATTCGGACCTTCTTGTCGAAGGTGGTGGTTTGAAGACGGAATGAGTGGACCACATTGTTGATCTGACTAGCACCTGCTTCCAAAGCCTCCTCGGCTTCCTCGGCGGATGGGTTGCCCCCTTGTAGCATCTGGATGAGCCAAGGTCAATCGAGGAGGAAGTTGCGCTTACCGATGTCGACCTCACCCTCCCTGACGATGATCATCGAGCAGTTGACCTCGAAGGCTATGTCATCGATCTCCTCCCTATGATCCGCATCCCCAGTCAGCTCGGCTCTGGAATCATATGTATCGTGGTGGCTGGATGTGCACGTTTCGAGGAATGGGAGCTCACACGTTGTAGGCATCTGAAAGCATCTCGTCGCCGGTGATGACATCCTGGTATAAAAGCATGTTGCCGCTAGTGCTGTCCGGTTTTGAGCTGTTTTCAAGGAGCGTCGAAGAGTTGGACAGCTACAAAAGGTTTTTTTTTTGCGACGCGAGGAATTGAAGCCTGGGACCAACTTTTCTCGATAATGTGTAATATTTTTCGCTTTTCTCCCGTCTGTCGGCTCAGGAACAAGATCATCTCGTCAACATTTTGGTTTCGATCGTCAACGTTTCTGAGCGAGTAAAGCTAGATATCTCCCATCATTGGAGGACATTCTTATACCAGAAGCTGCCTGTGTTCTCTCGTGTTACTCCAGCTCTTCCTGCGAGGTGCTCGACATACGCACGAAGCAGCTAGCAACTCGACATATACAGTCCTCGTCACCCGGATATCTGGTAGCTCAGGAGATACGGCTGGCCTCCCTGGCATGATACTACGGATACGACCCCCCAATTCAGCAAGGCGATACACTCGGGCTTTCTCTTCCGGTCTATCCCTTCTCGCAAGGAATCAGCTTTTGAAGCGAGCGCAAGCGGATCGGGCCAGAGATCTCAGCCTGAGCGTCCGCTCTCGCAGCGAGCTCGAAAGGCGATACAACGGACCGACTGTACCTGTACCGAAGAGCGGAGATATTGCGTTGAAGGTACCTCAGCGGCTCAAATGGACGCCCAAAGCGCGGCCAGCTGTTCCGAAAGGCTCTTCCGGAGTCTCGACAACAACGACTTCCATTACTCCATCCACCAAACCTACCGCCTCCCGTCTTCCAAATATTGAGACAACGGTCAAGACAACGACAACGAAAAAGCAATTCTTGACATATAGCGCAGGAGTCGTAGCAGCGAAGAACAAAGCAGGCAATGTCGTACCTGTGGCGAACCCGCAATCATCGAAGGCAGAGTTGACACCCGCTTCAAACGGTAAGCGTGACGCTGTTGCAATCCAATTGACTGCTTCAGCAGTGGCGGGGCCTTCGAGCTCGGAGGAGACCGAAGAAGCCGGGATTGGCAGATCCGAAGGAACTGGGACCTCGCGCCACTTTGCGGGTTCTGAGCTGAGTCTGGACCTCAAAACGAAGGAGATCGATCGTGAGGTCTCATTTTCGGCCGGAGCTGATGCTCTGAAGAGGCTTCGAGGGAATCACCTCCGCACTTTGAGTTCGGCGAAGAGTCGGACAGTAAAACTTCATTCGAATCGATTTCTGAGGGTACTGTCAATGCGAAAGATGTTCCGATCACGGGTCAGTAGCGTGGGCGAGCGATACCATATCTGATGTAGCTCAGAGGTGAAACCGCATCGCGAGATGCGCATCGCACGACTACGACCGCAACTCTCCCGCGTGTTGTTCAGGTAAGTACGAGCCGTACAGGCGGGTGCTGATACCCTAAGTCCTGGCGTTCACCCCATGCATGATCCTCGTACAGGTGTATGGAACTTCGATGAGGAAGCTTTACATACGATACCGCAGCCGAGCGACTTCGCATTCGACCGAGTAACTCAATACATCTCCCCTTCCAAAGATCCGGTATGCATGACATCAATTCTACTTGGTCCAGCTGAAGACGCGTTTAGGAGCTATCAGACCTCGCGGAGGAGCACAACTGTCTATTTACTGGATCCACATCGACCCTCACGAAAGCTTTGAGCCAGATGTATTTCGCTCTTAGTGGTCAGTCCACCTTTGCTTGGCGAGAAGGTAATAACAACTGCTCCAGGCGGAAAAGGCGTAGATCTGAATACCCTCAGCCAAGCTTTCGCCTATGAGGTGAATTTCAACTGAAATACAGTTGCAAGCCTCATGTCGGAACGCAGAAAACGGAGTTCAGTGCTGGAGCCTCCCTACCTGCCTGCCTGCTCATCGGCAAGAAGCCGAACGGGCAATATTATGTGGACAGTGACAAGCAATGGGACGTAGAAAATGTCCTCAGTGACTTTGTGAGTCACGCAGTCGAATCCCGAGAAACAGCTTAAGAATGGACAGGGCGTCGTTCTGGAGAAAATGCTTACGACTGAAAAGAACGACTTCGCACGGTTCTTGACGTCCAGCCCGCCCAGCTCGGTGACAGCGGAAGAACTAAATCAGCGAGAAGCTTACCGCTATCAAAAGGTGAGTTCAGTCTTGCAGAAAGTGTTTTATTCACTCTCTTGCAGTCCAATACCCTGCTCATGCGATCTCAACTGGACTGCTATGATCCACGGCTTCCTGGAACCGGTGTTTTCGACATCAAGACAAGAGCTTGTCTTCCCATCCGCTTCGATCGAGCCAACTACATAGTAGGTCTTTGCCAAGCTGCGCGAACTCTGCTAACATCCCAATAGGCGAACAGCGCTTACGATATCTCGAAGGAAAGGGGCTATAGGCAATCCTATGAGAAGGAGTACGTTGATCAGCGCTTCACATTGATATGGCTAACCCAATAATCAGGTATTACGACCTTGTCCGGGCCGGGATGCTGAAGTTCAGGTTCGTCGGCCCTCCCTGAAGCTCCATCCCTGACTTTCATCAGTTTTCAAGTGCGGATAGGAGCAATGGACGGTATCTTTGTTGCCTATCACAACACCGCCCGTATATACGGGTTCCAGTACCTTCCTCTGTGAGTGTTTTGGTCTGTCGGCCTTGCGCTAATGTCGTAGCACTGAGCTCGATGAGCGGTTATTCGGTTCATCGGAGTTAGCAGACCAGGCGTTCCGGCTTTGCGTATCCTTGCTGGAAATTCTGCTAGCGGAGGTAGTCAAAGCATTTCCTGACCAGGTAGACCGCCGACCAGACGTCTTTTTCTCTCCTAACGTGTAACAGGATATCGAAGTCACGATCAAGCGGATTGGTCCTTGGAAGTCACATCGTATCGGTGCTTTCGTGCAACCGCGGAAGTGGGACGAGTCGGAAAGCCCCCGCCCCATACAATTACTGTCACTCGCGCTTCAAAACCTCCTTAATGGTGAGGAAATCGCTGGACCAATCACTTTTTCGGTCGATGAGCAGACTCGTCAAGCCCAGAAGTGTAAGCTTTCCCGACATACAGGTCACTCCGTCACTAACCCCTCAATGACAGGGTCAGTCAACTATACCTTGTCGAAATCCAGCATGGACGGTCCTTGTCAAGCCGAAGTGAGAGATCGGCTACACCTTGCTCGAAATGCTCTTGAAGGCATGATGTACATCGCCTTGCCCGAAGGGAAGACCATTGATCAGATGACCGGCGACGAGCGTCAATCGATCCGGAATCCGACAGATAAAAACACTGCGACTATCAAGTGGAAACTGGCGGATAGGAAACTACTGGCGCTCAGGAGGGAGGCGAAGGAAAGCGGTGAAGCGTACGCGCAGAGGAAGTTGTCTTGGAAGAAGGACCAGAAATCCTGGCTTCCGGCGTGACACACGGGCAGGTATCGTCGACCGCCGGCCCCCGGACGGCGGCAGAAGCGAGTCCTGAGTCGATTGCGGCGAAGGACGATCCGGATAGAACTCATAGGCGTGCCGCGTCCACATATATATCACTTGTTGTACTCATCTATTGCATAGATTGGGGGAAGGTATCACCTGCTACAGCCTTTTCCTCGCGCTTTAAGCTGATGATAAAAGGGAATGGGAATTCGCAGCAGCTCGGTTAGACAAAGAACCGCCGAAAGATTACTTAGCATCATCTTATTTGAATGTCGTTCACTCGTGATCGAGGTAAACCCATTCTCTGCCGATTTGGCCGGATTTTGATAGACGCGGAGGAGACCGTTGATGGGCTAGACTTGCTGATCGGCGTGATCTCAGTGGTTTTTCGTTCCTTTGTGATGACAAAGGGATTCCTTGCGACCACATGGAGCACTGAAAGGCCCAGCATATAAGTATGATCAACCGGGTCATCTCGCTGATTTATCTACTGATCGTTTTACGAAGGTCGAAGCCATGCCTATGATCAATAAATTCTACTCGTAAATACAGCGCAGCTAATAGTACAGCGACAGCTAGTACAGCGACAGCTAGGTGTCATATGCGCATTCAGCGCATACGTCTCGTTCACCTTGCTTGACGTCGTCTGCCAGTACATCGAAGTCATCGACCCCATCGATACGGTCTCCGTCATGCTTCTTCGCATGACGGATCCCGCATTTTTCGCTTACGCCTACCTGTACTACATCAAAGCTCCGGACCTACCCTTCGGTCCACCTGAACATCGTCGCTTGATGCTCTTCCGATCTTCTTTACACTATTTTGTGCAGCTCATTTTCTTTTACATTGGAATCATGCATGAACCTGTGGAGGAACCAGATTGTGCCGAGCGAAAATACCCTCACCCAGTTCAAGCTTTCAGTCTTTCACCACCGTATCGCTTCCTGATCGGGATTAGTCTGCCTCCGTTGTGAATGCTAATCGAGATCCCTCTTCTCAGGCGGAGCACCCAATCCTTATGATGAGGTAACCTGTGAGAAGCCGTATTTGACGCACCACGACCCCAACATCGATTCCGCCTTCGCGTCATCTCTCCTTCTCTTGCCTTGCGTTCCTTTGTCCCAGCACCCTCAATACTTCTCGCTCGCTGACTCCATGCTAGACCCGCTGATCGTTCGAAACCTCCTCTGTCCGCTTGCCGAAAACAGCCTAACAGGTCTCATCTGTCCACCCGCTCACAGAATCCGCTTCTTTGCGGCGAGATGTAGGGACGAGATCAGAGCGACAAGAGAGGGGACCATGCTTCTCCTCCCAATCCTTTCTGACACCCTTAAACATAGCTTGAACGGTAACACCCGCCACGATATCCGAAACGAACCCCGGGCGGCAGCATGCCCTGTCAGGGCTACAAAGGGAACGAGGAAGATCGCATGCCGTCGGCCCCTTACGCTTCAAGTCCTTGCCGCCTTCCTCCCGTCCCCTCCCGCTGAAGGAGCGTAGTATCTCAGGAGCTACGCTCTCGTCTCTCGGTGCCCATGTAGCCCAGCGACTTGGAGACTATAGACACACGGGCAGTGGGATTGAGCCCATCAGCGCCGTCGCAAAGTGAGGTCACAGGTACGGCCATGCACTGGTATACCAAGTGGGTCTTCTTGATGTGACGGCGAAGCTCATAAGACTCTGCTGAAGTGGTGAAACCTCGCTTAGACCGGTTTCTCCGTTGAAAAGAATGTGATCAATCTCTTATCGATGTGCAAAGCTTTTCAAAGTCCTGCCCGTAGTCCGCGATGATTATCGGCACGTCCGCGGCGAAAGACTCTCGATGGTGTGCGCCCCATCGAGGGGGAATCAATTACTGTTGGAGTAAGAATAAGGGCGTACACACATGGATTGCCGGCAGTGGGTCCGATCCCATAGGTCAAATAATATAAGACTGAGACGCCAAATGGAAGGAAAAAGCGTGAAGAGGCGCTGTACAGCACGAAAATGGAACTTCTCGGTCATACCCTGCTCCGAGCTTATCTCGTTAAGCGTCAGTCAGCAGCATTCCCTTTTCCGTTTCCCTCACAGGTCGCAAACTCCTACGTGCCTACCCAAGCATCCCCTAGCCGACGACCGATACACCCCCTCCCTCCCCCCTCCCCTTCCCCCGCTCAGACACCGCCCCTTCCCCCCTCTCCCTTCTCCCCTCCCTCCCTGGCCTCTCCGAAGATTATCTCACGAAACCGAGCGGGGAAGCTGTTGGAATTAGGGAGGCTAATAAGCTGTGCGTCAGGAACTGCTTGGAGAATGAAATATTGTGGTGCACCGCCCGATGCACTCGACAAATCTCAAGACGAAACATTCCACCCGTCTCCCAAACCCCCTAAACCCCTAAACCCCAATCCGCCATATCACGTTAGTCTCTCTCGTGTGCTCGAAATGAGTTGACTCATACCGCAGTATATCGGACACCAACACACCAACACCAACCTTCAAGCTCGTCCCTTCATACTTGGCTACTTCTCCGCGATCTACCTGAATGAACCGATGAACCTGCAGCTACAAATCGCCTCCGGCTATGTACCCAAGTATCGAGTTCAATAATCCGACGAACTGACCTGGACAAGGACTCGTCCTCATTGGCGAGGTGCTAATTGAGAAGCCTTCCTTGTTGCTCTCCTCACCTTCGGCATCTGAAGTCGTCGAATCCGGTCCGGACTCTATCTCCCATTCCACCACGAGTCAACATTTCGTCTCCTTCGGCCTCATCGTCGTCGTTCTACTCTGGACCGTCTTCGATCTGATCTTCCTCCGACGCCTCGGCAACGAGATCCACCTTGTTCTCTTCATTGCAATGTCCTCGATCGCGTCGGTTGTGATAGCCGCATCGTAAGTCCACTCAGCCTTCCTTCGCGTTGACAGCTACCAGGACCTTGATTGTCACTCGTCACGCTCTCGTCTTCCCGTCGAGCTTGACTGCTTGGATTTGCCTCGGCTTCACTCAACTATTTGGAGCAGCCTGCCAAATGTTGTTCATCGAGGGTTTGAAGCGGGAGACCGCTGTGGTCGTCGCTCTCATTGGACAGTTCCAGGTGAGATCGTTTCAGTCAAAAACGCCTACTAACGATAGGTAAAGGCTGTACCGGGCGTGATCATCGAATACCTGACCTTCGGAAGCCATTTTGACGCCCGGTCGGGAGCAGGAGCTCTCTTGACCACAGCGACTGGAGCCTGGGCTGTGGTCAGCACCCTTCGTATCGTTTGGTAGTGTGCTAATAGTCGGCTAGATCAATATGCAGAGCAGGCCAAAGACGAATCCAAGCTTTCTTCATTTGACGACGATGGGCACGCGCTTGAGCCAATGCTTCAAGCTAACGATGACGACGACACGACCAGGAGCAAGTCTGAATAATTCTAGTACACAATCACTAGGATGCATACTACGTTTTATTTGCAACAAAGTCGTAAAGGGCCATCATGTTCAATCTATACCTCAACCGTCAACGCTGCGCCTGTACTGCGACTCGGCAGGAGGTCGCTTCTCCTGCGACTCGACAACCTCTTGAGCCCTTCTACTCGGGCTTCGCCCAATTCCAGCATCGATATTGCTCGTTCGCCTGATCCTGTCCCGTTCCTTCATGATTTCTTCTTCCTCTTTCTGCATATCCTCCTTTTCCTCCTTATGTGCGTCCTTGGCTGTAAGACGCTCCTCCTCCATAACTTCCTCCATCAGAGCCTGCTGCTGAGCGGTGAGGAGACTTGCCGACCTATCCCGGTGTATCGTGCGTTGGGGTGAAAGTGCGGAAGATGATCTCTCCTGCAAGGGATTCGGCGCGCGTAAGCCTTGATCCCGCTCGTCCTTCGCCGCCAACGGCTCAGGACTCGCTTGTGCCGGCGCCCGGGGGTCGGCGGTGAGGGATGTTTCCTTGCTGCTGGTACGAAGCTGGCTTGGCTGCCGGCCTGAGGGGGAGCGGCGAAGGTCTGAGGTAATACTGATCTGAGAACCGCTCCCTGGATGCACCGCGTTGGAAATCGAAGCTACATCTTGATCCGCCGGAATGGGTAAAGCTTGCGGCATGGATTTCCGGACCGGTGTCAGGCATGCAGGGTCGTTGTTATGCAACCCTTTCAAAGAGGTAGATATAGAGGGCGGCCCGGACGACATTTCAGATGTAGAGCTGGATGTATGTGATAGCGTACGCATGGGTATCGTCGCATCGGACCGGTCGGTATTCGCTCGTGGCCGCCCGAAGAGATGTAATAAGCCGTCAGAAGCCTTTCGTGTAGTGCGCCGGATGAGACTGCTTCCCATACCCTCGTCGACCTCGCTTCCGATGTTTGCTGAGACTTCGATGAGCCGCCGCTCACTGTTTGCTTGCGGCGATGTTTGGTCGTGGCTTGTCGGCGACGCAATCGGCGAAGTAGGAGATTCACGAACAAAAAGTTTCTGCCTATCGCGTTCTTCGGATGCAGGTAATTCCGACTTTCTCCCAGGCGGCCAATCACCTATTGTACCCGACCCGCCAGCTGATGTTGTGAGGGACAAACGCATCTCAACGGTGTCGTCAAGGTCAAGTGTGGAAAGCGGGTCTCGAGGGAGCCAAAGGAAGTGGTCGTAATCGTCCGTATATGCGGGCTGGTCGTTATATCCGCGCGACCTCTGGTATGGCGGTATATCCTCCCAAGGTTGAAAAGAATGATGGGAAGTAACGACTTTCTCCGCCACTGGATGAGAGATGGGATGATCGGGTTCGTGATGTAATTCTTCGTCCGTAGCGACGGCAGTGCTTCCTGAGGTATGATTTACGTTTTCACTATCGGTATCGAAGGAGATCATAGTATCGAGTTTCGAAAAGAGCCAGTGGTCAAACGGTAGAGGTTGGCGGTAGCCATATGGCCCAAGGAAACGGTCGGGCAGCATCGCTTCCCGCCACCTATGTGCCCAGCTCGAGAGGCGGCGCCGCAAGATACCGAATAGAGTGCTGGACGAAGTCATCTGAACTTCGTGCTTGGTATCGGCATGCACCGCCTCTTCGAATGATGAACGCGGTGGCGGAATGGTGCCATTTTGCTTTCGAGGCACCGGTGGGCATAGAATATTCGCTTCTTCAATGTCCAGACTGATGATTGTTAATATTACAACCCATGTGCGGAAAAGTCCGTACCTATCATGACGCCGCTTCAGCGCACGAGTAATTCTTGGAACCGTTAGTATTCTTTCTCTTCACTGTCAAGGAGGTTACGCACATGAGTTTTGCTACCAAGGTAATAAAGAATAGCACTCCAGTGGCTGTTGCGTGACCTTTCGCTTTGTCTGGAGATGATGTGAGCACTCTTCGCTAAAGGCACTGTAGACCCACTTAGGATGAAGAAGGCGAATAACACAAACTTGGTCTGTCAGTCAGATATACTTTCAAGATACACCTTATCTCACTTGGCTCACTAGCAGACAGGCATGCTTTAGCTCATCCTCGCGTGGTCCAGATAGGCACTTACAAGCGAGCGCATCCAGGCTGTAGCGCAGTACCCGAACACTTGTACGCCTCCCGTTGTTCTCGTAGAGTCGCCCGTAAACGAAAGTGAACTGTCTTTTCCAGACGACTGCAGGGACGTTCACTTCGACCGGAGAGACGGATCTGGGACTGACCATAACAAGCTCCGTAGAAGACAAGCGCTGATTGAGTCAGTCCCTCGCAGAGGATAGATAAAAGTAAGCGTACCGAAAGGGATGACGAGAGGGCTTGAAAGCCTTCGTTAGATTCACTCGAGCAAAGTTTCACGATGCTCACTTCAATAGCATGAAGAGGTGCATGATCGCTCCAGCAAGTACTGCAATACGTCATTTGGGTCGATGCGCAGTAGCAGCGGAGCTTACACTGTTGAGGGACCTGCGAGAAGTGACTGAAGGTGGGACTACACCAGACGGCTCAGATACATTCTCGCGGGGATCGCTCAACTTACTACGCTGTTCGCGAGTCACGTTGACGAGGTACAGTAGAGACCCGAGTGCCAAAGACGTAGACGATGGTGGGAAGCTAATTTTCATTTGTTTCAGCGGATCACCGCTTACTTGCTTCAATCACTTACCCCGAGCCTGAAAATCTCGAAGAAGGGCTGAATAGCAACCTGAAGAAGGATGTAAGAGGCAAAGTATGGTGCAGCGGTTGGCTAAGCATATTGATCAGGCTTGGTATCGACTTTGTGGCGCTTGCTCACGAAAGCCGAAGCCACAGTAGACAGTGGATCGAAGCCTTTCGTCTGAAATGAGGTAAGGTAGGCTTCGATTGCGGTTTGCCCGACCTGAGGTGTCATCATCAGCCGCAACTCCCTAGCACCCATCAGCTTACAGCGAAGAAGACTACTCCGTTGACCATTACTGCAGTACAATATAAGTATCGGCTCACGTGTGCTAAGGGGGCACGTACAGAACTTCCAGAATCGTTCAAGCACGGAGTTATGGATACCTAGTCGCGTGTAAATCGTGTCTGCCTTGTTGGCGATCACCAGCAGTATTGGACATATGGCGATCGTAAGAAGCGCAACGAGAATGACCGGAGCGAGCGACGTGATGACCGAGGCAGCCTTTGGATGCGCGTTGAGGAAGCTTTGCAGAGGTTTGATGAATCCCGCAATATTGGTCAAGCTGGTCAAAGCGCAAAGCAATGACACTGGGAAGATCTACGCAGCTCAAGCTCAAGATCGTGTCGCGGAGCTGGTGACTCACCCAAATAAGTGTAAAGATCCAAACACCAAAGAAAACCACCCATCCTCGGACAAACTCAGAGCGGTAGACGCTTTTCCCAAGCCTAGGCCAGAGGAGGTCGGTCCAGTCGGGTGCAGGCGTTGTGTGACAGGCTAAAGATCGTCTAGGATGACTGTCGAGAATGTTCAAGGCAAGTCTGGCTGTCTTCGCATCTTTAAAGGTAACAAAGGCAGTCGAAGAAGTCGAGTACGAAGATAGTGGGCGTGATCGGGCATCGTCGAGAAGCACGGTGAGGTAGCTGAGTTTTGTAGTGAGATAGTCGACGAGAGGGGCATTCTGGTCACGGAATATGGAGGTTAGATGAGTTAGGGACTGATAAGGATCTAGTAGTTCTCGTGGAAGAGCATGTAAGACCTGGGAGATCACCGATCAGTCGAGAGTGCCAAGTGTAAGTTTTCGAATTGAGCTTACATCCCACACTGATTCTTCAGACTGACCCCTCTCTGCGGCCTCATCCCCAACAAAATGTCTGAGACCCTGTGTCAAGCGATCCAAGCGAGCCAATTTCGGCAGTCCCTCCAGCAGAATTTCGTTTCGTGCTGCATTGGGTGCCTCGACCCCCTTCTCCACCTCGTGTACCGGGCGTACGACGTTCTCCCTCCCAGTCAATGTCGACGAGTGTTTTGATTTGTGCTTTGCGACAGCGTGCAGCACCCTGCGAGCTAGTTTGACGTGTGCCTTGGGCGGCGTCAGTGACTCCAGGACAAGGTTTGGAAAACACTCACCACCTCGAGTTGTCGCAAGACCTTCTGCCGCCTGTCACGGAGATTCGCTAGAGGACCCAGCTTGCGCACAAGGATGACTTCGTGAACCTCGCTCTCCCAAAGCAAATCGCTATCACCTGCTTGAGTCTCCCCGCTGGCTCTAGCAGGCGCGTCAGTGAAGTCAGGCGACTTGGATGCTTTCTCGTCGTTAGTTTTAGGATGATTCCGCTTCTTGACCACTTCGTTGAAACCGATGTGAGATTGTTGGGTGGATGGGCGCGATACTGCATATCGCGCGCCCTCCTTGGAGATCCGAGGTGTTTCCTTGGGTATTGGCATGTTGTTGGACCGAGCCAGATGGCGGTGGAGGTAGTAGTCAAAATAGTCACGCAGAGTCTGCTCGTCGCGCACTTCAACCGTATCAGCGATTGTCGACAGCGGATAAAAGGCGTTGCGTACTATCAGGTGGAATGTTGGCCACCAAGAGAGTTCGAAAGCGTTTGATTCCCTCACAATCGTTTCCCACCGTCCACCTGTAGGTTTCGCCTCCTGCGATGCCATCTTCACCCCTGGCCGCCAGTATCTTGGCTTGCTGCAACGCTTTGACGCGTGCGGCCAGCTGCCGAACCTCTCTTCGACGGTAGGCGAGCCCTCCCCAGGTGATCCAAAGTACTGTTAATATCCACGTGATTGATATCCACCAGATAAGGACGGCATGAACCCATAACCACTCCGATCCTGACGATTCGACCAGCGAAGATACCGAAGCCTTCAACATCGAGGTCCGCTTGACGGATGAAGGGGAATGAAGGACGTGTAGAGGCAGAAGAATCCTACGAGCTGGTGTGAATTGACATTCGTGCGGGGTCAGCTCTTCTTACGGGAGAACGACCGTTGCTTGAAGGAGAGTGTAAAAGACTTTGGCATGAATCAGTGCAAGCCAATTAACGCATGAGATGAAAACATACAGGCACCTCTCAAGAAGCGAGCGTGTAAGGTGAGGTCCAGTCCGCACGACTGAGGCATGTCTTCCTCCATAACCAGAAGGCCGGCGCCAATCCAAGCGAGAGGCCATCGCCTAGAGAATGCGGATAATCGTCAAGTTACGACACGAGCTCACAACAGGCGTTTGCTTACGGGGCGGGAGGAGAAGGGTTACTGCGGGGACTCCTCAGCATAAGGGCGATCAAGAACGAACAGACTTACACGCGCCAAGCTTTCGGTTGGAAGATGCTGAACCCCGAGAGTGAGCCGGAAGGCCATGAAGAAATGTTGGACATACTATCCGAACTCCCAGGCTTCTCTGGAGCCCACAGATTGCCTTGTTTCCGATGGGCCCTCTTTGTCTATCACCGAACCCTTACTCGTCGCCCCCACTTCGATCTGCTTGTCTCTATTCCGCCATCGCTCCCACCCACGCTTCGCCGCCTCAACCAACCTCAGGGGTATCCTGTCAAAATGCCCATCTCTTCCCCTTCGCCTGGGGAAATGAACCCCGATCTCATGACCGGTGAGGCACGCGGCGGCTATCGCGACAGTGACGTAGAAATTGTTGAGCAGTCCAGAGAATTGAGCAGTGTAGTTGACATGCTGCGAAAGGTCCGCCATCAATGGCCCGAGAACGGAACCAATCTGAGACTACCGCAAATCGAGCTGTTGAGGCGGTGATCGATGCTTGTAGCAATAGGGGTGTACAGTAAAGGAGTGTAGAGGTCTGAAATCGGTCGACGAGAAGGAGAGAATTGGGAACGAAAGATAAACGAACACTGTCTGGGCCCAGTCAAAGCTGAAACAACAACAGAACCGGAGTTCGAAATATCTCCGCTTTCCTTCTCGCCTTTCCTCCGACCCGGGTTCAGTGTCCCAGATATGAGTCTCGTTCTCGACTGTCTTTACTCATTACACTTCATGCAGCTTCGAATCATCCGCTACCAAAACAGTCATTACTCGCTCATTCCGGATTTTATCAAAAGAGAATGACCGGTTTACTCGCTCACCACCACATACGACAGCGAAGACCAGGATATCATCCCGCTGGCGAAGTACCGAGATAGTGCAGGAGTCATGCCAAAGGTGGAGAAAGCTAGGAAATGGTATGCCGTGAGAATTGGAAGACAACCAGGAGTTTACGATACTTGGGAAGAGGCGGAAAGACAAGTAAGCCGTCTGCGAAAGATACTACACAGTGTTGAGGTCGCTCAGATTAACGGTTTCCCTGGTGCCATTCATCGATGGTTCCCGAATTACCATGCCGCTACGGTCAGTGGCGACCGCGCAATGACCGGTACGTCATCTAGCTAAGCTGATCTTCACCGTAGGGCTGGGTTTCACTGCCGCAACGATCAGGGAAACCATCTACTCATCTCACCCCCGTCCTTTCGCCTGTCAAGACCGAAGTGGTTCAAGCCAATAGCGATGCTCAAACTTTTGTCCATCCGATCACCTCGACGACCGCCGGCACCTATGTGATGAATGTCAACGACCTCTCGCCAAGCCCTACAACGCCCCCTGCACCATCTGATCTTCCCCTCTCAACGCAACAGTCACTCATTCTCGAACGTATTCTCAAAGGCGAAAATTTCTTCTTCACCGGTTCAGCGGGAACCGGAAAATCCGTCCTCTTAAGGGCTATCATCAAGGCTCTTCGCGAGCGCGCCTCGAAGATATGCGCGGAGAGATTGCAAGGAGAGGAAGCTCGAGTAAAGGCATACTTGGCAGGAGATATACCTCCCGATGAGCTTACGGAGTCGACCGAAAGAGGATTGCTACTCGGTGTAACGGCAAGCACTGGGATGGCTGCCGTGTGAGATCCTCATCTGGTCGGTGTTATGTAAGCTGACGCGCTTCAGCAACATCGGTGGCTGCACCTTACACTCTTGGGCTGGTATAGGACTGGGTGAACAACCCAAGGAGAAATTGTACGAGATGATCATGAGAAACAGGATAACGAAGGAGAGATGGAGAAATACGGGTACTCTGATCGTCGATGAGAGTGGGTTGCCCCGATAATTCGTTGTCGAGTTCGGCACCCTGACTGATTTGACAGTCTCAATGATTGACGCCCGTCTGTTCGACAAGCTTGAATGGCTAGGACGTAAGATTCGCTGCAACACGGCTGGTTTTGGCGGACTTCAGGTTCGTCCGCGAGACGATCTGATCGCCGTGCTTATTGGAGCAGGTCATTCTGTCTGGCGATTTCTTCCAATTACCACCCGTAGCGAAACCTAGCGGGCCCGCCTACAAGTTCGCCTTCGAAGCGGAATGCTGGTCGCAAATGTTTTCAAGGGAAAATATGCTGTCCCTCACTCGGGTGTTTCGGCAGAAGGAGGACAGCTTTGTCCGGATTCTGGAGTCTATGCGAAAGGGACACATTTGTGACGAGGACTCGGCGGTCCTGAAGACCTGCAATCGCCAGGTGTTGTACTGCGATGAGATTGAGCCGGTCGGACTGTAAGCATGTATGCAACGTTTTGTGCCTATCACTTATTCTGGAATAGGTATCCTTCACGGATTGAAGTCTCCACGATCAATGACAGTCGCCTCGCCGCATTGCAAATGCCAATGCAGGCATTTCTATCCTGGGATGTTCCCGGAATTAACTCGAAAGGTTTTGCTCTCGATGAGGGGCAAGCGAAGGAGTGCTTGGATCGTAACACACTCTGGCTTCACGAGCTGTCTGTGAAGGTCGGGGCCATGGTCATGTTGGTCACGGCGAGTTGACATCCTTCGGAATGGGGTGCGAGCTGACATCTTCGACCAGAACATGCAAGCGAGTACTCCTGTTAACTTGAGTGGTAATACCTGACCGCTGCAGGATGGTGCTCTTGTGAATGGCTCAACTGGTGATACACCCTTCTTCGTTGCTCTCGCCGACAAAGCTCATTGGCCTGCAGGTATTGTGGTGGACTTTCTAAAGATCGCGGATGCTGCTGCCAGAGGCGTCTATTTACCAAGCAAGGCTGTGTTTTTCTCGCCCTCTCCGGACGTCGCCTGGCCCGTCGTGGAGTTCATACCGGCGAAACATGCCCCGATTCCTCGGGCCAAGCGAACTCTCATCCCTCAAATGGCTGTAGATTGCATGAATGCAAGCGGAAAACCCGAAGCGACGAGACATCAGGTTCCACTAATCCTGGCTTGGGTGAGTCGCTCGTATAAGCAGGAGAGTGATGTGGAGCGCTAACATTGCCCAGGCTTTGACTATCCACAAGAGTGAGGATTTCGCGCAAAGATACGGGTTGCTCCCAAAATGCTGACAAATCGTTAGGTCAAGGACAGACAATTGAGCGGGTCCGAATAGACCTTGGCAAGATTTTCGTAGAGGGTGCGAGAAAAAAAACATGTGCTGTGCTCACTACGTACAGGACAAACCTACGTTGCTATTTCCCGAGCAGTCAGCCTAGAAAATCTAGAGATAAGAAATTTCCGTCCCGATAAGTAAGCCGTCCGCGAAGTATCTGTGGTAGAAATTGATGGACGGACCAGAGTCATGGCGCATAGCCGTGTCATCAATTGGGCTCGGCCGTTTGAGGAGGAACAGGCAGAGGACGAGGAGTGGGACGAACTGATGGCGAATCACGACCCTGACCTTTTACGAGTGGCGAGAAGCTTGTCACGAGACTCTCTCGATATACGATGTTGATGCGTGACAAATGGCGACGGTGATTAGCACCTTGACGAGAAGAACAATACAGATACCTTGCATGTGAGCCATCCTGGGCAATTTGGCTTGGCTTCAACGGTACTGCAGGGGAATCTATACGGAGCGCAGTTTTCCCCGAGATCCCCATCATTCAGATCATCATTTCCATCAAATCTCTTCTGCTTTCGCTAACCTCTTTGACCAATCTTTCTTCTCTTCTGGTGAGTAGTCCCTGTCATCCCGGCCAACGGATGGTCCTCTCCTCTCCGATTAGTCATCCTCGCTAACGTTCATGGTCAATCTGCCTCGTTAAACTTTCAGAGTTCGCAGTCCTTCTCCATCCGACTCCATATTCGTCAGCCCACGAGCGTTCGAGCTTCTTCGGGAGAACATCATAGCGATGCGAGAGGAGCAGATTTCGGAGACCGGCAGTGATCTGGTGCTAGCGCCAAGGAACGTGAGTCCTCGTATCATCCACGAGATGCCAATCACATACACTATACTTGGACTAATGTATAAATTCAGGATGCCCTCATCCTTCCCTTCCCATCCTCCTCTTCCTCCCCTCTCCCAACCCAGTCCACCTTTTCAGCGACTTTACCGACACTATTGTCCTCTTACGCTGAGCCACAGGCTTCCGACGATCCTCCACTCTCCCCTCAGCAGCTCTCAATCCTTCAACAAGTCATGAAGGGCGAGAACTATTTTTTCACCGGCTCAGCTGGAACGGGAAAGTCGGTTCTTCTCCGAGCAATGATCAAGAGCTGCAAAGAAGGATTCTAGCGATGAGGGTTCGGAGGCATCACTAGCAGATCAAGCAGTCAAAAGACCTCGGACAGTAGCCGTGACTGCTCCAACAGGAATCGCTGCCGCGTGAGTAATTCCCTACATCATTCCATACACTGATCGCGGAGCATGCAGTAACATCGGTGGCGTCACTATTCATTCCTGGGCGGGCATCGGTCTAGGAAGAGGGTCTAAGGAAGATCTCATCGAGAGTGTCTTGAGAAACGGCAGTACCTCGAAGCGATGGCGAACGACCGATGTCTTATTTGTCGATGAAAGTGAGTGTCAGTCGCGCAGCGTGAGCGAAGATAACGACGGAAGTTTCCCATCAATCAAGTCTCGATGCTCGACGGCGAACTCTTCGACAAGCTGGAGAACTCTTCGACAAGCTGGAGAACATCGGGAAGACTGCGAGAAAGGACACTACCAGACCGTTTGACGGTCTGCAGGTGAGTCATATCCAATCGTTCGCCATGCGAAGCTGAAATGCCCCCTGATCGTTCTCTCTGGTGACTCCTTCCAGCTTGGACCCTTCTCGGAGAAGGACGGACGCAAAGGCCTGGGTCTATACGCTTTTGACTCCGAATCTTGGGACAACGCGATCCCTAGGGCAAATATGCTGTCGTTGAGCCTGGTCTTTCGGCGAAAGGAAGGCATCTTTGTCAGCATCTTGGAACATATGCGGCTGGGTCGACTTAGAGAAGACCACATCGATGAAATTACGAAGATGAACAGGCCGTTGAATTTCGAAGATGGAGTTGAACCGACCGAGCTGTGAGTGGTGTTTCCACTCAGAATCTATACTGACGTTTCACTAGATTTGCTACCAGGCTCGGAGTCGACCGGCTCAATAAAGCCGTCTTGACCAAATCGACTCACCTGTTCAAGTCTTCGTCGCCAGACGAAGCCGGTATCAACTCCCAAGGCGGACAACTGACTCCCGGAGAGCCGACCGAACTCCTGGATCGTCAAACGATTTGGTCAACCGAGCTTCAGGTCAAAGTTGACGCTCTGGTTATGCTACTCATCGTTCGTTCGTTCAGTTTGCGAAAGATACGTGCTGACAGATGCAGAATCTGAAAGTGAGTCTTTGCCACAGGAGTAGGTGTTATTCTTGTTAAGATTTCTAGGATGTGGAGCTCTTCAACGGATCCACAGGTGAGCATTTCCTTGACAGATCTCTGAAGCTGACCAGATCCCAGAGGAGTCGTTGAGGGATTAAAGACCATCGAGGAAGCCAAAGCCGCGAAAATTAAAATCCCTTGCCTCTCAGAGTACTGGCCTCAGCCTGCAGACGTGCGATTCCCCGTGGTCAACTTTGTGCCTGCACGACACAACCTCGATCAGGCACTTAAACGCATTCTGGTGCCGAAGATGGGCGTCATGGTCAAGAATGCCAGGCAGGAGATGGAAGCCGATCGACTTCAGGTTCCTTTGATTCTAGCTTGGTATGCTGAAAGCTTTGAACCCCAATGTACTGCGTGTCAAAGGGCGATTACCATCCATAAGAGTCAAGGTCAGACCATCGAGCGCCTCCGCGTCGACTTGAGGAAGACCTTCGCAGACGGTAAAGCGAACAGTAGGGGGCTGGACTGACAGCTGGTAGGTCAAGCGTAGACCGCGATTTCGCGCGCCGTCAGCATGTCCGGCCTCGAGTTGAGAGGTTTCGCCCGGTCTAGGTAAGCCGCCACAGACACGCTGCACAGTGTTTCATGACGAAATCTTGCAGTGTCCTCTGCAGCGAACGCGTGCTCGAATGGACGAACGAACACATGAGAGATCAGCCAGGCCCCGCGAAGGAGGAGAAACGCGCACGACGAGGGCTATTCATCTTCCCGTCCTAGAGTGAGCACACCTGAGGAGGGAAGTCAGAGGCGATGCTGAGGTTCAAGCCAAGCAGCCGCCGCATCCGATTCTAAGACACCGACTTCATCGCGAAAAACGCTGTCTTCCGTGCGAGACTAGTCCAGGCGGAGCCGTTGTACAGTGGTTCGCCACCTTGGCAGCGATGCGGGCTTTCTATCGGTCGACTAAGAGACTCACGCTACTCATCAACGGCTTCCTATCAGGTGAAAACTCAAGCTTCAGTGCATCAGCTGACCAAATTTGCACCTCGACTCGTTATAGGTCTTTCAGTTTAATATGCTAGGTCAGTACTTCCTTATTTCTCATCAAACGGTTTATCTTGCTTCGCTTTATGCTTCATACAACACGGTTATATTTGATTTCATTTTTGACTTTTGCTTCTTCCCTCTCTTTGTAGATACTCGTTGTTTGGTTCCACAAATGCAACACGGTTTATGACTCGCTAGGAACCGCAAATCCCCTCGCAATCCTCGTTCAGTGGACTCTGTCTAGAATACGATTTGACATCACATGCGTGACCGAAGCTAGTCACACATATACCGCATCAATAGCTGCTTGGTGTCGTAGCTGCCATGTCGATCCCGCCCCTTGCGGCGCTCTGCCTCACCCATTTTGACGAGGTCAAAGGCCAATCCGTCATCTTTTACGCTTCGACCGATGATGAAGGTGGACTGGCCATATACCCCTTGAGACCGCTGACAGTGATGGACAGCAATTCCTCCGAAGCAGATTGAACATATCACTCTCCCGTCTGGTCTACATGTCCTCACCACCGACCTCATCTATTTCACTCATCACGACCTACCAGGAGTCGGACTATTCAGAAGTCGTGATACCTCAGATGGTGGACGAGGACGACGTATGGGTACCCTCGGGGTGGTTCTCGGTACGTCCATCTCTGCTCACCCGAGCGTGAGCATTGAATGACGTGTCCGTGGACTAGCTTTCCAAGGCACATCAGCGGATCTCTTTGACCTGTCTCCTCTCCTCGAAAAGGTATACGACCAGCTCGAAGCGCTCCCCGCTTCGCCTTTCACATCTTCCCCTTCCGAAGCAACGAAGCTCTTACAAAAGGTCTTTGATGAGCATCGTGCAGAAGGGGATACAAGTAGCTCCCGCCAGGAGCCGAGAACCACGGATATCCGAGATCTCATCGACGGACACCCCCATCCTTCAGTCCGTCCTGATTGTTTGCGAGGATTCGAGCTGATCTTCCCAGGCGAACCATCCTATCACCTACTTCCCTACCCTGCTCACCACCCTCAGACCAAATATCATCCCTATCTACCGAGCAGCTCTGGCAGGCAGTCGGATCGTAAGACGAGTTCTCTGGCCCTTTGAACTGATCACTGACTATGACCGATAGCTTATCCACTCCCAACCACCTCTCCTTCCCTCCGCTGCATTCGCATGGTGTATATGGGCGATGTCCTTGACCCCTCAATCTGCTTCCTCCTCTACAATTACACCAAAGACCTCGGAATGGATCGGTAATGTCGGACTGATGGATCTGGATGAGATGAAGTCACGTACAGACGGATGGATAGCCAGTACGCCCCGATCTCTCACTTCGCAATCGTAAGCATACTGATTGTGGTGAAGCGACGAGCGATGCAATCTACAAATCCCACCCGAAAGCATATGACATCTACATCGATCTTTCCACCTCATTTCCTACCATTTTCTCCTCAAACGCTACTTCAGAACCTGAACCTGTCTCATACGCTTTTTCCGACCTACCGCTCTTCCGTTCACTCCTGCTCCTCTCCGACTCTCCACCATCTGTAATGGTCGCCGGACGAGCAGGTCTCTGGATGATCGCTTTTGAACTCCTTGAGAGACTCTGGAAACTATGTGTCGGGGTTTGCGAGTATGCCATCGGACGGGGACAGGTCGGAGAGGACAGGATCGATGAGGACGAAGAATACGGAGAAGGGGAGGAAGATGGGAGACTTTTAGGAGATGCCGATGAGGAGGTGGTCAATGCGGATGAGGACGAGGACGAATCGGTCAGAAAGGGGAGGCTCATTCTCCGACAATTCCAGCATAACTCCTATCATCTTCATGCGAGGTTGAAGACGGCGACGAAGGGGATGCGCGGTGAGACATTGACGGAGGCTCAGCTGAGAGAACTTTGCGGGACGAAGTGGAGCGTATTTGGCGGCGGCTTGAGCCAAACAGCGGAAGGGATATGGTGGAACAACTTGTCGAGGGTGTGGGGTCTCACCAAATCAACTGGGGAAGACAATGTACCCTGATGCATCTCGTGACTTGCTTTGCCCTTCCATGCGGCTTGAGGCAAATGTTCTCATCGTTGGCGTTGTTCGACGACCAAATTGTACTCCACCTTGCTGATTCGCCACGGTATACCTGAGTTCGAGTAGAACTCTTCCGGGTCCTCGTCCTGTCTCGTTCATCAGTGGAATTCGAGTATACCAAGGATGTCACGGACCGTATCCATGTTCAGCACCGTTCCGATCTGCTGCAATCGGACAAACTTGTCTCGAGCGCCACCGAAACTCGTCTGACTTGACAAGTAGTTTGCGATCTCGCGTACATCACGGTCGTAGCGTATCGCGCCAAGCTAAACAGTGTTTAGCTCAGTCCGAGGCGGAATCCCGTCTAAGACAAGGCCCGCTCACCTCTGTGAAGCGCATGCCCATGATCATTTTCTCCCATGGACGAACGAGCACCTCTACAGTCATGTTGAAGAAGGACTGGTAGTTGTGATCGGTGAGGGCGTCCTAGCGAGCTAGTTCAGCGAAATCTCATTCTGGCAAGATGCTCATCACCCTGTACCCCTCGACCAGACCCTCCCATGCCCGGACGAATCGCTTCCGTACAACATTTTGCTCCTCCGACTCCACAAAGCTGTCCTCGTTCAATGCATACGATACGTCCTTGTAGCAGTCATCGAGCGACGAGCGAAGGCGAGGACGAGTGAGCTGGTTAAACAGCTGCTCCAGGCCAGTCTGAATGTTTCGCTGCGTCAGCTGGATTCCAGCTGGTACCCAAGCGACTCTCACTTTGCATACAGCCCGGAAACGATTAGCAATATCGCCGAGAGAAGCCAATTCCTGCTTCACAGCTTCCAGCTCGGGGTCGATGAACACATTTGGCAGGGAACGGAGAGTCTCTTCCATGAGTCGCTCCATGTAATCTGCAGAAACGTCGAGATCGTTGAGGTAGATCTGGTCTCGTCAGCTCCCAGTACGCAGCCCGGCTTTGATACCCACTATGAAGCTCGTTCTCTGCTCCTTTTCCCGTCGCTCCTTCTCTCCGCTTCTGTCCTGTCCTCCACTTGCTTGTGCCTCATACACAGCTTCCATTTTCTTTCTGATGATCCTGATATAGTCTCTTTCGATGACCTCGGAGATCCTCGCGGACATTGACCGGAGCGTGGGCAAGGAGCCACAGGAGAGTACTCGGTTCACAACAAGCTTGAGAAGGTAGAATGTATCGTCCAGAATAGAAGACAGGTGGGGTCTGGACGACGTATCGGGATTATCAAGGCGGTGTGCCTCGAGGTGTTTGTGAGCAACCTGCAGGATAAGTAAGGAATTCTGCACACCTTTTCCACAGACATGCGGAGAAACCAGAGTTCGAGCGGCTCATAGTACACCTTAAGTAAATTCTCGATGGCCCGCTGACTGCCTGACTGCTCGAGGACACCCATATCGTCGATCTTCTGCTCGAAGGGCTCGGGGCCATCCCCTTGCGCCTCCTTCGGTTCGTCCTCAGCCTCGTCATCCTATATTTCGTCAGCGCAGGTCCACATCACTTAGTTGGATGAGCTCACCGCTATTCGGCCCGACACGAATCGCCGGAACAAAGCCCATCTACCCCCGAGCGCGATCAATTCACCTAATACTCGATCGACATCCCGCGGGTCCGGTCCAGTCGCTTCTTCTTCCAATACAGGCGTAGGTGCCTGCTGACCTGGCTTTTTTGCACCTGGTGCGTACGACTGGAGAAGCGTTGAAGCGGATGACAGGTTCGGGAGGTGAGATGTAGTGGAAGTGGCGATTGACGCAAGGGAAAGCTGGTTCGATGCGGGGTTCGCCAGAGACGCGAAGAGCGGGGGGAAAAGTGCAGGATTGCCGAGGAGGGGGAAGCGAGATTGATTCGTATCAGATATCTGTGCTCGTTAGCGATATCCCATACATACATGCTAAGCTACTAATCGGCCAACCCGTCTCTCCTCTTCCCATCCCTCGACAAGGTTTCGGACGACACGATCGCTCTCTCCGACAAGTCTCCCGACCACAGTCCGCATCCGCCTTTTGCCGTAATACTTGTCCACTACCGGTTGATGTTGGTGAATGATATGGGCGATCGATTCGAGCAAGGATGTAAGGGATGTGAGGTAGTACAACGGCGATGAAGCTACCAAAAACTCAGCAATGACCTCTACACCTGCTATCCAACAGTACGTACGCTTGCCTGCGCCGGAACTTCTCGCTTTGACGAGACCCACCACGAAGTCACCATACGCCTCCAAACCCTCTTCTTCGGCTCCTATCCCTGGCCATAGTCGGAAGAATCTGCTAACAGCCTGTTCATCCTTCCTCTCTGCTGCAGAGCTGAACTCTTCTCGGAAGGTCTGCAGTAGGATACCTCGGAGCTCGTCGAGTAGCTGAGATGGCGGTAGCGGCTGTTGCGGGGTGGGCTAGGAAGAATTTCAGCTCGGACAGGTACCGAGCGATTTTCACCTACAACTACTGCACCGGCAAACCCGCCTTCGATGACTTCGGAACGGACGGACATAGCTCTTCGGCATGCACGGGAGGCCGACTCCCAGTCCGCTTTGGCGATGGCAGATGAAAACGTTTGGAGCGCATTCTGATCAGCTCGTCAGCATTCTCGCCATAATTAGTAAGCGGTCAGACTGACCTTCACCTCTAGTACCTCACTCACCATATCCGTCGCCTCCCTCACCCTGCCCACTTCCTCGTCCAGCCGCCGGACTTTACCTCCGACCCTCTCACTGGTCTCCCATACCCTCCTGACTCGCTCGACAAGGCCTCCATCATCATCTTCCAAGAAGACACTTCCGTTATGCAATCTCAAGCCGTTGAAGGGCCCGGCGTCACCGTCAACCTCGATAGCGAGCCGATCGACCTCTGATCCTAGCTGTCGAAGATGGGTGAGAGCTCCTTCTATCTGGCTTCGGTCGGCCACGAGTGCATTGAGAGCGAAAGAAAGTTCTGATTCGCGCCGAGTGAGTAAAGCTAGCTGCGCTGAAATTTGAGATGGGTCGGTGATGATTCGGGGATCAATGGTCGTGGGAGATGGAGATCGACTTGGGTAAGGAGTAAGCTGATTGGAAGAAAGAGCAGACATGTTTCGGTTGGAGACTGCTGAAGTCAAGTATCCTTTCAGTCCTCGTGTAACTTAGGAAGTCTCGGCATGGACAAGGAAATAGGCACGGCAAATGATGCAAGCCTGGTGCTCTCGATTGGTTGCGGGGACAAAAGCTTTTGGTACCTTTCGTCATCTCACCCTTTCCGAAACCTGACGCCTCGTCGAATTTCGCCTGGAGCGAAGTACAGAGACCACCCTTTCCTTTCGTCTCTCTTCACCTCTCGCTACTCGGGCAGGTGTCGTGGTCGGCGTGCACGACGCACAGATCGAGCAAGTGACTCGATAGCCCAATTTGCTCCACCCAACAAAAACGCTAACCCATCCATCAATCGAGCTCCATCTGCGATCATGTCGAGTGCCGCGAGAGCGGAACCAGAGGCGACCAGAGAGAAGGAGAAAGTGGAGGTGAGCCAACCCTGTAGGATGATCCTCTTCTACTTCGCTATCTCGCTTGTCTCTGCATTTTCTTCTCATCTCCCCATCCATGGACTCCAGCCCATCCATGGACTCCAGCTAGTGAGCTGCGCTTATCTTTGATGATTCCCTTCCTTTCAATCTCTCGATCACGCGACAATCCCCTCACTTACCATTCCTCCGCCTCAACTCCCTCATCACTCTCTCCTCCAACGCCTCGCGTCATCCCCCAAATCCCCGATCACGGCGGACCCCCACTCCCACCTGCCCACGCTAAACTTCGTCAAATAATCAATTCACCCCCATATGCTTGATCGGTCTTTCGGGCCATCCGGTCTATCATCTCCTTTCCCTTCAATTTTCCCGCTAAATTCTCGCTCACTTGTCCCACTCGAAGGCACCGACCAAACCAGAAAGCATCATCGACATGGACGTCTTCTCCCAGATCCGCGATATGGATGATGACGAGGACGACGAAGGTGGAGGTGGGGAACATGAGTTCTCGAAAGGGATAGTGTGGGGTTTTTTCGAGCAAGCGGAAGCGACGTTCAAGCAGATGGAAGAGGCTATGTGAGTCGATCGAGCTTCTGTCATGTGGATGGCACTGACACCTTACCTTCCCTTACTTCCCTTTATCCCTTCTTCTCATCTATTCATCTCGCTGTGACCTTCTGCTTCGCCCGCCCTCGTCGATCTCGACATGATCTTCCCTCCATGACAAACATCGTCTTCCAGCGCCGAGCCCTCCTTATCCAAACTCTCATCCCTCGGTCATTTCCTAAAAGGCTCCTCCGCCGCATTGGGCATCATCAAAGTCCAAGCTTCATGCGAAAAAATGCAACATTTCGGTAACCTACGAGACGAGGAGGCAGGCGAGTCACTTGGGGAGGACGAAGCGCTCCGGCGTATCAAAGGATTGCTGCTGGATTGCAAGCGGGATTATGAGGTTGCAAAGACATGGATGGAGGACCTATACGAGGAGGACGAGGCAAAGTAGAACGAAGATGGAAGACGACGATCGATCGAAAGAAGCAACATGTGAGTAGATGGGAGGGTGGTCTTGAGCATTTGTAGCATAGGACGTGAATCTGGTATTGGGCATACATGCAGTTCTTCACTGCCTAAAACACATAACGGTATTGAGGCTATGCTAGGTATCGTGAAAACCCTCAAACTCCATCTCGACTTCGGGTTCTGAACAATCTACCGATCCCATCCTTTGAGCTTCCCGAACCCTTGCTCTCAGAAGTAACCCTCGGCGGCTCAGGCGATACTTTCCCGCTACTACCTCCCGAAGGAACCCGTTGTTGTTCTCTTCGACCCGGCTTGAGATCTGGCAACTCGATTGTCGAAAGGTAAATAGCGATGTTGGGCGGAGGAGACCATTTGGGAGCTCTCAGCGAGCCAGACGAAACTTTCTGTTCAGGTCTAGACGACGATTAGCTTCGAACGTAAACATCGATGGATGGTTTACCGAGGCGATGGATCGGCATCGAGTTTGATGACTTTCGGACCAGGTCGATCCTTGCTCGGTGCTGGAGGAGGTACAGATTGTAGATCTTCCTCGATCACGTACTGGTGCAGATCACCGAGACCTTCGCGATGCCGAAACCTACGCAGACAAAATCGCTTGAGCTTCCGCTAAACGGCTGTAAACGAGGATATTGACCTGGTGACACCCAGAGACACTTCAAGCGCCCGTTGACTCGCCGCCGCCATTCTGGTCCGTATCACAACGAACAGGACAAGCGGATCCTATGGTTACAATTCAGTCAGCGCGCTAAGTGTCCTTTCGATATCGCTCACTTCGAGTAGACCGCAGGCCCTCGCGACATGCTCGTCGATATTTGTACTCGTCCCAACTGAGATCTCATTGGGGTTCTCCTAGATCGCTCGATCAGCATAAACGTCGCGGGGATGTTGGCACAAACAGGCTCAAAGTCCTCCTCGCTGATCACTCGACTAGGCGTCTCCGGCTTCGCAGCAGAAGATGAGCTCGTCGAAGTGCTCAGAGTCGGACGGGAGGTGGTATTCCGGTCATCTGCCGCGTCGATGAAGCATATCAAGCTGCATACGCATCAGTCATATCGCATAATGCTGGAGGTAACCTCACCTCGCAACAAGAAGTGTCTCTAATCCTCGTAGATCCTTGATCTCGTTCGGGAATCGGTCGATATTATAGTGAAGGACCTGGATTCGTCCAGGCGTATTCTTGTCGCTATCTCTGGCTCTGTTCTACGTCAGTCCGAAATCTAAACAGGAATCTTTGACGTGGACGTACAGACATATCTCGACTCGAGGGTCAGGCTTCCGATCAAGGCTACAGATGTAATCCTTCCCATAGACTTCGCGGGTCCAGCGGTACTTATTCCTGTCAAGGTTACGCATCAGCAGTTGTTGATCGTAGCACCTGACCCCTCGAAGATAAAGGTCCATTCCTTGATGAAGACTCAGTCAACATCCAATGTCCCCGCTGACGCAATATGAAGCGGACCTACAAAGTTACTGCCAACTCGACACATGCATCAACATCGCCCTGCCGCAAGAAGAAGAATAGCTCACATCTTCCCCGTAAACTCAAGCGGAACATCCTCATCCGGTCCATGTAGCTGTAACCGTCTCTTCTTCGCTTTTTCAGTGCTATATCCATACGAAGCCAGCTTGGCACCACCCAGCGGTTCTACATAGACGCATCAACATTTTTGGTATTGAGTAACGAAAGAAGAGACGTACCATACATAGCTGCACTGTACGCTTCTCCCTCCACCTTCTCCCTCACCCTCGCATACCTCGCTTCCTCCCTACCATCCGAAACTCTCTGAACAAGCTCAATAAGACTCGGACCTTTGGTCGAAGGTTTGATTTCTAGCGTGAAGCAAGCTAAATCACGGAGCGACATCTTCCTCTAAATCTAGTGACTTGAGCAGGTAGTTGGAAAGCAAAACAAAGGGGAGACAGGGGAATGCACAGCCTTGATCTTGTCGCGTTCCGCTGGAAGTGGCGGCGACGCCAAAGTCTGATGAGTGGCGCCTGTTGGCGGCGGCACGTATATAGTATATAGCTTACTCGAGTACCATATGCTGATAAGGTATAACGTGAATCCCCTAGTTAGGAAACACCTCCACTTGAGAAACGCTTTCGTCACCTCTGTTCTTAACGTCCAATTGTCTTGCCTCGCAATCACTTTCATTGTTCTCGTCATGCAGGCCACTCAGACCCCTCTCGAGCTTGCCATGGCTGCTTACGAGGCCCAGCAACACATCCCTGAAGAAGACCGGTCGAGTTTACGCACGGTCGCGACCG
>JAABUH010000985.1_pt1 | contig 35493 bp, 43 predicted proteins | sample 5559121 | NCBI WGS metagenome assembly JAABUH01 (sample SAMN10711871, study PRJNA513364) | rock metagenome | isolation source: Antarctica rocks | place: Antarctica: Victoria Land, Battleship Promontory nord | collected 2015-12-28
GGGGGAAGATCTACATAGGAATGTCTGCGTCGTGGCCGCTATTCGCTACCTTACTCCTGTGCCAGACAAAACGATCAACACTAGCCTCAACCCGCCCATAACAAACCTTCTTCCCGATCCACTCCCTTGCGACTACACCAACCTCCTGATCGAAAGTGCTATCCTCACCGATGCAAATCTTGTACGCAGTCTTCGCACACGCTTCTGCCATGTCCACGAGCTCGGGCGCGACGATCGCGTAGGCAGTCCACAAGATCAACCACACCTCCAGGACTGAGTCGACCATCAGGCCCCATCGCTTCACGTGGAAGGGAAGGCATGTCGTGGTGGGAGCTCTTGATACTGGGATGTCGGTGAGAAGGAAGCCTAGGGAAATGAAGAATTTGCGGGCGGAGGAGATGACATCAGCTGCTTGGTTTCTTGCGGCGTAAAGTTTTAGGAGCACAAGGTATGGCTGCTCTAAGGCTAGGCGGGGCACTTCTGTGGCGGGCTTTTTGTATGTTTCCTCCAGTGCGGTTAGAGCTCTCTCTGCTTTTGCTATGTTGGGCCCCCGGGGCGCTGAATATGCCGCATTAAAGTCTCCAACTAGGTTGTCCCTCATTGTTAGATTTCGTTTTAAGGTCTTCTTGTCATCGGCACATATGGCACATTTGCATTTGAATCCCCAGTTCTGTAACTTCTCTTGGCGTTTCTTGTATCCTGTGGTCTCGGGTTGTTTGTACCAAAAGGTTAACTCTTCGCCTGCGGAAATGTCGCGAGTGGCACGAACGATTTGCATATCGCCAATGAAGCTGCGCCGAACGTTGCTGTAGCAGCTGTGGTTGATGTAGGAGGCGTTGAGCCAGATGCCAGAGGATACGTACCCCTGGATTCCATCTTTATTATCCTTTTGGTACTGGTCTTCGAGGGATGTCAGAGGGTAGCCAAAGCTATTGAGAGCGACGATCCGTGCAACCAAAAAGCTATGACACGAGCATCATTAGTAGGTCTCGCACGTCATTTCTTTGACGATAGGAGATACACACCTATCAATAATGGATTTTCCATCGACTTCGTTTGTCCACATTGGTTCATAAGATCCGTGGTGCAGGGATAAGAATTCTGGCATTTGCGAAGGGTTCTGTTCTAGTTTCTGCACAATTGTGCTGATCAGGTGGGCTTCTGTGCTAGCCATCATCCGGTTCGTGTTTGCGTCCATGAGAACACTAATTGGGAATGAAAATTTCCAATCTGTGAAGGCGTAGGAGTGTGCAAAGGCTTTTTCACATAGAAGAAGCTCCCCCACCTCAACCCGTTTGGTGGTGAATAGTCCTCTACCCATGCCTTTTGTAGATTTGATCTCCACAGAACCGAGGTATGTCGCGTTGTCGAGAGACAATGGCAGCATTTTTGTCGCTTCATACATGATCTTCCATTCGTATTCGCCGCAGCTCTGCTCTCTTAACCTAGCTTGAGCCTGAGCAAATTCTTTCTTAGCGCTTTCATTGGCTGGATACTTTTGCAAAAGGAGCTTGAGGTATGCGTGACAATCTTGAAATTTCCCCAGTCCGTAGTAAGCTAACGCTGCCCTGAAAAGACCCTTTTCAGACACTTCACTAGCTGGAAAACATGTAAAATCCAGCAAAGCTTCGTCGTACCTCTGGAGCTTCAGGTATGCTAAGGATCGATTTGTTTTGATGATTTGGATTTCCTTGGCAGCAGGAGTACATCGGAGAGCTTTGGTATATCTATTTCAATATTAGCACGTGATGAGGTTACGGCAAGCTTGCAAAAACTACTTCTCGACTGTGCCATGATATTGTTCCGATGTAAAGTCAGCATTCCCTTCCGTCTTCCAGTCATTTGCGGTCTTGTCCAGCTCTGTGAATTGCAGGCACCAGTATTTTGGTAGTCGTTCGTCAAATTCTGAAAGCCATATCAGGTCGCTAACGTGATCGACCCGTAGAGTATAAATTCCCGAGTTCGCGATCTTGAAGTACGGCTCTTTGACAATGCAGACCTTCCTCGTCCTAGCAATGTCGAATGCAAATGGAAGATTCTCGTCTTCTTGGTGATAGAGTTGCAACAATACCACATCCTTTGTTTCATCCTCCACTACCGTCACAAGGTCGGTCTTCTTGAACGGACGTGTGACTACCCGAAGCATGATACATAGGCCCCGATGATGTGTTTCCAGCCGCAGGTCTTTGATAAGCACTTTCTTCAGGCCCCCTAATGGTGCAATAGATGGCGCATACTGTGGTAGGAGAAACAATGAGCCAGCAAATGAGTTGTGCGTCTCAACATCAAACTTTATTCTTGCTTCTTGCTCCTTAATCAGCTTGGCACGAGATGCTCTATCCCTTGGAATTAGGCCTTCGCTTTGGCTATCCACTCGAAGGCCAAGTTTCTGAGTCTCTAGCATCTTGACATAGAGTTTGATGTTCGATACGTCTAGTAGATCCATGGTGGGTTTACTCTATCTCGTAGCAAATCAAACGTCAATCCAACAAACCCCTGCTGTGTATTAAAACATGATGGAAGTGCCTGAGAGATAAATGGGTAGAAAGTAGAAAGAGCGTTAAATGTGTAGGAGGGATAAGAGAAGTGAAAGCAAATAGATATAATGTAATCGAGCGCTTGAACTTTTCCGGGGCATTCCGCTAGAAGCATAACGAGTGGTCTTGTTAACACTTTGAAAAATCTGCACTGAGAGCGGACGTATGTTGGAAAAGAATACTGGGACATGAAGCTGGTCGCCATGAGAAATTGTAGAGAAATGCAACTATTCTGACGATTCGTTCTACATGAACCGACAGATTCTGTAGCCATTGTGTGCTGGTATTGATATGTGTATAAAGCTCTTGCACAACATAGTCACTGCACGGTATGTCTGGACGAGGTAGGACCTGCTTGTCATTGCTAAGGTAGGTAGGTAATATACAGCTTAACGCAGTTCTTTAAATGGCCACCTCGCGCCAAATGCGTCTATTTTGCCCTGGCGTTTAACAGTCAAGCGATAAGATTAAGAAAAAAGCTTGTGGGGCTTGGTCTGAAATTGACAAACGATCTGTCACACCTCACACTGTACTAGTATCGTTGAGACCCTGCTGTAACATACAACCAATATGGCGTCGGATGAAATCGTGTGGCAGGTTATCAATCAGCAATTCTGCTCATTCAAGCTCAAGTAGGGCCAATACCCCAAGGCCCAGGAGCTTTCACTGACCCGCAACAATTCAGGACTCCAAAACAACAGAATTTCTGCCGTAACGAACACAACGTCACCGGTCTCTGTAACCGTCAATCATGCCCCCTCGCCAACTCTCGCTATGCCACCATCCGCTCCAATCCCGAAACCGGGATTCTCTACCTCTACATGAAAACTATCGAGCGAGCACATATGCCCTCGAAATTGTGGGAGCGCATCAAATTATCACAGAACTACGCTAAAGCCCTTCAACAAATCGATGAGCGATTGATTTACTGGCCGAAATTCCCCATTCACAAGTGTAAACAAAGGCTTACGAGGCTTACGCAAGTCGCCATCAGGATGAGAAGACTAGCGAGGGAAGAAGAAAGATTAGGAGAGAAGCTAGTACCCAAATTGGCACCGAAGGTTAGAAGAAGGGAGGACACAAGGGAGAGAAAGGCCGAGGCCGCGGCCAAGGTTGAACGCGCAATAGAACGGGAGTTGATAGAGCGATTGAGGAGTGGTGCTTATGGGGACAGACCATTGAACGTGGAAGAAGGAGTTTGGAAGAAGGTACTGAAGGGGCTAGAGAGGGGAGGAGAGGGCCAGAGGGACGAAGATCTGGACGAGGGAATCGAAGATGAAGAAGAGGTAGTGGAAGAATTCGAGATGGAAGAGGAACGATCCGGAAATGTTGAATATGTCAGTGATGTGGAAGGTGACGAAGATGATGATATGGGGGACCTGGAGGAGTGGTTAGGGGGGGTTAGTGCAGAGGAGGCAGGGACAGACGATGGAGAAGAGGACGACAGCGATGTTAGTGATGGGGAGAGTGACGGCGACGTGTCTGCGCCAAGAATAGTTGCTGCTGGTGCGAAGAGGAAGCGTGGAAGTGCCTCGACTCCGAATCTCAAGACAAAAGGACCCCGGATGGAGATTGAGTATGAGAACCAGACAGAGCCGCCCTTACGAGAGGCCGTACTTGCATCTTGAGGTAGTATCCGCCTCTACGTGCTATCTGTTCCGAAGCATTCCACGCATATTTAGCTGAGCTTTGTACGGCTTCAATAAGAATCACGAGAATTGAAAATTAACGATCATGACTGTATCACAGGCGACACTAGTTTTTTCCAGCCATCATCATTTCCAAAATCCATGTCACGAGACAGATAATGGGGCTGTGATCTCACGGTCTTGATTTATTAAGATGGAGACTATCGTGGGTGTATCATAGATGGGGGATACGGAGCTTACACACCTCTTAGATTTAGACGGCATTCGTGGCATTCTGATCACACCTTACCCTCCAATATTGCCATTCCAGATAGCAGCGCCCTTGAGTTCACTGTAGACGCTAAGCCTATTTAAATTTTCTATGACAGCCCTACAGGTTCGACAGCTACCTTCACAATTTACATTCATTATTTCTCTTTCGAAACTTTGAATTTGTTTACCCTACTCGTCCAATCCATAACTATCTAGGACAACGGCGGGTACAGTGACCGTCAACTATGGACCTGGTAGCAGGGGTTCGGAAAGAGGGTAGCCGGTATGGTGCAGCGCATATTTGTGTCTGAATGTTCGTTTAACATGTACGCAGCGGTGGCCGAGATTCTTTCAGATGGGAAGATGTCAAAGATGACCAGCACCGAGAGAACTACCTAGGGCATTCTCTAATGGCCCGTAAGCACTCATCAAATAAGCTTGAAATCTGCAAGCGAGATTGTAAAGCTAATCCTTCCTTCTATTCACAGCTGTTGGCCGCTGGCAGAAGAACAAAGATCTGTCGTGGTATGCCAAAGGAGACGATTCACAAGCCGCCACTGATGCAGCAAACGCCCGCGCCGAAGAAATACGAAGAATCAAAGAGGCGGAGCAGGATGCGCTCAGCGCAGCACTGGGGTTTCCGGTCGAGCCACGTATAAGGAACACCGAAGTCGCTGGGCCTAAAGAAGTCGAGAAGGCTATAAAGGAAGCGGGGGACGTTGAACAAGAAGGGGGTCGAGGTGTAGGCTTTGGTGGATTCGTTGGTAATCTACCACTAGCTGGACAGGATGAGGTACGGGATACAATGATAGGTCACATAGGTAATAAGGGAGGCCTTGAAGGAGGTGATATGAAAGTGAACAAACTGGAAAAGAGAAGAAAAAGAAGTAGGAGTCGTGACAGAGAAAGGGGGCATAAGAGACGTAGCAGGAGCCGGGACAAGGGCAGACGTTACCGACACCGACACAATGAGAGGGACGAGGTCAGGAGTCATCGGCGACATAGATCAAGGTCTAGGGACAGACATTTGCAAGACAGGTCACAATCAAGAAGCCGTGAGAGGCGAAGGGATGATGATCGATATCCAAGGCCGCGTACAGAAAGGAGCCATTCACCTATCGGTAGGCGAAGACGAAGTAGAGAACATCACCACGAGAGGAAAAGATGGGAGATATCTTGACCGTGTCGTCAGTCTGATAGCGTTTGCCTAGAAAAGAAATGCTTGGTGATTGAGATGTCAAAGCCGTTGCAGGTCTGCAACCCAGGACAGCTCAGGTGTACAAGGGGGCTAAGTTTTTTGCTTCTACTATGTTCTGAATACGAGAAACCAATGGACATATGCAGTCAAGGAAAATATTCAGCACTTTTATCCAGCTTCTCGACCTGATATCGAGACTCGACGACAGAGCACAGACTGAAGCTATCTTCTGATTGTTCCATGAAGTCATAACGCAGCAACACACTGCTACGTAAGCTGCGAGCAAATCCGGGAGACGCAACGATAATTCCGACTGCACCAGAGACGAACTTTGGCCCAATCAGCGCAGCTTGTCCCATCAATTCACTATGATACTGGGTCTGCTGAGAGATATTTCTCGCATGGCCCAAAAAGATAATCCAGACCTTATTGGAACCCCGGGGCGGACTAAGTGTAAGGTATTACAAGGTTTTGTGGGTTCGACGAAGGCAGAGCAAGATGCAGGGTCATTGACGCACATGTAGTATCTCTAGATGCTCAGCTTCCTGGGGCTTGAAGCTGGCGTAGACACATAATCGATGAATTGAATTTCACTAGCAGAAGATGATTTGGACTTGACAGTATATGGTTTTTAGGGAATAGGCCCATAAAGTTCGAGCTTGCTGATATGTACGGAATAGTCCCAGACACATCATGCCGTTACAGACGTTCAGACTTCTGGTCCATGCTAGTTGGACGTGACGCTCAATGGATCCCCATCTTTGTAACCCCTAGCCTCGATTCTCAATCCAGTAGCGCCGTTGTGCCAGTTGAGTATGCTTGCTATGTACAATTGACCATTTATGATAATACCAAGACATTCTGCCCTAAATCACTGTTAGCCTCATTGATCTGCTAATGTAAATACGTTAAGGCTCCCTACTGATGTTAACTGACTCGTTTCAGTAGCCTACTGCAAATGTAGCAGGTAGGGCCAGAAAGAGCATTTACTCTGGACTTTGATATCTTTCCGTTGTGTTCACCTGCTATTAACTAAACGAGACATGAGGTATATGGAGCGTTCTAGTTTCCGTTGGGATTGGAACGGTGTTTGTCCTTGTCTGTAAGCATAAGTTCCTGAGGTAAACACCCTGCAGTATTCCCAATTCACGAGAGAGGAAGAGCCTGTATGGGAGCAGAGGCCTGATCTTGTTGCTGGTTGCAGTTCCCACAATGATGCTCCCCTGGTTTCCGTATGATATTAAGTGTATGCTGAGGCCCCGGACCAAATTGTAAATTTTCCGAGTACGGAACGGGCCCATCCTCAAGCATATAAGTAATTCCCTGGTTGGAGACCGAGTTTGGTGAAACGTCTGCCATGTCAGGAGCCGCATATGTCTTGCTGCAAGCTTTGCACTTCCGATATCCCCTCTTCTGCATTGTCCGCTGAATGGTTCGCCATGAAACATTTGGAACCTCAGCTTCAACTGCAAGCCCTTTCCAAGTCATAGCTCTTCCCTCAATGCCCCAGGCCTGCAGTATTTCGTCCATGCGGTTTACGGATTCTTTGGATAGCTTGGTAGGACGACCTCGAGTTTCTGGGTCGCCTGGCTTGCGTTTACGACGATCTCGATTGCCGAGCATTTCGTAACCTCGAGTACGTGCTACACCGAAGTGTTCGAAGACGTCTTGTTTAGTATGATATATGCCTTTGGCTCGCAAGTATTCGATGGTTCCTTGGACCTTGAACTTCATGTTATTCACTGTCTCCTCTGTCTGGTGAGGCTTCTTTAGCTTCGGCTTTTGCTGCTTAAGGGCTTTGAGCTCTGTGCTATGGTTCTCATTAGGCTTGCTTTCATGATCCACTACTACCTCCGCATTTGACTCAGCAATGGGTTCTTGATGTAGCCCTGGATACGATTGGAGATCAGGCTCCCGCTGTGACTGTTCCAAGCTGGGGGTCTGAGCTACTTCCATTTCGGATGCCATTTTAGGTTGCTGATGTCCATCCATACTCATGTTAATGCTGGACGCTGTGATGTGCAGACAGTAAACATGACTGGATTGTGTCGCGTGAGGATTCGGAGGACCATGCTAGTCTCTAATTAGTTAGAAGAGGTTGCGAGTAACGACATTCTTCCTGGACAGACGCGGTTTGAGCCCGATGACGCATCGATACCTCGCAATACCATTGAGCCCGTTAGGCACGTCTGCTATCCTCCACCGTTGCGGTTTTTACAATCGAGCCGCCTCCACAAGCTCTGTTCCACGCCTCGACATCCAGTCCATCGAGGCGAAATGGCATCAACAGTGGGTAAAGACTACAGAGGGCGATATTGGGACCAAGGAGGGGGCACCTCGCTCATATGTACTTCCTATGTTTCCGTACCCTTCGGGCACTCTGCATATAGGTCACCTTAGAGTCTACACAATCTCCGATGTTCTCGCCCGGTTCAAGCGCATGCAAGGTCACAATGTTCTGCATCCCATGGGATGGGATGCATTTGGTCTACCAGCTGAAAACGCAGCGATCGAACGAGGAGTGGATCCAGCAGAATGGACAAAACAAAACATTGGAAACATGAAGAGTCAATTGCAAGCTATGGGTGGAAGCTTTGATTGGAGTAGAGTACGTATCTCTTGATTTTTCCAATCAGTTTTGAGCCACAGTGACCACTTTACAAAGTTGATAAACTAAACTGTTGTCGTTCACCTAGGAATTCATGACATGTGACCCGGGATTCTACAAGCACACCCAGCGTCTCTTCTTGATGTTGCATCAACGTGGGTTTGCCTACCAGGCTGAAGCTCTTGTCAACTACGACCCAATAGACAAGACTGTGCTTGCAAATGAGCAGGTGAGCCGACGCTGTGAACGATAATCAATTTCACAATAACAGATAATAGGTTGACGCAAAGGGCTGCTCTTGGAGATCTGGCGCAAAAGTAGAAAAGAGAAATCTTAGGCAATGGTTCCTTCGAATCACCAGTTGCAAAGAAGCTTTGTATGACGACTTGGATTTTCTCGCACGAGATAGTCGATGGCCTGAGAGGGTACTATCGATGCAGCGAAACTGGCTGGGTAAATCCAGGGGGGCGAAAATCAAATTCTTAGTGGAATTGAAATCCTTTCAAAGAGCGAAAGAGGGAAATATGATAACAATAAAAAAAGAAAGACCAGTCGAGGTCTTTACCACAAGGCCTGATACTTTACACGGGGTACAGTATATTGCGCTATCGATATCTCATCCTATTGTCGAAGAATTGGCGGTCGACAATCCGAATCTTCAGGAGTTCATAAGATCTGTGCCTTCACTCCGGGACGGCTCCAAATCCGGGTATCTCTTGCCCAATGTTTCAGGCCGGAACCCGTTATCAGCGCTCGAAAATAGTCCTAAGTACTCCGAATGGCCTCTACCCGTTTATGTCGCACCATACGTCTTGGAGAGCTACGGAGAGGGAGCGGTCATGGGTGTTCCGGGACATGACTCCCGTGACTTCGTCTTTTGGATCAAGCACAATGACAATGAGCCAATCCGCCGGGTCATTGCTCCTCCTGACAGCAGCGCGGGCGAAACAATTACCGGTAACGAGGTTCTTACCGAAGCCTATGAACAACCTGGCATTCTTACACCGTTGTGCGGTAGTATGGCTGGCTTGAAATCTGCGGAGGCTTCAACAAAGATCGTCGATGATCTAGCGGACGCCGGTGGTTTCGCTCAAAATGCTGAGACTTGGAGACTACGAGACTGGTTGATTAGTCGTCAGAGATACTGGGGTGCTCCAATTCCAATCATTCATTGTCAAGAATGTGGTGCTGTACCTGTGCCTTCAGAAGAGCTACCTGTTGAATTACCCAGACTTCCCGAAAGTTGGTTCAGAGGCAAGAGAGGGAATCCGCTTGAGATTGCAGAAGATTGGGTCTATACGACATGTCCCCGTTGTGGTGGCAGTGCTAAGCGTGACACAGATACCATGGATACCTTCATGGATTCTTCATGGTATTTCATGCGCTTCGCAGATCCTTACAACGCAATCGAACCGTTTTCCGCTGAAGTGGCAGAAGTAAGTCTGCCTGTGGACATATATATTGGTGGTGTAGAACATGCCATACTTCACCTTTTGTATGCCCGCTTTATTGCAAAATTCCTTGCCACCACATCCCTGTGGCCGTCCGGTGGGGGTCACGGTAACAGAGGGGAGCCGTTCAGAAAAGTCATCAATCAGGGGATGGTACATGGCAAAACCTATTCAGACCCCGGTAGTGGGCGATTCCTGAAGCCAGAAGAAGTCGATACTAGTGACCGATCGAGTCCTAAAATCATCCTGACCGGCCAGACGCCCAATGTAAGCTGGGAGAAGATGAGCAAAAGCAAATACAATGGAGTCGACCCGATGGAATACATCAGGAAATACGGCGCTGACACAACAAGAGCCCATATCCTGTTCCAAGCTCCGGTGACTGAAATCCTCGAATGGGAAGAGGAGCGCATCATTGGAATCCAACGTTGGTTCGGCAGAGTCTGGCGTCTGGTCCATTACTTCTCGGAAATCGGGTCTGCCGAGATTTCTCCGTTATATCTCAACAGCCTTCAGAACCCAAAAACTGCATCAGAGAAGCAATTATGGGCCCAAGTACAGGACATTGTCATTTCTGTCAACTCGTCCCTGTCTGACACATTCTCCCTCAATACTGTCATTTCAGACCTAATCAAGGTCACAAACGCTATATCTGCTGCGTCAGATATTAGTCACACAATCCGGTATCATGCGACGAGCGTTCTTCTACGCATGATGGCTCCAGTAGTCCCTGCCTTCAGCGAGGAGTGCTGGGAGCTAATCAACAGTCATCTCGGTCATTCAAACTCAAGCATATTCGACGAGCCATTCCCCGTCCCTGATGGCAGCCTTGCCAAACTCAAACAGAGTAATCAGATATGTGCGGTTCAGGAAAATGGTAAGTGGCGGTTTGCAATCCAAATCCCGAACCCCCCCAACGAAATGACAGAGAAGGGCAAGGAAGTAGCGCTACAGGGCTGGGTGCTGGCGCAAATTGAGAAGACAGATGAGGGAAGAAAGTGGACATCGAAGGGCAAGGAATGGAAGAGGGTGGTCGTTGTGAAAGGTGGAAAGACCGTCAACTTTGTGCGGTGACGGAGGATAGGGAGGTTGCCATTGGTATTCTCGATTGGTGGCTCTCAGCTGCATCGAATGGAACTGTTCGTCAATTCAGCAGTCGAGGTCTCAAGGTAAATTAAAGACCCTACGAATCCAAGGGACGTAGTAACCGCAAGCAAAACCCAGCTTTCTTCTAATGAGGCTGGAGTACGAAAAGCGAGAATATTGTAACACTAATTCTGCCACCTCTGGTGAATACTTTTAGAAAACGGCGAGAGGGTCCTTCTGGTCATTTGCAAGCAGAAACTCGGAAGATTGCCCGAGCATGCAACTATTGCCAGCTTTTAAAAACCAGCGCAAGGCGACTTCCTCGCAAAGGGCTGGGGTTGATCGCTATTGTACCTCATCTGAACCTCTGCAGTGGGAAACGTCGAGTCGTTATGTCAGCATCTTCTAACTTGGCGTTGTTTCTCCTCAGTAGCCGGAAAGGCAGTGTCTTCGGCTTTCATACATGTGGAACAGAGAGTAGGCTGACTGGTCCGTCATAGTCTTCAAGCCTCAAGTATATCAGCGTTTCTGTTACTCATTTGTGGTTTTCTCGGTCTCGATTGCTTCTACGTTATTTACTTCTAGGACAAGTGTTGCCGACAGACGAAGATTCAAGAACAGTACGCTTGCAGGAACCGTTAACTGAAAGTAGTTTCCAAATCACCATCTTCTCTAATCCCCGTTCACTTACTATCCGCCCACGCTCTAGTGTTACCAGGACGACAGTGCGGTATGAACATGTGCTGGCCCTGGCCACTATTTCACCACCATTTATGCCTTCTCTTCCGGGAGAGACCAGGTGTAGACGACCTTGTCGTCGGCGTCCGCGGCCTCACGCTTTGACTTCTCCTCCGGGAGGGACCAGGTGTAGACGACTTTGTCATCAGCGTCGGCTGCTTCGCGCTTGGCCTTCTCTTCGGGGAGAGACCAGGTGTACACAACCTTATCGTCGGCGTCGGCTGCCTCTCGCTTGGTTTTCTCTTCAGGAAGTGACCAGGTATAGACGACCTTGTCGTCGGCGTCCGCGGCCTCACGCTTTGATTTCTCCTCAGGGAGTGACCAGGTGTAGACGACCTTGTCATCAGCGTCCGCAGCCTCACGTTGGTTCAAGCCTATCTCAAGTCAGTTTCACAGTCAAATATAGCTAGATATCTGTTTTACTCTTGCTGCTGTCGACAGGGAGGGCATTGGCGACCACCGCCAATGCGAGGAATCCTCGAAGGTAAAGATTGGCTCTCATTTCGAATGGATTAGAATGCTCGATATCGATTGGAAGGTCCTGCGGGGCTCAGTTGATTTAACGCGTGGTCAATGGGAAGACTGGGAATATACGTCGGTAACGAATGGGTTTGAAAAGAGACATGTATCAATCGGAGAAAGCCGAATGACTCAGTTTGCGAAGGAATGATTGCAATGCTCGATGGCCTATGGGAGGTACACCGTGGTCGTTAGCAACGACCGTTGATTCGAGGTTTTTGCTAGCAACGAGACTATAGCCTGCAGGCAACTCGGAGGTGACCTAATACTGTCAAAGTATGCACAAGCGCCAGTGTTCTATTCGTACATGGCATCTGGAATGCCTCTACTAATCGTCGATAGCGTTCATCCTTCATTGTTCGGCCTTCCTACGGACGTAGGCGGCTTCTGTCAAATCAATTAATCCACCGTGACCGCAGCCAAGAAGTCATGTGGTGACTGCATGGAGGGGCACTTCATCCGAGCTCTCGGTCTATGTTGATCTGGTCAACCTCTAATGGTACGATTGTGGTTGTTTTGCAAGAGTCCCCAGTAACGCTAATGCGAGTACCAGTTTTGCGGTTGCAACGCTTTACTTTCGCTGACGGACATGGAGGCATTGGCGCCCTATCTACGAACTTTATCTTGATTGTTAGCCAAGGCCTGGGACCCAAAACGTGCTTCAAGGCGTGGTTCGGGAGAAAGGCATCTGCCGATCTGACAAATTCCAAATGATACCTTTCGTTGACCCCGCGCTGCTTTAAGCCCCCTTGCGTGGCATGGATCGCGACCTCTAGTCTCTCGAAACCTTGCACTCAACTACTGTACGTACCATGAGGTCAGGGTCACAGTCACCTCTCAGCTCTTCTATTTCCTCCCTGCGCTCTATCTTGAAGCAACGGAAAAGAACCAGAGCATGTCTCCAAACCCACGATAGAGAACTATGGAATCCTTTCTCTCTTACCTGAAAGGCCAACGCTACACCCCAATCCCTACCTTAGAAGAAGCCAAAGAACCACTCCGGAACTCCAAAGACAGCAACAGCAATGACTCGTTCGACTATATTCCCCAGCCCTCAAAGCCTAGAGGCTGGTCAACCACCTATCTCTGTCTCCTTCTCCTGACCACCTTGACCCTCTCCGGCACCATAGGCTTTTACGCCGGGCTCCGCAAAACAAATACCCCACAAACCGTTGCAGGTGCGCTCAATCCCCCAATAAATCCATATCGAACACTCAAGACTTACAACCGCTAGAACTCCTGCAACCCGTCGGCACCATCAAAGCCCCTTGGATCTACAACCGCACCTTCACCTACGCTCCCGCCCCTGACTCCGACAAAGCCTGGGATGACCTCTTCCCCAAAGGCGTCGGCTTCGTCAAACACCCCACCATCTCCCCCAGACTCTCCGGCCTCGCCGTCTTCCACGAGCTCCACTGCGTTGTACGCCCCCCCTCACCCCAAAACCCCTTCCCCCCCCCAACTACCCTATTTACCCAACCCCAAACTAACCCACACCCCCCCTCCTCAAAGAACATGCTCCGCGTAGGCTACTACGCCGCCCTCGCCGGCACCCTCCCCGAGCTGCAACACGTCCACGACCACAACCGCCGCCCGGACCCCCACCACCTCCGCCACTGCTTCGACTACCTCCGCCAGGCGCTCATGTGCGCCGCCGACACGAATCTCGAACCCGTCGATTTCGACCTGGGCGGCGTTACCGGATGGCGATTTGAGAAGACGTGTCGGAATTTTGAGGCGGTCAAGGGGTGGGCGGAGAAGTGGAGGAGTTGGGATGAGGGGGTGGCGGATGGGGATGGGGATGGGGATATGGTGGATGAGGGAGGGGTGGACTAGGCTAAGGGGGTGGGGGATGATAGCATCAATGGCCCGTAGATATACTAAGTTCAATTTCGGAAACCTTCTTTGTTGCTATGGGAGTGCAGATTCAGTTATTGGGGATGTTTTTATCATTTGCGTAAACGTGAGTACATAGTCACCCTCATTCATACATACATACAAACCCTTGAAGCTGTTATTTCTTTGGATATGTGAAAAAGGTTGTTGGTGGAGTGAGGGAGTTAGTTATGGAGGGGGGGGGGGGTTATTGAGATGAGGGGGGTACAGTAAAGGAGCTAGCTGGTAAAAGGGGAGGGGGGGGGGGGAGGTCGATCCTTGTTTCACTTTCCAGGAAATTTGCTTTCATTGTATGTACTTGTATGTAGTTGGAGCAAGTATGGTACAGTAGATACGAGTCATACATCATTACCCCAGAAGCAAAATACTCAGTTGGAGTTGGTCTGTTATATGTGAACAGGAATGGGTGTGGTGTGGTGTGGTGTATACAAACCCCCCATATCCCAGAGCTATCACTCCACTAACCACCACACCTCCCCGCCCCGGACCCCTCGTGGCACTTCACCCCCACCCCCATCCCTTTCCCCTCCGCCCCTCCCGTCTCCTCCGCCCCCATCAAAACCCCCTGCTCGAAAATCGGCACATGCCGCTCCCTTACCCACTCCATCAGCGGCTCCCACTGCACGCACTGATGGTGGCCCTTTGCGATGGCGGTGAGCGTGGGCGGGTGGCCAGGCAGGTATTTGAAGGTGCTGAGGCTGGGGTCGGTGTGGCAGATGATGGATTCGCGGAGCATTTCGATGCAGTGGTCTGTTGGGTTGGGAGAGGGGCTGGTGAGATTGAGGGGGATAGGAGGAGAAAGGTGAAGACGTACGGATGTGGGCGGGCCATTCTGTCATGGCGGCTTCGGTTTCGTTGGTGAGGTAGTAGTCTCTGTAGATCCAGTGCCTGATCTTTTTCAGGCAGTGCAGTTCGTGGTGCACGCCCAGCTCCGCCGCATAGCCCGAACCGTCGGCGAATGGGATGGAAGTGAGGTTGTAGTAGTCTAGGTCTTCTTTTGAGACGCGGATTCGTATATCTGCGGGCTTTGTTAGATGGGGTTTGTTGGTTCGGGTACTTCGTTGATGGTGAACCTTCGAATAGGTCATGCCAAGCGTTGTCGAGCTCGGGTCTGGGATCGCCGGCAAAGGGGTTGTGATGGATTTTTACGGAAAATGGGCGTTGTTCGAATTGGATGGCAGAGGAGCGGGCGAGGGAGGGGAAGATGTCTAGGTTTGCGTTTTTGCATTCGGCTTCAGGCTTAGGAGTGGAGAGCTTGAGGAACAAAAGAACGTAGAGAATAATTAAGGGTATGTAGGCTATTGCGAGGAAATAAGATAGCCATCGAAGATATTGCGGTCTCTTTCTTCTTGCAGGTTTCTGCGTGATATCTAAAGAGTCGATGCTGGTATCTTGGGTTCTATCTTGGCTCTCGGATTCGAGCAGTGGTTGGTTATCCAGTTCCTTTTCTTGGTATGTTCCCGCCATCAGGGAGAAAATGTACAGTTAAACTATGACATTGAAATTTCAACGAACACAAAGAACCACCGAGTACCATCAGCGTTCTGGGCAGTACCAAAATTGCCCATGCTACTACACGTGCTCACCCGAGGAAATGTGATGCAAAAAGCAGCGAGAGATTCGACAGTCAGCATGCCGCTAGAGCTGCATAGTTCCATGCAAAGCATATGGTAAAGCAGATGCGGTGGTGACGTGGCTAGTGTCGAAAAGGAAGTGATAGTACGGAGTAGGGATTATTTTATCTAACTACCGCTGGCAATGTACCACTGCCAGGTATACCTAAAACAGATAAGTTGTATGCAAAGCATGAGCGGAGTTAAGTGACACTAAAAGGTATTGGATGGACAGGGGAAATGGATCCGGATGGAATTGAAGCCAAACGGCGTAGTCCTCGCGTTTTCCAAGAAGTAGAATCATCCCCAAGTTGACCCCAACGCCCTGAACCTGGGCTCTGACTTACCTTGACCTATGGCTATTGGGTTTACAATTACTGACACCGAGGAGGATTCTCAGTCGACCTCTGAGCTTTCAAGCCATGGAGCCATTGAGCGCCCAGTTGCTGACATCCTGGAGAGCCCCCCGCAACGCCTCAACGGCAACTCCCGGGTTGCCCTCCGCAATGTCTTGCACGGGGCGTCTCCAAAGACTGGGATACGATGAGGGAGACCCAGGATGTAGATAACGGCCCACATAGTAATGAGCTAGGCGTCCAGATCGATGTTGTTTTGTAGGGACACCGGGCTCAAGTGTTGGTGCAGTGTGGATTTCCCGAGAGGAGAAAATGGAGGGAGCTAGAAGTTAAATGGAAGGCCCGAGCATGAGGAGAGTTTAGACTCTGCATGTTGGGTTTTCCCAAGTAGGAAATCAAGGCCCACTGGTTGGAAGATACAGTGCTGTTGACTAGCAAGAAGCCCTATAATTAATCTATGTATGAGCTGGTTAGGACAATCTAAAGCCGTTGACAAGCCTGCACGTGGTACATATGGAAGATGGTTCGGTGACAGCAGAAGTCAGCTTAAGGTACACTGCTATCTAAGCGAAGGAGCGCTAACATAGACCCTGTCGAGCAGCCTGTCGGACACGTGACTGCTGCCGCCCGCATGGGGCTTGGTGTTCTTTGAGACTAGACTATCATTGTTTCGCAGAAGACAAACGATTGGTGCAGCTTGCAGCGCCCCCCATGCTTTCCCTTTCCTTACTCTAGAACATTCTACACCGCTTCTTCCAAATAGAGTGGGGTAGTGGCCAACATCAATAACCTGTCCAAACAAGCATCGCCGGATGCCTGACAGTCCTCCAATCCCTCTGCCCAGCAACGGCATGGCCGACAACATTCCGAGAGAAGTTTGCGAATTGCGATAGTCTTGTCTTGCGGCACAGGCTCCACGAATGCAGCTACGACGCTACCGAATACCCCGCTTCACCTCCGCCGCAGCGACTGTATTATACTCCCTTAAGACGCCGCATCCTGTAGGATCGTAACCTATCTGAAACAGCGGGAATCGTAGAGGAAGGCGAAGACATGTGGCCAGCGGTGATGCAAGTCGCCAGTGTGGCGGGGTCTCAGCGGCCTTGCAGCCAGCGGGTCAAACGGTGAGTCGGTGACATGTACTGCATCGAAGGTCTGGATCGCAAGAACAAGCGCATATGGTAGAATCTGTCGGTACGGCGTCGAATAGAAGTCTGCATCGATGCATCATGCAGTCTGCATCAACAAGCGCCAAGGAGTATAGCAACCAACTCTTATCGTGCATGTGGAACAACACCGGAGAGTCCATGTCTCAACATAAGGCAACAATGCAACACTTCGTGTTTCGAGACGCGGAAGTACATCTTGTTCGATCAAGGTACCGAAAGCGGGGGATCCAACTGCGGTCCAGCGAGGATGACCCGGTGCCGAATCTATCTTGTTAAATAGTATTGTTCATGATTTGATGCTTAGCAAAAAGCCATGCCTTTTACGGGGCCGAGAGCAGAGTGGGGCCCCAGGTAACAAGGACGATCACTACTGTCATGGATGATGGAGGGAACTTTCTTGGCGGACATTGTTGCTGTACGCTCTAATGCAGCTCGTAGAAATCGTAGCGTACTTGCTGTGTGGATTCTTGGGGTAAAACAAAATAGAGGGACCTAGTACTCTGTCTAGGTTGACGAGAATCGGAACATGGAATATCCAGCTAGTAAAGAGCCACAAGTGAATAGAACAATCCAAAGAGAAGGCACGCAATCAGAGTATGCAGCATCAATCAGAGCTCTTCCTCTGGCATCCACACGTGGAAGCTCACTCGCAAGTGGTACTTCTGGATAAATTGAGACCTACGCTGGTCACGGCCATCATTCGGCGTCTTCCATCCCCAGGAAAGATTCAGTCCAACTGTTGGCTATGGACATGGAAGACGTATTAAGTTTGCATCTTATGCAAGTCTGAATTTATCCTATGCATGCAAAAACTCCTCGGTGAATATTCCATTGGGATCCCATGCCTGTTTCAGCTTTCTCAACTTGGCTTGTCTCTCACTGCCCTTGTATCGGTAATCAATCGGATCCAGGCGATCGCTGTTGACATACGTAACGAAGTCCTTCTCTTCAGTGCCTGTTCGCACAGCTGCCTGGGCTTCCCGGTCAAGCTGAGCGACACCTTCGTGATGGGCGGGATCAGTGTACCACGACAGAACATTCCTATCGTATCCACAACTATCAGCTATCGATTTGGTGTCTTAGCACTGCTGAACACAACTTACAGCCAGAGATCGACATCATGATTTCCGAATGCCGTGTCAACAGCATCCGGCTTTTTCGACGGTGAATGCCACTCAACCGTTAATCCAGAGCGGCCAGCATCCGGAAATCGTTCTAGAAGCCTGCGGTGGATATCAATGAGTTTGATAAAATTCTCGGTCTTGAACTCTTGAATACCAATCTGACTAAACCGCTTGAAGTCTCCCTTTGCGCACATCATTGATATGTGGTCGCTGTGATTCTCGAAAGTGACAGGGTTGCTCATAGCCATCATTGGCTCAAGATCCGCTAGAGGCTTGAAAGCCGCAGCAGCATTTTCGGTGGGTCCTAGGTACTGCGGCGCGACCAGCAGGCATTGCTGGAAGGCTGGAGGTGGGTTTACTATCATGAAATGCCCGGCTGTGGTGTGCTCCGGGTCAGCCATGATCTTGCTCATGGCATGACATACGTCCTCTGCCCGCTGGGTGGGAAAAATGAATGTGCCCAATGAGCGAGACCCATCAGCATTCCCGATCGTCGAGAGGGAGTATGTCTTTATGCCTAGTTCCGTTACAATGCCGAAGTATTGACCTGCGCCTCGAATTGCCCAAAGAAGATCTGGATTGGAATTTTCATCCACTTCTACAATATCTCCCTTGGCGGTGATTATGCGGGCCGATAGGATGTTCTCACAAGCAAAGCCTATGAGTGGTGTGTAGGAGCTAATCCCTCCGTTCAGGAAATAAGGAATTACGCCAACAGTATTCCCGTTACTGACGGCTATAGAAGCGTCAGTGTCTGATCTTTTGAGACATCACCTACGTCCACACAACATACTTGTGAATCGCCCAGCCTTGTAGAGAGCCACTTGCAGTTCCTTGGTCAAGAGGCCCCCTTTGACTTTTGCCACATGTGTTGTCGAGTCAACAGTTACATCTTTGTAGAGGCTGAAATCAAGAATGAAGCCATTATCGCCGATCGTAGACCACTGGCTATGGCCCCCGGTTGCTGGGACGAAGGGAACGGATGCCTTGATGGCCTCCTTGACCTAATATATCGCAATATTAGAAGACCGGAATATTGGTGCAGAGAGCTTGAGCAACAGCCCAGAGATCCGAAGTATGAAATGAGGGAAGGAAAGCCCGAAGGTCAGTAATGAGGCTATACAATTACAACAGTATCTGCCTCGCTGACGGGCTTCACAATGGCTGCTGGGACTTGTAAATCAAGATCAGACCATCTTTCCAGAGATGTCTTGAACTCTTGATGGTTTTGATCGGTAAGGATCTTTGAGCCTTTGGAGAGCGCTCCTCTCAATGACTCGGTAAAAGACTCCAGCTTCATCTTAAAACGTAAGACTTGAGTGTTACAAGGCAGGTCTCAAAGCTTCAGAAACAAGTCAAATCAACAGGAGAGTTCGAAGATCTCCAGACAGCGAATTCAAAGGCGTAGGAAAAAGAGCTTGAGATGTAAGATTGATGTTCTATGGTACATGCTCATGTGCATGCAGAGAGTGAACCACGAAGATGGTAACACATGTCGCTGCTCGCGGCCACGAGATAAATGTCCGAAGGCAGCAGTGAAGGTTGCTTGCCAAGCCATAGGATGCCTGTGCCCTTCTGCAGCAGGATCCTGCTGTGCTGTGTGACACGAAGTGATAAATCGAGATCTCTGTGGCTAGTATGTACGGAGCACAATTTCGTAAATTACACACCAGGTTTCGAGAACCGCGGCGCTAGAGTATGTTACACCAACGGCTCTTTGGCGCCAAATTACAAATTACAATGTCTGCACAACATTTACATGGGCCCATAAGGTAATCAGCTGATGTGCCTATTCTAGCTCTACTGCCGAACGTTCTTTGCGCGACGCGTAGGCCCGCATAACGCCATACTATGGCGAGCTTGATCCCGAAACCAGTTCCACTATGGGGAACGATGCTTGCTGACGGGCCGCTAGCTAAAATTCTGCTGATCTGTAGATGATTGGAGGTCAGGTCAGTGTGCCCCTTGTGTTGATGACACCCAGAACATTTCAGATTGCAGTCTCCAACAGTAGTTTGGTTTGGTGTCCGAACACAGTTGCCATATGCGTTTTGGACCCCAACACCCTATCCAGCAATTAATTGGCCACTCAGTCAATGCGTCGATATTAGACTTGTTCCCACACTATCAAGCCCTGCAACAAAGCACCCCACGATATACCTTCCAAGCATGCTTCTAGAGCATGCTTTTTGTACATGCGATCCATGTGCCCGGGTAAAGAGGCATACCTTATACCTTGCGGTCGTGCATGCCCCTTAATCTATCTTGAATCTCGGAGATAAGCCGAGAAAGACGTTCATGCCGTGCAAGCCTCCATCTTCATGGAATGCAGCTTCTTTTTCTGTGCCGACATCTATTCAATATACTATACGCTCTTTAGCCTCTGGGCTTTCCTTGATTCCCAGTCACAGTGAGATTAGGGTAAAATGGGCCCTCGACGAAAACCTAGTGCGTGATAATGTCCACGGCTGGCAAATACAATTTCTGAACTATTGACATGGGAACTCGTATGCTCGTAGAATGTTACATAAAAGTAGCGGGACTTAGACAGGATTCGCACTCCCTCCGTAGAATTCTCTCTGTACTCTTATACCCTTGTGGGGCGCCATGTCCTGTAGCGGTAGGCTCTCAACGTGCGTCTGGAACTCCGTGATGCCGGTGTGCGCTTTGCCCTTGTGTAGCCCCGCGATTGAAGCTGTGGATGACCTGTCATCCGCAGTAACATCTGTGATTGTAGGTCTACTTTTGCGGCTGTTGCTGCCACGGCTGTAGTCAGATATTACTTTGGCGGAATTCTGACGGCGTGTCATGAGCAATGGTCGAAGCGTAGGTAGACAAGCGCCAACTACAGCCACAGAGCACTCTATCAAGGACCAAAAAAAGGTTGGAGCCGTATAAACTGCGTAGAACTGTCAGAGAAAGCGGATCTGAAGGGAAGAGGGACGGATACATGTGATATCGGTAAAGTATGCCATGATTTGCGCAAGAGTAAAGCTTCTCGTTTGGGCAAAGATAGCGAGACGAACAATGCCGGCTGCGCACACACTAAGAGGCAGTGCCATGTCAGTACTGAATCATCAAAAGATAGGACACACATTAGAAGATACTCACATCCCACCGAGGAGAAACATGCCGGCAACTGCAATCCTTTGCCTCATCGGTAGATGTAACTTTAAGACCATAGGAATAGGCATAGAGAAAATGAAGAGATCGATGACAACATCTGTCACAGCAGTCGCCATGTAGAAAGCTTGTTGGTTGATACAGAACGGTGCATAGTTCATTTCAAATTGTGTCCAGATGGTGGAGACGGGTGTACACTGGAAGGCAGTCACCAAGGCAAAGGAGATACCCCATGCAGTAGTGATGGCGATTGCGACATTGGTGATGAGCCGAAAACTCCTAACAGTGAAAATCCGGCGGTAGAGAAATATGACAGAGGTCTTCGTAAAGGCCAGTGTAATCGTGGCCAGTAACTGGAGAGCAAATTTACACTGACACGTAAAGCGCGAAGTTCAGTGATTGGACTTTTGAATTCCGTGCGATTGAAGAGCTTACCTTCTCATAATTGATGAGCCCTTGATCGAACACCAGCTGTCCCTGAGGGCCTTTCGTTTGATGCGCTCCTATCTCCCCAATCTGCGCTCCTAGACATGGTGTTACTTATTGCCAGTCATGGCCATTAAGAAAGAGTCCGCGGACCTATAATTTGGACGATTCCCAGAGCAACACAAAGTATCTAGGGATAGGTGAGTCAGGTAAATCTCATAACGTTAATCTAACCTACCAAAGCCGGAATCATCAACCAGTCGTCGATGCCCAGTTTTGCGTTGCTAAGACTTCGAGCATAGAAGCGAAGGCCAACAGCTACCATCGGTAGAATGGCAAAAACGACTGCTACCGCCTCCAGGGCACCTTTGCCTGCGTAACTCATGCTGGCTATTGATTGTATTGCGTCCCTCTGTTAGAGAAGGTGTACAAATTGAAGGTATCCACAGTTGGGCTGATAGAGAGGAACGCACTGATTAGACAACAACTCAAACAGAAGTGCGATAGCTCAAGAACAATCGACAGAGGTCGGACCCTCGGAGCAATTATGCAACGTCGCAAATGATAAATCAAGAATCGGGAACTAGCTTACAACATAAGCCATGCTAATGCATGGTTGACGATGGCTGTCTCATCTCACTCAAGACAACCCCCACAACGGAGGGCACAGCCTACGGATAATAATCGTTAAAGCAATCCCATACCACTGTCCATCAGTCTAATGATTGTGTGTCGCACACAACAATAAAGCGAGTGCCGAAAGCGGCCACCTCAACAGGCTTCACGGTCTCTTCTCCCACAAATTAGCCAGAGAGGAGTAGCTATGTCTCGGAGCCAGTTCGATGGTCTGAAATAGGGCCGAGCCGCTTCGAAATGAAGTCCAAGTCAGCACCAACACGATAAGCCCGCCAAGAGTGTGGAGGCTGGGACGGCTCTAACCCATGACTCGTCTCCCGGCCGAGGACGCTTAGTGATACTGTAAATCATCTGGTGGTGTACGGAATACTCCGTAAAGCGACCAATCTCATCATCAGCTGCTGACATGATGACTCCTGCCTTGCGGAAGTCTCATTCTGATTTGGGAAAGGGCACAGCGGTTCAGCAAAAGCTCTAGAATAGGCGCGTTTTAGAGACGGGTTCATTGCTCCAGTTTATCAGCGTTAGGATGTCCAATTAATATTTGCGAAATTAAAGACGCACTCATTCAGTGGCACGGATGTTGCTGGGAGAAGAATTGGAATACTTGATGATGACAAGAACGTGGCTGGTCTAGTTCGACCGCGTGAAGTCGTATGCAAGGTAACGCACGGAAGATACCTGAGTGCTCTGCAGGCTGCTAATGTACACGATACCTTAGCTCCAGCCCTAATTCAGAACAAACATCAAACCCTGGTACAGTACGGATGTAAGACTTTGTACTTCCGTACTCCATACAAATTACAACCGTCATTCGCGATGCTGTAGAATACTCCGTAAAGCGTAACAATTCTTCCTATGAGTTTGGTTTGTGCATTTGTCTGCTTCTGACGAGCCCCGAGTTGAGCAAGCAGAGTCGTAGGGGCAATACGCGCGTGAGAAGACTCTCGAGCTTTCATCTCGGCGAAACTTCGGATTTTCACGGTTGACTTTCGGTGCTCGAGAGAATCAGGTGATGATAATCTACCAAAACCGTGCTCAGTTGAAGGGGGCTCTTTAGGACGCTAGTGCTGCCTTAGTTGCTGCCGTTTATGACACCCATTGATCAAGGGAGTTCCGACAGGATGCAAAGACTCGCATTGTTTTCCAAACTTCTCGTTATGCAACCGCACATCATGTTGATTCAGTTGATCATCTAAAACACGGTGATAAGGGATCTTGAATTTCGACTCGATCTTTACTATACTCACCACTGATCTACCACGTTGTCTGCTATTGGACGGGTACACATCAATTCTTGCTTCACCATATCGCTTCTTCCGTCTACGCGGTTTCAAGCACCGGTAACCTGGCTGTTTTTCTTAGGTTGATTCTCTTCTTCAATCTCTAATCTCCTTGAGTCTTACCCTTGATCATGGTTTCCTTCTCTACTTATATTATTCCAGAGATGTACTCCCTCTCGACTGGCATTCTCGTTACGATTGCTCTTCTGTCGCTGTGGGTAATTGCCAAAGTCATTTATAGATTGTTCTTTCACCCCTTGGCGAAGTTTCCTGGGCCTAAATTGGCAGCCGTAACGGTGTTCTTTGAGTTCTACTATGATGGCATCAAGGGAGGCCAGTACACTTTTGAGATTGCAAACATGCACCAGAGATACGGTATGTAATTTAGCATGCGATCTTATTCTACGCCGTACGATCCTCTGGCAGCATGTATCGCAAAGCCAACTGCTCTATAAATTAACACACGTCCATTCTAAAGGGTCTGTGGTCCGCATTAGTCCTGATGAGCTTCATGTGAACGACCCTGAATTTATCAATGAATTATATGGCGGTGTGTCCACGAAAAGAGATCGCTATGAATTCGCAGCAAGACAATTTGGGTTGGGCTTCTATCCAGGTTATCGAATCGCTTCTGATTAGATCATAGGGTCCCAGAGGTAACAGATCTTGTCTTGGACAACCGGAACTCTTGACTCGATAGTTTTTGATCAATTTCCAGAGCGTTTCGGGCACAATCGGACACGATCTACACAGGCTGCGCCGCAATGCCTTGAGCAGTTTCTTTTCCAAAGCTTCTATCACGAGGCTTGAGCCTCTCATCGTACGGAATGTGGAAATTCTTTGCAATCAAATGGAGCAGTACAAAGGCTCGAATCGGCCTGTCCCGTTATCTATGGCTTTCAGCTGCCTGAGTACTGATATAGCCGCCGAGTATGCTTTCTCGACGTCATACAACTTCCTTCAGGTGCCTGGTTTCCAAACACCCTTTTATCGAGCTTTTGCATTTGCTTTTCGAGCCGCTGCATTTGTGAAACACATCCCATGGATTGTTCCTCTCATGGAGAGTCTTCCGAGGTTAGTTCCGCCTGTTCTGCACTTCTGTAGCACTGAAGTTTATGTCAATCGTACAGGTTCTCAATCTTTCGAGGCAATTCGGAAATAGCACATCTTGCACAGTGGCGGCAGGTTATTGCTAAGCACTCTTATTGTTCGGTAACATAACTCAATATCGTGGCAGGAAATGAGAAATCAGATACTTGAAGTTAAGAAACGAGTCGCCGAACAAGAGGATAATCAAAAGGGCCATATTACAATCTTTGAGGAAATATGTCGAGGGGACCTCCCTGAACAAGAAAAGTCTGTGGAGCGACTCGCGCAAGAAGGAGCACTTGTAGTGTCCGCTGGAACCGAAACAACTGCATGGGGTATGTACAGCGGCCTCGATCTTGCCAAGTGCTGATCAAACATATTTTAGTGCAATCCGTGATCGTGTATTATGTTCTTTCGGACCCTATCATTCTATCTACACTTTACGAGGAATTGGTGGCTGCTATTCCAGATTCTAGTGAACTTCCCAGCTGCTCAAAACTTGAGCGTCTACCGTATTTGATAAGTCTTTGGGCTGCTCAGCAGCGTGTTCTCGCTCCGAGGCAATCAACTAACGTATAATACAGTGCTGTGGTGTCCGAAGGTCTCCGCCTCGGATATGGCGTTTGCCAACGTCTTCAACGTGTTTCGCCCAACGAGCCCATCTACTTCAGGTCAACTTCGAAGAAAGACGATGATTTAGTGTGGACAATTCCGGCCGGAACGCCTGTTGGTATGACATGCGCATTGGTTCATCTGAATCCAGGTCTGTGACGGCCTCAGATGTTATTGACGCTACACTGACAGAGATTACCAGACATATTCCCGGAGCCCCTCAAATTCAGCCCCGAACGCTGGATTGAAAACCGCCACCTCGACCGCTACTTGCTGTCTTTTTCAAAAGGGAGCCGCCAATGCCTTGGCATGAAGTAAGAACTCCCTTGACCCTCCATCTCCCTTGACCCTCCATCTCTGGGGCACTACATTGTGATGAAGGAGAGGTGGTTTCCTTATTCGTTCTTGGTAAGTACCTTCTGACATGAGACAACTGCACTTTAGTCTGGCCTATGCAGAGCTGCACATTGCCATCGCGGCTTTGATTCGACGGTTCGGATATCGCATGTCCCTCTTTCAAACGACGATAGACAATGTCGAGATCGCACGGGACTTTTTCGTGCCATGGCCAAGAGGGGAGAAAAGCGTACAGGTTTTGATTAACTGATACTCTATCTTCAACCGGCAGTCTATTGTGTGGTGTAAGTGGGTTAACGCTTGTGTTTTTGGCGGCTTTTTCCCTCATCAGAAACAGCGTATGAAGTCCTTTCGGATAACACGACCGTGAGACACTTTGAGGTGGGGATTGACCAATCTTTCAAAATTTCCATCTTTGTTCCGTTTAGCTAAATCAATTTGGGAATATTTCATACAATTCAATTACATTGATCGGGGTTATTCGACATTTCTGTCGTATATCACATAGGTCCAGCAAATATCGGGCAGGGTTCACAGAATATGCTCGGGACAACCCCACTGCTGTGATTCTATCTCCGTAAAGTAGTAAGTAGCTTGGCAGACAACATCATACCGTAGCAGGAAAAGAATCAAAGAGTTCTCTTTCCACCTTTGCCATTCCATCCATTATAGTCTCATATTTTAGCAGCTTGGACATGGTCAATGGTACAGTACAGTATGACCATCAACAGCAATACCTCGGATTGCGAGCTTAGAGCTACAGTACAGTAGCGCCGGTCACCAACCGCCTTATAACCCCAGTCTACCTATGGAGTAAGGCACTTACCCACCACCTATGCAGGTCACTCTACTTTATCTTATTAAAGTACCGATCAAGTACTGACCATTGATGCAACCACCACATGGTAATGCATGTACTTGTACTCCGTAGGATAAGGTACTGCCTTCATAGCGTACTAGACTTCGTACCCTGCCCCCACACTCGCGGTTTCTTCGGAGAGCCAAGGTTAACAAGAAACATGCTACCAAAGACCCTGAGGCGTTCCGACTAACATGCACTCTTAGTACTATTGCTACAATACAGCTTACAGCTTACAGCTATTTTGTCTACCATTTAGTCTGTCGTCTAGGTACAAGATACACCCGCCTGTTTCCTATGCCTCGCTTGAAGGCCTCAGGAAATGGAACTTAATCTTCAAACCCCATGTCTGGGTGGCAACTTTGTTTCCAGCAAGGAAAGGTTCTGCATCTCCGTCTTCCGTTTGCCTCGGTCGTGAACCCATTGTCTCAACCCCATTCGACGAGGGACTGGATACTATAGAATATGGCTGCTACAAGTAGGGTCGCGGAGCTAGCTTCGACAATCCAGGTTGAGAGTGCCAATATCGAAGAGCATTTGCTCTCTCAAGGCCTGAAGGCACCCTCATGGGATCTTGACACGCCCCCGCAAATTCCACTGCTCACGTATGCCGCCCAGGCGTCGCAGAATGCAATCCTGGAAGCAATGGACGAGCTTAAAGCTCTCATCCTTGGACCGATACCATCTTTGATAAATAAGGCTACAGATGCAGTATGGTGGTTCAAGGCCTACATGGTTGGCGAATTTACTAACTTTACCATAGCACAATGGTTTGCTCGGCATCCAAGCTATATATCGGTTTAATATTGCGTCCAGTTTCCCTGTCGGTTCAGAAACAACTTTTCCCGAGATAGCAGAGCGGTGCGGGCAAAATGAAGATGACCTCCGACGATTACTTCACTTTGCCATGACGGATCGTATTTTCAAGGAGCCCCGGAAAGGCGTTGTAGCTCATACCCCTGCGTCTAAAGCCCTTAATGAGCACCCAATGTTGAGAGCGTGTCTCGGGCAATTATGCGAGGAGCTATGGCCAGCAGCGTCACGTACAATCGATGCGATGGTGAAATGGCCCGGCTCAGAGGAGCCTTCGCAAACTGGCTTCTCTTATGCGAACAACACAGATGACCCATTTTTCGTCGACCTCGGCAAAAACCCGTATCGCGCAAAGCGCTTTGCGGATTCAATAACATTGTTCCATATGAAACCGGGGTTTGAACATTCCCACATCGTGGAAAACTACGATTGGGCCGCTGTCGGCAATGGCTTGCTGATTGATGTGGGGGGCTCTCACGGCACTGTCAGTCAGGCAATAGCGGAAAGCTTCCCAAATATCCGCTGCATCGTCGAAGATCTTCCCGAGGTTATCAAGACCGCCAATGTTCCAGAGGGTTTAGCCAATCGCTTTGAATTTATTGCCCACGATTTCTTCACCGAGCAGCCTATTCGTGGCGCGGATATCTACTTGCTTCGCTGGGTGCTACATGACTGGTCTGACAAGTATGCGCTCAAAATTGTCAAGAGCCTGATACCAGCTTTGAAACACGGCGCGAAGGTGGTCGTCAACGAATTCTGCCTTCCAGAGCCAGGCGAAATGACTCCGTATCAAGAAAAGCAGGCTCGGTATGTCTGGTTCCCCTCGCGATTGTTCCGCGCGCTTACACGATCTGTTACAGCAATCTGGATCTTGGGATGAAAGAGCTTTTAAACGCTAAAGAGAGGACTTCCGAAGACTGGAAACAGCTGTTCCATGACGCCGATCCTAGATTCAAACTTTCTCAGATCAAGAAACCTCCTGCGTCTGAGCTTTCTATTGTTGAATTCACTTGGGAAGGGGAAGCCCCGAATACCAACGGCCATAGTTGAGTATTAGATGCTCCATCACTTGAGATGCTCTTGGGCGGATAAGAGCCAAGCAATGAAACAGATCACGAAGCACGACGAAGCGTAATGGGTTTAAGTGGACCTCGAAACGGCGTATATAAATTTTTGGAACTGACGAACAAGGGCCATCCATGCTTGATATATATCAAATATAGACTTATATCTTTGCAACGTTAAGCTATGAGTTCTGTTAACATTGGACTGTTCCTCTCCCTCGCTATCTTTCGACGATTCTTTTTCGCTTGCAAGGATTCCTACAGCTTGCGCTTCTCTGTCACTGATCGGGGTTTCGAGTTATGGACAAGCTGCTGGGTTAAGAATCCTTCCAGCGCAAAAGCTTCTTTGGAAACATGACTGGCAAGCTTCGATCCTTCTTGTGCGTAGACGTTCTTCCCCAGCATCTTGGTCCTAATTGGGACTCTTCTTGCCTTCGAGTTATTCCTACGCCTTGTCTAGCAACTCACTCCGTCCTCGCATGCTTCGAGCGTTTCATCTCGAACCAGCTCCTAAAAGTCTGGTCCGGAGTCGCCTAGCTAAAGATTCATGACCTCAAGCACATTCGCCCTTGCTCACTCAGGTCACCCAAGTGTCTCCACCGCGATGTTTTTTTAGGCGTTATTCGTGGGGCTATTGTTCTGCCAATGGCAATCTCGATCTTGTAACCAAAATGCATATAACGTGACCACCTGACCAGCCGTAGATTTAGCGAGAGAGCCTCTCGCTAAGAACAACCGTGACCTCGACTGATTTGTTTGCGCTCCGAGCGGGAAGATCTGTTGTTCCTGACAGCGGCCTCGTGGCCTCCATCATGGTTGGCACGATTAAGCCCATCCAGACGCTGTCAGCAATGGCAAGCGCCTTAGGCACTTCGCGAACACAAAATCGCCTTTGCAGATGTAACCCCCAATGTCCCGTTGTCTGCTGTACTTCCGCATCCTCTTATGTCACGTCTCTTATGATGTTGCTCGTCTAATGTTTAAACCCGTTGATCTTTATTAAGAGTTATTTTTGGGGGCTAGCGTTCACTCCCTCGGCAAATTACTGTACAGTCTTTCTCGTTCCTTGGGGATGACCATCATGGGGCTGTCAATCGTGTCGATGTCATCCCAAAACCTGTTCTGGCTTCACTGCACAGGTACCGTCAGCAAGCTTTTCAAAGCTCGAATCCCTTCAAGCCATCCACTACTTATCATACTAGGACACGGGAAATGCCCTAACAACGAGAATCAATACCTGAATCAATCAATCTGGGCCTTTTTGGCGCGATGATAATCCACTATCCGCCCCATTTCGGGGATCAGCCACTTTATGTCGGCTCCTCGCCTATGTTAGTGTGGATTCTTACACAAGTGACCGCTCAAGGGAAGAGAGCAGCCAGATAGCACGTACTACAGTAGTCCCTCCGTGGCTGGCTCGGCTAGGCGGCCTCCCCTTATATATACCTTGCAATCCCCACGTGGACATGTTACACAGCAGCCATGTTTTCATCAACCTTTCTGTTCTTGCCTGCGCTGCTCCCTCTGGTGCTCGGCATTGCGCTGCCACAGAGCGCTCCAGCAGCTGCAGCAGCTCCTGCTGCCTGTGATCAGTCATGCAAAATTGACAAGCAACTTGGCAAGCAGCTGTCGCCTGCTGCATCCATTGTACATACATCGGTAAACGACCCGCGGTGGAGTGACCTTGACGCGCCCAACCCAAGTACGGTGGTCAATGTCGCTACAGAACAAGATGTCGCGGTCACTGTATGCCTTCTCCGTATCCCATTTACAGTGCCCCTTGATTGCTAAGTCTACAAAGGTACAATATTGTGCCAAGAACAACATCAAGTTCCTCGCTCAGAACGGTGGACACTCCTGGGTGATTACCTTCAACATTGGCCCTGGAGACTTGGTCATAAATCTGCGACTCCTCAGCCAGGTCACCTTCAATGGCGACAAATCTCAGGTCACCTACGGAGGCGGAGCTCTTATTTCCGACATTGTTACCGCAGCCTACGCAAATGGCGTTCAAGTCCCCACGGGTAATTGCAATTGCGTCGGTACTCTCGGGGCAATCCTAGGCGGTGGATTCGGGCGTCTTATGGGTCTTTACGGCATGGGTGTTGACAATCTGCTTTCTGTCAACCTCGTTACCGCAGATGGCCGGCTTCAGAAAGTGGACGCAAGCAACGCCGATCTGTGGTGGGCTCTCCGGGGCGCGGGCCCCAACTTTGGCATCGTCACTTCGGCCACCATGAACTCATACCCGGTCCCTGCTGCGACAAACGGCGCCTACACCGGTAGTCTTGTCTTCACCAACGACAAGATTGAGGCTCTGGTTGTAGCCCTCAACAATCTTGTACTCGAACCTCCCATGGCGATATTCCTGTATTTTGCCAACCAAGGCCAACCTGCTGTGGTCGCCATCCCCTTCTACGCCGGAGGGACCGTTGATCAGTACAAATCCGCCTTTGCGTCCATTTACGCCGTTGGGCCGATTGTGGACACAAGCTCGTTTGTTGCCTACAACCACCTAAACGACGGCAGCGACTCCTTCTGCGTCAAGGGGATGCGCAAACCTTCCTACGGCGCAGGACTAAACCAAATGGACCCCAAAGCCTGGCGTGCCGTGTTCAACGAGTACGTCAAGTTCTTGCAAAACCCGGGCACTCAGATGTCTGCCGTCTTGATGGAATACTACTCCTTGCAAAAGGCCCAGACATTGCCGGACTCATCTTCGTCTTACCCGTTCCGGCACACCGTCAAATTCAATGCGTTGGTCATCCCGTGGTACTCTGACCCAGCTCTCGATCCAGTCGCAGAGCAGTTCGCTTCTACGGTCCGCGATTTGTGGAGATCCACAGACAATGTGGCTGTAAACAGCACGTACGTTCCGGAACTATTTTTTTATCGTCTATTTCCGCCAGATTCCTCGCTTCTGCGATCCAAGATATCAAGTCCACTAACGCTACTTGCAGCTACATCAATTTCGCCTTTGGCGACGAACCGCTCGAAACGGTATACGGCGCGAACGTCGCCCGGCTGCAAAAAGTCAAGGCGCAATACGATCCTACAGGACAATTCAACCAGTTCTTCCCTCTTTCAAAAGGTAAATAGAAAACGGGGACGATTCGGCCGGTGGGCGGGCTTTCACTTCTTTGACTAGCCGCATTGTGACTTATTCTTGTACTTATTGTCCCAGGCTGCCCATCGAAGAAACACGGCAACGGCAATGATGGCAAGTGTGGAAAACGGGATATAGACGGGGAACATGAACATGAACATGACCATGACCATGACCATGACAACTAGGGAATAGTAAACACAGACGGGAATATCCCAGCCAACTTCAAATCTCTAGAGCATATTGTGAAAGGGTGTTCAGCATCATTGCCTCTCTCCCAGCTGCCGATTCCACCCACCCATTGAACCAGCTCGATGCGCCAGTGACAGCGGCGCATAATGTCCAGTCTACCGTATCCCAAGCACATCTCGTTGGAAGCACACCCCATATTGGGGAAACCCCCAACAGCGCCCCCTCGCGTGCGCCGCTCCCGATCCAACTACTGTAAATACTCCAAGGCAACGCAGCGTCCGATGGAAGCGAAAACAACTGGATGGATACCTAAGGTACCCAGGCCCAACCGGCCAGCCCCGGTTTTTGCATACGGCCCAGTTACCACCGTGAGGGGTTGGTACGATGTATGTATGTACTAACAAGCCAGTTGGTAACGTATCGATTTCAAGGTGTTGGATACGACTAGAGCAGGATTGGGCTGACTAGGTACTGTTGGGTTGGTTGGCGTTGTGTGCGTGTACGGCACGGCACGAATCATCGTTCGACATTTGACATGTGAGTGACACTCGCATCGGGAACGACGGCACAGGGAGGGGAGTGGGGGGGGCAGCGCCTGAGATTGGTGTAGCCATGGTCCCATGGATCTTGTTTAGTTGGTGCGAATTGACTAAGGTACGGAGTGCAGTATCTTCCGATATGTAGGTAGTGCCACTATTACATAGTGAATCCCTGCATAGCGCTCGGGGATTCCTTTCTGCTTACGGCTAGACTGAGTGCAGGGTCTGCGGATGATCATTGGCTGACTTGAACCTGGTCTATCGCCGATAAGGTATCTTTTGAGAGCAAGTCCATATCGAGTATTCCGTACAAGGACATTGTTCCCACTATGTACCAGGGTCGTCCGTCGACCGTGTCCTCCGGCTCCTTCTACTTCCGTGCTTCTCAGAGGGGGGGTTGGTACTGTAAGCTACCTACATTCACCGCCTTTTCGTCTGTTCATCGATACAGCTTACCGTCGCAGATCCCCCGGAAACAACCAACAACCAACCCCCCCCCACATGTGCCAACATTAACAGAGGTCTCGGTCTCGCCATAGTAAGGTAGTAAGTAGTAGAAGCCCTCGCGTCATTCTCCCCCCCACCACACACATCTTTCATCGCCAGCCGCACCTCTCCAAAGCCCACCAAGCCCATCTCAAACCTACAACTCCAACATCCACATCAACCGCCCTGTCACCCCCTCCAGCTCGATGTAACCTTTCCCTCCTCCATCTCAGCCGCAGCCGCCCATATCGAAGCCCAGCATGGCAAGCTCGAAGTCCTCATTAACAACGCCGGATGCCCCCCCCCTTTCCCCGCTTCCCCTCCCTAGAATCCTCCCTCGCCCTCGCCTTCACCACCGGGCCCCGCCCTCGTCACCGAGGCCTTCCTGCCCTTCCTCCACACATCCCATATCCCGCGCCTCATCTTCATCGCCAGTGTCTTGGGGACCCTGACCACACACGCGGATCCGAATGATCCGTTCAATTGTATTCCGGGTCCGCGTATAGCGCCAGCAAGGCGGCGCTGAATATGTAGATGTTGGTGTTACGATCCTAGCCTTCGTCTATTCTTCGCCTAGCCTTCGCTCAGCCTTCGCTCAGCCTTCGCCCAGCCTTCGCCTAGCCTTCGCCTGGCGCCAACCCTATCGGGCCTAGCACAGGGCTAGGGCACACTCATATAACAGCGAGTTCTTTCCTGTAGATACTTTTCTTCCTTAGTATTTATCTATTAGTTATATTACACCCATATGACTCGCTCTATGCCGGCCCCTAACAGTTGGGGTATGTAAGAACTTTGGAAGGGGAGGACGGGGTCAAGGTGCATGGCATCTACCCCGGCTTTCTAGCACCGGAGTTGATTGGGGAACCCCGCCGTTATGAGGAAGATTGGGCGCGCAGGAGCCGGGGATTGGGGCGGAGCTTGTGCTGAGTGTGTTGGGGGGAAAGAAGGGGAGGGATGTGGGGAAGGTGGTTGTTTTGAGGGGATGTGAGGGCTTGGTGGGTAGGGAGATGGGTCGACTCGTAGCAGGTAGAGAGAATCGGCGCTGTTGAAAAACGGTGAGCGTCGAAGGAGGGTAGCTTTGGATGCTGGAACCAAAGGGTCAGGTAAGTCTGTTGATGTTGTGGCAGGTCACTCATCTAGCGCATCGTCGAGCATGCGGAATAGATCGTTTCTACGTTGATTCTTATCATCCTCTATCGCTCATAGCTTTTCTTGTGCTTTACAAACATGGGCTAATAAAAGAGAATCTACGACTTAGAAACTCTAGTCTTTGCTACAAGTCTCACCTATCATCATCCCCAAATCCATCTCCCCTGGGCCCTTCCCCCCCAAACTAAACCCCTCCCTTTAACTCCATCCCATCCCATCCCATCCATCCCCCCTCCCCTTATCCTCAACCCACCCCCTCCCCACATCTCACATCAATATCACCCACCCCCAACCCCCCTCAAGTCAAATCAAACACCAGCAAAACCAGCAAGGGCCAAGACCGGTTTAAACGGGAGGAAAGAAACGGGGTCTTGGGGGAAAAAGGGAAAAAGAGCTAGAGTACATATGCTTTGACGAGAACGGGGCCGAAGAAGCGGGAACTGGAGACGGCTGAGGTGCGAGAGAGAGAGAGAGAGGGAGAGAGGGAGAGAGAAAAGAGCGGATGGGGAGGAGCTGGAAGGGTTAGGTAGGGGTTGGGGGTTGGGGGGGGGGAGGAAGCGCAGGGCGGAGGTGGTATAGACTCGGGCTTTGAGGGGCGACTAGGAAAACAAAGGTCAATCGAGAGAAATCTGAAATCTTTCACTCCTGGCCTCGCACACCTCCCAACCCCAACCAACCCATCCCCATCATCAGCTAACCCCCACACAACCACAACCTCCCTTCCCTCCCCTCCTCACCCTCCCTCTTCCTAAATCCATCTTCGACGCAAACCCTTACCGCCCTCGCCGCACCCTGCGCTGGTGGTGCCTAAGCGGGAAGAGAAAGCGGAGATGGTGAGGGTATGGGGGGGTGAGGGGGAGGGCGTGAAGGGGGGAGGAGGAGGGTGCGTGTGGGGTGAGTGGGTTATGAAGGCGGTGGTGGCGGTGGTGGTGGTGGAGTGGGCTTGAATGAGATGTAGATAGGGGTTTAGGGGGAGTGTGTTTGTAGGAAGGAATAGGAAGGGTGAGGTGGGATGGAAGTGGCGAATCCCGGGGGGGGGGGAGTCTTATCAGAGTCGGTCGAGCAAAGGAAAGGTTGAGCTTGATGGTTTGGGAGGGATAGAGACGAATTATTCATCTGCGGGGGAAGGGGGAGATGATTGGTCCGCGGGGACGATTTGGGATTGAGGGCGAGGGGGTTTGGTTTCTTGAGGAGGAAGAGAGGATGGGGAGGGGGAAGAGGAGAAGGAAGGAAGGGTTAGGGGGGATAGGGGGTAATTGGTTGAAGCATAGATTGTGATGGAGCGGATGGTGGATGTTGTCGAAGAGTTACGTATTCTGCATCACGTCATTCTTTGTCCTCGCCATCGCCGCTGATGTTACTCCTTTTCCTCACGCTCACGCTCACTCTCACTCCCCATCCCCCCCTTAACCTAGCCTTCTCCACCCCCTTCTCTTCCACCACCGCGCCTACACTCACCTGAAATACCAACCCCGGTCTCGGTTCGGAAATTATGACCATCGAGGTGCTTGACTACGTGTTAACGGTTTATTTGGGGGGGGGGGGGGGGGGTGGAGGGTGGGG
>JAABUH010000986.1_pt1 | contig 35486 bp, 45 predicted proteins | sample 5559121 | NCBI WGS metagenome assembly JAABUH01 (sample SAMN10711871, study PRJNA513364) | rock metagenome | isolation source: Antarctica rocks | place: Antarctica: Victoria Land, Battleship Promontory nord | collected 2015-12-28
CGTGCCGACGGGCATGGGCTACACAATGACTCCGGAACCGGCCGGGCGCCGCGATGGGCATAGCGCGGACATCGCGGACGCGGACGCACTCTCTTAGGGCGGGGGGGTAACGGCTGGTAGTGACTATATATGACGACGCGAGGAAGACAATAGTCATGGACGACTGGACGGTCCCGGAGCAGGGCTTCATCGTGCACGTGGTCAAGTGGGCTCTGGTGCTCCCCGTGTCCGTCAGGCAGGAGATCATCCTGTCCGCTCATCAGCACGCCCAGCTGTGCCGGCAACCCCGGCCCGGCGTCGGGGGCTCGATCGTGTTCGCCAAACCCGAGGTCTGGGAGGAGATCGCGCGCCGCGTCGAAATAGAGGGCCATACGCCGCTGCTCGACATGGGCCAGGATTAGGAACGGTGACGACGACGGCACGGACGCTCCATCTGCCCTATGCGGGCCAAGAGTAGCATTGTTACTATGTGCAGGGGTACATAGCGACAAGTCAACGACGCAGCGATACACCTCCCCAGCGAGCCCGTTTTAGCCATAACCCGTGGCGTGCGGCTGATACTCGATGCGCGGTAGGACTCTCTGCTGAATAGTTATCCACAATCTTGTTTTCGTACGCTTATAAAGCGCATTATAATACGACCGTAATGGAGAAGCGGCAAGATGGAGGGCGCGATGTGAGGCAGGTCGAAACAGGCGAAACAGGCAAGGCCGCGCCGAAACGCAAAACCGGGCGGCCACCAGCGAAGGAAAGACGGGATCGCCGCGTCGAATTGAAGCTGACCGAGCGGGAGTGGGAACTGCTCTCCGATGTAGCTAAAGCAGAGGGCGCGCCATTAGCGGTTTGGGTCCGCATGCAGGCAATGGACAAGGCAGATCGTGTTGTACAAGCACGGGGACAGTGGCAAGCACGGGGACAGTGGAGCGACGACCAGCAGAAGGCGACGGTGGGGGAATGGTAATGGGCAACAAAACTAGCCGCGAAGCAGCAGACGGCCCATCGCATCGTACCTGGCGTCGGCCAAGCGCGGAATTTCTGCGACAGACCGTGGGGCTGGACCAGTTCTCGGACGATATGCTAACCCAGATGCCCGATCAAATGCTGGTCGTGCTGCACTGGCAAGAACAAGCCCAGAGGTGGATAAACCGGAACAGCAATACCCTGGAAAGGCTCCTGAAGGTCGTTCGGGAAATCCTCGTACTTGAGAAAGTAGGGGTCGATGCCGTCATTATGCGCGTCAAGGAAGGCGTGCCGATCCTCATCAACGCGGGGGAGATTGAGCAACAAAACATCGGCGAGCAGGTGCATCTCCTGGATACATTTGCCCAGCGTTTCCATGGTATCACCGCCATCAACGCCGTCGGTCGGGGGGAGGATCTGCCGCCGTTGCCTGTGCCACACTCTCTCCCATGGCTCCGGCGGCTCTATAGTCTGCTAACCGAGTTGCAAACCCTCACCTCCCAGGCGTCAACCAAGACACTGCCACTACGGTCGATGAGGGGGCGGCAATGGCTCCCTGAGCGCCTTACCATGCTCTCCGACCCAGAAACGCGGCTCTTCATGCAAGCGGCCTGGGATATGAGTAATGGCGATCTAAGCCGACTGCGACGCCCCGCCCGATCCGTCCCCTACTACGAGGGCGAAGACGGCGGCCATCTGTATGCGGCACCAGGACCAATCACAGAGTATGTCGACCTCGACGTGAAGCAGCAAGACACCTATACGCAAAAGATTCTTGCCCTCAACGACGATATGGTCGTCACCTATGTCACTGTCATGGCGCTGTGGTTTGCTGATCGTGGCGGCGAGCGCGACAGCCGAGGCCAGCCGGTGATCGTCAAGACGCGCGTGCATGTCAACGATGTGCTGGGGTTGACTGGCGTCAAGAGGAACAAGCGCGACTACCGACGCGAACAAAAGATGGAGAAGGCACGCGACATCTGGGCGCTCAGCGAAATTATCCTCCACGGCCCCCAGACAGTCTACGAGCGCGGAAAGCAGCAGACACGCATGATCCATAGTCGCCTGCTCGAAGTTGCACAGGAAAACCAAGTCGACTTATGGGGCGAAGAAACGCCCTATATGTTTCTCATTGCTCCCGGCGAGTATGCCATTCCACGCATGCGCGAGGATGGGGCCATGACAGCTATGTTGCTCAAGCCCATTCTCAACATCAATGCGCACCGCGCCACCGGCAAGATCATGGCCCTGCGCTTCGGCTTCTACTTGAGTGGGCAATGGCGTATCCGCGCGACTCACGGCAACTATAACCAACCCTGGACGGTCGAATCGTTACTTCGGGGCGCGCGCATCCCCCCCGAATCCGACAGCCGCGTGCGTCAGCGATTCGTCGAGCAATTCAATGAAACATTCGACAGCCTCTGTGAACGTGCCGTTATTAAAGGGTGGAACTACCTCGATTGGGACGTTGAGAATCGGCCGCACCGCAACTGGTGGGCCACCTGGCTTCAGTCGCGCGTGCTTATTCTGCCGCCAGATTCTGTTATTGAACATTACGCCAGCATTTTCGCCGGTGCTCGACGGGCGCTTGCGTCGGCTAAAGCGGCGTCAACGCGCAAGGGGGGAAAAGCAAAGGCGGGGCAGGCGCTCGCGAGTGATAGCCCTATTGCCCCTCATGAGGTGTGAGTTTGCCCCTCATGAGGTGTGAGTTCGCCCCTCATGAGGTGTGAGTTCCCAAGTACGAAATCGGGGGTCTATTAAATTTATTAAATCTAACGCACAGGGTACTCGCGCTGGCGCGCGGCTCCCGTGCGAAAATTGGGGACGAACACAACTGCCAGCCAAAAGAGAGGATTCTGCCCATGACCACAGCCTCTGCCGACACCGACCGGTCCACCCTCAGCGAGCGCATCCTGGCTATCGCCGCCGGCCTCGCCGACATTGCCCACCAGGCCAGTTTCGATGAGGCCACGCTGCGCGAACGTGTCGAGAGCGTCGCCGGCGACCTCCGCAAGATTGCCCGCGAGGGTGCGGCTGCGCCTCTCACGTATACCGCCGACGGCCTGGCGCAATCGCTGATCGACGACTTCGGCGTACGCCGGGCCGTGTCCTCCAAGAACGGCGGCATCGTCGGCTTGCGCACGGGATTCGGGCACCTCGACGAAACGCTTAACGGTTTAGAGAAAGGCAAGTTGTACGCGCTCGCGGCCATGCCCGGCGCTGGCAAGACCACCCTGGCGCTCCAGATGGCCGCGACGGCCGCCCAGGCCGGGGAGCTGGTGCTGTACCTTAGCCTGGAGAATGATGCCGTTGACCTGGCTCGAAAGACGGCCTGTCGCTTGGGCGATGTGTCGTACACGATGGCGCTCAAGGGGAAGATGCACCCCGAGCAGTGGGACATGGCCGTCGGTGAGCTTGAGCAATTAAACGGCAATCTCTTCCTCGCCACGCCACGTGACACGATGCCGGACCTGCACGCCCTGATCGAGGACATCCAGGCGCGCGCGGGCCGTGGTGTTACCTTGGTGGTTATTGACTATCTGCAAGCGTGGGTCAAGAGGTCTGCCACAGCCGGGGAGTCGGCGGACGTGCGCGAGCGCATCGACCGCTTCGCGCCGGCGCTGCGGTCCATCGGTGAGTTGTATGGGTGCGCCGTCCTGGCGATCTCCAGCCAGAACCGCGCGGGCTACAATCCAGGTTCGTCCCCAAGCGCCGAGAAGGGCATGTCGGCCCTGAAAGAGAGCGGCGACATCGAGTACACCTGCGACGCGCTCATGACCCTCCAGCGCGTTCAGGAGAAGGATGCGCCAACGCTGATCGGTCGACCGGGGACGCCATTGCGCCTGAGTGTCGACAAGAACCGCCAGGGCCTCACGGGCAAGCCGATCCACCTCATACTGCACGGGGATCGCTGTCGGCTCGCGGAGGTGGAGGCCGTGCTGTGAGTCGCCGCGGCGTGTCGCTCGATCTCCCCCGGACCGCCGATGGCCGGCCGATCCTGAGGGGCGACGACCTGCGCGTCTACGACCCGACGCCGCAGCGGTCCGGCGGCCGCGACCGCTACTATTGCCCGGTCCACGGCGGCGAACATCAGCGGTCATTCTCAGTCGATCCCGACACAGGCAAATACACGTGCCACACATGCAAGGCGTCGGGGACGCTGCGCGAGTTTTGGCCCGATACCGAGGGCAAGCGCCCAAGCAGGCGGGTGCCGGCGCTGACGGTCGAGGAGATGGGCCGACGCGCCTTGGAACGGCGCGCCCAGGCGGAGGCCGAGCGCCTGGAACATCTGGCTGGGGAGATCCCGGCGGCCGCGCGCTCGTTCCTGTCTCGACTGGCGTCGATGCAAGAGGCGCTGTGTGATTCGGAGTGTCCTGGTGCGGTCTACCTGCGCGGCCGCGGCCTCGACCATGCGCGCGCCGTGGCGTTGGGCGTCGGTTACGCGTCCCCTAACGCCTGGCCGAGCGATCATGGCCGCCGTGTCGGGCGTCTGGTCTACCCGCTCGCTGACCCGGTGACGGGGCGCGTTGTCAGCGCCGTCGGGCGACTGTGTGTCGACCTGTCGCCGTCGTGGTCTGAGGAACGTTGCGAACAATTCAAGGAGGCGAAGCAGCGCAAGCTCGCCGGGTGCCCGGCTGGTGTGTGGCCCTATGGCAGCGTCGCCACGGCGCGCGAGCACACCTTGCCGCTCGTGTTTGTCGAAGGCCCGGCCGACGTGCTGGCGCTCCTTCAGCACCCGTTGATGGTGTACCCGGTCCTCGGCCTCATTGGCACGAGCAACGTTATGCCCATGGCTAGCCTGCGCGGCGTCGCTGGCGTTGTACTGGCGCTCGACGATGACGAGGGGGGCAAGAGGGGGACGCAGCAGGCGCATGTTGACCTGGCACTGGCCGGTGTTCGTGTCGAAGCGCCTGAACGTGGCTGGCTCGGCGGCGCGAAGGACATTGGCGAACTCGCTGAACGCGCCGCAGCGATGGCTGACGACGAGTCTGATAATGTGGAGACGACTCTTGCGTACGCCGCGGCCGTCGATGCCGTGACAACCGCTTGTGCGCGCCTTCCCATGACAACGTGGGACGATGGGCGCGTGGGCGCCTTCTTGTCCGCGCTGCACGACCGCGTGGTGGCCGCACTCGCGACGATTCCTAAGCCCTGGCCACCTTTCGACATGGGGCCGATTGATGATGCGATCGCCGTGCGCGACTGGGCAACATTCTTATTGACTGTGGCGCGCTGTGAGCGCGAGTATGTCTCGCTAGTCCGTAGCTGCACATATTGGGATCGCACCACGAGTTAATCAATGAAGGGGACAAGCTATGCCAAAGGTAGCGTTTAAGGAGCACGAGGTGCGCGCGTGGCTGGAGATTCCTGCGAACGCGCGCCGTCTCACCGATGAGGAGTCGCTGGACCTCTCCTACCGGAAGATGCGCTATCACCGCAGCACTGAATACTGGCAGGATGTCTACCTTTGGCAGCGCGAGATTGCCCCGGACGCGCCAGATATGCGATTGCTGCACCTGGGGATTATCCCTCGTTGGTCGTGGCGCGAACATGGTGTGTTGCGGGCCCCCGGCAACGATGAACGCTTCGATGGAACGTGCTACTATCAAGCGAAGCGAACGCTGTCAGTGGCCACACAAAAGTCGCCACTGGTGGCCATCGTGCGCCTGCTCGTTAGAGGGCAGATGGGCCAGTTCCTGCTCCCTGAAGAACAAGTTCTCCCTGTCTCGGCACGGCCTTCGCGTGGGCGGGGCTTGGGGAACCGTCGGCAGGTTCTCCACGAATGGGGACCATTAGCTGGCCATCAGTGGGGCTTTCTACATGGCCATGTACAAACGCCGCCAACCTACGTCATGGCATGGCAGAGACTGGGGCTGCCGATCCCACGCGGCAAGGAGCAAGAGGTCTGGGATCACACATGCCGACGGGCAGAGGCGCTCTTTAGCTCGGGTGGCTTCTTGGCGCAGGACCCACTCAATACGCCCATGAAGCTTGTTGGCGGGATAGCGATGCATGCAGAGATGGAACGCTATTTGTCGCTAACGTCTGACCTTGCCTTGGCCGGCGCGCGGCGCGATGCCGCTGGCCACCACCTCCTTCCCGCCGATGTCTTACAGCCTCTCATCGCCGCGCGAGGATGGCCCGAACTGATGGACGCGATCTTCGTGCGACGGGATTCGGACATCGAGTTCTACGTCCGCTACCTGCGCAAGGCCCACGAGAGGCGCAACGCGGGGGCTTATCGCGACAAGCCGCAGGAACGCGCAATCGTTGAGGAGTTAGCCAGGGAGGGCGGCCAGTCGCGTGCGACGACCTATCGCCGTCTGGGTGCCGCGCGCCAAGCTTTCCTAAACCTGCGCGCGCCGGCCGGCACAGTCAAGGAATGTGGGTGCTGCTACTGTGTTGTCGAAGGCGATAGAATCGGTTGTCGCACGCCTATCCGTCTCGATGAAGAGCGATGCAAGCGATGCGACCGGGGGATGTGCCGCGAGCGAGCGATGCAGGATGCCGAAGATAAGGCGCGACGCAACCACCCGGAAAGGTTCGCGCTAAACGATTCAGACCCTGATCTTGCACCCTGAGACGAAAACGTTTATAATAGGGGCAGATATTCTGCACCAAAAAAGGCGTTAGCTGTGTACAGCTAACGCCTTTTTCTATGTGCGAGAAAGGAGCGGGTGATGATGGATAGCTTAGGAAGCGTCGAGGGAAGGGAGTTGACGGTGGGTAAACGTCCTGGACGACCTGCACTAGATGGCTTTGAAAAGCTGTCTGAGCGGCTCGTCGTCCCTATGACAACGACGCAGTACGCTCAACTGCGCGAAGAAGCGCACGCCGCTGGGTATCGATCGATCGCTGAGTATGTGCGTCATCGCAAACTGGAGGTAGAAGTCCGAGTGTAGACGTTCCGCCTAGAGGCAGGAGAGTAGGCGATGGTGATGTAAACAGGAGCCACGCGATACGCTGCGTGACCACGAACAGGACAGAGGGGCGGCCGTAATGGCCGCCCCTCTTTTCATTGCCCGAAAGGTGATATTCCCGGATGAACACGGCTATTGATACGTTGGCAACTGGTAGGACACAAGCTGCGCAAGAACGGGAGCGGATTCATGCTGGCTTGAATGAAGACAGGCTGATGCTGATGTTGGACTACCTGCAATCGCACGATCAGAGGCCCTTGAAACTCGAAGCCTTTTACTGCCTCATCCCGGCAGCCGCACCAACGTATGCGTCGTCGCAGGCTGCCTGACGGCGATCCTCGGTGAAGGAGGTTCAAGGAGGTTCTATGAAAGCGTCGCCGAACGGCGCGACCCTATTCGTCCGCGACATGGGCTCGGGTATAGCTTTCCGGTGGCTGTGCGAAGACAGCGATATGTGGCAGGACATGCGGACCGACCTCAAGCGGTCTTTTCCCCATCACACGGGCCTGACTTTCGACGGTGAGTTGCGTATGTGGCGTCTTCCACTCCGCACGCGCGACAGGTTTTGCCGCTGGGCCGATGCGTGGTTCGGTCTCAACGGCCAGAAGTGGGAGACCGTAAGCGACGACAGCGGGTATACCCGCTCTAAAGCCACACAGAGCAGCGCAGCGGGCAGTGTCGAGTCGGCCTATGCCGCGCTCCATCTCCTGCCGACAGCGCCGGCAGAGGTTGTGCGGGCCGCACAGAGGGCGCTTGTTAAGATGCACCACCCCGACGCCGGCGGCACCCACGCGGCGGCCGTCGCGATCAATCGAGCGGTTGACATCATCCATGTCTACCAGAGCACGGCGCGCGCGGGCGCGGCGTAGGCTGCGACACAAAAGGGGCGGGCGTGTGTGAACGGTTCGAAATCACACACGCCCGCCGTTGCGGGAGGAAACCGTGACGGGAGCCAACCCGTCATGCGGTCCACTATAGACAGGCGCCCGTCCGGGGGCCATAGCCCGTTCGGGCTATGCGTGTGGCCGCGACGGGAGCGCGGCGTGACCTGGCGCGGGGTAGAGAGACAAAAGCCCCTCGTGGCCTCGGGAGGAGAGGCCACGAGGGGGGAGAAAGAAAATGACGTGTGTGCTGTTGTTACCCGTTCGGGAGCGGCGCGGGCATAGAAAAGCCCTTCAACGGGCATGCTGGGAAGGCCCGTTGAGGGGCATCAAAGAGGGAAGCGACCGCACCTCATTGTGCTTGTTGCCAGAGTAGGCGACGCGAGCGATGGCGGCAATAGCCCGAATGGGCTAGCGTGCCGCAGCCGCAGCCGTAACCATCAACCACACCACCACAGACAGACGCTAGGGCAGCCGTTGCCGGCGGCCTAACAGGAGCCTACATCATGACCACATCGACGCAGGCAGGCCGCGACGGCTGAGAGGTACCGCGCATGACACACATGACCGACCAGGAGAGGTTGTTTCATTTCGTTGAACGAGCCAAACGCATCACCAAGAAGGCGTATTTCAGCGATGGACGCCGCGTCTACACGTTCCGCATCAACCCCCAGACCTACAGCAACGAGAGCAATGCCCTTCAGACAGACGTGCAGACGCTGGACGGCTACGGCCTGCTTGACTTCGGCGTGAAGCCCAGCCACATCACGATGCAAGGGTTTACCGGCATTGATGGGGTGGACGGGCCTGGCGGCCTGTGGGCGCTTGAATACTTTCGCCCGCTGGTGGGACGCCCGACCAAAAAGATTATGTTCGGGTATCCCGCCCACTTCAACGGTGTCAAGCACGGCTACCTGCGGCACATGACCGACCGTATCACGGCCGACAAGCACCTTTACGCGCAGTACGATCTGTTGTTCGTCGAGACGGGTATCGACACGCCTTCACCCCGCCCGTGACGTATGCGGGTACACACCATGAATGATATTCAGTTCCTCATCACCGAGGCGCGCCGCCAGGGCTGGCGCTGCGAAAGGCGCGGGTCAGGCCACTTTCTGCTCCGGCCTCCCACGCGCGCAGGGCCGCTTATCGTCATCAGCAGTAGCCCGAGCGACTACCGGGCGCTGGTCAAGATTCGCAGCCAACTTCGACGAGCCGGCCTGATTTTGCCGGCCAAGTCATCGAAATCACGCAGGGGAGAAAAGATTATGGCACGTATACCCACCCCGACCAAGACCCGCAGGGCCGCCCCGACAACCGAAGCCCCGACCCAGGGCGAGCGCGAGATGGCGCGTGACCGGCAGGTGCTAGAGCGCGGCGAGGCCATGGTGCCCGAGGCGCGGCTCGACCGCGATCTGGCACATCTCGCTACTCCCGAGGCGGCCACGCGCGTCGCGCCGTCCCGCCGCCGTCGGGAACCGGATCAGGTGGGCCTCGTCTATCGTGGAAAGCGGACGCGGGGCACCCTCGTTGACCAGTACATCACCGTCACCGTTCCCGACGAAGACAACGACGAAGCCGTCGCCGACAAGCAGGACGTGATCCCCGGCCTTGACGAGGAGAGCCAGCGCCAGGCGTGGGCCGCAGAGAACTTGCAGCGCGGCATCGAGCGCCCCTACGTGCCCGTGAGGGACCGCCTGGTGCTCTCCGGGCAGGACTACACCTTCGAGAAGGACAAGGCGGTGTTGGTCCACGAGGACGACGTGTCGTGGCTGCTAGCGCATCCTGTCTGGCGCATCGAATGCGCCGACGGTCTCGACGATGATGGCGCGGGGGTGCTGCCCATCGGGCGGCGCGGCCGTCAGCGGGGGGCGTAGATAGTCATGCCCGAGACTACCACGACACAGCGGACGCCCCGTGAGGTCCTGGCGGGCGCCCGTGAGACCAACGCCCAATTGCAGGCCCGTGGCCAGGCGGCGCAGCGCATCGCGCGGGGTTTGGTCGCCCTCGAATCGACCGACGCGCTGGCGACGAGGGGCGACATCTCGCAAGCCCTCGTGCGCTGCTTGACTCTTGTGCGGGACATGATGGCGTTGTCATCTGAGGTTGTCGCCGCCTGCGACGAGGCCGTGGGCGCGACGTGACGGGCCGGCGCTGGCACCGGCGTCGAACCTGGATGCTTGCGGATAGTTGCACATACTTGTTGAAACGTGGAGACGCCCTATGGATGGAGAGACATGCGCGGGCACGCGTAAGGACGGGACACCCTGCCGCGCCCGACGCCTGCCGGGGAGCGAGTGCTGCTTCGCGCACGACGACACCTTGCGCGGCAAGAGAGAGGCGGCCTACGCTACCGGCGGCCGCAACAAGGGGGCCGCACAGCGCGTGCAGCGCCTGGTGCCCCACGAGCTGCGCCCGGTGCTCTCACTCCTCCTGACGGCCCTTGAGGAGACGCACGCGGGCACGCTGCCCCCACAACAGGCGGGGGCTATGAGCGCGTTAGCGGGCGCTATAGCGCGCCTTTATGGCGCCGTGGAGATCGAGGCCCGCATGTCCGCGATTGAACGGAGGGTGACGACACATGGGGACGCTCCTTAACCGACTCTCGAAGCTGGAGCAGGCGGTCGGTGCGCGCAACGCCGTGGCGCTCAACCCGGCTGCCGACCTGGGCGACCTCGATCCCGCGTGGGTCGGCGCCGAGATCGCGCACTGCCGCGCCGGTCCGGTCTACTTCGTGGACACGTACTGCAAGGTGGAGAGCGACACCGGCAAAGGCGTCGTGCCCTTCACGCTCTTCCGCTACCAAGTTGACGTGCTGCGGCAGTGGCTGGCGCACCCCGAGTCGATTACTTTGAAGGCGCGGCAGCTAGGTATCAGCGAGCTGGCGGCAGCGTTGGCTCTCTGGCAGGTCAATTTTCATGGGCACAACCGCGTCATTGTCTTTAGCCAGGATGAAACCAAGGCGCGTGAGTTTGCCCGCAAATGCCGCATCGCCCATGAGCACTTGCCGGCGTGGTTACAGACGCCCGTCTCCGACCCGACCAAGACGACGACGTTGGAGTTAAGCAACGGCAGTCGCATCTTACCGCAGGCGGCGACAGAGCGGGCGGCACGTTCGCTCAACTGCCAACTCCTCATTCTTGATGAGTTCGCGTTTCAAGAGTATGGCGGCGCGATCTTCGAGGCGGCCGCCGTCACGGCCCGGTCGGCGGGCGGGCGCATCCTGCTGATATCCACTGCCAACGGGGCGGGTGATGCGTTCAACCGTCACTGGATCGATGCCCAGGCCGGCGCGGGGATGCACCCGATCTTCCTTCCGTGGGACATTAGGCCAGGCCGGGATGCCGCGTGGTATGCCAATGCGACGAAGGGATATGCGCCGTACAAAAAGCACCAGGAGTATCCCAAGTGGCCCGAACAAGCCTTTATCTTGTCGGGGCGTGGGCGCTTCGACACAGAGGCGCTGGAAGCCATGCTTGCGGGCTGTACGGAACCGCTAACGACCGACCTCAATGGAGCCCTGCGCGTGTGGGAAATGCCCGTTGAGGGGCGCTCCTACGTCGTGGGGGCCGACCCCGCCGAGGGCCTGGCGCGGGGCGACTACTCGGCGGCGATCGTGATCGACAGCGCGACCGGGTTGGATGTGGCGGAGCTGCACGGGCACTTCCCCCCGGCTGAGTTCGCGGCCTACCTCAACGACCTGGGCTACTGGTACAACACCGCCCTAATCGGTGTCGAGCGGAACAACCACGGCGGGACCGTGCTGCTCGAATTGGGGCCGCGGCATGGCTATCCCAATCTCTACGCGCATGCTGAGTTTGACGCGACCGGGAACGCGGCGCCGCGTCCGGGTTGGCCCACGACGACGCGGACTAAGCCTATCGCCATCGACGGCCTTGGGCAGGCCATCGCCGAACGCTGGCCCTTCCGTAATGCGGCGTTCGTCGGGGAGTGCCGAACCTACGTGGTCAAGGACTCGGGGGAGACCGCGGCCAGCGGCAACCTGTTTGACGATCGTGTCATGGCGGCCGCGATCGCGCTCGCGATCCGGACGTATCAACCGCCGACCCAGGAGGTTGTCCACCTCGCCGACGAGTGGACGCCCGACATGGAGGCCGCGTACAGGCGCGCGTCGCGCCTCGGCGGAGATGACGCGACCATGGACCCCCATCAGCAGATCCTCAACCAATGGCGTCAGTATTACGGCGCTTAAACAGCGTTACAGGAGGCCGACCACATGTCCTCACATACCAAGCGCACCACGCCGGCAACGGCGGCCCAGCTTATCGAGGCCCTCGACGCAACCCTGAAGGCCCCGCCCAGTGCGCCAGACACGACAGAGGCCACAGAGCCCACGCCCGGCAAGGACACCCTCCTCGGTGACATGGCTGCTCTGCTGCCAAAGCGCCGCCCGCAGCCGCCCCGCCCGCCAGCCGCGCCGGCCGTGGTGTTCACCGAGGCCAAGGCCAATGCGTCCCCTGCGGACCTACGCGAAGGCGTCGCAGGGACGCCGACTGGGGGGAACGCCCCGCACGATCCGCTGCTCGCGCGGATGGATGCGCTCCACGAGGCCATCTTTGCCGAGAATCAGCGCCTGGACCCGCTGAACCACTACCGTGCCGTGGAGTCCAGGGCGGCCGCTATCAACAGCCAATTGGTCGAGGCCAATCAGAGTCTCAATAAGCTGTTGACGAAGTAGAGAGAGGAGACACGCCCATGACTGAACGCGCGGATATCATCAGCGGCGCCCAGGAACGCGTCGAGGTCACGGCCCTGGGCGATATCATCGAAAGTGGCCTGACCTACAATAACGGCGCCGGGACCGATCTTGCTTTGAACAACATTCAATCTGTCCTCGTGCCTGCCGGCACCCGCACGGTCGCGCCCCCTATCGCTACCCAATCTAACCTCAACCACCGGGGCGTGCTGCTCTTTCTGAACGTGACCGCCTCGCCCGCGAACGCCGCAGCGTCCCTGACGCCGCGGCTTCAGGCCATTGAGCCCGTGACAGGAACGGTTGTCGTCGCCCTGCTGACCGGCGCGGCCATCGTCGCCAGCGCCACCCCCAATAGCGCCGTGGGCCTTTATACGTTCGCCTACTATCCGGGCCTGCCCAGCCCAGCGGCGGCGCTCGGTGGCATCACGCTGGCACAGAACGGTATCCTGCCGCGCGTGTGGACGGCGACCGTCACGCCAACGACGGGCGACTCATGGGCCTACTCTGTCTCGTATGCCCTTTCTCTCTAGCAGCTACCTCGGAGGTTTATATGAACAATCCCACTAGCGCGCACGCCATGAGCGATGCCGTCGTGCGGCAGGTAACAAATCAGCAACTTTATGCGCAGCGCGACGCGGAACTCTCCGTGCGCCATCAGGTCGATTGGGAGGCCCAACACCGCATGGTCTGGACAGAGGCGCCTCTCTCCCTCAGGACGGCCATCAAGACGCACCAGAGCGCCATACAGGGACAGCAGGAGCACCTGGAGAAGATGGCTAAGGCATTGTACACGGCCTCTCTGGAGTCCCTCAAGCGGCGCTACCACGAGCGCGGCGACATCACGCGGATCGACTATGATCGTCGCCAGAAAGAGTTGTACGCGGACTGGCAGAACAGGCGCGTTGACCTGGCCCGGCGCTACGTCTACACGTTCGCCGATGCCCGGCTAAAGGACATTCAAGAGGCCAGCTACGCCGCGGCGCGCGCAACTGTTGACGAGGTGTGGGCGCGTGAGGGCGCCGCCTTGATCGAGGGCTACGCCATGCCTGCCCCGCCGTCGTGGGCGCGTGAACCTGAGCCCGAGGAGGGGCCGGCCGAGAAGAAGCCCGCGCGCCGGCGTCCAGTGACGGCCGCGCGCTAGACTCCATGGGTCGCCCGCCGTCATACGCGGGCGGTCCGTGGCACTGCATGCTATGAGGTGGAGAGATAGGGGTAGAGATGCGTGGACGTGTGCTGACCGTGAGTAGAACGTCTGGCTACGGATTCATTAGGGCCGAGGATGGGCGCGACCATTTCTTCCACGCCAGCGCGCTCGTCAATGGCGCACCGATCGAGGAGATGGGCGTGGGCGATTATGTCCTTTTCGAGCCGACCATGACCGCGCGGGGGCCAGCCGCGCTCTCGGTGCAGCGGGCGACGCTCGAAGGCGTCATCGTCACCGTACAGATGGGGGGCGGTCCCGGTAACGGCTGGGGCTTTCTGCGTCCCGCCGAGGGCAGGCCCGACCGCTTCTTTCACTTCTCACAGATGGCCGCGCTAGGGCTACCCGCCGGCGAGCTATTCGCGCAGCTGCGCGTGGGCATGCGCGTCCAGTACCGCGAGGCTCCTGGTGATAGAGGTGGCCGGGCGCGCGCGGTTGCTGTCATGCCCAGCCCCGCGTTGTCAGGCCCCTCTCGCACAGAGGCAGAGACAGAGGCGCAGGCCGAGGCGGACAGGCAAGCGCCCCGTTGCACGGGCACGATCACACGCCTGGGCACCCGCGGCTTCGGCTGGATCACAGCGCACGGCGCCGACGACGACCGTTATTTCCATGCGCGTCACGTGGCGGGCGGCCACTACGATAGCCTCCAACTCGGGCAGCAGGTTGACTACATCGAGGAGACAGAGGCAACCGGCCGTTTGCGCGCCGTCGCTGTGCGACCGCTTGACCTCGACCCAGCCACGGGCGATGAGCTGCGGCCGCCGACAGCAGCCGGCGCCGGTGATGACGACGACGACAACGTGTACACCTGGCATGAGGCGTCATAAGCCATAAGGGGGGGCGATAGAGTAATACGGCCCCCAGGGCGGGTGCCCCGCCGCTATCGAGCACCGGGCCTACCCGCCCTAAAGGGGTATTGACCGCTGGGACTGTTCCGTGCTACTGTTGAAAGCACCCAAACCGATACTAAAAAGAGGGAGAGGCACAGAAGCGTGAGCATGAGCAACGGCAATGGCGACATGCCTCAGGGAATAGAGCAGCCAGTCGGCACGATTACCGTGACTTCGGGTGGCCTCCCAAATGATCCCGCCGTTCCTGATATTTACGCGGACGGAGCCAATATCCAGGTCAACATAAGTGGTGTCAACATTATTTTTACCCGCTCGATGAAAGACCCTCCGACACCGGTGCCGGTGACAGTCGTGCGGATTAGTGCTGTGCAGGCGCTTATCTTAACTCAAGTGCTTCGCAAAGTGCTGACGGCTTATGAACAACAAATTGGTCCAATTGCCATCCCCGATGCGTTACTAGAGGCATTGCAAATTGGACGGGGGCTGTAAAATGGCACCTGTATCTGCTCTAATCACCTCGACAACGAACGCCACAATCGATAGTCGTCGAGAGAAGAGCAACGCGACTCCACCGCATATGCTTGGTTTTTCCACGGGGTATGCTATTACACCCGCGCTTCGATCGGAGTTTGTTGTGCCGCCTGTCGAGAACTTCGAGATTACGGCGGCGGCGACGGCGGTTATGCGGCTTGTTGATTGGGGTAACGCCGCCTCTGATAGCATGGGGCGCGCGGGGTCCAGGCAGGCCGGCACCGAAAACGTAGATGTTGAGGTGCATCTTCCTGAGCACGCGCGGGTAACGCTCGACGAATTGGTTGCCTTGGACGGCTGTGCGGTCTCCGAGGTTCTCACGCGGGCAATCGAGGAATACTGGGACCGACGCTTGTTCGAGGCAGGCAACGCTGCCTATGCAGAGCTGCGCCAAGACGCGGCGGCGTGGGACGCATACCAGGCAGAGTGCGCCGCGTGGGAGGGTACGCTCATGGACGGATTGGGCCGATTGGCCCGACCGATTGGTGAATGAACGTCCCGCTCCCCCGACGCGGTGAGGTGTGGTGGGTCATCCTTGACCCTGTCGTAGGCCACGAGCTGGGTGGCCATAAACGCGACGACCCCTATGAGCCACGTCCCGCTGTCGTAGTGTCCGATGACAGGCTCAACACGGGCGCAAGCGGACAGGCTGTCATCGTGCCCATTGATGATACCCTCGACACGGGCACGAGCGAGATGGCTACAATCGTGCCCATTACTGGCACCATCAGACCCAACCCATTCCATGTGTCACTTGACGAGGGCGAAGGCGGCTTGACCAAACCCAGTGCTGCTTTATGTGACCATGTGCGATCTATTTCAACCCTCCGATTCAGGGGACGTGAGGGTCTGATCTCCGCTACGGCACTAGTGCGCATCGAGATCAGGCTTAGATCTGTGTTGAGGTTGCCGACTAACCCAACACCATGACGTGCTCATGCGTGCGTTACCTGCTCGGCTAGTCGGCTAGGAGGACAAGCGGGCGGCTGGCAACGGGGGCGACGCGGGGACGAGCTGGGATAAGGCGTCATAGGCGACCGAAGGATGCGTACAATAGGGTGTCACGTGGAGCTGCAGCACGCTGGGGGGTAGCTGTTGTGGCCGGGCGACGACGGGTGACGCTGCCGATGTACCTGCTGCCTATGCGCGGCCATCGGCAGCGTCTCTCATGGCTCCTCTCTCGGCGCTGCCAGCGCCTCGACGGACGCGTAGGGCATCGGCTCGCCTTCGACGCGCAAACACTGGGCGGCGTAGGCGTAGGCATGCTCATAATCATCATCGCCCGGCTTGACGACGACAAACTCGTCAACGAACATGCCCTCGGGCGTGCGGTAGCCCAGCATCACATCCAGCGGCAATCGTGGCGGTTCCTTCTCCTCGTGCGTGTCCGTGCGCGTGTCCGTGCTCATTCCACCCTCCACTACATAAGGGGCGCTATCGCATAGCCCTTACGATAGCGCCCCCAATCGCTCAGGAGAGCGGCGGCGGATGGGCTGTGCGCCGCCGCTTTCCTGTTCACTACTAAAGACGCTCTGACATCCAATTCCCTACGTGGCAAGTTGTCAGTCGAGACAAATAGGGCGCTGCACTCTAGCCCCCTCGTACAGCGCACATAAGAGGCGCTGTACGAGGGGGAGCGGCAACAACAGACGCCATAAGGGGCGCGCAGCGCGCGTCATGTGGCCGTGCGTGTATCCATCCCCACGACACGCAGGAGGCCCCCATCATTGCGCTGGGGGCCTCCTGCGTGCCCTGGACTGTAAGGGGGCCGCGCCTACGCCAGTGGTTGTAGATATAGGTGGGTCGTGGGGCGGTCCGCCTGCGGGCGCCGCGCGGGCCTGCCGCCGGCGAACACGCGGACCCGTTGCTTGGCGCTCTGCCGTCGCCGTCGCCGCGCGTCGCGCTGCCGTTGGTCTGCCACAGAGCGGGCGCATCCGGCCGCGATGTCGTTGGCGTGGAGATCAACCAGTCTGGAGAGGAGACTCCCGACGTGGACATTATGTGCGCCCATCGCCCCATCCCCATTGCGCCACAGCTCAACGATCCCGCGCACACCCTCGGGTGTCGCACACACAGCGACGATCCCCTTCGCCTGATCAACTACAGCCTGGTCGACCGTCTCGGTCCTGGGTGTTGGTGTCATGAGAGGTGATCCCCCTGGGTGGGGCGTCGGCCGCCGGTGTACTGTGGGGCCATGTGCGCTTCAATAACCTCTTTGTTGAGGTCAACCAGCATCAGGGCGAGGAAGCCCGCAGCCTGCTTTTCCTTGGGGTCAGTCGTGGTGCACGCGGTGTCGAGCAGCATCTGAACCCATCCGGGTTGTTCGCGGGTTAACTGGATCAGGGTCTGCATCATCTGAGCGCCGAACGCCTCGTACCGCTCAAGCGGTACGCTATCGGCGGTTGGGGCGGTTGGGGAAATATTTCCCCAACCGCCCCGCTGGCCTGGGACCGTGTTGTCGTTGGTCATGGATGTATGCTCCTCTTTCTATTGCCGGCGCGGGATGCGCCCTTCGACGCTGCGGAGATCGTGAGCTGCTTTGTACGCGCCGAGACAACAGGCGGTGTGCAGGTAGTATAACGTCGAGCACGCCGCGAGCGGTGAGACACGCCAGAGCGCGCCGTGCGCGGTCGTGTCGAGCTGGTGGCAGTACGCGCATTTGTGGACAACCGGCCCGGCGAGCCCCCCGCCGGCGAGGCGAGGCAGGGGCGCGAGGGCCGTGGTAGGGCTGGTCGCTGGTGTGGTACTCATTGCTACGCCGCCCGCAGGGCGCTAGACGAGAGGGCTGCGACCTGGCGCTCGGCCTGGTCCACGGCCCGCAGCAGCACGGCGTAGCTATCGTCGCGCGGGTCCGTGTCGGCCAGAGCGCGGTGAGCGCTGGCTAGGCGGCCCTCGGCCTCGTCGAGGTGGGCGTCGGGGGCAGTGGCGGGGGCAACAACCGGGGCGGCCTGGCTCTCTCGCTGCGCGTACCACGCCTGGAAGCGCGGCTCCAGCGCGGCGACGAGCGTCATGTGACGGCACATGTGCCCGAAGCTCGCCCCCTTGCACGAGCACGCCGTGGCGGTCGCCGTGTGGCCGATGCCCGGTGTCGTGGCACTCTCTATGAGGTAGCGGCCGGCGCCGAGCCGGCGCACGCGGGGCTTAAAGGTGCTGGCCGGCGCCGGCCTTGTCGCGCTATTCTGTGTACTGGGTGCTTGGGTGGTCATGACTGGTCCCTCCTGTGCCTACCGCCGCCTCGGGTCTCTTACACCCGAGGCGGCATCTTTGTTTGTGGGGCTATCTGCTCTCCACTCTTCTATTCTACCAGACCTTACCAGCATTTACAAGTATCTATTAGTTCTTACCTTCACACGCTATAATAGGGTAGAGTCAATCAGATCGTGGTAGAAATAGGAGGTGCTGTAGTGGCAGTCGATACCAATGTAATGATTGAGGGGTACGACGACGTAGTGGCAAACGAGAGGCGGGGGAAGCAAGCGGCCCCAGGCGAGACCTGGACGGCCGTGCGCTTGCCGGAGGCAGCGCGGGAGCGCCTTGATGAGATGGCACGCGAGCAAGAACGCAGCGTATCCTTCGTGCTGCGCAAGCTCGTGCTAGACGCCCTGGAGCGGGAGCAGGGGCGCGCAGAGCAGGGGGACCAACTCTGATCCGCTGGAGTAGAGCGCGGGCCCGCGCTCTACTCGCTCTCGTGGGCGACACACTGGCGACACACTGTGGAGAGAGATGCCTGGACAGGCCAAGAACCATGTGGTGGGATCTGCGACCGATGGGAATGGCGCGCGCACCACGGCCTACCGCGCTGTTGTGCCCTTTGTGTGCGTGCAGTGCAGACGCGCCATCCTCGTGGACGACGTGTTTTCGCGCCGCTCCCAGCACGTCCCCGTTGGCGCCACGAGAGGAGTGACGGCGGCGCCGGTCTGTGTGGCGTGTCGCCCCCTGCGGGTGGAGGGCGCGACCGACGCGCCAGCGCCGACGGAGGGGGACCATCATGAGCGGTGAGAAAGGACGTGTGGTGAAGAGAGGACTCGGCCTAGCCATTATTGTCGTGATAAGTGGCGTGGTCGCGCTCGCCGTCTTCCAGTCACGTCACACGCACACGGCCGTGCCGAGGGCCGCGTCGCGCCCCGTGCAGGCACATCCGACACGCCCCCTGATGGGGGTGCATGTGTGCAGCTACGCGCACACGACCAAGGACCTGGTGTATTGCGTGCAAGACGACCGTCGTATCTCCATCCGGGACATCCTCTCGTCGACGGGTGTGCTCCTCTCTGTCTCGCTCACGGACGGGGGCGTTTTCACGGTCGGTAAGCCCGTCGCCGTCATCAGCGCGTTGGTCGGGCCGGGCGCATGGAAGGAGGCCGGTTCGGCAAAGATAGACGCGGGGCCGTCGAGCAGCGCCTATGGCGGTCCCCTGGAGCTCTCCTTCCACGATGCCAACGTCACCCTGTCGGCCGGAGTGACCTACCGGATAGATGTCACCGAGGGAGCAAGGCCGGTCGGCGCCACCACGTTCACGGTGATCTCATAACGTGTCTGATGCGTGGTCCGCGGTATCAACAGGGGCTATAAGGCGGTCGAGCGACGTGGGTTAGAGGTGCTAGAGGACAGAGAGGAGACACATGGCGCGTATCATTGCTTTAGCTAATCAAAAGGGCGGGGTCGCCAAGACCACCAGTACGCTCGCGCTTGGCGCCGCTCTGGCCGATCGGGGCCAGCGTGTGCTGCTCGTGGACCTCGACCCGCAAGCGAGCCTCACGAGCGCGGCCGGCGTCAGCGTCGACGCACAGGACGCGACGATCTACACCGCGATCCACGCCTACATCGGCACAAGCGATGTCCCGGACATGGCGGGCGTCGTGCGTCCTGTCGCCCCCGGCCTGGATCTCGTGCCGTCCAGCATCGACCTCGCTGGAGCTGAGTTGGAGTTACAGAACGCCGTGCGCCGCGAGTATGTCCTGGGCGAGGTCCTGAGCGGTCTGAGCGGCGCGTACGATGTCGTGCTCATTGACTGCCCCCCATCCCTATCGCTGCTGACGGTGAACGCGCTGGCCGCCGCGGACGAGGCGCTCATCCCGGTCGTGCCCGACTATCTCGCCTCGCGTGGCCTGGGCCTGTTGCTCACGTCCATTGCGCAGACGCGCAAGACGAAGCTCAACCCCCGCCTGCATGTCGTCGGCGTCATCCTGACCATGGTAGATCATCGCACGACCCATAGCCGTGAGACCGCCGAGAGCATACGCGCCTTCCTGGGCGACGAGATCCCCGTGTTCGGCGAGGTGAAGCGCAGCACCAAGGCGGCCGAGGCGAACGCGGCCGGCCTGCCCGTTACCGCGTACGCGCCGCTGGGTGAGGCGGCTATCGCCTATGGCCAGATCGCGGACGCCCTCTTGCTGCATTGGGCCGTCCCCCCATGGGTGCCGTTGGCCGCGCGGGAGGTGCCGCGTGCCTAATGCAAAAGGAAAACCGGCAAGGCGTGATGCCTTCGCCGACCTCGGTGGGGCAGGTGGCGCAGCCCAGTACTTCGCTCCGCAGAACCCCGTCGGCGTTGAGGACCTGGCCGAGGCCAAGAGCATCGCCGTTGACCTGCTTGAGTCCAACCCGTACCAGCCGCGCACGACGTTCGACGCGGCGGCCCTGGCCGAGCTCGCCGCCGACATCGCCGCGCACGGCGTCTTGCAGCCGCTCCTCGTGCGCCCTCACCCCGACGCGAGCAAGCGAGGACACTACCAGATCGTGGCCGGCGAGCGACGCTGGCGAGCTGCACAGCAGGCCGGCAAGGCCGAGGTACCGTGCATCGAGCGCGCGATGGGCGATGAACAGATGGAGCGCCTGGCCCTGGTGGAGAACATCCAGCGCACGGACCTTGCCCCTGTTGACGAGGCGCGCGCCTACAGGCGCATGATAAACACGTTGGGTGTCTCGCAACGTGACCTAGCCGCGAGCGTGCATAAGCACCATGAGTACATTGCCCAGCGCCTGCGTCTCCTCGACGATCCCCGCATAGAAGATGCCGTGGAGGCGGGTGTCCTTGGTCCAACGGTTGGCCAGGAGTTAACCCGCGTGGACGATGAGGCGACCCGCGGTGAACTCCTCGACCGCGCCGCTCGGGGCGAGCGCGTCACCGTGCAGCACGTTAAGGACGCGCGCCGCCCTGTTGAGCCGCCCATGCCACTGGCGAATAATTCGCCACAGACGGGTCCTGACACTATAAATGCGGCCCAGGGTCCGGCCGTAATGCCTCACACCGGCACAGATGATGCGCCACGCACGCAACGCGCGGACACTGGGGGACTGTTGACGCCGCTGAACCGGGTGCGCGCCTCGACGCTCACCATCGACGAGCGCGAACGCTACCGGGAAACCGTCTATAAGGTGATGCGGGTGGTGTCGTGGCCGGCGTTGGAGGCGTTGTTGGAGTTCGGCATGTTGGAAAACATGAACGTCAAGACGTTGCTGCGCTTATGCCGCGAGACGCGGGACGATAAGGGCATGACGTAGTGCTGACGCAGGGCGACTGATCGCACCACCGCCTGCTGCTTGCCGGGATATGGAGGGCTACCCATGCCGCCACCCCGTTATACTTACAATCGCTACGCCGCCACCGGCTACTGGTACGTCTACGATCATTTGCTCAATCGGCGGGTTAGTGTCGGTACATCTATCGCGACGGCGGTGGATACGGCCCGCGACGAGGAGGCCAGGTGGCGCGCCTTGTGTGAGCGGTGGCAGCAGGAAGAGCACGCAGGAGGTCCGCCCCCCTCTATCTTCTAGAGCCCCCCGGGCCGCCCTCCACGCGCGAGGAGCCCCTGGCTTGCATGGTACGGCGCATGTTAGAGAGCAGAGAGCGGGCAGGGAGCTCGCGGCGACGACACGCCCATCAGCCAACGGTTGTCGGGCCGGCCCAACGCCCGCATCCGCTCTATGCCCATAGTGTAGGGTGGCCTTATGGAAGCAACGTGAAAGAGGGCGGTCCCGATCGGGACCGCCCTCTTTCGACATCATCCACCAGACAAGGATGGGATCAGCGATAAGCAGCGGGGCCTATCCGCCGCCCGGCACCGTCAGACAAGGAGATCGGTGCGTCGCCTTTGGCGGCGGGGCCTATCCGCGCGTCATCGGCATCTGACTCTAGCGTAGCAGCCGCCCCTTAATCTGTGATTAAGACGACCTTAAGGCTTCTTAAGGATCGAGCGCGTGAGGGATCGCTCTGGCTATCGCTCTCTTATTGGATAGTAGTTATGCTATTTATTCTTCCAAGGAGCAAGGCTGTTGCGGGCGGGTGGGAGACACGACAGGCGCGGTGTTTCGCAGGGGGCGAAGCGCCCGAGAAACGAGTAGACAGTGACGGGTAGCGGCAAGAGGGTTGGTGTCCCGGACACGGAAAAGGATCGCCCCATCCCATCGACTGAGGCGATCCTACTCCTTTTCCTTACGACGGCGATGGCTGGGGACGACTCCCTGGAAAAGATAGGATGCTTAGTCGTCGCTGCTCGCCGTGGCGAACGGGTCATCATCCGGGACCGTGACGCGCGGCCGGCGCCGTGGCGCGGGGGCCTTTGCCCGTGGTGTCGTGGCTTTCGTGACGGGGGGCGCAACGACCGGGGCCGTGGCCGCGACCGGGGTTTCGTCGTCGCCGCGCGCCGGGATCTCCTCCACGAACGATGTAGGCTCTGCTTGAACCACGGAGGCGGGCGCATCGAGCGCCACGGGCGGGCGCGTCCTCTCAATGCACGCGGGGCTGGCCATGCAGCCCGCGCGCCGGCGCAGGCGCGTCTTGTCCCACCGGATCACGCGGACCATGAAGGGGCGCTCGTTGGCCGCGCTCACGATGAGCGTGCCCTTCGGCAAGCCGCGCAGCTCGTCGGCTCCGATCAGCGGCGCACCCGCCTCGCTCTTACTCTTACCGCCCCCCTGGGTGAAGACCTTCTCCCGTTCGCGCGACGCGCTGGCGCTCACGCTGACCGCGGTGCGCTGCCCCAACGTGTCGCTCATCCACTGCGCCGTCGTCGGGCCTGCCCCCGCGAAAAAGAGGAGGGTGGTACAGGCATCCTCGAAGGCGGCCGGCGCGTCCACGCCGTACTCGTCGGCCATCTGCGTCGGCGACTGGAACGCCAGCAGCACGCCGATCTGCGCTGACCGGAGGGTGTTCAGCCTGTGCAGCAGGCCCGCGACCGCCCCGATCGTGCTGGCCTCGTCGATGAGGTTGAGGATGGGCCGGGGTAGCGCCTTCTTCGGGCAGGTATTGGCAAGCGCGATCTGCGCGTCCCACATCTGCCCGAACAGGACCGCCACGAAGGGCCGCAAGGTGTCTTGCCGGCCGGGCGTGAGCTGCACGTAGAGGGCGATGGGCTTGCCCTCGGCCTGGCCCATCCCCTCGAAGGGCATATCGTCGTGATCCGTGACCGCCTGGATGGCGTCGCCCTTCAAGCCCATAAACCGCAGGGGCAGGCCGGTCAGGACCTTCTCGGCGAGGGTCGGGTCGGCCTTCAAGTGCTGGAGGAAGCCCTGGGCCGCGTCGCGCGCGTGCGGGTCAGGGCTCTCCAGCAGCTCGCGGTGCATCGCTTTGATGTCGGTGCGCGACAGGTAGGCCGCTAACTGCAAGAGCGTCCCTGGCTTGTTGACGGCGTTCAGGTGGAGCGCGACGGCCTGGATGAGCAGGAGCACGGTATCATCCCAGAAACCGCCCTCAGAGGCGTCCTGTCGCCGTGTGTTGGCGACCCAGGAGCGCGCGAAGTCGAGCGCCCGCTCGGGGTCTGCCCCGATGTGCTTTAGGGGGTTGTACCCAGCGCCCGTGGGGTCGTAAAAGTTGAGTCTGAGCACATGGTGCGTCTTGGAGAGCGCCGCGCTGGTGCGCTCGTACAGCTCTCCCTTGGGGTCAACCAGGACCAGGGAGCGCGGCACGCGCCGTCTCCCCTCGCGCAGCAGGATACCGATGATGAGCGTCGACTTGCCGGACCCGGAGCGCCCCACGAGCAGGGCGTGGACGTAGGTGAGGGCATCGGGCAGCGCGATCACGCGCCCCCGCCTGAGCAGGCCCCCTGTTCCCAGGACGCGTCCCAGGACGATTGAGCCCGCCCCGCGCCGTGGTCGCCAGCGGCGCGCGTCGCGCCGGTCGCCCCAGCGCGCGGCCCCGTGCGCCGTGCCCGGCGTCAGTCGGCCCGCCCGTCCGACGACAAACCACAGCGGCGCCCACAGCGTGCGCAGGAGTGCGAGCGCGACGAGTAGTGCGGCCGCCACCTCGATCCATAATCCAATGCGCATGGCCTGACCAACCGGCGACGGCCCATTGATCTCCGCGAGGCGGCGCGGTTGGGCGCGGTCGTCCGTCCACTGTGGCCAGGGCATGGGGCGCCAGCCGTGCTCAAGGCGGGGGAGGAGATGGACCCTGGGAACAGTGGCGACGACATGGGGTGGCCACGCGGCGGCGACCTCCAGCGCGTGATAGGCCGCAACGAGCTGCAGGCGTTCGAGCGCGGCGACGCCGGCGACGCTAACGATCACGACCAAACAGGCGACCAATAAGGCTTTCACGGGGCTGCTCCTTTGCGCTAACGGACGATGCGTCTGGTGTCTGTTGCCGGCTCCTGGATCGCTCGACGAGCGCCGCCATGTCCTGCTGTCGTGCGGCGTCGCGGGCCGCGACCTTCGGGGCCGCGATGCGCGCGGCGACCGTCCGGCCGATGCGCTTTAGGGCCGCGTGGTCCGCCTTACCGATGCGGACGCCCTTCGTCTTGCCGGTCGCCCGGCCGGTCGCGCCGCCGGCGATCATGACGTGGGCGTGGGGATGCCACACATTCCCGTGGACGGCCGCGACGTAGTGGAGATGGAGGCCCAGGTGCCGGCCGTACTCCTCCATCGTCTCGCGCGTCCACCGCTGTAGCTCTTCGACGGTCTCCAGTTCGAGGGAGGCGCGCGGCGAGAGGATATAGCGGTGGAAGTTCACCTTCGGCCCCTTGTTTCCCCACAGCAGGTCGCGGGCGTCCTTCCGGCATACGCCGGTCTCGCCGGCCGTGAATAGTTCCCGGACCTCGGTCTGTAGCGCCCCTCCCTCCGCGACCTGGGTCGCCTGCGAGACGCGCTCCCGTTCCAGGTAGTAGACGCCCTCTTGTGTGCGCTGGCGCGCGTGTGGCGAGTTCGTCGGGGTGTAGCGCCAGTCGGTAATGACATCGGAGCGCGCGGCCCTGTCCTCGCCGCTGGTGGTTTCCGCGCTCATGGTCTCGTCCCCGCCCTGACCAACGTGTCGACCGCCCGATGCAGGCGCGCCCGTACGCTCCCCTCCGCGACCCGCGCCTGTAGGACGCGATGCTCCTGACGCAGGCGGCCCAGGGCAGCCACGGTCTCCTCCAGCAGCTCCACGGCGACCAGGCACGCATCCTCTAGCGCCGTGTCGTGGACCCACACACCCCCGCCCGCGCATCGCACCCCCGCCCAGGCCCGCACGTCGTCGTAGGCGGCAGCCGGGAGCGTCCAGAAGGGCTTTGCCCAGTGGGCCTCGGGGAAGGTCCGCTTGAATATGTCCCGCTCCGCCTTGAAGGCCCAGAGCCCGCTCCCCGGCCCCGCTGGCAGCGACCAGCGCACCCACACCTGGCTCGGCGTGCGGATCACCGTCACCGTCATGACCCGCGCCCCCGCAGGGCGCGCGGGCAGGGGGACCGCCCGCCGTCCTCCCGCCTCGATCCCGTCGTCGGTGGTCTCGGTCATCGCATTGTCTCCTCTCGTTGATACGGGCCCCGCCGCCGGTGGTGGGCGTTGGTGGAGCGGTGTTAACCCGGTGAAGACGCGCTTATCCCCGCTACATGATGGGGGGCATGATGGGGGTCCGCGCGCGCTCGCCCCCCATCATGCCCGTGGGCTGGCGGGACGCTCCCGCAGCCCGGACCGTCGCACCCATGCGGTCGCCTCGTCCCTCTCACCAGCCCCGCCTCATCGGCCGCCCGCCGGGTATATCAGGTGATGCTGCACGCCGTAGCCGATGGCATAGACGGCAAACAGCGCCACAAGGAGCACGACCAGGAGCACGACCGCGAGAATCAGGCGACGGACCATGCGCCCGGTGATCCGCCCCACCCCCACCGCCCGTCGTGCGGCGCGCGCGGGGGCGGGGCGCGTTGGCTGAGGCACCAGGGGCGCCGGCGGCAATCCGTACTGTGCCCGGATCTCTTGCTCCATCCGATAGCGTTCCACGGCCAGCCCCCGCGCGTGCGCCTGGCGTGCTTTCTTTCGCCCCAAGAGATAGCCCCATACCCAGTCATCCATGGTCGTCCTCCTTCCCTTTACAACGCGGCGATCTTCGCGCCCGTGGCTATAACTTTCTCCATACCCCCTGCTCCCGCATGCGAGACAGCCGATAAGAGCGCCGCCACAATACCCGGCACGAGCGCCAGCACTAACAAGCCCCCGACGAGCATCAGGTCATTCCAGAGGATGCCCCCGATCGGCCCGCCCGGACGCCCGTTGCCCTGCCCTTCGAGCGACACGATCACACTCAGCATCAAGGCGTACGCCGGCCCCAGCAGTGACAGGTAGGCGAACGTGCGCAGCCAGGCGCGGGCAATATCGGCCGCCGGCGGCCACGCGAAGAGCACCAGCGCCAGCGGGCCTATCTCGTACACGAACGCGAAAATGTGCAACGTGACGGCGCGCTCGATGCCGACGAGGATGAGGAGCAGCGGCGCCAGCAGCAGGGCAATGCCGCTATGGCCCATGTCGTGCAGCGTGCTCGTTCCGATGTCGCTGCTCAGGCCGTTGACCGCGCCGAGCCAGATGTTGACCAGCGTATCGTAGGAGTGCAGTGCGGCCAGCACCAGAGCCGACCGCCACAGCAGCGCGATCCCCTCGGCGATGTTGCCGAACCAGGAGGGACGTGTGACCCACAGCACCGCGATCCCGAACACGACCGCGAAGGCGTCGCTCGCGTCGGTCGCCAGCGTGTTCTCGACGGCAACGAGCCCCGCGTTCGCGGTGGGGTTGTCCGTGCGCGTGAGCGGGCCGAGAATAGCGTCGGTCAGGTCGTGGATCTGTGTCGCCACGAGCGTGACCAGGCCGTTCCACACCGACGACAAGCCCTGATGGATGACGCCCCAGAAGTCGATGCACACGCCGTTTCCGAGTGGGAGCGGGATGGCGAGCGCCGTCGCACCACATGTACTACCTGACGACACCGCCCCGCCGATGGTCGCCGCCGGCGTCGGTGAGGGGCTCGGCGTGGGGCTGGGGCTCGGCGGGACACGCGTCGGCGACGGAGGGGGCGTGTACGTCGGGTACGGCGACGCCGTGGGCGCCGGTGTCGGCGTGTGCGGGGGCGCGCTCGCCGCACTGGCCAGCGTCGGGGTCGCGACGATTAGCGCCAGCACGAGCGCCAGCGCCGCCGCAGAGAGTCGTCTTGTGGTGATCATGATGCGGTTGCCTCCATCACGGGCTCGCCGTCGTTGGCTAACTTGATCCCCGCCCACACGTCACCGCCCGCCCGCGCGGTCCACCAGTCCCGCGCGGTGATGTCATCCGTATCACTCGCAAAGAGGGCGGCTTCGTCGGTAGTCAACTCGACGCGCACGACGCCATGCAGATCGCGGGGGTGGCGCCGGTCGCGCCGGGTCATGAACATGGGCATGTAGGCGCCCTTCTCGCCGGACATCGCCTGCGCCCGCGCGACCTCTTCGGGCGTGAGCTTCAACATGCGCTCGAGCCACAGGCGCGGGTTGCCCTCCGTCTGCTGGCCATTGTCCTCAACGCTAAACAGCGCCTTGAAGGACGCCTGAGTAAAGAAGGTCTCGGCGTCCGCGTTGCCGACGAGATCCTTGATCTGCTGCGAGGCGAACAGGACGCAGTTGCCGCCGTGGCGGGCCTTGCGCGCGTCCCGGTTGATGTGCTCGCGCGCCAGCGGTGACGTGAGCAGGCCCCACGCCTCGTCGAGGCCGGTCAGGTGATCGGCGCTCGATGCGTCCCGCCCACGGCTCAGGCGGCGGGCCAGGGCGCGGCGTTGATCCACCACGGCGAAGACGGCGAAGTACGCGAAGTTGCGGAGTTGGCCGTTGCTCTCCAGCGGCTCGGTGTTGAACGCCAGCAGCGGGGCGTCGAGCCTGACCGAGGTGCAGCCGTCCACCAGACGCGCGTGCTGGCCGTCCTTGACGTAGGGCCGGAGCTTCCACACGAGCTGGCGGTACACCTTGCGGTCGTCCGGGTCGCACCCTGGCGCGCGCCACTTGTGATCGAGCGCGTCGTAGAGGTCCGCCATCACCGGCACGCGTGGGCCGTGGGACCCCTCGACACCCTCGACGCCCTCGGCGGCCGCGTAGACCTCGCGCACGGCCTCGTCGACGAAGCTGGGCTCAAGGTCCACCAGCCCCCCGAGCAGCAGGTCCACGGCCGCGCACACGAAGCGCACACGCTCGCGGCGCTCCTCATCGTCGGGGGCCGGGCGGTCCCACACGTTGATCGTCGCGGACTGCGGCCCGCCCAGCAGTGCGCGCTCGCCCCGTGAGATCGCGCACAGTGCGCCGAAGCTATCGACCGAACTGACGACGGTGGCCATGGCCCCGCGCAGCAGGAACCACAGCGCGCACTTCTGTAGCAGGCCGGTCTTGCCCGACCCGACGAGGCCCACGGCGACGCCGATGCGGTTGTACAGAGCCGGATCGTCGAAGGCGAGCGTCACGAGGTCGCCGGCGGCGTCGGTCGTGCCCAGGGGGACGCCGGCGGCGCGTGTCCCCGGATTGAAGGCCAGGAACGGCCACGCATGCCCCAGCGTCACGCTGTCCCAGCGGTAGGTCGAGCGCGCCCGGTCGCTGTAGCCGGGCAGCGTGGAGCGGTACAGCGGCTCCTGGTGCGCGTGGCCGAAGCCGGGCTCGGCGTGCATCGTGTCGCGAATGGCCCGGAGCGCGTGCCCCACGCGCGCGTCGAGCTGCGCCCGCGTGTCCCCTTCCAGCCGGAGATAGGCTCCAACCTTGACGACGCCGTAGCCGGGCCGGTGCAGCGCCGTCGCCTGCGCCTCGGCCTCCTCAGCCGCGATCCGCGTGGTGATGTCTTTGCCACCCCCAGCGCCGCCCGTGCCCTCCATGAGCTTGAGGCGCCAGGCCTGCCGCCGGCGCTCCCACCCGGCGCTCAGGCCGCGCAGGTGGAGCACGAGCGTCGCCGGGCTGTCCCCCGCGACGAGCGCGCGCAACCAGCCCGGCTCGGTCTCCGCCGGCGGCTGCACGAGGTAGAGCGTGCGCGTCCACCGCTCGCCGGTTGGGCTGTCCGCGTCCGCCAGGCGGTAGCCCAGGAAGCTCTCCTCGCCCCCGCGAGCCACGTAGCCATCGGCCCGCGCGCTCGGGATCAGGTGGCGCTCCACGAAGGCGCGCGCCGTGGCGGCGTCGGCCACCGTGGGGGGCAGGCCCATGGTGACGAGCTGGCGCGTGAGCGAGGCCACGGCCTGGCCCAGGCGCGCGGGCTCTGACTGGTCGGGGTAGCCGTCCTGCGCCGGATACGCCTCGACGAGTAACCAGTAGGACAGGCGGGCGACGTGCCGCCGGCCGGGCTCGCTCAGGCGGCGCTCCCACCACGCGAGCATGCGCTCGCCGACCTCCCCCAGTTGGGGCGTGTGCGGCTCAGGCGCGAGCTGGCCCCGCAGCTCCGCCAGGACCTCGGCGACGCCGGCCGGCCGATTCTCGATGACGATGGTGAGCCGTGCCCGCCGGGGCAGGCTGGCCGCGAGTGCCCCCAGGAGGGTCGCGTGGCGCTCCTGGTCGGGGACGGCCTGCGCGTCGAGCGCGAAGCCGGGGATAGACAGAAGCCGGTGGCGCACGCCACCGGCCCCGATGAGCGCGCCGTCGGCGTCGTCAACCCTGACGACGCCGCGCCGCTTGTAGGCGGGTATAGGCACGGTCTCCTCCTCTCTGTGCATAATCGCCCACCCCGCGCACGGCCCTGGTCGCGTGGACCATAGACCGGCGCGCGGCGTAGCGCATGAGTTGGGCGGGGTAGCGTTCGACGCCGCCCCGCCACAGCGTGAGGATCGGCGTCACGAGGACGATGCTGGGCAGAGCCACGGCCAGGATGTGCGCGTTAGGGTCGCGCACACCGCTGGACAGGCCTGAGAAAGCCCACAAGCACACGACGGCGACGGCGGCGGCCACCCACTGCGGAGCCGTCAGCCGGCCGAGCCGCAGGGAGTGGTTGAGGCTGCGCGGCGTCCGGCGCGCCATGTTAGAGCGACGCCCCGATGGTCGTGATCCCCATCAGCAACACGATGGCCAGGGCGGCCGAGGCTAAAATAGCCCCTTTGTGGCCGCGGTCGAACACGACGCCGAGCGCGGCGCCGAAGATAATCATGGCCAGGAGCGCCGGGCGCACCTCGATCAGCATGGCGATAACCTTGGCCGAGGCGTCCCCAAAGGCTGATGCGATAACAAAATCGTTCATACTGGTAGTGACCCTTTCGTCTATGGTGTCTTGTGGTCTCTCTCAATGGCCCGTTGCGCGTGAGTGGTCAGTGGGGCCGCGGCTGTCGTATGGCAGCCGCGGCCCCTTGTCGTGCGCCTCCGCGCACCCGCTTGTCTCCGTGTGTGCGCCCCTCCCCTCACTGCCTGCGTCTGTGCTTTCGTATGCTGTGATTAGCAACTGCGCGCTACACCGCATCTCCACGCCATCTAACAGATTAAGTTAGATCAACTTAGTGTATCATGGGAGGGGTAAAGGTTGCCGCCTAGAAAACGTGGGGAGGGTCAGATGACGTGGCAAGCTATGTTGCGCCTGCCGGATAAGGCTGGCGCTCTGGTCGACGAGTACGCCGCGCGTTGGGGCGTCGAGCGGGCCGTCGCCGCGCGTGTCCTGCTCATGGAGCACCTCCGGCAAATAGAGGAGGGGCACGCTGCCGCCCCCGAGCAACTCAGCCAGAGCCAGGATACCCCGCGATGAGCGCCGTCGTATTTATGACCGCCGCCCCCCCGCACGTCCGTCCATTCTTTTTCCCAGTAGTCGTACCCTGCTACTGCGGGCGTAAGGAAAAGCGTGCTCTGCCTCAATTGCTGTGATGGGGCGGCTTTTCCGTGCTCGCCACCAGGCACCGCCGCCCCACGCCCGCGCCCGCGCCTCGACAAAAAGGCGCATGTGTGCTTTCATGGGAGCATGGAAGAGAAGCGAACGAGGACACGTGAGCTATGACGCTCGCGCACAAGCCACCAGCGGCGGCGCTGGCCCCGTGGGCGGAGGTCGTCCCCGGCTACGGGCCAGTCACGGTCGACCTGCTGCTCACCCTGCCCGACGACGGCTGCCGCTACGAAGTGGTCGATGGGGTCCTGGTCCGCATGGCCGGTAGCGGCGACGAGGCAACGACGATCGCCGGTCTGATCGTTATTGCCCTCGGGTCCTTTGTCTACGCGCATCGCCTGGGCATCGTCACGCCGGCCGACGGCGTGTACACGTTCCCCGGGGCGGAGACCGGCTTGCTCCCCGATGTGGGCTTCTACGCTGCCGAGAAGCGCGCCCTCATCACTGACCGCACGAAGCCGATCCCCTTCGCGCCCGATCTCGCCGTCGAAGTGGCCTCGCCCTCGCAGGACGCCGACGCCATGGCCACGAAGGCCCGGACGTACCTCCGCGGGGGAACGCGCCTGGTGTGGGTCGTGTGGCCCCGGAGCGCGCATATCGACGTGTGGCGCGTGGCCCGGGCGGGCGGCCCGGACAGCCTCCTGGGGCCGGCGGCGACGCTCCACCTCGGCGACGCGCTCGACGGCGAGGATGTCGTGGCCGGCTTCACGTACCCCGTCGCCGCCGTGTTCGCTGACCCCCTCGCCTAAACACGAGCAGGTGCGCATACGGATGATCGACTGCCATCACCGCCCGTCACCGCCCGTTTCTCCCGTCCTGATACGATAGGCGCGGGAGGATCGTTATGGCCATGACGGACACGACAGGCACGACAGCACCCACACCACCCACACCGGCCACGGGCAAGGCGGCCGCCCGCGCGGCCATCGATGAGATCGCCGCCCAGTTCGGCGAGACGGAGGACGAGCCGAAGCGGCTCATCAAGCGGGCGCTACGCACCCTGGGCGAGGAGCAGGTGCGCGCATTCGTCGCGCAGGCGCTGGAGGTTGAAACCGCGGGCGGCTTGCTGCTGCCCGATGGGAGCCGGCGGCGCACGCCAGGCGGGGTCTTCTTCCACCTGATGCGCATCGGTATCGACAAGAAAGCGTCGCGCAAGATCTTCTGGTCGCACACGACGCCGCAGGGCCAGGGAGCGCAGGGGACCGCACAGGGAGACGGTCCGGCGACGGCCACGGGAGCAGCGCCCTTCGATTGGGCCGTGTTCGGCGCGGCGGCGACAGAGGCGATGAGCGGAGCAGGGGAGGCGACGACAGTGAAGCTAACCATCATCGGCAAGCCGGGCACGGTGGTCGAGCGCGGCGATGTCGCGCTGGTGGCCATGCGCAGGGAGAAAGCGCCGTCGTTCCCGAAGGGCGTGCCCGCGCCGGAATCACCTCAGACCGACTATATGGCGCTCGTGGGCATGAAGCAATGGCGCAAGGTCGCCGAGGCCCTGGCCGCTAACCCGGATGACAAGGTGATCATCGAGGGCTACCCAACGGTGCGCCCGGACTTCGTGGGCATCACGGTCCACGCCACCTCGGCGACGACGACGGGCATCCAGGCCGCCAAGAGGACGGCTGCACCGGCGGCGCCCTGATCGCGCCCGATGCCGACCTCAAGACCGTAGATGAAAGGCAGGTGGCCCCCTGGTAGAGCATCCCGACCACACGACGACGACGGGCGCAGCGAGCCCGACTGACGAGATACTGACCGTCATCGCAGCGGAGGAGCCACACGGCGCGACCGCCGATCAGATCGCTCGTACCATCGGGCTTGGCGTCAATGTCGAGCCCGTTCAGGACGAGTTGGAAGAGATGGTCAGGCGCGGCGAGATGGACCGGCGCGGCATCGGCCTGGGGGCCGTCTACACACTCGCTGCGGGGATGTGACGCGCCCGTCGGGCTGGTGGGGCGGACGATAGGGCAGGCTGAAAGGAGGGGATGATGTCACTAGCGACCGCCATTAAGGGGACCATGCGGGCGCACGAGTTGACGACCGCCCAGTTAGCCAAGCGGTTGGGGATGGAGTACGATCGCTCCAACCTCTACCGCATGCTCAACGGAGTGACGAAAGAACCGCGCCTGGGGACGCTGGTGCAGCTCTGCATCGCATTGGAGACCAGCCCATCGGAGTTGCTGGAGCTGGCGGGGGTATGGTCCCCGGACACGCCAGGGCAGGCGACGCCCGACGACCTGCGCCTGCGCGGGGCCTTCGGGCAGGTGCGCGCGTTGCCCATAGCCATGCAGCACCGGGCGATGCCCTTGGTCGAGGCTCTGGCAACGGGATGGCTGACGGACGAGGACGACGAGGAGGGGGGTCTGGACGCGGACGCAGGCCCCGCGGAGAGACCCGCTGCCGCCGGCGAGGCGTAGGCGCGGGAGCGGTGGCGCCTCGACGAGGCTCTTCCCCGGCCCCGTCAAGGGGGCATTGATAGACAGCGATGGGCGGTAGGGTGTAGCGTAAGGGCAGCACCACGGGGGCGCGATGGCATAGACGGCTCTCGTAGACGAAAGGTAGGCTCGCCATGGCAGAAAATCCCACCCCTCCACAGACAGGCGCCGGATCGAGCACGGTCGACGACGTGCTGAATCGGCGCATCGGCATCGAGGAGCAGCCGGCCGGCGGCCGCGTCGATGAGGCGCAGCGTGAACCGCGCGCGGGGCTTGACGACGACGACACGCAGGCAGGGCGGCACGAGAGTGCCACGAGCGGTCGCCCCTCGGAGGAATAGGGCAATCACGGGGCGGTGAGGTCGAAAGGGACACCCGCGCCGTGTGCGGGTGTGACCGTCAGCGCGATGGAGTGCCCTCCAGGTTTACGCCTCTTCGCCCACGAGGCGGCGCGCGTCATCGTTCGCATTCTCAGTCCCGCTGTCGTTATTGACGGCGCCGAGGAGGCTGCCCTCATCGACGGTTTCGTCGTCCCCGGCCTCATCGTGCGTCTCGGTCTTCGTGGTGTTCTCGGTCTGGGTCTCAGTCTTCATCTTGGTCGGGTCGAAAGCGTCATCGGTCATGGTGTGCGGCCCTTCTACCTCTCATCCAGTCGTGCATGGGCACGGTGAGGTGGTGAGAGTGTAGCATGATCAGTGTGGGGGAGGATAAAGGCGTGCAGTGCCGGGGCCGATACAATAGGTATGGGACGGCGGGAGGGTAAGGTCCGCTGCCGGGGTATACGACCCAGACCGGCCGGGGGGCACTCTCCCCCCCCAGCCGGCCCTCCCCTATAACGCGGCTCTCTCGCACGGCCAGCAGGCTGTCAGCACGTCTTCATGTGGCCGCAGCTCGCCATGGCGTCGCCGGCGTCGCCGGCGACGCCGGCGTCAATGGTCCGCGGGGGCTTGTCCCCCTGGCCAGCCAGGTAGCGCGTCCGCGCCGGGCACGCCATCCGCGATGCAGTCGGCACAATAGGGATGCCCGTCGATGGCCTCTTGCGCCGGTTTGAGGCAGTCCCAGCAGGGGATGGGGCGGGCGTGATAGGCGGTCGTCAGCATTGGCACTCCTCTCTTGGACCGGCCGAACACGGTCCAGGAATGGCCTTTACCCTGTCACCACTATCTCCTCCACGCAATTCGCGCTTGCTCGGCAAGTCCGTCTGCATAGTAGTTCGTACAGGTCTGCTGCGCGCACCCCCACGTCAGCCTACACGCTCGCGGCGGGCAGTCGCAAGCAGGACGCGTGGACCTACTTGAAAGAGAGGATGGGCACCCAGGCCGATTGCCCTGCGCTTTGTGGTGATCGTACTGCACTTAAAAACCCGCGCACCACGGCGCGGGCTGCGGAGACATCGACATAGCGACGGTGCACGCCTCTCTCGTGTCGCCTTTGGACATAAGCGCTATTAGGTGATACCCTCACGTCAACGACACGGAACACTATTCGCGGGTGGGCGCTCGACATAACACATGGCGCCTGGAGGGCGAGGGGATGGCCACGACAAGCACGACGAGCACGACGCGCACAACCGGCACGAGCACGAAGAGGGACATAGTCGCCTACACGGGCACGGCGCTGGCCCAGGCCACGACCTGGGCGTCGTTGCCCGATGATGTCTTGCGCCGGCGCGCGACCGAGGCGGCGCAGCTCCACGACGCCGCTGTGCTATGGGACCTCACCGAGGCGCGGCTCACGCTCGCGGGCGAGGCTGGCGTCACCATCTCCCCGCGCACCCTTGCCACCTATCGGCATGCCGTCCTACGCTGTGTCGCCCAGGACTGGCGCGACTGGAACCTACTCAAGCCGAAGCGCGACGCAGCCGATCTCTGGATCAGGGGCATGGAGACGCGCGGGCTCAAGGTCGCCACGGTGCGGACCTACCTCGCCGCGGCGCGGGCGCTCTACGTCGCGCTCCGCTGGGCCG
>JAABUH010000987.1_pt1 | contig 35442 bp, 32 predicted proteins | sample 5559121 | NCBI WGS metagenome assembly JAABUH01 (sample SAMN10711871, study PRJNA513364) | rock metagenome | isolation source: Antarctica rocks | place: Antarctica: Victoria Land, Battleship Promontory nord | collected 2015-12-28
TGTTGTGGCCGATGCACACGGACCACGCTCTATCATCCCGAGAGGAGCAGCCACCGGATCACCGGGCACAGACCCCAATCACCCCATCTGTCCCAACGACCGGCGTTGATGATCTTGCGGGTGAGCCTGAGGATGCAGCCGATCTGGAGGAAGGCGAGGTGCTCTGCCAAGGGTCGCGCTCGCAGCGGCGCTCCAGGCGGTGCAGGCCGCACGGATGGCCGAAGCTGCGCTCGACGACCCAGCGGCGGCGATCCAGTCCACCGGCGTCGATCTTCTTGCGTGCGATGCGGCCCTCGGCGGCCACCTCGGCCAGGGCACATCCGTTGCGGGGCTGGTCGTAGCCCTTGTCGGCGCGAGCCTTGCAGCCGGCCAGCCCGCCGACACGCCGGGCGACGCGCTGCACCAGGGGCCGCAGGAACCAGCCGTCATGGGCGTTGGCCGGCGTGATCAGGCAGGCCGGCGGCGTGCCGGCACGCTCCACCATCAGGGGGTGCTTGACCCCGGGCTTGCCGCGGTCCGTGGGGTTGGGGCCGGTGTGCGACCCCCCTTCGGCGCGGATGCTGCGGCTGTCGAGCGAGATGCGCGACAGGCCGAGCGCACCGCCCAGCACGCCGCGCAGCACCGGCAGGTCCATGGTCTCTGCCAGCACCCCGGCCTCGACCCGGAAGCGCAGCCTGCGCAGCACGGTGTCGCGCGACACGCCGTGGCTGGGCGTGCGGATGTCGCGCCAGCGCGTGCCCCGCGCCAGGTCAACCACCGCGTCCAGGCACACCAGGTCGTCCACCGCAGGACGACCGCCGCGCGGGCCAGATCCAGACGCGAACAGCGCCGGCAGCATCGGACCCAGCACCTCGCACATCCCAGGCGTCAGGTGGCGAAGACCAGACATACACCTCCCTCAGCACCACACCAATCAACCGTTGCTGGGGTAGGCACTTGTACGCTCGGCTTCGTTGGCTGACGTGCGCCCACGTTTGGGTTCTGACGGATGTGATGCGGTCCGGCTGTGCGGCGAGCCAGCGCCATGCGTCGCAGCAGGCGTCGACGATGGTGTCGTAGGTGTCGAACACGCGGTTGCCGAGCGTGTTGCTGCGCAGACAGGCCCAGACGGTCGACCGGGTTCAGCTCGGGGCGGCGGTCCGCTCGAATCTTCGGTGCCGGTGCTACCGGACGCTATTCCGACGTCATTTCAGCAATCACTTTGACTGGTCCGGGAGACGTGATCCTTTCGGCGAACACTCGGCCGGCCATTCGGCAGATCGTTTCCAGCACACGGTCTTCCCTGAGTCGTGGTTTCCAAAGGCGAGCCTTTGGCGGAGTTTGAGGCAGAGCCTCAACCTTGCCTGCTTCACTCCGCCCCGAGGCTCCACGCCACCGGCGGCGTGCGCAGCAGCGGGATCTGCCCCGCCGAGACGACGCCCGAGCGCCAGGTGACCGGCAGCTCGACGCCGTGCGCGCCGCCGGCGTCGGGCTGTGCCATGAGGCCGAGCACGGCGCGGGCGACCCTGGCGGTGCCGGGGCCGATCGTGCCGGACGCGGCCAGGGCGTCCAGCGCGGCGTCGTAGCCGGCGAGGCGCACCGTAGCGGTGGCGGCGGGCTGCAGCGCGCCGTCGAGCGTGAGCGTGGCGCTGCCGGTGGCGGCGAGGTCGCCCCATTGTGCGGCGAAGCGCTGCAGCACGACGCGGCCGCCGCCGTCGCGCCAGGCGGCGGCGGTGGCGGCGGGGGTGGGGCGGGCGGCGAGCGGGCCTTCCACGGCGCCGGCGAGCGAGAGGGTGCGCAGCGCGGCGGGCAGCGCGGGCAGCGCGACGTCGGTGGCGTCGAGCTGCACCGTGGCGGCGGCGGCGTCGCGCGGGGCGCCGGGATGCAGCACCAGGAGCAGCGACAGCGACGCGGCGCTGGCGGTGCCGCCGTCCAGCGCGGCGAGGCGCAGGGCGGTGGCGGTGGCGACGATCGCGGGGTCGGCGGCCGGGGAGCCGGGCGCGGGGCGGAGCGGCACGGCGATGCGGGCGTCCTCGGCCTCGACGGCGAGCGGGGGAAGCGGCGCGAGGCGCAGGCGCTGCGCGCCCAGCGGCCGCAGGGCCAGGGTGAGCGGATGGAGCGGCGAGAGGCCCAGCTCCAGGCGCGGCACGGCCCAGTCCAGCCCGCCGGGCGCCGGACCGGCGGCGGCGGGCGCAACAGGCGGGCGGGCGCCGCGGGCGGCGGCGGCCGGGCCGGGGCTGGACAGGGCGACGTCGGGCAGCACGAGCGCGGCGCGGAACGGGAAGCCGGCCCAGGCGGCGGGGCCGCTGCGCACGGCCCACCCCTCGGCCCGGCGGGCGGCGGCCCAGTCCTGCACGGCGGCCTCGAAGCGCCACTCCGCGAGCAGCCAGGCGGCGGGCACCAGCAGGAGCAGCAGGACGGCGGCGAGGAGGAGGCGCTTCATGGCCTCAGCGTAGCAGGCCGACGGGGTGCGGACCCATGGCGGCCCCGCGGGTTGGGCGCCGGCGCCCAGGCCGGTCGGCACCGTCACGCACGCTGCGGCTTCCTGGCCCCAGGCACGGGTCCTGCAATGCTGCTACACGGATGCCTGCCCCGGAGAGACAGTGGACGACGAGATCGCTGGCACCGGCGGCCTTTGGGTGTGACCGGTCGGGCAAGCAAGGCCAGAGGCTCTGCCTCTGGACTCCGCCAAAGGCAAGCCTTTGGAATCCATTCGCTTAAGGGATGGGTTTCCAAAGGCCTCGGGCCTTTGGCGGGCCTGGGCAGAGCCCAGCCTTGCTTGCCGGGCAAATTCGCGTACCGGCTGTGGAGAATTCCCTCCAACATCGATTTGCATCGAGCTTCCCGATGTCGACATTCGGTCGATCGGTGCGTCGTGAAGCACGCTGCTCGGGATGATCGCCACACTGCCTCTGCCTTGTCATGACGGGTGGCGTTCGGCCGATCGTTCCGGAAGGCCTTGATGTCAGGGTCGCAACCCCTGCGCCGGCTCCCCGGGGCTCGCGGGCGGTCCGGAACAGCGCGGCAGGTAGAGCCGCACCGTGGTGCCCTGCCCCGGGGCGCTGCCGAGGCGGACGTGGCCGCTGGACTGGCGCGCGAAGCCGTAGATCATCGACAGCCCGAGCCCGGTGCCCTGGCCGACCGGCTTGGTGGTGAAGAACGGGTCGAACGCGCGCGCCATCACCTCGGGCGACATCCCGGTGCCGGTGTCGGCGACCGCCACCATCACGTAGTCGCCGGGCGCGTCGGAGCGGGGCGCGTCGGAGCGGGGCGCGTCAGCCATGGCGGCAGCCCCGGGCGCGTCGGCCGGCGCGCCGTGCCGCCCCGCGTCGTCGAGCCGCGCGTTCGCGGTCTCGATGCGCAGCGTGCCGCCGCCGGGCATCGCGTCGCGGGCGTTGATGCACAGGTTCAGGACCGCGTTCTCGAGCTGGTTCGGGTCGCACAGCGTCGGCCACAGCCCGCCCGCAGGCAGGCACTCCACCCGGATCGCGGCGCCGGCGGTGCGCTGGATCAGCTCCTCCAGACCCGCGATCAGGCGGTTGGCGTCGGTGGGCTCCGGCTCCAGCGTCTGCTGGCGCGAGAACGCCAGCAGACGGTGCGTCAGCGCCGCCCCCCGGTTCGCCGACTGCATCGCCGCCTCCGCGAGCCGCGCCAGCTCCGCGGTGCGCCCCTGCGCGATCCGGCTCCGCATCAGCTCAAGGCTGCCGATGATCCCGGTGAGCAAGTTGTTGAAGTCGTGCGCCAGCCCGCCGGTGAGCTGGCCCACCGCCTCCATCTTCTGCGACTGGCGCAGCTGCGCCTCGGTGTTCTCCCGGTCCGCGATCTCGGCCAGCAGCCGGCTGTTCGCCTCGTGCAGCGCGGCGCTAGCGCGCATCTGGCGCGACAGGTCGGTGACCACCGCGCACAGCGCCCGCGCGCCGCCGCCGCCCAGCTCGCTCAGCGAGAGCACCACCGGCACGCGGCGGTCCGTGCCGGCGTGCAGCGAGAACTCGCCCCGGCCCTCGCCGCGTTCGAGCAGGCGTTCCAGGCGTGCGGTGTCGGCGGGCAGCAGGAAGCGCTGCAGCGGGCCGCCGACGACGCTCTCCTGCGCGACCCGGAGCAGCTCGGCCAGCGCGCGGTTGCAGTACAGCACCACGCCGTCGGCCCCGAGCGTGAGCGCGCCCTCGCCGATCTGCTCGATCAGGCGGCGGTACGGGCGGTCGTCGCTCTCCAGCGTGTAGATCGCGGGGCCGTCGGAGCCGCCCACCACCACGGCGTCCACGTCGCCTTGGCGGATCGCCTCGATGGTCTCCTCGGCCTCGCGCAGCCGCTCGCGCAGGTCGAGGATCTCGTTGCGCAGGGCGTCGTCGACGGGGCGGGGGCCGGGGCTCATGACGTGGACCGGGCAGGAAGCGGGGACCGGGCAGGAGGCAGGAACCGGGCAGGAAGCGGAGACCGGGCGGGAAGCAGGCAGGCGAGGCCCGGCCCTGCCCGGACCCGCCAGGGGTCCCCTCCCTCAGGCACGGGGCTTCTGGAGACCGATTCGCCCGGGGAACGGAGTCCGGAGGCTTGCCTCCGGCGGGGTCCGGAGGCGGGGCCTGCGGCCTTGCCATCCGCCGTCACGGCGGGTCCGCCGCGAGGCCGAGCGCCGCGAGCACGCGCGCCTGGTCGGACAGGTCGCCGATCAGCCGGCGCACCGGCAGCGGGCGCAGCCGGATCAGGGTGGGCACGGCGACGATCTGGTGCACCCTGGCCGCCTCGGGGTCCTGGTAGATGTCCACCACCGCGAGCGCGTAGCGGCCGGGCAGGCGGGCCTCCAGGATGCGCCGCGCGGTGGCGACGGCGCGGGCGGAGCGGGCGGTGGTGCCGGCGACGTAGAGCCGCAGGACGTGCGACGCCGCGCCGTCCAGCCCCGGCTCCCGCTCCCGCGCGAGGCCGTCCGGGGCCGCCGGGCTGCCGCCGGCCGTGCCCGGCGCCGCGGCGTCCCGCGTTTCGCGGGGAGCCTCGCGGGGCGCTTCCCGGGGCGCCTCGCGAGACGTGTCCTGGGGCGTGGCCGCCGGGGGCTCGGCCACGGCCTCAACCGGCCGGGCGGAGGTCGAGTCCCACCAGCACCCGGTCGGTGTCCGACAGCGTGCCGATGACGCGCTTGATCGGCGCGGGCAGGTGTCGCACCAGGGTCGGCACCGCGAGGATCTGGTCGCCGGCGGCGAGCTGCGGATGCTCCAGCAGGTCGATCACCTCGATCGTGTAGCGGCCGGCCAGGTGCGCCTCGCAGATGCGCCGCAGGTTGGTCAGCGCGGCCACCGAGCGCGGGGTGTGGCCGGCGACGTAGAGGCGCAGGGTGTGGGTGCCCGCGTCCGCCCCGGCGGCCGCGGCCTCGCGCTCCGCCGGGGTGTCCTCCCCGAAGGCGCGCGGCTCCAGGCGCGGCGGCACCGTCCTGTCCAGCGCGCCGTCGGGCACGGCCTCCGGCGCTGCGCCCGGCGTGGCGTCCGGCGCGAGGGGACCGCGGCCGCTCACCGCTCGCGGCCGGGGGCGCTGCCGCGCAGGGCGGCCATCTCGCGGCGCTCCGCATCGCGGGTGGCGTGCCGCTCCGCCTCCAGGCGGCCGAGCTGGCGCAGCTCCTCGTCCTCGACGTCCAGCGCCGCGCGCAGCTCGTCGATCTGGCGCTCCAGCCCGGCGCGGCGGCGCTGCAGCTCGCGGGCGCGGCGCTCGGCGTCGAGGTCGCGCTGGCGGGTCGCGTCGCGGTCCCGGTTCTCCTGCGCCAGCCGCGCCGAGCCGGTCAGCACCCCGGACGCGCCCAGGTAGCCCGGCACCAGGTGCACGCCGCGTTCGGTCATCTGGAACTCGCGCACCAGGTTGGAGTGGCTCATGCCGCGCGACTTGAGCACGTACAGCGCGCGGTTGCGCTCGCCGTTGCTCTCGAGGTTGACCACGGACAGCCAGGTGTCCATCAGCGAGGACATGCCGCCCTCGGTGCGGTCCGCCACCCCGCCGCCGGGGATCAGGTTGGTCATGATCGCGGTGACGCCGCGGCTCTTCAGCAGGTCGATCATGCGCAGCAGCGTGGCGTGCACGTCGGCGGGCTCGCCGCGCAGGCTGGAGATCGGGTCCACGATCACCGCGTCGGGCGCGAACTCCTCGATGTCGCGGTACATGCGGGCGAGGTGCGTCTCCAGGCCGAACAGGCTGGGGCGCGCGGCCTTGAGACGCAGCAGGCCGGCCGCCACCCAGGGCGCGAGGTCGAGGCCGATGGAGCGCATGTTGCGCACGATCTGCTGCGGGCTCTCCTCGTAGGCGAAGTAGATGCAGCGCTCGCCGCGCCGGCACGCGGCGTCGGCGAAGTGGCTGGCGAGGCTGGTCTTGCCGGTGCCGGCCTCGCCCGAGACCAGCACCGAGGAGCCGCGGTAGAAGCCGCCGGCGCCGAGCATGGCGTCGAGCCCGGCCACGCCGGTGGACACGGCGACGTCGCTGGTCTCGTGCTCCAGCACCGCCGCGGTGACCGGCAGCACCGAGATGCCCTACGCGTCGATCAGGAACGGGTACTCGTTGGCGCCGTGCGCGGAGCCGCGGTACTTCACCACCCGCAGGCGGCGCGTGGTGACGCCGCCTGCGACCGGGTTGTCGAGCAGCACCACGCAGTCCGAGACGTACTCCTCCAGCCCGTGGCGGGTCAGGCCAGCCTCGCCGCGTTCGGCGGTGATGACCGCGGTGACGCCCTGCTCCTTGAGCCAGCCGAACAGGCGGCGCAGCTCGGCGCGCAGCAGCGCGGTGTCGCTCAGACCGGAGAACAGCGCCTCCAGGGTGTCGAGCACCACGCGCTTCGCGCCCACCGTGCGGATCGCGTGGCCGAGGCGGATGAACAGGCCTTCCAGGTCGTACTCGCCGGTCTCCTCGATCTCGGCGCGCTCGACGCGGACGTGGTCCATGAACAGGCGGCCCTGCGCCACCAGCGCGGGCAGGTCGTAGCCGAGCGAGGCGACGTTCTGCGCCAGGTCCTCGCCGGACTCCTCGAAGCTCATGAACACGCCGGGCTCCGCGAACCCGGTGGCGCCGCGCACCAGGAAGGTCATGGCGAACAGCGTCTTGCCGCAGCCGGCGCGTCCGCACACCAGCGAGGGCCGCCCGCGCGGCAGGCCGCCCTGGGTGATGGCGTCGAAGCCCGCGATGCCGGTGAGGCACTTGGGCAGGGCGTCGATCGGGGCGGCCTGGTCCGTGGCGCGGTGCATCGTCTCTTTCGGGCAGGACACGCGAAGGTGGTAGCGGGGCGGGACCGCGAAGGGAAGCACCGCGAGCGGGACCGGGGCAAGGATCAGCAAGCGAGGCCGGGCTCCCCCTCCGCTGCCATTCCAACGACCCAAGAGGGTCGTCGGAACCTTTGGCAGCTCCGCCCGGACCCGCCAAAGGCCCGAGGCCTCTGGAAACCCATCTTTTAAGTCGTGGTTTCCAAAGGCTCGCCTTTGGCGGAGTCCAGAGGCAGAGCCTCTGGCCTTGCCTGCCCGACCGGCCACGCCCAGGGGCTTCCAACCCTCGGGAACGCCGGTGCAAGGAGAGCGCGGCGTTGCCGGCCTCCTCGTTTCACTCTCCCGCCCGGCCCTTGCGCGCCGGCGGGGCGGGCACCTTGTCGGGATGGCGGCACCACGGCACGGCCGGGCAGCGCCAGCACTCCGGCAGGCGGGCCTTGCACAGGTAGCGCCCGTGCAGGATCAGCCAGTGGTGCGCCGGGCGCAGGATGTAGGGCGGGATGCGCGCCACGAGCGCGTCCTCGACGGCGCGCACGGTGGCGCCGGGGGCGAGGCCGGTGCGGTTGGCCAGGCGGAACACGTGGGTGTCCACCGCCATGGTCGCCTCGCCGAACGCCACGTTGAGCACCACGTTCGCGGTCTTGCGGCCGACGCCGGGCAGCGCCTCCAGAGCCTCGCGGTCGTGAGGCACCGCGCCGCCGTGCCGCTCGACCAGCTGCGCCGCCAGCGCCGCGACGTTGCGCGCCTTGGACTGCCACAGGCCGACCTGGCGGATGTGCGGGGCGACGCCCTCCGCGCCCAGCGCCGCCATCGCCGCCGGGGTGGGGGCGCTGGCGAACAGGGCGGGCGTCGCGCGGTTCACCGAGGCGTCGGTGGCCTGTGCGGACAGCACCACCGCCACCAGCAGGGTGAACGGGTCGGAGTGGGCCAGCTCGGTCTGCAGGTCGGTGTCGGGGACGGCGATGGCGTCGAGGAACAGGCGGACCTCGGCGGGCGCCATCGGGTCGGGACGGTGGGCGTGCGTCGGGTCGGGCATCGCGGCAGTGTCGATCCCGCATGGCCGGGCGGCAAGCGGCGGGCGAGGGACGCGCGGCAGGCGCGGCCGGGGACTCTGCCGCCGGACGCGGCCGTTGGCCGAGCCCGTGTGGTACCAATGGTCTTCGAGTGCGACCGGTCAGGCAGGCAAGGTTGAGGCTCTGCCTCAAACTCCGCCAAAGGCAAGCCTTTAGAATCCATCACTTAAGAAAGGATTTCCAAAGGCCTCAGGCTGGCGGGTTCGGGCAGAGCCCGGCCTTGCCTGATGACAGGTCAATGCCAGAGCCGTTGGCATAAGCCGCTCCTTGAGGGAGGACGTCTCCGACCCGTGCGGGCTGCCCGCGCGGTCCGGTGGCCTGGCGGGGCTGCCGGGATGGGGGAGGATTCCGGCTTGTCGGCCGGCAACTCTGCCGGGGCGGGGCGCCGGGCTAGTTCGGCGGGAAGGGCTGGCCGTAGGGCGGGTTCCAGCCGTACGGCGGGCGGGTGAAACCGCCGTACGGCCAGCCGCCGGAGGCCGCGCGGGGATACCAGCCGGCGGGCCCGTCGTCGTACGGCACGTCGCCGGAGGAGGCCGCGACCACGGAGAAAGGTCGCGGCGGAGCGGGTGCCGGCTGGAGCGCGGCGCGCAGGGCGGCGGGCCGGAGCACGGGCGGCAGCGCCAGCGCGTGCGGCGGTTCGGACATGGCGAGCACCGCGGGGCGCGACGCCCGCCCCCGCGTCAGCCAGCGTGGCAGCTCGAACCTGGCCGGCCCCGCCTCGCGGGCGAGGCGAGGCCTCGGCTCCGCCGGCAGGGTCGCCGTCAGCACCGCGTGCGGCGAACGCAGCGGCGGGAGCGGGCGAGCGGGCGGCAGCGGCAGCACCGATGGCAGCGGCAGCACGGAGGGCGGCGGCAGCACGGGCAGCGGCGGCGGCACGGGCAGCGACGGCGGCACGGGCAGGGGCAGCACGGCGGCGACGAGCCTGGTCCGGGCGGCAGGCCGTTCGAGGGCGGGCAGGATCGCGGCCTCGGGGGCGGCCGGGGGGTCCGGGTCGGCGGCGGGCGCGGGGGACACGGGGGCCTGCAGCCACGCCTGCAGCGCCGAGGGCTCCACGAACTGCGCGGGCGCGACCGGGCGCAGGGCGAGCAGGCGGTCGGCCATGTCCTGCAGGCGGCCCGGCTCGTTCAGCGCGGCCCACTCGGTTCTCAGCACGGCCGTGCGGGCGCGCGCCTCCTGCGTCGCGTGCGCGGCGCGGCCGATCTCCCGGTCCTGCACGGCCGCGCGGGACTTCTGCCAGTACAGCAGGCTGGCGCCGGTCGCGGCGAGCGCGCAGAGCGCGGCGGCCTGGCAGATCCTGGCGGCGGCGCCCCGCTCCGCGACCGTGGCGGTCCCGCTGCGCGAGGGACGGGGGGCCCGCGGCGGGAGGATGGCTCCGACGGACGGCCGGGAGGGGGACGCGTCGGCGTGGCCCGGCGCCGGCGGGCGGCGCCGGAGCCCGGCGGCGGCCATGCGGCGGCCCATTCCGGCGACAAAGGCGGGACCGGGGCTCGTCGGATGGCCGGCCGGGACACGAACCTCGCTCCCGGGCGTGGTGAAGTGCCGCATCGCTCGATTCCCGTCGGAGATGTCGTTGCACGCGCGAGACGGAGTCCCGCCGGAGCCGCTGTCAGGGTCGTACGGCCGAGTAGAGGGGACGGCGGGGACCGCTGCAAGCCCGGTGTCGTCGCGCGGCGGGGCTTCGTCGCGCGGCGGGGGCGTCGTCGCGCGGCGAACCCTTGCCGGCTGCGTCGGAGTTCGGGCGAGGCACTGCCCGGAGGCACCGCCTCCGGGTTTGGATCAGGGCCGGGGCCTGGTGATCCGTTCTGCAGGCGGACCGGATGCGGCGATGGCGCTGGCCGGGGCGGCGGCGCGCGGCGGGAGAGCGGAGGGCGGTGCAGCTCCGGCCCGCACGGCGATCGCCAGGCCGGAGAGCCCCGCCGTCATCGCCGCGGCGAGCAGCACGGCGCGGAGCAGCCCCAGCTCGTCCGGCACCCAGCCGGGGGCGGGGGGAGTCGGGCGGAGCGGGGCGTCCGGCGCGCGGGGCCTGAAGGCCAGGACGGTGCCGGAGGGCGCCTGCGCCTCGATCTGCGTGGATGACATGGCGGGGCCCTGCGGCGTCGCTAGGCCGCAGGCCTTTCAGGATCGGGATGTTGAACCGGGAGCCCCGGAGGCCGGGGCAGGGCGGCGATGCTAGGCGCGAGGGTCTCGGTGCGCGCATCGGGCCGCGAGGAGCATGGTCGGGACTTGCCAGCGTGTCGTCATTGCCAAGCCTCCCGTGCCTGCGGTTCGTGGAGATCGTTACAGCGTCGGCACGCCGCGCGCAAACACAAAAAGGGCGGCCGTGCGGGTTCTCGCGCCGCGATGCAGACCGGCCACCACGCCGCAGATGGGTCGTGGGGCGGCCTGCCCTGGTCCCCGTGCGGGTGTGCGCCGGGTGTGAGAAGGCGGGGCGGGTTGAGGCAGGCAAGGCCAGAGGCTCTGCCTCTGGACTCCGCCAAAGGCGAGCCTTTGGAATCCATTACTTAAACAAGTGGTTTCCAAAGGCCTCGGCCTTTGGCGAGTCCGGGCAGAGCCCGGCCTTGCTTGCCGCCCTTTTTGCCCGGTTCCGTGCAAGTCTGACGGAGGCCGGGGCGGCGACGTCAGGGCGGGCGGCTGCGGCGCTCGGTCCAGGCGTCGAGCAGCATGTGCGGCAGGGTCAGGGCGGCGAGGCCCTGCAGGGTCAGGGCGAGCAGGCGGTCGGGGGCGGGCCCTGCGTAGGCGGGCCACAGCGCGACGCCGAGCAGCAGGGTCAGCGCGGTGACGGGCGCGGCGCGGCGCAGGGCGGTGGCGCGGCTGGTCACGCGGGGCGCGCGGTGCGGGTCGGCGACCAAGGCGGCGACGTGGTGCGGCGCGTGGATGGCCACGAAGTAGAGGGCGAACGCGGTGATCGGCGGCAGGGCGGCGAACAGGGCGAGCATCAGGGCGGGCTCGGCCAGCGCGGCCGGGGCGCCCGGCGCGGACAGGACGCGGCGGAGCCAGAGGGCGGCGGGCAGCAGCCACAGCAGGGCGGCGGCGAGCAGCCAGGCGGGCGGGGCGTCGAGCGGGACGCCGGCCACGGTGCCGAACAGATGGGCGGTGGCGGCGGGGTGCAGCAGCACCGCGGGCGCGATCGGGGCGCCGCCGCGGAAGGCGAGGTCGAGGCGGTCGCCATGGGGCGCGTCCTCGGCGCCGAAATGCAGGGCGGAGAGCGCGAGGAAGCCGGCCAGCGTGGCGAGCGGGGCTGCGCTCCAGCACAGCAGCACCAGGGCGGAGAGCGCGAGGTAGGGCGCCGAGAACACCGCGAACCACAGGCGGCCGAAGCGGGGGCGCAGCGCGGTGCGGGCGATCTCGCCATCCAGCGCGCCGTGCGGGACGCCGAGCAGGATGATCGCCGCGAGCGCCGCGAGCTGGCGCGGGGCGGGAGCGAGCAGCGCGGTGGCGGCCAGCGGCGCGGCGACGAGCAGTTCCGGGGGCAGGACCGCGAGCGAGGCGGCCCATGGCGGGAGAAACGCGTCCGACAGGGGCGAGACCGGGGAAAGCGAGGCGGCGGCGGCGGCGGGCGGCGCGCGGGCCGGCAGAAGCGCCGGCGGCTGCCGGACGGAGCGCCGCCGGCCGGAGGGCGGCGGAGCGGCCGAGGGTTGGGCGGGCAGGGACCGAGTGGCCATGGCGTACGTGTCCCTGCCCGTCCGGTTCAGGCGGTCGCGGGCACGGCGCCCGGGAGCACCGTGGCGGTCGTGGTCGCGGTGGCGGCGGCGTGGCCGGACAGGTCGCGGTCCACGATCTTCTCGAAGCCGCGGGTCGTGTAGAGGCCGTAGATGACCTTGGAGACAAAGTCGATAATCGCGATCAGGGCAACCGACAGCGTCTCGTTGAAGACGCCAAGGCCGTCGGTGCTGAAGAGCAGGATGATCGGGTAGACGAGCCAGAGCACGGACAGGATCGCGGCGTTGGTGCGGTAGTTGCTCTGCACGTCGGCGCGCTCGAGGGCGGCCTGCTGGCGCAGCGGCACCCACATCACCCAGTACACCGCGGCGAAGGCGCCGCAGGAGACGAGGAACCAGGTCCACTTGATCCAGTACGCGATCGAGAGGCCGAAGAACAGCGAGGTCACGATCATCAGCACGTCGGCGAGCAGCAGGCCGGCGATCAGGCCGAGGTGGCGCGGCCTGGAGTGGATGGCGAGACTGGCCAGCGACAGCAGCAGCAGCGGCGTGGTGAACGTCCAGTCGATGTAGCGCGCGAAGTAGAAGGTGCGGGTCAGCACCAAGTCGGTGCCCGTCGCCGGGTCGCCGAGCAGGGCGGTGGCGATCGGCACCGTGCCCTGGCGGGCGGCCATGGCGAGGTAGGACACCGCCGCGATGATCGGCACGATGCCGTGGTAGATCGTGTGGGACTCCTCGGCGGGGGTGCGGCGCTTGCCGATCGCGAGGATCGCGCCCGCGCCGATCGCCATGGCGATCGCGTCGAGCCAGAGCCAGAATTGCGGTGTCATCGGTGTTCCCGGGTTGCTACGCGCGGCAAGCGCGGCTGGAACGGCGAAGTTGCGGGGCTCGCCGGAGTGTGTAGGCGGCTGTGGCGCGGCGGCGACGGGCCGAAGCGGTGCAAGCGCAAGAGTGCGACACGGGCAGGAGCCAGGTAAGCAAGGCCGGGCTCTGCCCAGACCCGCCAAAGGCCCCCTCTTCCAAGCATGGGGCCTTTGGAAACCATCTCCTCAAGTAATAGACTCCAAAGGCTCGGCCTTTGGCGGAGCTTGAGGCGGAGCCTCGACCTTGCTTGCCGCGCCCGCCCGGCGCCGGCGTCAGTCTCCGTCCACCGTCACCACGACGCGTCCCCTGACCTGCCCGTCGAGGATGCGCGGCGCGAGCGCCAGCACCTCGTCCAGCCGCACCGTGGCGGTCATCGAGTCGAGCTTCGCCGCGTCGAGGTCGGCGGCCAGGCGACGCCAGGCCACCAGGCGCAGCGGGCGCGGGCACATCACGCTGTCGATGCCGAGCAGCGCCGCGCCGCGCAGGATGAACGGCGCCACGCTGCCCGGCAGGTCCATGCCGCCGGCCAGGCCGCACGCCGCCACGGCGCCGCCGCGCTGCAGCCCGGCCAGGGCGTTGGCCAGGGTGTGGCTGCCCACCGCGTCCACGGCGGCGACCCAGCGCTCGCGGCCGAGCGGCTTGCCCGGCGCGGACAGCTCGGCGCGGTCGAGGATCTCGGCGGCGCCCAGCCCGCGCAGGTAGTCCGCTTCGGCAGGGCGGCCGGTGCTGGCGATCACGTGCCAGCCGAGCGCCGCCAGCAGCGCCACCGCCACCGAGCCGACGCCGCCGGCGGCGCCGGTGACCAGCACCGGGCCGGCCGCGGGCTCCAGGCCGTGGCGCTCCAGGGCGAGCACGGCGAGCATCGCGGTGTAGCCCGCGGTGCCGATCGCCATCGCCTGCGCCGGGGTGAAGGCCTGCGGCAGCGGCACCAGCCAGCCGGCCTCGACCCGGGCGCGCGCCGCGTAGCCGCCCATGTGCGTCTCGCCCAGGCCCCAGCCGTTCAGCACCACCCGGTCGCCGGGGCGCCACTCCTCGGAGGCGCTCTCCAGCACCTCGCCGGCGAGGTCGATGCCGGGCACCATCGGCCAGCGCCGCACCACCGGCGAGCGCCCGGTCAGCGCCAGGCCGTCCTTGTAGTTGAGCGTGCTGTGGGTGACGCGCAGCAGCACGTCGCCAGCCATCAGCTCGCCGGGGGAGAGCGTGCCGAGGGCGGCGGGCGCGCCCTTCGCGGGCACCACGATCGCGGGGAAGCGGCCTGCCGCGTCGCCGGTGGCGCCTGTCGTGTCGTCGCCCGCCTTGTCGCCCGCCTTGTCATCGGTCGCGTCGGTCATGCGTGCGGTCCCTTGCGCAGGAGTGCGGCCCGGACGTCGTCGAGCGTCGCGGGGTCGTCGATGGTGGGCGGCGGGTTCGGGTCCTGGCCGTCGGCGAGGCGGCGGATGCTGGCGCGCAGGATCTTGCCCGAACGGGTCTTGGGCAGGCGTGCGACCACGCGCACGTCGCGGAACGCCGCGACCGGGCCGATGCGCGCGCGCACCAGGGCGACCAGCTCGGCGCAGACCTCCGCCTCGTCGCGCACGGCGTTGGCGGAGAGCACCACGAGGCCGAGCGGCACCTGGCCCTTGATCGCGTCGGCGGCGCCGACCACGGCGCACTCGGCCACGTCGGGATGGCTGGCGAGCACCTCCTCCATCTGCCCGGTGCTCAGGCGGTGGCCGGCGACGTTGATCAGGTCGTCGGTGCGGCCCATCACCCAGACGTCGCCCGACGGATCGACCACGCCCCCGTCGCCGGTGCGGTACCAGCCCGGGGTGTCGCGCAGGTAGGCGGCGCGGTAGGCGGCGTCGCCCGCCACGCGCCCGGCCTCGCCCTCGCCGCCCCACAGCGTGGGCGCGCAGCCGGGCGGCAGCGGCAGGCGCATCGCCAGCGTGCCGGACCGGCCGCGCGGCAGCACCGCGCCCGCGTCGTCGAGCGCCGCCACGTCGTAGCCGGGGCAGGCCCTGCCGCCGGAGCCGGGGGTGGGCGGGAACAGGCCGTAGCCGAAGAACCCGGCGGTGATCGGCCAGCCGGTCTCGGTCTGCCACCAGTGGTCCACCACCGGGACGCCCAGGTGCTCCGCCGCCCAGGCGATGGTGGCCGGGTCGCAGCGTTCGCCCGCGAGGTAGAGCGCGTCGAGGCGCGACAGGTCGTGCGCCGCGATCAGCCGGCCGTCGGGGTCCTGCTGGCGGATGGCGCGCAGCGCGGTGGGCGCGGTCGACAGGAGGCGCACGCCGTGCTCGGCGCAGACCCGCCAGAACGCGCCGGCGTCCGGCGTGCCGACCGGCTTGCCCTCGTAGAGCACGGTGGTGCAGCCGGCGAGCAGCGGCGCGTAGACGATGTAGCTGTGCCCCACCACCCAGCCGACGTCGGAGGCGCACCAGAACGGGTCGCCGGCGTGGCGGCCGTAGATCATGCCCATGCTGCGCAGCAGCGCCACCGCGTAGCCGCCGCCGTCGCGCACCACGCCCTTGGGCTTGCCCGTCGTTCCGGAAGTGTACAGGATGTACAGCGGGTCGGTCGCGGCGACGGGGACGCAGGGGTGGGGCGTGGCGGCGGCCATCGCCTCGGCGAGGTCGGCGTCGCGGCCGGGGACGAGGCCGGCCGTCAGCATCGGGCGCTGCAGGATCAGGCAGCGTTCGGGCTTGTGGGCGCTGAGCGCGATGGCCTCGTCGAGCAGGGGCTTGTAGGCGACGAGGCGGCCGGGCTCGAGGCCGCAGCTCGCGGAGACGACGACGCGGGGGCGGGCGTCCTCGATGCGCTTGGCCAGCTCGGGGGCCGCGAAGCCTGCGAACACCACGGAGTGCACCGCGCCGAGACGGGCGCAGGCCAGCATCGCCATCACCGCCTCGGGCACCATCGGCATGGTGATCACCACGCGGTCGCCGGCGCGCACCCCCGCCGCCGCCAGCGCGCCGGCCAGGCGGGCGGTGGCGTCGCGCAGCTCCGCGTAGGTGAGGGTGCGCTGTTCGCCGGCGGCGGGGCTGTCCCAGACCAGGGCGGGCTGCGCGCCCCGCCCGGCGTCGACGTGGCGGTCGAGCGCGTTGCGGCAGACGTTGAGGCGCGCGCCGGGGAACCACTGGCCGAACGCGCCGAGCGAGGCGTCGAAGGCGCGTTCCGGCGCACGGTCCCAGGCGAGGCCGGCGGCGGCGCGCATCCACCAGGCCTCGGGGTCGGCCTGCCACGCGGCGTACTCCTCCGGATAGCGCGACGCGGTCATCGCGCGGCACTGGAGGCAATCAGCAAGAAAGGTTGAGGCTCCGCCTCAAACTCCGCCAAAGGCAAGCCTTTGGAATCCACTTGCTTAAGCAAGGCCGGTCCAGGGGCGGCTCGCCCCTGGCGGGTCTGGGCAGAGCCCAGCCTTGCTTGCTGACGGGTCAACGATCCCGGCCTTCGGTGTCATCGCGCCCGGGCATCCCGTGCGGCACCACGGTGGCGACGATCGAGCGGTCGAGCGCCTCGTAGGCGGCGTAGTCGATGGTGTCGTACAGCTCGGCGCGGGTCTGCATGTGGTCGAGGTGGTTCTGCGTGCCGCCGTCGCGGCGGATCGCGGCGTACAGCGACTGCTGCGCGCGGGCGGAGACGCGCAGGCTGCTCACCGGCCAGATCACCATGCGGTAGCCCATGTCCTCGAACTCGGCGGCGGTGAAGAACGGCGTGCGGCCGAACTCCGTCATGTTGGCGAGCAGGGGCACGCCCGGCAAGCGGCGCGCGAACTCGCGCAACATCTCGGCAGAGTGCAGCGCCTCGGGGAAGATCGCGTCGGCGCCGGCCTCGACGTAGAGCTTCGCCCGCGCCACCGCGCCGTCCATGCCCTCGCTGGCGGCGGCGTCGGTGCGCGCCATCACGACCAGGTGGCGGCGGGCGCGCACCGCGGCGGCGACCTTGGCGGCCATGTCGCGCGCATCCGCGAGGCGCTTGTCGTTGAGGTGGCCGCACTTCTTCGGCAGCAGCTGGTCCTCGATGTGCACGGCGGCGGCGCCCGCGTCCTCGAAGGCGCGGACCATGTGCATGACGTTGAGCGCCTCGCCGTAGCCGGTGTCGCCGTCGACGAGCACCGGGAGCTGGGCGGCGCGGCTGACCTGGCGGACGAAGAAGCACACCTCGTCGACGGTGATCACGCCGAGGTCGGGCAGGCCCATGCTCGCGGTCATCGCGGCACCCGACAGGTAGAGCGCCTCGAACCCCGCGGCCCTCGCCTGGAGCGCGGCCTGTCCGTTGTGCGCGCCCGGCGTCTGCAGGATGTGCGGACGGTCGAGGAGCGTGCGGAAGCGCTCGCCGGCGGGGGTGGTGGGGAGGTCGGCGGCGACGAGGTAGGTCATGGGTTGATCCTTGGGTCGCCGCACGTCGTCTCCAACGACTTCGCGCACCAGTTAGTCCATGTGCAACGCTTTTTCCGGCGCGGGTTGGGGTTTGCGGAAGCCGCGGTCGTGTTCAGCCTCAATGACCTGCTGTTGCTCGGAGCCAAGGTGGCCTGACAGTTCGGCTCGACGCATGCGGCAGGGACGGTGTGGAATGGTGCAGGATTTCTATATGGGAGGCTTCCGTGGCTTTGAGTCTGAAGGACCCCGAGACGGACAGCCTGGCGCGTCAGGTCGCAGCCCTCACGGGGGAGACGCTGACCGAGACGGTTCGTCGTTCCCTCGCCGAACGACTGCGGGCGGAGCGCATCAGGCGGGGGCAGCCGGGTATCGACCGCGCTGCCATAGACGCCCTGCTCGCGCGGTTCGATGCCCTGCCCGTTCTCGACAATCGAGGCGCGGAGGAGATCATCGGATACGACGAAAACGGCTTGCCTGCCTGATGGTGATCGGTACCTCGGCGCTCCTCGCCATCCTGCAGCGTGAGCCCGGGCGGGAGGCGTTCCTGGCCTCCATCGAGACGGCCACCATCCGGGTGATGTCCGCGGCGTCGGCGGTCGAGACGTCGATGGTGGTCCTGTCGCGCAGCAGGGAGGCCGGTCTGTCCATCCTGGAAGCATTGCTGCGGGACCTGCGGATCGAGCAGGCGCCCCTCACCGCCGGCCATGTGTCGTTCGCCGTCGATGCCTTCCGCCGCTTCGGCAAGGGGCGCCATCCGGCGGGCCTCAACTTCGGCGACTGCTTCTCCTACGCCCTCGCCAAGGCAACCGGCGAGCCCCTGCTGTTCAAGGGCGACGACTTTTTCCAGACCGACATCAAGCGGGCTGTCTGATGCCGACAGCCGGGATTGCTGACCCGACAGGAAGCAAGGCTGGGCGCTGCCCAGACCCGCCAGGGCGAGCCGCCCTGGACCGGCCTTCCTTGAGGATTGGATTCCAAAGGCTCGGCCTTTGGCGGAGTTTGAGGCAGAGCCTCAACCTTGCCTGCCTTGTCGCTCCCGCGCCGCCACTTGCCTGGGCGGCTTGGCGCCGGACAGGCCCGCCACCTCGCTCCGCAGCAGACCAATCTCCTCCAGCACCCTGCGCAGGTCCGCCGGAGGCGCGGCAGGTCCGTCCAGGCCGAGCGCCCGGCGCAGCAGCGGGTTCATCCGGCTCTGCCAGCCGGGACCATGCTCGCGCAGCCTGGCAAGCACCTCGGCATCGAGCCGGACGCTGATCTGCTCGCGCGGCGGTTCCGTCCTCGTGCGGCCGCCACGCACGAGCCTGCCGCCCTCGCGCATCTCGGCGTTGTCGAAGAACGCCTGTGTCAGGTGCGGGGCGTCGTCCGGATCGATGCCCGTCTCGCCGTCATCCGGGATGCTCGTCGGCATGGGCGTGCCTCATTGAGATGATGCGGTGGGTGTTGTCGCGAGGCGTCCCGACCAGCACCACGCGCCGGTCGCCGAGATGGCCGAATCTGATGAAGCGGTCCTCGTCGTAGTCCTGCGGATTGGCGACCGCGCCCGTGAACACGGTACCCGCGAACACCTTGCCCGCGTCGCCGAAATCCAGGCCGCGGTGCAGCACCGTCCAGTCACGCTTGTTGGTGTTGAAGCTGATGTCCACTAGCGTATCACGCTCCTTCAAATGGATTCCAAAGGCTCGGCCTTTGGCGGAGTTTGAGGCCCATGCCTGAACGCGGGGCCTCAACCTTGCCTGCTACCTTTCCGCCAGCGGCACGAACGCCAGGTTCTCCGGTCCCGTGTAGTTCCCCGTCGGCCGGATGATCTTGCCGTCCGCGCGCTGTTCCAGGACGTGCGCCGCCCAGCCCGAGGTGCGCGCGATCACGAAGATCGGCGTGAACATCGCGGTCGGGATGCGCATCGCGCTGTAGGCGACCGCGCTGAACCAGTCGAGGTTGGGGAACATGCGCTTCGCGTCCGCCATCACGCCCTCGATGCGCTCGGCGACCTGGAACAGCACCGGGCTGCCGGACTGCTCGGACAGCGCGCGCGCCACGCGCTTGATGACGACGTTGCGCGGGTCGCTCACGGTGTAGACCGGGTGGCCGAAGCCGATCACGACCTCCCTGGCGGCGACCCGGGCGCGGATGTCGGCCTCCGCCGCGTCGGGCGTGGCGTAGCGCTGCTGGATCTCCAGCGCGACCTCGTTGGCCCCGCCGTGCTTCGGCCCGCGCAGCGCGCCGATCCCCGCCGTGATCGCGGAGTACAGGTCCGAGCCGGTGCCGGCGACGACGCGGGCGGCGAAGGTGCTCGCGTTGAACTCGTGCTCCGCGTACAGGATCAGCGAGGTGTGCATCGCCCGGCGCCACGCTTCCTCGGGTGCCTGTCCGTGCAGCAGGTGCAGGAAGTGCCCGCCGATGCTGTCGTCGTCGGTCTCGACCTCGATGCGCCGCCCGCTGTGCGAGAAGTGCCACCAGTACAGCAGCATCGACCCGAAGCACGCCATCAGCCGGTCGGCGATCGCGCGCGCGCCGGCCGCGCCGTGGTCGTGCGCCTCCGGCAGCGCGCAGCCCAGCGCCGAGCAGCCGGTGCGCAGCACGTCCATCGGGTGCGCGCCCGCCGGAAGCGCCTCCAGCGTCGCGCGCACCACGCCGGGCAGGCCGCGCAGGTCGCGCAGCCGCTCCTTGTAGGCCCGCAGCCCCGCCGCGTCGGGCAGCGCGCCGTGCACCAGCAGGTGGGCGATCTCCTCGAACTCGCAGTGCTCGGCGACGTCGAGGATGTCGTAGCCGCGGTAGTGCAGGTCGTTGCCGGTCCGGCCCACCGTGCACAGCGCGGTGTTGCCGGCCACCACGCCGGAGAGGGCGACGCTCTTCTTGGGCCTCGGCGCGGACTCGCTCATGCGGGGCTCCCGGGAAGCAGGCAAGGCCGGGCTCTGCCCGGACCCGCAAAGGGCCGTGAGGCCCTTTGATCCCTTGACTCGAGGAACGGATTCCAAAGGCTTGCCTTTGGCGGAGTCCAGAGACAGGGCCTCTGGCCTTGCTGGCCTGCCATCAGAACAACCCCCCCCGCCCCTGCGCCAGTGTCCCCGCCGGCAGCGCGATCGTCAGCCCCGCCAGTTCCTCGGCCCGCAGCCCGGGCAGGCGCTGCGCCACGTCGAGGAAGCGCCCGGCCTCGGCGGGGTCGAGCACGCCCTCGGTCAGGGTGCGGAACTTGCGGACGTAGTCGGGCCGGGTCCACGGCGTGGCGCCCAGCGTGTGCGCGTTGGCCACCGCCAGCTCGTCGGCGACCACGGAGCCGTCGCGCATGCGCAGCTCGATCCGCCCGCCGAACGCCAGCAGGGCGGGGTCGCGGGCGTGGTAGCGCTCGGTCCAGCGCGGGTCCTCCACGGTGCGGACCTTGCGCCACAGCGCCACGGTGTCGGGCCGGCGGGCGCGCTCGGGCAGGTAGGAGCCGACGTGGTGCCAGGCGCCGTCCTGCAGGGCGACGGCCACGATGTACAGGATCGAGTGGTCGAGCGTCTCGCGCGACGCCTCGGGGTCGAGCTTCTGCGGGTCGTTCGCGCCGGTGCCGATGACGTGGTGCGTGTGGTGGCTGGTCTCGATCACCACCTCGGCGACGGCGTCCCAGTCCGCGACCCGGCGGCCCATGCGGAAGGCGAGGTCGATCAGCGCCTGGCTCTGGTACTCGGCGGAGTGCTCCTTGGTGTAGGTGTCGAGGATGCCGCGCTTGGGCTCGCCCGGGGCGGGGAGCGGCACGACGTAGTGCGCGCGCGCGCCGTCGAGCATGCGCGCGATCACGCTGTCCTCGCCCTCGTAGATCGGGCTGGGCGCGCCCTCGCCGCGCATGGCGCGGTCGGCCGCCTCGATCGCCAGCTTGCCGGCGTGGCTGGGGGCGTACGCCTTCCACGAGCTGATCTCGCCCTTGCGGCTCTGGCGCGTCGCAGTGGTGACGTGCAGCGCCTGCTGCACCGCCTGGTAGGTGACCTCCGTGCCGAGGCCGAGCAGCGTGCCGAGGCCGGCGGCGACGCTCGGGCCGAGATGGGCGACGTGGTCGATCTTGTGCTCGTGCAGGCAGATCGAGCGCACCAGGTCGACCTGGATCTCGTAGCCGGTGGCCAGCGCGCGCAGCAGGGCGTGTCCGTCCCGGCCGCACTGCTGCGCCACCGCGAGCAGCGGCGGGATGTTGTCGCCGGGGTGGCTGTACTCTGCGGCCAGGAACGTGTCGTGGTAGTCCAGCTCGCGCACCGCGGTGCCGTTGGCCCAGGCCGCCCACTCCGCGTGCACGCGCACCGACGGGTCGCAGCCGAACACCGTGGCGCCGCCCGGGCGCGGGTGGGCGAGCGCCTGGTCGCGCGCGGAGGTGACGGGGCGGCGGTTGATCGCTGCGATGGCGACCGAGGCGTTGTCGATCACGCGGTTGACGATCATCTCGGCGACCGCGGGCTCCACGGCAACCGGGTCGGAGGCGACGGCGGCGATCTTCCAGGCGAGCTGGTCCTCGCGGGGCAGCCGGTCGGCCTCCGGGTGTACCGTGACGTCGTGCTGGATCATGCGCGTTTCCCCGTTTGACGGGAGGATTGCCAAAGCCGGCGGCGGGCGCAAGGCGGGGCGGCAAGGCAGGAAGCGAGGCCGGGCCCTCCCTCCGCTGCCCATTCCAATGGCCCAAGCGGGCCATCGGAACCTTCGGGCAGCTCCGCCCGGACCCGCCAGAGGCCCCTTCCTCAAGCATGGGGCCTTTGGAAACCGATCTACTAAAGGAACGGATTCCAAAGGCCTGCCTTTGGCGGAGTTTGAGGCAGAGCCTCAACCTTGCTCGCTTCGCCGGCCGCGCAACACGGAAGCCGGCATCACCCTCCGCGAGCGTGCGGGCCGCCGCGCGGTTCGAGCGTCATCCCGCCCTCTTCGGCCGCGACCTGGGCCACGAGCACGGCGCCGCCGTTGAGCCGTGCGCCCAGCAGGTGGCCCGCCGCCACCGCCGCGATGCACACCGCGACCGACATCGCGATGTTGATGCCGGCCCGACCCACCGCCCCGGCGCGCAGCAGGTCGAGCGTCTGCAGGCTGAACGAGGAGAAGGTGGTGAACCCGCCGCACACGCCGACCATGACGAACAGCCGCAGCGGCTCGGACGCCGGGTAGCGCCCGTGCGCCAGCGTCAGGGTGCCGAAGAAGCCGATCACGAAGCTGCCGAGGATGTTGATCGCGATGGTGCCCCAGGGCACGCCGTGGCTTATCGGCGCCGCCGCCGCGGAGAGCAGGTAGCGCGCGACGGTCCCGAGCGCGCCGCCGAGCGCGACCAGCAGGCAGGTGGCCAGCGACACGGGGCGCGGCCTCCGGCTCAGCGCAGCGCGAAGCCGAGGAACCCCACCGCCGGCTTCGCCGCCCCGCCGTCGTTGGCGAACAGCACCGGACGGAGGGCATCGCCGGATTCGGCCGGCCGGCCGCCACGGCCCGCCCGGCCCGCGGCCTCGCGCGGGCGCCGGCCCCGGGCGGGCGCGGCGGGCGCGGTGGCCGCCTCGACGCCGTGCGGCTCGCGGTCGCTGGCGCCGGGCCCGCGCATCGACAGCAGCAGGAAGGTGATGTCGTTGCGGTTCAGGTCGATCGACAGGTCGAGCGGCGACTGCCCCAGGACGTTGCGCCCGTCCAGCTCCGCGCCGCGGTTCAGGGCGTCGCGCGCGCTGGCCACGTCGCCGCGGTGGATCGAGTCGAACAGCGCCTCGGTCGGCGGCAGGTCGGCGGCGGCCTTGTCGGTGGGGATCACCCCCTCGGTCGCCGGCTCCGCCCCGGGCAGGGCGGACGGCGGCGCCTCCTTGCCAAGCTCCTTGGCGGCGGGCGGCGTGTTCACCGCAGGGCTGCCGCGGCCGGCGCCCGTCGGCCTGGACTGCGCCAGCGCCGGCAACGGCGCCAGGACGCACAGGGCGGCGGCCACGAGGCGGGCGGTCGGGGTCATGGCACTCTCCGGGCGGTCCGGCGGCCGGCATAGCGCGCCACGAAGAGGGCGTCCACGCTCCAGGAAAGCCAGGGTGAGCGGGTCGGTGTGCTCCAGGCCGCCGCAGGCGGTACGACGAGAACAGGGAGCAAGAAAGGTTGAGGCTCTGCCTCAAACTCCGCCAAAGGCAAGCCTTTGGAATCCATTACTTAAGAGGATCGGCTCCCGACGGCTCCCTTCTTCGGGCGGGGGCGTTTGGCGGGTCCGGGCGGAGCCGGCCAAAAGGTCCGATGGCCCGCCTGGGCCGTTGGAACGGCAAAGGGAGAGCCCGGCCTCGCTGGCTGGCCTGCCCGCCGTTGCGCAGGCTCCGGCTCCTATGCCGCTCCGGCTCCTACGCCCGGTTCAGCCACCACAGCCCGGCGTTGAGCCACGCGGCGTAGGCGCCCCACGCCAGGTACGGCGCCATCAGCCCGGCCGCCACCATGTCCACCCTGCGGAACGCCAGCAGCGTCGCCGCCACCAGCGCGTCCATCGCCAGGATCACCGCCAGCGCCAGCGCCGGCTGGTGCAGCCCGAAGAACGCCGGCGTCCACAGGGCGTTCGCCAGCAACTGCCACCCCCACAGCCGCAGCGCCCGGTAGTGCCGCCGCCGCGCGATCCCGGCGCGGCGCCACACCAGCCACGCCGCCACCGCCATCAGCGTGTACGACGCCGTCCACGCCACCGGGAACACCCAGTTCGGCGGCGTCCCCGCCGGGTGGCGCAGCGCCAGGAACCAGCCGTGCACGCTCATCTGCGTGATCGCGCTGTCCGACAGCCCGACCAGCAGGCACAGGCCGAGGAACCCGGCCAGCGCCAGCATCGAGCCGGGCGAGACGCGGCGGGGCGGGAGTTCGACGTTCTGGAAGACACTGTGCTCCGAGCCAGGGCCAAGGCCCGAGAGATGGGACCAAACGCGCGCCGGACCAGGGGCGCCGCCAACGGCCCGCAAAGGGCGGCAGGCAAGGCCGGGCTCTGCCCAGACCCCCCAAAGGCGAACCGCCCCTGGGTAATGAGCCAGTTTGAAATTGGGTGGGACAGGTCGTCTTAAACCTGAACTCGGCAAGCCGGCTTCCAGAATCGAAGCGCAGGCGGCATGCTTCCGTCCATGACCACCGACCATCTTGTCCCCTCAGACTTGCGGCACCTTTATCATGTCAGGGAGTGGCGCAACGCTGCCGGCGTGCTTTCTACGGCATGCCCTGATGAGTGGCGGGATATTATAGATGTACTGCGGGCATTTCGTTTGCTTCGGTCCGAAGTCTTATTAGCAGGGGGTGGGCTATCTCCCATCTCTCAGCAGATAAACGGTGCTTTTGACAGCAAGGGATGGAAAGAGACAAAGTTCGCGACAAAGATAGTCGTTGATGACGTAGAGTATATAACTCCTACGCATCTAGTCGACTGCTTCAAGGGGCGCGTTGCTCTCGAATTGGAGTGGAACAACAAAGACCCATTCTTTGATCGCGATCTAAATAACTTTAGGCTGCTTTTCGATCTGCGAGCCATTGACGTGGGTGTCATCCTCACCCGCGCGTCAGAGCTGCAAGATGTGTTCGATAGTCTGGGCAAGGGAGCGAGCTACGGCAACAGCACGACCCACCATCGCAAGCTCTGGCCGAGGTTAGAGGGCGGTGGAGGCGGCGGATGCCCTGTCCTGACCTTCGCAATCACGCCTGCCCTGTATGTAGATGATGGGCCTGAAGCCTTTGAACAAGCTACACGGCGCAAAGCAGAGCGGGATGCGCGTCGACGGGGACGGGGTAGACTCGGTGTCTCGCCGGCAGCAGGCACCGAGGATAAAGACACCGAGATCGGATGACGGGCTTTACTCGGCGGCCGTAGCAAGCGCCCTTCGCTGAGACGCTGAGTTATGAGCGTAAGTGTCCCACGTCGGTTCGTAGTCGTCGGCGGCTTGGTTGCCCCAGACGGTCCAGTTGGGGCGCACCCCCCTGGCAAACAGCTCTAGCCGAGGCCCCGGGCTGCACGCCTCAATAATTGGGTAAATCTCGTCAGGCTTGCGCGAGTGTTCCCGCTTGCGGGTGCCAACATAATTTACCTGGGTTCGCCCCGGCGGCAACGTCCGCGCGTTCTTTCCACGCACACCAAAAAGCACAATTTCAGTTACGTTCCTAAAGTAGAAACCAACGCCCCTTCCATCGCTTTTGCCATCTTTACGCAGCTTATGCCAGACGATGTTAGACTTATAATTGAAACCCCACGCCTTCATGACCTGCAAACCTTCCGGCAGCAGGGCATTCGGCACCCAAAGATACAGGTGGGAGGTTGGCGCACTGACCGTAGCCACCGGCAGCTTGGAAATTTCCGCTAGGTTCATTGTGCCATACCGGCTCAACCGCTTGTGCTCTGGCGCCATCTTTCCGGTTCGGTTTATGAACTGCCACGGAGGATCGGCCAGGATGCAGCCGAAGCTCTTGCCTTTGAGAGACGCGATGAAGTCCGCCGATGGGTCGAGATCGCTTTGCGTGGTCATCAGCCGACTCGCTCCTCTGCACGGGCTTCCCAGTCCTCTAGCACCTTCGCCATGTCCGCAAGCTCCCAAAGGACGGTGCTGACCACCCCGCCAAAGGCTCCACCTTTGGACTCCTCGACCTGGGGCATTCCCGGGTCGGGCAGGTCCGGGGCAGCGGATCGGCTTGCCGCTTCGGGACGGGAAGGCAGGCAAGCAAGGCTGGGCTCTGCCCAGACCCGCCAGGGGCGAGCCGCCCCTGGACCTGCTTCTCTTAAGGATTGGATTCCAAAGGCGCGCCTTTGGCGGAGTCCAGAGGCAGAGCCCCTGGCCTTCCTTCCTTTCTTTCCCCACCCCACGCCCCGCTTGCCCAAACCCCCTCGCCCCGGCCAGAACTTCCACCCCAGCCGGGACGCCAGCCCCATGCACCCGAACAGCCTGAAGTTCCGCGCCAACCGCGAGCGCATCCTCGCCGTCGCCACCCGCAACATCGCCGAGCACGGCTTCGCCCACGTCACCCGCAGACGCGTCATGGAGGGCACCGGCCTGGCCGACGGCTCGATGCACCCCCACTTCCCCCACATCACCCACCTGCTCGCCGCCATCTGCGAGCGCCACGCCCGCGCCCTGCTGGAGGCCACCGGCTGCGTCGACCCCGTCGACCCCATGCCCCCCCCCGCGCCGCCCTGGTCGCGACCGCGGCGCGCATCCTCGCCTGCATCGACGCCAGCCCCCACGCCCACGCCGTCCTGATGCGCGACCGCCCCTGCCTGCCGCCCGCCCCGCTCGCCAGCCTCGACCACCTCGACGAGGTTGCCGCCTTCCAGGTCGACTGCGCCTGGCGCGCGCTGCGTCCCGACCTCGCCGCCCCCGAGCGGCTCGCCGGCCTCACCCGGCCGCTGCGCACCCTGCTGCTCCGCTGGCCCGAGTGGCGCGAGCCCGGCCCGGCGGGCCACCCCGGCGCCGCCGCCGCCCGCGCCGTCGCCATGGTCGAGGCCACCATCGACCTCGCCCTGCCCGCCTCCGCCCACGTCCCCCCGCCGCTGCCCTTCGGCCTCAACCCGCACGCGCACTGGCTGTCCGACGAGGCCGCCGCCCGCTGCACCGTCCTTGGCGCCCCGGAGCGTCACGCCGCGCGGGACACCGCTCCGCCAAATCCCCCGATCCGTCACGCCCCGCGTGACACCTCCTGTCACGCCCCGCGTGACGCCGAGTCCGCACCCCCGCCCGCCCACGAGCCCGCCCCCGCCCACCCCGGCCTCACCCTGCGGGACGCCCTCGACCGCCACGGCCTGCCCCCGACCCTCGCCGCCGCCCGCCTCGGCATCAGCCGCCAGCGCCTTCACCAGCTCACCCGCGGCACCCGCGCCATCACCCCCGACACTGCCCTGCGCCTCGAAGCCCTGCTGGGCGAACACGCCGAGACCTGGATGGCCCGACAGGCCCGCCACGACATCGAGGCCGGCCGCCGCGCGGCCCTGGGCGAAGGCAGGTGCCAGGGCTCTGCTCCAATGCTTGAAGACGGGGACCCGCCAGGGGCGAGCCGCCCCTGGACCTGCTTGACTTAAGAGAGGCCGGTCCAGGGGCGGCTCGCCCCTGGCGGAGTTTGAGGCAGAGCCTCAACCTTGCTTGCCATACAGGCCGCCCCCGCCTCAGCGCCCCTCGCGCCGCCACGCCAGCAGCACCAGCCCGAGCAGCAGCGGCAGCCCCGCCCAGGCCGGCAGCAGCGGCACGGAGCTGACCCCCGTCACCAGGTGCGCGTCGCGCCGCCGCAGCCCGATCCACCCCGCGCCGCTGGCGGCCCCGTCCGCCGACACCATGCGCAGCTCCGGCGCCCCGCCTGGCCGCAGCAGGTGCACCCCGCCGCCCGACTGGCGCAGCAGCGGCGCCATGCGCTCCGCGCTGGCGCGCAGGTCGGCCTCCTCTTGCGGGTTGGCCGCTTCCGCCGCCGCGAACGCCCGCCGCGTGCCGTCCGACGCCGCCCACACCCCGGGCGCCGCGGCGTCCAGCGTGGCGACGGCCCGGCCCGGCCCGGCGGCGGCCAGCGCCACCGTCTGCGTCGTGCCGTCCGGCGCCGTCACCGTGACCTGCCCGGTCGGCGTCTCCGCCAGCGAGCGCCGCTCCACGGTGAGGCGGCCGGCGTCGATGCGCGCCTCCAGCGCCTCCTCCTCCAGGCCCGGCTCCTTCATCAGCCAGTGTGCGAGCCTTCGCAGCAGCTCCGCCTGCGGACCGCCGCCCTCGTGGCCGCGCGCCCACAGCCAGATCTGGTCCGACATCAGCATCGCCGCCCGGCCCTGCTCCACCCGGTCGAGCAGCAGCAGCGGCAGGTTGTCCGGCCCGCTCATCAGCACCTGGCCGTGCGGGTCCTGCGGCGTGATCGCGCGATACCACGGCCCCCACGCCGGCTCCCCCCCGGCCGCGGGCCCGCCGCCCGCGGCGGCGCGCGCCGCGCCGGCGCTCCCTGCCGCGCCGCCCGCACCCCCCGCCGCGCCGCCCGCACCCGCCGCCGTGCCGCCTGGCGACGCGGCCCCGCCCGCCGCGGCCGCGTTCGCGCCCGGCAGGGCCTCGGTGACCGGGTGGCGCTCGCCCAGCGCGGTGACGCGCGGGCGGAAGCTGCCGTCGACCACGCCGTCCGGCCCGGTGTCCGGCGCCCGGGCCGGCAGCACCTCGGCCAGCGGCGTGTCCGACAGGCTGTCCGCGCCCACGAACTCCGGCCCCACCGACAGCAGCAGCCCGCCGCCCCCGCGCACGTAGTCCGCGATGTTGCGCAGGTACGGCATCGGCAGGATGCCGCGGTTCTGGAACCGGTCGAGGATGATCAGGTCGAACTGCGCGATCTTCTGCACGAACAGCTCGCGGGTCGGGAACGCGATCAGCGCCAGCTCGCCGAGCGGCGTCATGTCGTCCTTCTCCGGCGGCCGCAGGATGGTGAAGTGCACCAGGTCCACCGACGGGTCCGCCTTGAGCAGCCGCCGCCACACCCGCTCGCCCTGGTTCGGCTCGCCCGAGACCAGCAGCACCCGCAGCCGGTCGCGCACCCCGTTGATCGGCACCACCACGCGGTTGTTCAGGTCCGAGATCTCGCCCGGCCGGTGCGAGACCTCCAGCTCCACCACCGTGGGCCCCGGCTGCGCGATCGGCACCGCGACGTCCTGCTCGACGCCCACCGGCACCGTACGCTCCACCGGGGCCTCGCCGTCGCGCCGCACCGTCAGCCGCGCCGTGCCGCCCGCGCCCCCGGCGACGCCCCCCAGGATGCCGCCTGGAACGCCCCCCAGGATACCCCCGGGAACGCCCCCCGCTGCGCCCAGATCCTCCACCACCACCCGGACCGCCACGTCGCGCCCGACCACGCCGTAGGACGGCGCCCCCACCACCCGCAGCCGCCGGTCGGTCTGCGGCCCCGCCGCCGGCAGCAGCAGGTGCAGCGGCGCCGGCGCGAACCCCGCGTTGCCCGCCGGCACGTCGTGCGCCTGCCCGTCGCTCAGCGCCACGATCCCCGCCAGCCGGTTGCGCGGGATGTCCGCCAGCGCCCGGTCCAGCGCCGCGAACAGCCGCGTCCCGTCGCGGCGGCCCTCCGGCACCGCCACCGTGCGCAGCTCCAGCCCGGGCAGCTTCGCCGCCTGCGCCTGCAGCGCCCGGGCCGCGTCGTCCACCGTGGCCAGACGCCCGTCGATCGCCATCGACGCGGTGTGGTCCACCACCAGCAGGCCGATGTCGGGCAGCGCGTCGCGCACCTCCTGCACCAGACGCGGCCCCGCCAGCCACGCCAGCAGCACCGCGAACGCCGCCGCCCTGAGCCACGCCCCGCCGGCCCGGCGCAGCAGCGCCAGCGCCACCACGGCCACCGCCAGGGTCCCCAGCACCGCCAGGACCCAGAGCGGCACCTCGGGGGAGAAGTGCAACGAGGTCAAAGGCAGGCCAGCAAGGCTGGGCTCTGCCCAGACCCGCCAAAGGCCCCCTCTTCCAAGCACGGGGCTTTTGGAAACCACTTACTTAAGGAAGGCATTCCAAGGGCACAGCCTTTGGCGGAGTCCAGAGGCAGAGCCTCTGGCCTTGCTTGCTTCCTCACTGCCCCAGCCTCTCCAATAGCGCCGGCACGTGCACCTGGTCCGCCTTGTAGTTGCCGGTGAGCGCATACATCACGAGGTTCACCCCGAAGCGGTAGGCCATGGTGCGCTGGCGGTTGCCGCCGGGAATGGTGGCGTAGGGCGCGCGTCCGGCCGCGTCGACCGCCCACGCCGCCGCCCAGTCGTTGGCGCCGATCACCACCGGGCTGACGCCGTCGTTGTCGGGGCTGGGATCACGGCTGACCCACACCGCGGCACCGTCGTAGCGCCCGGGGTAGTCGGACAGCAGGTAGAACGAGCGCGACAGCACGTGCCCGCCGTCCAGCGGCGCCAGCGGCGGCACCTGCAACGCCGCGGACACCCGGCGCAGGGCCGCGTCCGCACCCGGCGCGAACCCGGCGCCGCTGCCGTCCTCGCCGCCGCCGCGGGTGTCGATCACCACGATGCCGCCATGCGCCATGTAGGCGTTGAGCGCGCGCGCCCCCGCCGGCTCCAACGCGGTCTGCGCCGTCACCGGCCAGTACAGCAGCGGGTAGTAGCTGAGGTCGTCGGCGCCCGGGCGCACCGCGAGCGGCTCGGCCAGCATGGCGGCGGTGCGGCCGTTGACGTAGGCCGACAGCCCGGTGAGGCCCTGGAGCGAGGTGTCGTCGATCTGCGCGTCGTCGGTCAGCACGTAGGCCAGGTGGGTGGCGAGCGCCGGGCTCTGCGCGGGCGCCGCGCCGATCGGGGTCTGGCCGGGGAACAGGTTGGCTTTGGGCGCGGGCGCCGCCGCCTGCACCGGCACCAGGCGCGCCACGTCCGCGGGCGACGCGAACCCCGCGGCAGCGGGGGTGCCGGCGGCGGAGGCGGGGGCGATTACCGGGGCCGGGCCATGGGCGCGGCCGGAAGTGGCGGCGGCCAGCATCGCGGCCGCCAGCAGCGACGCGGTCGCCACCCGGCCGAGCAGGCCGCGCAGCCGCAGCCCGAGCACGAGGTCCAGCGCCAGCAGCGCGGTGGCCGCCGACAGCAGCCACGGCCCGAGGGGCACCTCGCGGCCCGCGGACACCAGCGGCGACAGGGTGCCCGGCCCGCGCCCGGCCTCGCGCAGGACCGCCGGCGCCTCGGTCGGCGCGTCCTCCTGCGCCCCGGCGGGCGGCGCGGCGCCAACTCCGCGCTCCACGCCGTCGAGCGCGTTGGCGAGATTCAGGGAGCGGCGGTCGTTCTCCGGCCCGTACAGGCCGGGCGGGTGGCGCGGCGAGACCGGGGTGGTGGCGAAATCCTGGCCGGCGAGGCCGGTGGCGGCGGCGGGCGGCGGGCCGAGCACGCCGCTGCCGTCCAGCGTCTCGGCGGGCGCCAGCCGGGTGGCGTCCGCGGCCGGGGCCACCCCGCCCGCGAGCTGCACCAGACGGTCCAGCATCGCTACGAACAGCCCGGACAGCGGCAGGTTGGACCACTCCGCGTTCGCGGTGACGTGGAACAGCACGATCCGCCCGCGCCCCAGCGCGCGCTCGGTGACCAGCGGCGTGCCGTCGGCCAGCCGCGCCCAGCTGTGCGACGCCAGCGTCGCGGCGGGCTCGGCCAGCACCTGGCGCGTCACCGTGACCTCGGCCGGCACCGCGAGCCCGGCGAACGGGCTGTCGGCGGGGAACGGCGCCAGCCCCTCCGGCTGGCTCCACGACATCGCCCCCCCGAGCTGGCGGTCGCCGGCGAGCAGCGGCACCGGCAGCAGCCGGTCGGCCCCGACGCCGGCCCCGCCAGGGCCGGTCGCCCCGAGGCTGTCCCCCGCCCCAGCCCCCGTCACGGCCCCCGCCAGCGCATCGTCGCGCGTCGCGCCTTCCGGCCCGTTGTCGCCAGGAGCGGACGAGGCCGCGGACCCGTCCGGCGCGTCGGCGGCGGCGAGCTTCGGCCCGGCGAAGCGGAGGAGAAGCCCGCCCTTCTCGATCCAGGGGCGCAGCAGCTTCGCATCCGCGGCGCCCACCACGCCGTCCGCCATCGCCAGCACCGACACCTCGCGCCCCAGCAGCGTGGCCAGGTCGCCGCGCCGCAGCTCCGACACCGGCGCCAGCGCGCGGTCCAGGTAGAACAGCGTGCCGGTCAGCGGCGTCTCCGCCCCCGTGCCCCCCGCTGCGCCGGACGTGACCAGCCCCACCGGGCGGCGGCGGAACCGCTCGTCGAGCAGCGCCACGCCGCCCGCGGTGGGCGGGCCCTCCAGCACCAGCCGGGTGAGCTGGTTGCGCAGCTCCACTGGCAGGCTCACCGCGACCTCGGCGAGGCGCGCGCCGGCCGGCGCCACCGCCTCCGCGCGGGCCAGCGCCCGCCCGTCGCCCGCCTCGGCCAGCATCGCGAGACGGGTCTCCACCGTTTGCGGCAGCAGCGCCACCCTGGCCACCAGCCGGTCGGCCTCGGCGCGCGGCGCCAGCATCAGCCGCGTGTCGGCCAGCGGGCGCCGCAGCGTGGTGACCGGCCCCGCCCGCTCCAGCGCCCGGTCGAACGCCTCGGCGCCGCGCACCGCCACGCTGTCCGCGACATACACCACGGCGCCCACGCCCTCGGCCGCACTGCCGGCCGCGACCCCGCCCGCCGGCAGGCCCGGCGCGCCCGGTCCGGCCAGCGCCGCCGCGGCGCCCGCCCGGTCCACCGGCCACGGCTTCGGGCGCAGCGCCGCGAGCCGGGGCCGCAGCTCGGCGGCCGGCATCGCCGCCGTGGCGCGCGGGGCTGCGTCCGTGTCGTCGCGCGCGGTGGCCAGCAGCGCCACCGGGCGTCCCGCGCGCTCCGCCCGGTCGAGCACGCGGCCCGCCGCGACGAGCCGCGCCGGCCAGTCCGCCGCCGCGGCCCAGCCGTCGTCGACCACCAGCAGCACCGTGCCCCGTCCCGGCAGCACCCCGCGGTCGGCGTTCAGCACCGGCCCCGCCAGCCCCGCGATCAGCAGCGCCACCGCCAGCAGCCGCAGCAGCAGCAGCCAGGGCGGGGTGCGCGACGGCGTCTCCTCGGTGCGCCGCAGGCCTGCCAGCAGCCGGATCGCCGGGAACTCCTGCAGGCGCGGCGCCGGCGGCGTGGCCCGCAGCAGCCACCACAGCAGCGGCAACCCCGCCAGCGCCAGCAGCAGGAACGGCGCGGTGAAGATCACGCGCCGCGCCCGGGATCGGCGGCGCTTCGCGCCCCGGCGGGTCCGGCCGCGTCCGCCCCGTCCAAGACGGCCGGCGCGGTGCCGCCCGGGGCCTCTGCGTCGGCGGCGGCGGCGGCCGAACCGCCGGCGCCGCCGGCCGGGCCGGACAACGCGGCGTACAGCGCCAGCAGCGCGCGTTCCGGCGGCGCGTCGGTGCGGTGCACGGCGAAGCCGAAGCCGGCGGCGCGGCAGATCGAGGCCAGGCCCCGCTGCTGCGCCGCCAGCGCATCGGCATACGCCTCGCGCAGCCTCTCGACCCGCGGCACCAGCACCTCCGCCGCCCCGCCGCCGGCAGGCCGCGCCCGGGCTCCGGACGCCGCCGGGGCGTGCGCGCCGGCGCCGCGCCCGGCGACGTCGCGGAACCGTACCCGCCCGCTGTACGGCAGCGCCGTCTCCGCCGGGTCGAGCACCTGCACGAGGTGGCCGGTCACCGGGATCGCGGCCAGGGCGGCCACCGTGGCGCGGACCTCGTCGAGCGGGGCAAGGAAGTCGCCGAGCAGCACCACGCGGGCGTGGCGCGGCAGCTCGGCGCGCGGCGGCAGCCCGAGGTCGGCCGCCGCACCGCCGGTGCCAGCGCGCGCCGCCGCCTCGGACAGCGCCAGCGCATGCGCCAGGCCGTCCAGCGCCGCCCGTCCCGACGCGGCGCCGCGCCGCGCCGCGGGGTCCGCGTCGATCAGCCTGACCCGCTCGCCGCCGCGCAGCAGCAGCGAGGCCAGCGCCAGCAGCAGCAGCCCCGCACGCTCCGACTTCTCCGGCAGCGCCGGCGACGAGCGCCAGCGCATCCCCGCGCCGGCGTCGCGCCACAGGCACACGGTCTGCGCGGCCTCCCACTCGGTCTCGCGGATGTAGGCGCGCGACGCCTTGGCGGACTGGCGCCAGTCGATGCGGGTAGCGGAGTCGCCCGGCGTGAACGGGCGGTACTGCCAGAAGCTGTCGCCCTGGCCGACGCGGCGACGGCCGTGCACGCCTTGCGACACGGTGTTGGCCACGCGCTCGGCGGCCACCAGCAGGGGGGGCAAGCCGGAGCCGAGGGCCTCGGCGTGGCGGGAGTCAGGCATCGAGCGCCAGGCAAGCAGGGCTGGGCTCTGCCCAGACCCGCCAAAGGCCAGGGGCCTTTGGAAACCCATTCCTTAAGTAAAGGTTTCCAAAGGCGAGCCTTTGGCGGAGTCCAGAGGCAGAGCCTCTGGCCTTCCTTGCTTGGGAGGTCACCCCAGCCGTCCGACCAGGTGCGTGATCAGCCCGGCCAGGCTTGCCCCCTCCGCCCGCGCCGCGAAGGTCAGCGCCATGCGGTGCCGCAGCACCGGATGCGCCAGCGCGGCCACGTCCTCCAGCGAAGGCGACAGCCGACCGTCCAGCAGCGCCCGCGCCCGGCTCGCCAGCATCAGCGCCTGCGCCGCCCGCGGGCCGGGACCCCAGGCCACCTCGCGCCGCACCCGCTCGTCGGCGGCCGTCTCCGGCCGCGCGCCGCGCACCAGCGTCAGGATCGCATCCACCACGCTCTCGCCCACCGGGATGCGCCGGATCAGCGCCTGCGCCGACAGCAGCGCCTCGCCCGACAGCACCGCCTCCGCCCGGCCGGCGCTCGCCCCGGTGGTCGCCAGCAGCATGGTCCGCTCGTCGTCACGCTCGGGGTAGGGCACGTCGACCTGGAGCAGGAACCGGTCGAGCTGCGCCTCGGGCAGCGGGTAGGTGCCCTCCTGCTCGATCGGGTTCTGCGTCGCCAGCACGTGGAACGGGCGGGGCAGGGGGTACTCGATGCCGCCGACGGCGACCTTGCCCTCCTGCATCGCCTGCAGCAGCGCGGACTGGGTGCGGGGGCTGGCGCGGTTGATCTCGTCGGCCATCAGGAGCTGGCAGAACACCGGGCCGTGCACGAAGCGGAACGAGCGGCGCACCCCGCCGCTGCTGGTGTCCTCGTCGAGCACCTCGGAGCCGGTGATGTCGGCGGGCATCAGGTCGGGGGTGAACTGCACCCGGCGCGGCTGCAGGCCGAGCACCGTGCCCAGGGTCTCCACCAGCAGCGTCTTGCCCAGGCCGGGAGCGCCGACGAGGAGCACGTGGCCGCCGGACAGGATGCTGACCAGCACCTGCTCCACCACCTCGGCCTGGCCGAACACCACGCGGCCGATTGAGGCGCGGGCGGCGGCGGCGCGCGCGCACAGCGCCTCGACCTCGTCGAGCAGCGGGGCCGAGCCGGGAGCCAGTGTCGATGCCGCCGATGCCAATGAAGCCGCCCCCCGTTCGCCGCCGCGCCCGGACCAGACTGTGGGGCGCACCGGGCGAGCCGTCGAGCCCCCGGCCTTCGAGGCGGGATGCGCAGGAAGCAAGAAAGGTTGAGGCTCTGCCTCAAACTCCGCCAAAGGCTGGGCCTTTGGATTGCCTTCCTTCGGCAAATCGGTTTCCAAACCCGCTTATCCGCCACTCGACCCGACCTTGTACTCCGCTTTGTGGGGGTGCAGGGTTCTGCTGGCAGTGGGGGTTAGGGCGATGCGGGCGATCATGCGGGGTCTGACAGAGGTGGAGTTCGAGCGCCTCTAGCCCATCCTATTCACGCTGTTGAGGCTGGACTGCTTGTCTGAGCGGCGTGCACGGCTTTGCGTGGCTGCCGCGGGGCGCGTCTTCGTGTCGGCAGTGCTAGGCGCTGGGGTGGGCGGGACGTG
>JAABUH010000988.1_pt1 | contig 35366 bp, 32 predicted proteins | sample 5559121 | NCBI WGS metagenome assembly JAABUH01 (sample SAMN10711871, study PRJNA513364) | rock metagenome | isolation source: Antarctica rocks | place: Antarctica: Victoria Land, Battleship Promontory nord | collected 2015-12-28
CGGCCGTGTCCGGCGCGCGTCCACGCGTCGATCACGCGTGGACACGGCCCCGACGGCCCACCTGGACAGTGACACCCCGGTCATGCAACCCATCGTTTCGTTCTCTCCGACAGACTGCTAGGGAACATCCTCAAACTTGTACCCCACGCCCCACACGGTGGCGATCGCGCCGGGGTTGCCGCCGGCGGTCTCGATCTTCTCGCGCACATGCTGCACGTGCACGTCAACTGTCCGGCTCAAGCCCTCGAAGTCGTAGCTCCACACCTTGTTGAGCAGCTGCTCGCGGCTGAAGACCTGTCCCGGGTGGCGAGCCAGCATCAGCAGCAGGTCGAACTCCTTGGGGCGCAGCTCGACGGGCCGGCCACGCGCGCGCACCTCGCGGCGGCCAGGGTCGATGGACAGCGCGGCGAAGCGCAGCGCCGGCGCCTCGTCCGCGGCCGGCGCTGCCCGGCCGGCGCGCCGGTAGAGCGCCTTGACGCGCGCGACGAGTTCCTTGGGCTGGAACGGCTTGGTCAGGTAGTCGTCGGCGCCGAGCTCGAAGCCCACGACCTTGTCCACGATGTCGTCCCTGGCCGTCAGCATCAGGATCGGCACGTCGCTCGCCTTGCGCACCTCGCGGCAGACCTCCATGCCCGGCAGACCGGGCAGCATGAGGTCGAGGATAATCAGCGAGGGCGCGGCCGCGCGGAAAAGCTCCAGGGCCGCCGGCCCGTCATAGGCCGCGCGAGTCTCGAAGCCCTCCTGCGCGAGGTAGTGCTTGACGAGCTCGACGATGTTCTCCTCGTCGTCCACGATCAGGATATGGCTCATAGTCGAAAGTTTACAACGATTCGTCAAACGTTTACAGCGCGGCTACCGCGCGTTAACAGGCGCCGCCTAAGATGGGTAGTGTAGGGCGTGTCCGGACACCCCTCACAATAGTCGGTAGTTCGGTAGTCGGTAGTTCGGTAGTCAATAATTAGTAGTCGGAGGATCGATGACCATGCGCAAAACCATCTTGGCCGCGGGCGCCCTCTGCGCCCTGCTCAGCACTGGCTTCACGGCGCCGGCGGCCCACGCCAGCGCGACGACCGCGGCGGCTCCAACAGCCGCCGGTCCCCTCGCCCGCAGGCATGCCCTGGAAGGGCGCCTCGCGCTGGAGCCCGGCGTGACGGCCCCCACCTACCTGCGCGTCCGCCTCGACGACGGCCGCGCGATCACCGTCAACGTCGGCGCGGGCACGGCTATCGTGCGCCGCTACGACGGTGCCTCGAGCCTCGATCAGCTTGCCATCGGCGACCTGCTGCAGCTCAAGGGCTCGTTCGAGCCGGGCAGCAACACCTTCGACGCCTCCTACATCGAGGATGTTTCGCTGCAAGAGGCCTACACGGGCGCCCGCATCGAGCTCACTAGCTTCGCGCCCGCCACGCTAGCTGGTAGGGGCATCGTGCGCAACGACGTGCGCAACGTGCCCTATCAGGAGGGCGCGTTCCTCAACATGCAGTTCGCGAGCGCCGTGACCGTGATCCGCCGCGACGGCAGCGCGGGCAGCATCGCCGACCTGAGCGCGTTGCGCCTGCACGAGCGAATCCACGTCTCGGGCCGCTACGACCGTCATAGCAACCTACTCATCGTGCTGCGCGTCCACCTATAAGCAGCAGGGTATTGACGGTTAGCCGTCAGCCGGGGTGTATCGACCGCTCCATCAGTCAAGTCAGGGCCGCGGGGATGGCAACAGTTCCCGCGGCCCTGGCCGTACGCCATTGTGCTCCCCACCAGAGACGCCCCCGGACTAACCGGCCGGCTTAGAACTCGCCGTCGGTGCGCGTGCTGGTGGCGCGCGCTCCCCCCGAGGCGTAGGTCGTCTGCAGCCGGCTCACCAGCGCGTCGGGCGACAGGCGACCTGCCAGGAGCAACTGGATGTTGGCCTCCATCGTGGCGTTCAGGTTGGGGATCGGCGCGGCGTCAAGGTAGACGCCGGGCGTGGCTGTGTCGAGCGCGCGCAAGAAGTCTTGCTGGAACGGGGCCGAGGCGTGCGCCGCGCGATCCACGGCATGGGCCGGGAGCAGGCCGTGCGACAGCAAGAGCGCCGCCGTCTCGGGCGATAGGGCCTGGTCGATGAACAGGGCGGCAAGGGCTGGATGCGCCGAGGCGCGCGGGATTGCCCAGCCGGCGTAGCCGCTCTGTGGCATGATCGGATGCCCCGCGCGCGTCGAAGGGAACGGGAAGATCCCGACCGGGGTTTTGTTCTCCCGGGCCAGGGACAAAATCTGCCCGTTCTCAGTGCTGGAGACGAGCTGCATCGCGGTGTGCCCCTCGAAGAACGCCTCCATGCTGTCCTGCGCGTCGAGGCCGTCGAAGCCGCGCGTGTAGTAGCCGCTGCGGACCCAGCGCTGCAGCATAGCCGCGGCGTCCCTGAACGGGCGCCCCTGGAAGGAAAAGCGCGGGTCGGGGCGCAGGGCCGGCGCCAGTGGCGCGGGGCCGGTCCGCGCGTTGACGAGCGTGAGGTACCAGTCGTCGCCGACCCAGCCATCGGCGTTGCCGAGGCCGATCGGCGTGAGCCCGGCCCTCTTGACGCGACTGTTGATCGTTTCCAACTCGGCCAGCGTGCGCGGCGCGCGCAGGCCCAGTCTCCGAAAAAGCGCCTTGTTGTAGAGCACGCCGACGGCGGCCATCGCGTAGGGGACGGCGTAGACATGGCCAGCCACCCCGCTGTTGGCCGCGAGCAGACGGTTGTAGTCGACGAGCAGGCCGGGGCGCAGCCGCGCCGCCCAGCCACCCTTGCGCCCTGTCGGCGAGAGGTTGGTCAGCTGGCCGGCGCGCACGTAGGCGGCGAGGCCGGGTCCCCGCGGCGTGGTGTACAGGAGATCGGGGGGGGCGCCCGCCGAGAGAGCGAGGGCCATGCGGCCGTTGAGATCGTCGAGGTTATACGTCCGCAGTTGGACGCCGACGCCCTGGTGGGTAGCCTCGAAACGACGCGCCAGGGTCTGGGCCAGTTCCTGCTCGGTCGGGTCGTCGGTCCCGTACCAGATACGCAACGTCGTCGACGCCGCGACCCGGCTGTGCAGGGACGCCCCGCGTGGGCGCCCGAGAGGTTGGGCGCCCGCGCGGGGCGTCCCTACAACGACCGATGTCGTCAGCGTCGCGGCGGCCAGGCAAAGCCGTAGAATGCGAGAGCCTGAGTACTTCATTGTGCAATCTCCCTCAACGACGCGCCCATGGTCGGCGCGCGACCAAAGTCGCGAGGCAAACAAGCGGAGGCTGAAATGTCCTTATCCATCGCTATCGGTCGCGCCACCCCCGTGACCCGCCCGCCAGGCGCGCCGCTCGCGCAACAGCGCCCCTGGTACCGCCCCATCCGGGTGGGCCATCTGCCAGTTGATGACCTCCAGCTCGGGGCCGGCGCGGTCGAGGCCCGAGAGGTTGAGCGTCTTCGACTCGGCCTTGAGCACGTCGGCCATGGCCGGGTTCGCCCGGACGTATTGCGCCGTGGTCTCGCCGATGAAACCGGGCTCTGGTTGCAGGATGTACGGCGACAGATCGGCCCCTGTGTCCGACGGCGACGCCGGTCGCGAGAGCTGCGCCGCCCCCTTGTTCTGGAACAGGTCGTAGAGGGCGCTGGCGTTCTGATCATACGTGGAGAGCGGCGGCAGGCCCAGTATCAACTCCATCGTCTTGAGGGCTGAGACCTGGCTGTAGTGGATGTGGCCGACGTAGCCCGGCTTGCCGTCCGCCCCCGTGTGCCGGGCGTAGGGGCTGATCACATAGAGCAGGTTGCGGTGGCCGTCGCGGTGGTCCAACCCGTCCTGGCTATCGTCCTCCATCACGAAGATCGCCGTGCTCGACCAGTAGGCCGAGTGGCTGAGCGCCTGCACGATCAGGCCCACGCCGGCGTCGTTTTGGGCCACGCGCGAGCGCGGCGTATTGGCGAAAGAGAGGCCGCCCGTGTGGTCGCCCGAGAGCGTGATGTAGCTAAAGTTGGAGAGGCAGCCCTCGGTCGGAGAGAAGGCGGCCACGTTGCCGCAGGCGGGCGTCGTCGATAGGGCCGGCTGGGTCGGCCGCCCCATCGCGTCGAGTCCGACGTCGGCCAGGAACTCTTGCGCGGTGGCGCGGTTGTCCTGGTCGAGCGACTCGTCGCCGAGCGCGCGGGGGTCGACACCGGCGTTGGGGATGGCCTGGCAGGCCCCGTTAGCCCCCGTGAGCCCGATGCTGGCGTAGATCTGCGGATTGAGGATGCCGATCAACTCGCCGTAGTTGCGATAGGTGAATGTGTTGCCCGGCGCAATGTTGCTCGGCGTGAGCGGGTCGGTGCGCGCGATGGCGCTCTGGAAGATGGTGCAGTTGTGGGGCTGCGACACGGTCGACACCGGGTCGTAGACGTGGTTGCGCGGCGAGTAGTAGTCGCGCCACGACTTCTCGACGTAGTCGTTCACGTTGGCCGCGGCCGTCCACCAGTGGCCCTGGATGCTGGCCTCGCCGTCCGAGTAGAAGTTGTCGGCCGTGGTGTAGGCCGGGTCGGCGACCCCGCCGGGCGCCACATCTCCGGCCAGCGCGTGCGCGTTCGGCGTCGTGTCGCGCCCGAACAGGGTGAGCGTGGGGTCGGCGTCGAGCGCCGCGCGGTCGCGCCCCTCGTCGACTCCGAGGTCGCCGAGGTCCTGGTCGAAGGTGCGGTTTCGCGCACGATCTCGATCACGTGCTGGATGGGTCGCTGCGAGAGCGGTGTTGGATCGTCGAACGAGGCCGGGATAGGGCTGTTCGCCGGGCGCGTGTCGTTGGACGTCGCCTGGCGGAGGTCGGCCTGCACGATCGTCGTGGAGGCGGCCAGCGTCGCGGCGTCCCGCGGCAGGGCGATCTCCTGGAGGACGCCCGGCATGTTGTCGGCGTCGTACTGGTAGGTCGAGGTGATGGCGCCCGTGGAGTAGACCGCGCCGTCACGTCGGAGCCCGGGATAGCGGCTACCCAGCCCCTTGGCCGACACGGCGTAGAGCCGGTCCCCACCCGGACTGAGGGCCACGCCACTAGGGTACCACCCCGTGGGGATGAGGCCGAGCTGCGCGTAGGAGCCCGTCCCCGCCCCCGCCCGCGCCCCTGCCCCCGTCCCCGTCGCGGCCGGGGTCCCTACCACGGCCACGGCGTCGTCGCCCGCGAGCGCCGCGTAGACGCGTTTCCCATCGGGCGAGACCGCCAGCGCATTGGGCGCGCTGCCCAGTTGTTCGCCCGGGAGCGCGTGCAGCGTGACCGTCGCCGTCCGCGCCCCGGACCGCGGGGCGGACAGGGTCACGACGCTCAGCGTGTCGTCGTCGGCGTTAGCCACGTAGAGCGTGGCGCCGTCGGGCGAGGTCGCGATGGCGGTAGGATGGTCGCCGACCGCGATGGAGCCGGCCAGCGCGCCGGTGGCGGTCCCGCCCGCCCTGTTGAGCGCCACGACGGCGACTTGTCCGGCGCCCTGCTCGGTCACGTAGGCCGTGCTCCCGTCGCGGCTCACCGCCACGCCGTAGGGATAGGCCCCGCCCGTGGCCGAGGGTTGGCTGAGCGCCACCTCGCTCACGCCGTAGGTGCGCGTGTCGACGATGTCGAGTGTGTTGTTGAACTCGTGCGCGACGAGCAGGAGGCGGCCGTCCGGCGTGGTCGCCATCCCTATGGTGTACGCGTTGCCCGCCCCGTAGACCGGCAGCGCGGGCTGGCTCTTGAACTGGTCGGGCAAGACGACGGTCCGGGCGGGGCGAGACGACACGACATCGCGACGCACCGGGAAGTCGTAGATGGCGTCGTTGCCGCCGCCAGCCGCGTAGAGGTGTCGCCCATCGGGCGAGAACGCGACGCCCACGTAGAAGAAGTTATAGGCGCCCTGCGTGCTCGCATCCGGCGAGATCACCGCCGTCGGCGTGATCGTGGTGGGATGCGCCTTGACATCACTGATCCGGCCCGTGCGCAGGTTGACCACGCTGAGCGACTCGTCAGGGGCCGGCAGGGACGGGTCGGGGCTTTGCGCCCGCTGCTGGCCCTGCGCTATGTAGGGGCACACGTTGTTCTGGTCACCGTGGCCGGGAGGGCCGCCCGGCCCCGGCAAATTGCCCTGCCCCTGCTGGCAATAGCTGTTGAAGCCGGCGTTGAGGCCGTAGCCGTAGCCGTAGCCGCTGTTGATGGCCACGGCCAGGCGGCCGTCGGGCGACACGGCCACGCCGAGCGGGAAGTCGCCCACGTCGAAGAGCCGGCCGGCCGGCGTCACCAGCCGCCCGTTGGGCAGCACGGTCGCGCCACCCAACGGCCCCGTCGGAGCCGTCGGCCCCGTCGGCGCCGTACTGGACAGGGCGTCGCGCGCGGGCGACGGCACGGCCGCGCCGCGCGCCGGGACCGCGCCGGCGGCCAGGAGAACGACAAAAGGAATGGTGAGGCGTCGTAGCGCCCGCGATGACGTCATGGGTATCCTGATCCTCCGTATAGCTTGCCGCGTCCTTAATCACCTTAACAGGGCTTTCTTTAAGCGCATGTTAAGGCGGTGTTAAAAGGATATTAAAGGCATCGGGGACGCGCTTATCCACATTTAAAGTTGTTTTAACTCCCGCTTAAAGAGCTTTTAATGTCCCTTGTCTACGATAGAGATGGGACAACTGATTGATGTACATACGCACGTTCTTACGCTGAGATACGTCGCGCGAGTTGAGGGAGGATAGCCGGGGATAGCCGGGGATAGCCGGGGATAGCCGGGGATAGCCGGGGATAGTCGATCGCTGACGGCTAATGGCCAATAAGGAGCAAGCCAGTGCGTGTAGCCATCGTGACCGAAACCTTCCTGCCCCAGGTCAATGGCGTCGTGCGGATGCTGGTCGAGTACCTGGCGTACCTGGAGGCGCACGGGCACGACGCTGTCGTGTTCGCGCCGGGCGAGGGCGGCGGCGGGGACGAGTCGTGCCACTCTTTCGATGTCCTGCGCGTGCGCGGCGCCGCCCTGCCCCTCTATCCCGAGCTGACGCTCGCCCCCTACAGCCGCAGGATGCACGGCGTGCTGCGCGAGTGGCGTCCTGACGTCGTCCACCTCGCGGGTCCGTTCGTGCTCGGCGCGCAGGGGCTAAGCGTCGCCCGCGCGCTCGGCGTCCCGGTCGCGGCGCACTATCAGACCGACCTCGCCCGCTACGCCGAGCACTTCGGCTTGGGCGCCCTGACCGGGCTGGCCTGGCGGCGGCTGCTCGGCATACACAACGGGTGCGACGTCACCTTCGCGCCGACATCGAGCGTGGCGCGCGACCTGCGCGAGCGCGGCATGCGCCGCGTGCACATCTGTGGCCGCGGCGTCGACACCACCGCCTTCCACCCCATGTACCGCGATACCACCGTCAGGAAACGCTTCGGCGGCGGTAGCGACGCGCCGCTCATGCTCTATGTCGGCCGGCTCTCCCCCGAGAAAAACCTGGCGGCGCTCGTCGCGGTAGCCCGCGCGCTCCCGGCATACCCGCTCGTCATCGTGGGCGACGGCCCCATGCGGGGGGAGTTGGCGGCCCAACTCGACGGGCTCAACGTCCACTTCACGGGCACGCTGCGCGGCCAGGCGCTCGCCGCGGCGTACGCCGCGGCCGACCTCTTCCTCTTCCCCTCGCAGACGGAAACGTTCGGACAGGTCGTGCGCGAGGCGATGGCCTCCGGCCTACCCACGGTCGGCATACGCGCGGGCGGCGTGCGGGACCTCGTCGCCGACGGCCGGACCGGCCTGCTCTGCCCTCCGGACGACACGCCGGCTTTCGTAGACGCCGCGCGGACGATCGCCGCCGACCCGGACCTGCGCTACGCCATGGGCGCCGCCGCGCGGCGCGAGGCCGAGGGGCACACCTGGGCATCGATCTTCGACCGCCTGATGGGCTGGTACGCCGGCATAGCGACGCCGCAGCACGTGGCGATTAGCAATTAAGGAGCTACTATGAGCGCGACGACCAGGCACACCGGCACGGCCACCGGCACGGCCACCGGCACGGCCACCGGCACGGCCGATCTGCACATGCACACGCGCCATTCGGACGGCGCCCCGACGGTGGAGGCGTTGCTGCGCCACGTCGTGACGCGGACGAGCCTCGACGTCATCGCCATCGCCGACCACGACACCATTGCGGGCGCGCTGGAGGCCCAGCGGATCGTGCGCCGGGACGGCTACCCCGTAGAGGTCGTCGTCGGCGAGGAGGTGTCCACGCGCGAGGGCCACCTCGTAGGCCTGTTCCTGCGCGAGCGCGTCGCGCCGGGCCTAAGCGCGGCGGCGACGATCGAGGCGATCCACATACAGGGCGGCCTGGCCTTCGCCCCGCACCCCTACCTGCGCGTGCGACAAAAGGAGGGCGGCCCGATCATGATGCTCGGTCTCGGCGACACGATCCGCGAACTCGACCTCGACGGCATCGAGTCGATCAACGCCACCCCTTTCCTCGGCCGCGCCAACCACCGCGCTGTCGCCTACAACAAGACGCGGCGCCTCCCCGCCCTGGGCAACTCGGACGGGCACATCCCGCAGGCCGTCGGCAAGGGCTACACGCGTTTCCCCGGCAAGACCGCCGGGGACCTGCGCGCGGCGATCGAGCGCGGCCAGACGACGGCGCACGCCCGCCCCTATCGCCCGGGCGAGTTGCTCACTTACCTCGGCTTCTGGCTGCGCCAGCAAGGGCTCCTGCCGCGCCTGACCCAACCGCGGGCCGTGCGGCGGCGGGCGGACGTGGTGACCATCGCCGCCGCGGTGGCCGCGGCGGCGAGCCGGCGGCCCCTGCAGGCGGACGCGGACACCCTCGACGGGTTGCGGACGATGGCCGCGCGTGACTAACTGCCGGCCGGTCCTGAGCCTTGCCGCGACCGGGTTTTAGCCCATGTAGCGCTCGAACCAGTCGCCGATGGCGGGGTAGGCCATGAGCTGAGTGCTCCGGCGCAGCATGAAGTGGCCCTCGTCGGGGAAGAGCACGAGCTCGGCCGGGCGACCCTGCCCGCGCACGGCCGCCACGATCTGCTCGGCCTCCCCGACGGGCACGCGCGGTTCGTTGGCGCCGTGCAGCGCCAGCAACGGCGCCCTGATGCGGTCGGCCTTGAAGAGCGGCGATAGCTCGCGCAGGAACGCGGCGTCCCGCTCAGGGTCACCATACTCGGGCGCGCGCAGGCGCCGCCGCCACACGCCGGTGTGCTCGAAGAAGGTCAGGAAGTTGGCGATGCCCACGATGTCGACCGCGGCGGCCCACAGGTCGGGGTAGCGCGTGGCCGCCGCGAGCGCCATGAAGCCGCCGTAGCTGCGCCCCACGATGCCGATGCGGCGCGGGTCGGCCCCGCCCTCGGCGGTGAGCCAGCGCACGGCCGCCTCCAGATCGGCCACGCTGTCCGGCCGCCGCTCCACGTTGTCCAGGTCCATGTAGGTCTTGCCGTAGCCGCTGCTGCCGCGCACGTTCGGGGCGAACACGGCGAAGCCGCGGCTCAGGTAGTACTGCAGCGGCGGCATCCACGGCGCGGCGTGCAGCGGGCGGAACTGCGACTCGGGACCGCCGTGCACGAAGACGATGACCGGCGCGCCCGCGCCGCCGGAGCGCGTGGTCGTGGGCGGACGATAATAGTAGGCGGGGATCTCCAGGCCGTCGAATGAGGTGTAGCGCACGAGTTCCGGCTCGACGAGCGCTGCGCCGTCGAGCCCGCCCATCGGGACGCGAGTCAACGGCCGCGCGACCCTCGCCCCCGCACCCTCGCGCCGCGCCGTCCAGATGTTGCCGTTGTGGCGCGTGCCGTTGAAGCCGAAGGCGAGGGTCCGTCCGTCCGACGCCCACGTCAGGTCCTCCACGACGCCGGCCGGCGTCTCGGGCGCCGGCGCCTCGCTCCCCTCGACGATGTCGTAGAAGGCCAAGCGTGAGGCGCCGTCCCTGTTCCAGGCCCAGGCGAGGAGGCGACCGTCGCGCGAGAGCGCCGGGCCGCCCTCGGCGTCCCACGGTCGCTCGGCCAGGAAACGCAGGGACGTATGCGTATCACCTCGAGTGGCGCCGGCCTCGAGATCCAGATCCAGTTCGGCGGGGGCCAGGAACTCGCGGCCGTGATTCGTCAATACGTAGAGCGTGCGGCCGTCGGGGCTGAAGGTCGGACGCAGGTACTGTGTCTCGCCGGCAAACCCGTGTGGGTCGTGGGTGGTCAGCAGACGCGGCTCGCCGCCGGCGAGCGGCGCGAGGAACAGGTCGTGGTCGTGGTTGGTGTTGGCGCGACTCACCACGAGGCTCGCGCCGTCGGGCGACCACGCCAACGGCGCGAGCGTGGCGTCCTGCTCGAAGACGGGGCGCGCGTCGCCGCTCGCCACCTCCATGACCCACACGTCGAAGAACGCGCGCCGGCGCTTGTTGCAGCCGTAGCAGATCGAGCGGCCGTCGGGCGACCACGCGCCGAAGGTATGGATCACGTCGGGCTCGCCGGTCAACGCGCGCCGCCCGAACGACGAGTCGTCGATGTCCACGAGATAGAGCTGGTCGTGCTCATTTCCACCCGTGTCGACGGTCACAAGCAATTGGTCCCCGACCGGCGACCATGCCGCGAGTCCGACGCGCTCGGGGAAATCCGTTGCTTGCCGCGGCTCGCCCCGCGGCGAGCCGTCGCTACCCACGTCTATGATCCAGGCCTGGTCGAGCCCGTTCGTGTCGGCGACGAAGGCCAGACGCGTCCCGTCGGGCGACCATGACGGGTCGTGCGCGCGGCGCACGTCGAGGTAGCGCGACAGCGCGTCGGCGTCGGGATTCTGTTGCATGCCCATGTCTGGCGCCACCTCCATGCCTACCACCGGCTCATCGGCCACCAGCGGCGCCACGCGCCGTGGAATATACGCAGCGCGAGCAGCGTCTGATCGACGACACGATAATACGGGACGTAGCGCTACCGCGCGTCTACCGCGCCCCCTGTGCTGCTAGAACCGCGGCGCCGACGATGCCGGCGTTGTCGCCGAGCCCGGTGCGCACGATCTCGACGCCGCCCCGCGTGGCCTGCAACGACTGGTCGGCCACGCGGCGCGCCACGCCCTCGAAGTAGAGGTCGACCGCCTCGATCACGCCGCCACCCAGGATGATACGCGGCGGATTGTAGAAATTGACGACCGAGGCCAGCCCCGCGCTCAAATAGCGCGACGCGTCCTCGATCATTTCGACGGCCAGCGCGTCGTCCTCCGCGACCGCCCGTGCGATAACCTTGGAGCGGAAGGCCGTGCCTCCCGGCAGGGCGGGGCCGCCCTCGCGGATCTCCTTGCCGAGCACGCTCGGCCGGCCCGCGCGCAGCGCGTTCAGGATCGCGCGCACGATGGCGCTGCGCGAGGCGTAGGCCTCCAGGTGCCCCTGCCCGCCGCAGCCGCACAGCCGCCCGCCCACGTCGACGACGATGTGCCCGATCTCGCCGGCGGTGTTGGTCGCGCCGCGATAGGGCGCGCCGTCGCGTATGATGGCCCCACCGATGCCCGTGCCGACGAAGACGCAGATGAAGTCTTTATAGCCTTTGCCCGCGCCGAACGCGCCCTCGCCGGCGGCGCCGATCTCGACGTCGTTGGCCAACAGCACCGGCAGGTCGAAGCGCTTGCGCAGGATCTGTCGCAGCGGCAGGTTATCCATGCGCTGGCCCAGGTTGGGTCCACTGAGCAGGATGCCCTTCGCGGTGTCGATTTGCCCCGGTGCCCCCACGCCAATGGCTCCGGGCTTCACACCCCCCGCGCCCTCGATGGCCTCGCCCGCCGCCTCCAGCAGGCGCGCCGTCAGTTCGTCGGGCCCCTGGTCGGCCTGGCTCTTGCGCTTGGCCGAGGACACGACTTTACCGCGCTCCAGGTCGATCACGCCGGCCAGAATCTTCGTGCCCCCCAGGTCGATGCCCAATGCGTAGCGCATGTATCCTCCTTCGTCCGTTCCTCGCGCCACTGACGAGCGACTACAGGCCGGCGAGGCAGCGCAGCGAGCGCCGGCGCTTCCAACGAGGCGCGCCCATTAGGCTACTCGTTGTGCGTCAGGAAATAGGCCTGCGCATCGAACGGCGGCGGACCGTCGGGCTCGACGCGCGCGTACACCCCGTCTGGGCGCAGGATATAGGTGTTGACCGTGTCGCGGCGATAGACCGCGAGGATGTGCAGCAAACGCCGGCGCAACGTCGCGTCCTCGACCGGGAAGAGCGTTTCCACGCGGCGGTCGAGGTTGCGCGGCATCAGGTCGGCGCTGCCCAGATAAAGCTCTTCCGCCCCCCCGTTAGCGAAATAGTAGATGCGGCTGTGCTCCAGGAAACGGCCGATCAGCGAGGTGACGCGGATGCGCTCGCTCACCCCCGCGACACCAGGGCGGAGGCAACAGACGCCGCGCACGAGCAACTCGACGCGCACGCCGGCCTGCGAGGCGCGGTAGAGCGTGGCGATGATGTCACTGTCGACCAGCGCGTTCATCTTGAAGACGATGTGGCCCTTCTCACCCTGGGCGATCTCGCGCTCAAGCAGGAGCATCAACCGCTCCCGCATACTGACCGGCGCCACCAGCAGCTTGCGGTACTTCTCCTGGTGCGAGTAGCCGGTGAGGTAATTGAAAAGCTCGGAGACATCCGCCCCGAGCTCGGGGCGCGCGGTCAGCAAGCCTATGTCGGTGTAGCCGCGCGCCGTGCCAGCGTTGTAGTTGCCGGTGCCCAGGTGCACGTAGCGGCGCAGCCCGTCGCGCTCCTTACGCACGATGAGCAACAGCTTGGCGTGCGTCTTGAGCCCGACGAGGCCGTAAGCGACGTGCGCGCCCGCGCGCTCCAGCGCGCGCGCCCACTCGATGTTGTTCTCCTCGTCGAAGCGCGCTTTGAGCTCGACCAGGACGGCGACCTGGGTGCCCTCCTCGGCCGCCGCGAGCAGGGCGTCGACGACGGGGGCGTGCGAGCCACCCACCCTGTAGAGCGTCTGCTTGATCGCCAGCACGTTGGGGTCGCGCGCCGCCGCCTGCAGCAGGTCGAGGATCGGTGCGAACGAGTCGTAGGGATGGTGCAACAGGATGTCCCCGCGCGCGATCGCGGCGAAGATGTCCTCGCCGGACTGTAGCGCGGCGGGCACGCGCGGCTGGAAGGGCACATATTTGAGGTCGGGGCGGTCGAGGTGGTCGAGCTCTGCCAGGGAGCCGAGCGCGAGCATGCCGTTGACGGGGTAGACATCCGACGGCCCGATCTCCATATGCTCCATCAGGATCCTGCGGATACGGTCGGGCATGCTCTCCTCGACGAGCAGGCAGACCACCGAGCCGAAGCGTAGCTCGGAGAGGGCCTCGCCGATCGAGAGGCTGAGGTCGGCGGCCTCGTCCTCGGCGATCTCGATGTCGGCGTCGCGGATAACCTGGAAGGCGTACGACTCGACGACGTGTAGCCCCGGGAAAAGGTCGTCGAGGTTGGCGGCGATGAGCTGCTCGAGCGGGAGCAGTGTCAGGTTACTGGGGCTGCCGGTCAGCGCCGTGGCCGAGGCCGGCGTCGCATCGTCCGCCGTGGCGGCATTCTCGGACGGCGGGACGGGCGGGACGGGAATGAAGCGCGGCAGCACATTGGGGATTTTGAGGCGGGCAAAGCGGTTGCCCAGCTTGGGGTCGTCGATGGCGACGGCCAGGTTGAGGCTCAGGTTCGAGATGTGTGGGAAGGGATGCCCCGGGTCGACGGCCAGGGGCGTCAGAACGGGGAAAACCTCGCGCTCGTAGTAGGCGTCGAGGGCCGCGCGGTCGCCGGGCGACACGTTCGCGATATCGACGATGCGCACACCGCGCGCCGCGAGGGCGGGGAAGACCTCGCCCCGCAGCAGGCGCTGCTGGCGCTGCAATAGGGGCAAGGCTCGTTCGCGGAGCGCGACCAACTGCTCCGTCGCCGTCATGCCGTCCGGGGGCAGCTCGCTCAAACCCCGCGACACCTGCTCGCGCAGGCCGGAGACACGGATCATGAAGAACTCGTCGAGCCGCGAATAGTAGACCGACTTGACGCGTTCCAGCGCGGGCTTGTCGGGCTCGTCCGCCTCGTCGAGTACGCGTTGATAGAACGCGAGGAGGCTCAACTCCCGGTTGATGTAGAGATCCGGCCGCCGCAGGTCGGTGGCCGCGGAGCGATGCTCAGCAGGCCGTCCCGTGCGGCGTGGCGTGGGCCTTTGTGATGCTCGTAGGGACACGTGGCTACTCCAATTAGACATCGCGGGGACACGACGGGTCGTCCAAGTCCGCCGCGGTCGCCTAACGACGAGCCTGCGTTCTGTCTTTCACTATACTGCTAGAGTATACGTCACTCTGTTTCCTCAGCGGAGTATCCATACCGATGCGCTTGGCCATCATGTCCGACGTCCACGGCAATCTAACCGCACTCGAGGCGGTGCTGGCCGACATCGCGGGCCAAGGCCCTTTCGACGCGCTCGGCGTCGCGGGCGATCTGTGCGAGTGGGGTCCGCGGCCGCGCGAGGCCCTCGCGCGCGTCCGAGAACTCGGCTGCCCCGTCGTACAGGGCAACACCGACCGCAACGTGATCACCACCGACGAGGCGCAACTGCGCGCCCTCGGCAAGAGCGCGCACAGCATCGAGGGCCTGGCCTGGACCCGCGCGCAGCTTGGCGCCGCCGGCGCAGAGTACCTGGCGGCTCTACCCTTCGCGCATACCTATCCCGGTCCCCGTGGGCGTGGAGACCTGGACGCGCTGATGGTCCACGCCAACCCGCGCGACATGGACACGCGCCTGGACCCCGACGCGCCGCCGGACGACGTCGAGACGCTGCTCGCGGGCGCGACGGCCGCCGTCGTCGCCTTCGGCCACCTGCACACGCCGTACGTCCGGCGCGTGGCCGGCCGCCTGCTCGTCGACGTGTCCAGCGTGGGCTATCCGCGCGACGGGGACCGCCGCGCGGCCTACGCTATCCTCGAGTGCGACGACGACGGAGACACCGGCTGGCGGGCGACCATCCGGCGCGTCCCCTACGACCTCGCGGCCACGGCCGCCGCCTTCCGCGCCAGCGGCCTGCCGCGCGCCGGGAAGCGCATCAAGAGGCTCTACCGCGCCAGTTATGACGAATAGATCTTGGCCGCTACGGCCGCCGGAACGTGCCGATGATCGACACGTGCTTGATCCAGCGCGGCCCCGTCGCGCGGATGAACTGGTTGCGGTCCAGCGCGGCCCCGCGCGGCGCATTAACATGGGCCACGCGCAGGGCGATGAGCGTGAAGTAGTAGTGGTGCGCCTTGTCGTGCAAAGGTGGGCACGGCCCGCCGTATTTGGCCTTGCCGAAGCTCGTCGCGCCCAGTGTATACGTCGGCGCGCTGGCGTCGGTCAGCTTGTGCGCTTTAGCGGGGATGTTGTAGACGAACCAGTGCACCCAGCCGTTGGGCTTCGCGTCGGGGTCGTAGACATAGACGGCGAAGCTGCGCGTGCCGGCCGGCTCGCCGCTCCAGGTGAGCGTCGGCGCCTTGTTCCCGCCGTGGCACCCCGACCCGGCGCCGTTGTACTCGTTGACGGTCCCGAGCGGCTTGCCGTTGGCGAAATTGGGGCTCCGCAGTGTGAAAACCGGCGGTGGAGCCTTCGGGGTCGTCGCCGCCATCAGCGCCGGAGCCGCCGGGGCCGCCGGGGCCGCCAGGGATAACCCAGCCAGCGCCAATCCCAGTGTCTTGATCATAGTTTCCCCTCCGCACGTAGCCTGTAGTCGGAGACAGCCGGTCATCTGTCTTTGAACTTGGGAACTATTGTAGTTTAATGCATCCCGGCGCTAAGGAAGGTTGGCGTCGTACACCTGCCCTCTGGTTACCGGCTACCTGGCCACTATCGCCACTATCGACGCGCCACCTGCGCGTCGCGCTCGCGAGGCAGGCTGTACCAGGCGTCGTCGCAGGCGGCGCGCTCCTCGTCGTCGAGCGCGAGACCAACCCCGCCGAGGCTATCCACGAGCTGCTCCGCCCTGCTGGCACCCACGATGGCCGCGGTGATGCCCTGCTGCGCCAGCACCCAGGCCAGCGCCACGCGCGTCAGGCTCTTGCCGCGCCCCTCCACGAAGGTGGTCAGGCGATCGACCACGTCGAACACCTCCTCGTTCCAGTAGCGGCGACGGTACAGGTCGCCAGCGTGCCGCAGCCCGAAACGCGTGCCCTCCTGCTCGCGCATCGCACGGTAGCGCCCCGTCAACATGCCGCCGGCCAGGGGGTTGTAGGCGATGACGCCGACGCCGTGGGCCTGGCACAGGGGCAGGATCTCGTCCTCGATCATGCGAAACAAAAGGTTGTAGCGCGGCTGATCGCACTCGAAGCGCGCCAGGTCGTGCTTGTCGCTCGCCCACAGGGCGTCGGCCAGTTGCCAGGCGGGGTAGTTCGAGCAGCCAATGTAGCGCACCTTGCCGCTCTGCACCAGGCTGTCGAGCGCGCGCAGCGTTTCCTCGATGGGCGTCGAGGGGTCGGGCCAGTGTACCTGATAGAGGTCGATGTAGTCGGTACCCAGGCGACGCAAGCTGGCCTCGCAGGCCGCGATGACGTGCTTGCGGCCGAGTCCCTCGTCGTTGGGGTCCGGCCCCATCGCGCCGCGGCACTTGGTGGCCAGCACGATGCGCTCACGCGCGCCACGCTCCCTGAGCCAGCGCCCCACGATCTCCTCGGTCGCGCCGCCGCTCCCGGGCTCGCCGCCGAGTGGATAGACGTCGGCCGTGTCGAAGAACGTCACGCCGGCCGCGTCGGCCGCGTCCATGATGGCGAACGACGCCTCTTCGCCGGCCTGGTTGCCGAAGGTCATCGTGCCCAGGCAAATCTCACTGACCTTCAGGCCGGTGCGGCCCATGTGGTTGATCTTCATGCATGACTCCTGGCGCAGGAAAAAGAGAGTTTATTTGTACGTACCCTATGCGCGCGTTTCCATGTTTCCTAGTTTCTCTCCACACTACGCTGTCGACGCCCAATCTTGGGTCCGATACCGGCCCCGCGCTCGCGCCCACCTTCAGTATCATACATCCCGGCCGAACGCCAGCGCGCCGCGCTATCCGCCCGCCTTCGGGCATCATCCCCGAGTCAGACACCATAACGGGCAGCAGGGCCTGTGAATTGTCGGCGGGCCGAGCCTGTTCGCCCGCCCCTATCGTGGATGGCGGGGGTCTGGGGGGAGGCATCTCCCCAGGTTCCCCCAGAGGCGCGCTGGGCTGTCGGACCCGCGGTTAGGGTCCGGGAGACCAGTTAGCCAGGGGCGGAGGGGGCGAGAGGGACGTCGTCAATTTTTCACGAGCCCTGTAACGGGCAGGCCGCGACTGCCATTACAGGCCGAAAAAGGATATACTGTGTGTACCCTTACCGAATATCCATCCTGGGAGTAATTACTATGGGCAAACAAAGCGGTCGTGGACACGGCCACAGTCATGCGCCTCTCGAGAAGAAGGCTTTGCGGCGCGTCGAGGCGGCCCGCGCGTCGTACACGAAGGCCGATGAGCGCGTCGCTACGTTGCGCGTCCGCCTACAACAGGCCGAGGAGAAGCTGACCCGGCGCACCGCGCGACTCGCGACGGCCGAAGAGGCCGTGTCCACGCTGGCGCAGACGGGCGACGAGGCCGGCCCCGGGCGCGCAAAGACCAAGCGCGCCGCGGCCAGCCTCGCGGCCGTCGCGGAACCCGCCGCGCCGGCCGAGCCTCTGACCCCCTTGAGGGTGGCCGACGATCTCGCGGCCGTGGCCGCGACCTCGGGCGAGCCCTTGACGCCCGTCGAGGCCGCCGATGAACTGGCGCGGCTCGCCGCGACGGCCGGGAACGGGGCCAAGCCCCGCCGTTCCCGTGCGCGCCGCGCCCCCTCGACGACCGACGAGGTGTAAGCGGCGGTGGCGACGATGGAACAGGAGTTGGGGCCGGCCGCGGCCATCGACATCGGCTCCAACACCGTCCATATGCTCGTCGCAACGTGGCGCGGCGGGCGCCTCGCGCCGCTCGACGACGCGTCGGAACTGGTCGGGCTGGCCCGCGAGGTCTACGCGGGCGCCATCATCGCGCCGGAGGGCATCGACCGGGCCGCCGCGGCGGCGCAGGGGTTGGCCGCGCGGGCGCGCGCCCGCGGCGCAGAGGTCGTGCGCCTCGTCGCGACCGCTGCCGTGCGCGATGCCGCGAACAGGGCCGACGTCGTCGCGGCGGTGCGGGCGGCTACCGGCCTCGACCTGGAGATTATCGGCGGAGAGCGCGAGGCCACGCTCTCGTATCGCGGCGCGGCGGCCGGCGAGGACGCCGCCAGCCTACAGGTCTGCGACGTGGGCGGCGGCAGCACCGAGATCATCCGCGCCGAGCAAGGCCACATCACCTTACAAACGTCTCTGCCACTTGGCTCGTCGCGTCTGGCCGATCTCTACCACGCCGACCCGCCGGTCGCGGACGAGTTGGCGCGCGTCGAAGAGGCGGCGGCGCGAGCCCTGGCCAGCCTACCCGGCTGGCACCCTGCCCGGCTGGTCGTGACGGGCGGCACCGCGACGACGCTGGCGCGCCTCGCGGGCGCGACGGGCCGGCGATACACTATGCCGGTCGCCGAACTATCCTCCCTGCGCGAGTTACTCTCGCGCGAAACGGCGGACGCCATCGCGCGATCCTACGACGTCGAGCTCGCACGGGCGCGCCTGCTGCCCGCCGGCGCCGCCATTATCGCGGCGCTGTGCGCCGCGGCGGGGGGCGAGGAGGTCGAGTTGACCGCCGCGGGGCTGCGCGACGGCCTGCTGATCGAGTATTTTACGGGGGAGAGGGACAGGGCAGGGTTACATGGCTAAAGAGGACGAGATCGAGGGACTCACGCCGGAGCAGCCGTTCGCCGACGCCGGGCGCACCATCATCCACAGCCGCTTCGAGGCCATGTGGGAGCATCGCGACGGCACGCTGGCCGGCGACGAGGAGGCGCTGCACGACATGCGCGTGGGCTCGCGCCGCCTGCGCGCCGCCCTCGACGTCTTCGCCGCCGCCTTCCATGGGGGGGAGTACCGCGCGTTGCACCGCCTCACCGCGCAGCTCACCGACGAGCTCGGCGCGGTGCGGGACCACGATGTGATGCTGCTGAATTTGAGAAAATATCGCAAGCGCGCCGCCCCCGACGAGCAGCCGGGCATCGACGACCTGGTGTCCGCGCTCACGGCCGAGCGCGCCCTGGCCCGCCGCGAACTGCGGCGCTTCTTCGACGACATAGACGCCGCCGCGTACGCGCAGCGCATCAGGGACCGCTTTCAGCCAACGAGCGATTAGCGCGTTAGGAGCCCTTTTATGGCCAAGGCACAGCCCGTCGCGGGCCTGCACCCGCACGCCTCGCTGGCGCGGAACGCGCGCGCCATCGTGGCCGTGCGCGTCGCCGAGATGTTCGACTTCGCCCACGCTATCGGCGACAGGGCCGAAGACGAGGACCTACACAACATGCGCATCGCGGCCAAGCGCCTGCGCTACACGCTGGAGATGTTCCGCCCCGCGCTCACCGGCGACGGGCCATCGCTCATCGACGCGGTCAAAGAGCTGCAGGAGCGCATCGGCACGATCCACGACGCCGACGTGCTCGACGCGATCGTGCGCCAGCGCCTCGCCGTGCTCGCGCAGCGGCGCGTGGGCGCGCTCACCCACATCACGGGCGACGAGGCGGAACGCGTCGTGGTCGCCCGCTCCGTCGCGGCCGCGCCCGACGAGGCGACACTGGGCCTGGCCGTGCTCATGGCGCGCACGCGGGCCGGGCGCGACAAGGAGTTCGACAGCCTGACCGCGTGGTGGGCCGCGCGCGGCGGCCAGCCGCTGCGCGAGCGCCTGGACGCTTGTGTCGCCCGACTAGCGCCACCGCCGGCGCATTAGCCCGCGACGCAGGGCTCGTGAAGAGTCGACAGCGTCCCTCTCTCCTCGCCCCCTCCGCCCCTGGATGACTAGTCCCCCGGACCCTAGCCGCGGGTCCGACGTTGGGGCGCACCTCCGGGGGAACCCCGGGAGATGCCTCCCCCCAGACCCCCGCCATCCACGACGCGTGCCGGCGGACGGACGGGTGGGCTCGGCCGCCCCGACAATTCACGAGCCCTGGCCCGCGACGGCGCTCTATGGACATGAACCTGCGAGCACGAGAGGCATACTCACCAGACCCTTCAGGGTCCGTCCCTGCCCCCTTCCTTCAGGGTCATGGTCGTTGAGCCACCGGGCTACGACGCGACCCGCGCTATGCGGCGCTCGCCCGTGGCGATGAAGACGACGCGCTCGCAGATGTTGCCGGCGCGGTCGCCGATGCGCTCCAGGTTGTGCGCCATCCACAATAAGTACGTGTCGGTGGTCAGCCCATCCTGGTCGCCCTTCATGGCTGCGAGGAGCGACTGCACCAGCCGGTTGTGCAGATTGTCCACGGCGTCGTCGCTGGCCCACACCATGCGCGCGCGCGTCGCATCGCCCGCACGGTAGGCGTCGAGCGCCCCCTGCAACTGCACACGGGCCAGCGCGGCCAGGCCATTGAGGCCCAGCAGCATCTCCCTGGACGGCGCGGAGGGCAGGCGGGCCACCAACTGCGCGATTCCCTCGGCGTGGTCCGCGATGCGCTCGAGCTCCTCCGCGATGGCCAGGGCGGCGAGCACGGCCCGCAGGTCGCCCAGCGCCGGCTGCTGCAAGGTGATGAGGTGCGCGCCCATCTCCTCGATCGCCGTGCATTCCCGATCTATGACGTCGTCGCCCCTGATCACCGCGTCGGCCGCGGCGCGATCGCCGCGCGCCAGCGCGTCGACAGAGCGGCCAATGGCCACGTCGACGCTCTCACCCATAAGAAGGACGGCTCCACGCAGCTCGCCCAGTTTCCGATCCAATACAGTCCGCAACATTGTACTCACCATCTTCCTACGTGGGGCCGCGCTGGGCTCTCAATCTACATGTAGTATCGTCTACCTATCTATTGTGACGACAGTCGTCTCTCCAACCCTAATGGCTTACTCCGGCCAGCGCCTTGCCGGCCGGCCGATCCTCCACCAGAGCAGGCAGATGCGTTCCTCCGGCACAGGCGTAGCGGATCGCCAGCAGCACCAACAGCCAGCCGTCGCGCGTCGTCGGCTGGTAACCGCCGATGTTGATCCCGGCCAGCATCACCGTCGTCGCCGCGTCGAGCCCGAGCTCCGCGGCCAGGAGGGCCAACGCCTGCGGTGTAACCATGGTGGCCTCGGCGGCGACCGGCTCGCCCAGCAGTTCCGACGTGGCCATCCCCAGCGCCCCGGCCAACGCGCCGAGTACCTCCAGAGAGGGCTGGTCCTGCTTGCCGTGCTCGAGCTGCGAGACATACGAGGGGCTGACGTCGGCCACGCGCGCCAGGTCCTTGGCCGTCAGGCCGATCGCCTTGCGCCGCCGCTTGATCCGCTCGCCGAGCTCGCCGTCGCCGCGCGCCTTCTTTTCGTCACCCCGTGCGTTAGTTCGTGCCATACAGAGGATTATAGCACAGAGTTAACTGCTAGTAAAGTACTGTGAACCACAGTAAAGACTAGCGCGCCGCGCCGGGTCAAGCGCCTTACTCCTGGTCGCCCTCCCCCTCCATGATTTGCTGCATCGCCGCCATGCACTCGACGCAGACAAAGGCGTAGCCCAGGGAGAAGCCGCGCGCGACGTGTTCGGCGCAATACACCTGCCCGCAGGAGGCGCAGTGCAGCGTGGCGCGCTCGCCGCAGATGGGGCACAGGTGTTCCGCCACCATCTCGGCGTGGGGGGTGTTGTCGTGAGTATCCATACTACTAAGATACCCCTTTATGGCTGCCTGAATATCTTGGGGGGGTTCAGAAGCCGGCGCGGGGGTGGTGGTAGAAGTAGTCGCGGAACTCGTCGATCTTGGAGATGTAGAGCCCGTTGCGGTGGCTCGCGAACGTGTCGCCCGAGTGGTAGAGCGCCAGCGCCTTGTGTGCGTTGCGCCCCGTCCTATCGAGGTAGTAGTCGAGCAGCAGCGTGCCTTCCAGCGCGTTGTTGACGGGCACGTTGGGGTCGAGGTCGTAGCCGACGAGCGCGCGCTGCACCCAGCGGGCCATGAACGGCATGATCTGCATCATGCCGATCTCTCCGCTCGCGCCCCGCACCATCGTCCACTGCGTTTCGCGCCAGGCCAGACCCTTGACCAGCGCCGCGTCGACGCCGGTTAGATTGGCCACGTCGGTCAGCAACAGGCCCGTGTGCAGGCGCTCGGCCGGCACGCCGGGGACGAGCGTGCGATGCAGGTGGGTCGCATAGTGGTGCAGCACCAGGCGCTGCCCGGCGTAGATGAGGCTGCCGTCGCCCAGGCCGTTCTGGCCGCTCAAGGTGAGGGGGTCGGTGTGCATGCGCGCAGCGATAGCCGAGAGGGTGTCGCCCGGGCGCACGTCGTAGGACTGCGGTCGATCGGTGACGTAGGGGCGGACCGCGAAGTAGGGCGTGCCGAACGGCCACTGCAGCACACGAATCTGTTGCCCGGGACCCATGTTCCACAGTCCGCCGTTGCGCCGTCGCAGCAGCCACGCCACGTCGTGGAAGCGTTTGGCGATGCGCGCGACGGTATCGCCCGGGCGCACCGTGTAAAATGTGTAGACCTGGCGCACCGGTTGATGCGTCAACCTGTCCACCATGACGGCCTCCGCCCGCGCGTCGGCGGCGAGCCCAGCTGTGTCCGCCGCCGGTGCGCGCATGCGGTCCGGGTGACGCTTCGCGGCATGTCCGTGTCGATGCGCCGAGCCCGGTGCAAGCCTCGTCGTCGCCGATGGCCGGGCGCTCGCGATGGCGGGCGTCAACCCTATACTCGTCAGCGCGGCCATCGCCCCCGCCGCGGCGACCGTTCGCATGACCACGTTACCGATCCGCATGCCTCCCCCTTGAACTATCAGGCGCCGGCCGTCAGCTAGCGGCCGCTAGCTGACGGCCGGCCGCTGGTAATTGACAACTCCTAGCTTATACGGAATGTCCCCTTGCGCACCAATATATGTCGCGGCCAGGTCACCGTGATACTGTCGTGCGCGTCGAGCCAGCGCGGGTGCGGGGGCGACCCTTTCACGCCGCGCCGGCGCGCCGCACGTGCGAGGGCCGCGCGCAGCCAGCGATCCCCGGGCAAGGTGACGACGTATGCGCTGCCGCCGCGCGCGTCGGCGCGGAGTGTCGCACGGAGCGCCGGCCCCCCTGGCAGGTCGAGCCTGTAGGCGACCGTCGCACGCCCCGCCACACCACGCACGCGCAGGGTGAGCCGGGCGCCCGCGCGGACGCGGGCGGGCGCGAGCGCGACCGACAGGGCCGGTCCCCGCGATGTCACCTTGCCGTTAGATTGATTCCGCTGGCGGGTCGCACGCGGTTGCGCGCGCGCCCGCATGCGCGTCGCCGTCGCCGTCGCCACCGGCGAGGGGGTCGCGGTCGCCGTGGCGGTAGGGCTCGCGGTCGCCGTGGCCGTCGCGGTGGGGCTCACGATGGGGCTCGCGGTGACCGTCGTCGGCGTCGTGGTCAGCGCGGGCGTCATGGTCGCGGTGGCCGTCACCGGCGGCCACTCCACGGAGGTCGCGCCCGGGGGTGGCGACGCGGCCGGCGCGATGGCCGTCGCCGTGGCGATAGTCGTGGGACCGACAGGGCCGGAGATCGCCATCGTGGGGGTCGCCGTCGCGGGGGTCGCCGTCGCAGGGGTCGCCATCGTGGGGGTCGCCGTCGCGGGGGTCGCCGTCGCAGGGGTCGCCGGGATAAGCGCGCCGATCGGGCTCGCCGTCGCCGAGGCTGTCGCCGCCGGCGGCGCGCTCGGCGGCGGCAGCGAGCCCGTCGCGGGCGACACGTAGCGGCTGTTGATATAGCCGTAGCGATGGTTGTAGGGTATCAGCCACCAGCCCGCGGCGTCGAGCGACGTGTCGAGCAGGCGCGACACATAGACCTGGCCGTTCGGGATACCCCCGATGATCGCGCCGTCGGCGCCCGGCTCGTCGCGCACGTTGAGGGTGGAGGCCGCGACCAGCAGGCGCGTCCCCGCACCGGGCGAGACCCTCCCGGCGTCGACCCAGGCCGCCGCGCCGTTGTAGTACACCTCGTCCCACCCGCTCGACGAGGTCACCACGGCGAACTGCTCGCCCCAGTTGGCCGTGCCCAGCGCCCTGCACGAGGCCGACGGGCACGCGTAGAAGGTGGCCTGCCCCGTCGCGACGGAGGCCACGTACGGATCGACGCCGTCGGGTGCGGCGCCGCCACGCACCAGGGCCATATAGTAGCCCCAGTCCCACAACGGACCGGGGTCGGTGTGCGTTGCGTTGGGCACGTTCTCGTGGCCGAAGATGCTGTTGCGGTCCGTCGCTATGGTGAGCCCTAGCCCCGCGATGAGCACACGCAACACGGCGGCCGAGGCGTCGTACTGCGCCGGCGTGTAGCCTCCGACAGCGCGGTAGCCCTCGTGCTCGATACCGATCGAATGCTGGTTGACGTACCAGTTCCCGGCGTGCCAGGCGATGTTGTGGACCCGCACCAGCTGGTAGACCGTGCCGTCCTGGCAGACCAGGAAGTGCGCGCTGGCGGCCGATCGGGGATTCTGCAGCCAGTTCAGGGAGGCGGCGCAGCCGCCCTCCGTGTCGTGGACGATCGCGTAGCGCACGCTCAGATCGTCCGGGCGATTGGCCGCGGTGTAGTTAGCTGTCGGCGCCCACACCGCCCCGGGGTAGTCGCTGGCGGCCGCGCGGGGCGCAATCACCGCCCCAATCGCCCGGACCTCGCGCCCACTCGCCCCTGCCCTAACACCCGCGGTCGTCGGGACCGCCTTGAGACCAGGCAGGCGCAGGCTGTCGAGGACGTCCGGGTCCGCGTGCGCGCCGGGCGTCGGCGCCAACGCGAGCGTGCGGCGTCGCCCGTGCACGACAGCGCCCCGCGCCATGGTCGCATACACGTCGCGTAGCATGACCGTCGCAGCGAGCCGCGTGCGCATGCCGGTGAACAGCACGATGGCGCGCGCCCAACCGCCCGGCGTCGCCGGCAACGCGCGCCTGGGGGAGAGGGCGCGCGCGGTCGCGGCGAGCAACAGCGCGCCGCCCAGCGCGTTGGCCGCGTCGTCGCGCGCGAGGAGCGCAGGCGACGCGCGCAGGAGCTTCGCGGCCGCGCCGAGCGTATCCCGGTCCGCGACGCCCACGAGATCCATCAGGCCGTAGCCGCCGTCGACGCTGCGCAGGCCGGGGCGGCCATCCCAGGAGCTCTGCACGTAGGAGAGGGCCAGCAGCACGGCGACGGGCACGCCGGAGCGCGCGGCGGCGCGCGCGAAGACCGCCTGCTCAGGTGGGTCCGGACGGACGGACGATGGCGCGGATGGCGCGGATGGCGCGGGACCCGCGGCGACTAGGCGCGACGCGGCCACCGCGGTAGCCGCGCCATGCCGGACGCTGAGGGCGGGCGGGGCGAGGGCGGCGAGGAACAGCAGGCGCGGGAGGAAACGGGCACAGGCTGGGCGGGTCACCGTTCGGGCCTTTCTTGTGCTGGCGTGCCGGCGGGACGCACGGACGACACAGTCAAGGGGGACGGATGGGACGCTACTGCTACGATACTCTAAAGGTGCCTCCCTGGTCCAATAGCCCGATGCTTAGAGGATTTTACTTCTGCAGGGCCACGTCGTCGTCGGGCTCGAAGCGCAGCGGGAGGGCGGCGCTCGCGACGGGTCCCTTGGGCGTGCGGCCGAAGCGGTAGGCCAGCATGAAGCGCAGGTGGCGAGCGCCGTCGCGTAGGGCGTTGAGCTTGGAGGCGCCGGCGCGCGGGTAGTAGGTGATCGGCACCTCGGCCACGCGCAACTTGGCCTCGGCCGCCTTGATCACGAGCTCGGAGGCGAACTCCATACCGGGGCTGATCAAGCCCATGCGCAGGTACGCCTCGCGCGTGAACGCGCGCAGCCCGCTGTGCGCGTCGGAACTCTTGAGCCCGAAGAGCGCGTTGAGGATAAAGGTGAGGACAGGGTTGCCGATGTAGCGGTGCGTCCACGGCATGGCGCCGGGCAGGATCGTGCCGCTGAACCGCGAGCCGAGCACGTAGTCGTACCCGTTACGCAGCGGGGCGATCAGGCGGTCGATCTCGCGGAAATCGTAGGTCTGGTCGGCGTCACCCATCACGATGTACGCGCCGGTACTCGCCGCGAAGCCTTTGTGGTAGGCGTTGCCGTAGCCGCGTAGGGGCTGGTGCACCACGCGAGCGCCGGCCGTCTGCGCGATCTCGGCCGAGCGGTCGGTCGAGCCGTTGTCGGAGACGATGACCTCGCCAGGCAGGCCCGCCCGATCGAGGCCCTCCTGCGCCCAGGCGATGCAGCGTGCGATGCCTGCCTCCTCATTGAGGCAGGGCATGACGATAGAAATCTTTTCGGCCCCTTTGGCCGCCCACGACGGTTTCGGTTCCATGGTGGCCTCTCGGGTGGCCTCTTGAAGGGGGTCCACGCCTACGTTTCGCACGCTTATCTCCCAGTACCGCCGGGGGCAGGACCCCCGGAGTTCTACCACTGTCTGGTCTCAGACCTAATTCATATCTTACTGGCCTTCTCACGGCAACATGGGCAATTATACCAGCTACATTAACACGGCGTGAAAAACAGGCGCCGCCCCGGTTCCCGTTGGGAATCGGGGCGGAACGATGGCCTAACTGAGCTTGACGAAGTAGCTACGGCAGGCGAAGTCGATGAGGTCCTTGCGCAACGTCGGCGACACGTCGTAGTAGCGGGCCGCGCTCAGCAACTGATTCAGGAGGTCGCGCGGGTGGCAGGCCTGAGGGTCGCGCTCCGCCTTGTCGTAGTACTCGTCCATGAGATACACGAAGGCCTCCTCGACGTACTCGACACCCTTGGCCCTGGCTACGCGCTTGAAAATCTCTCTGAACTGCTCGGGCGTCGGCGAAGGCACCTCGATCTTGTATTGCATACGCCGCAGGAAGGCGTCGTCGACGAGGTCCTTCGGCGAGAGGTTGGTCGAAAAGACGATCAACTCCTCGAACGGCACCTTGATTTTCACCCCTGTGGCCAGGTTGAGGTAGTCGACGTGTTTCTCCAGCGGCACGATCCAGCGGTTGAGCAGCGCGGCCGGCGAACACTGCTGGCGGCCGAAGTCGTCGATCAGGAACATGCCGCAGTTGGCCTTCATCTGCAGCGGAGCCTCGTACGTCTTGCTCTCGGGCGAATAGGTCAGGTCGAGCGCCGGGAGCGTGAGCTCACCGCCGGCCACGACGGTGGGGCGCTGAGAGCGCACCCAGCGCCCGTCGACCTCGCGCGAGGGCTCCACGACGGCGCGGTGGACCGACTCGTCGAAGACGCGTATGATCTCTCCCTCCACGATCACGGTGTGCGGGATGTAGACGTCGCCGCCCAGGCAGGTAGTGGCGATCTCGGCGATGGTCGTCTTGCCGTTGCCGGGCGCGCCGAATACGAAAATCGACTCGCCCGCGTTGATGGCCGGGCCGAGCTGCTCGAGCACGCTCGGCGCGAGCACCATGGCCGAGAAAGCCTTCTCGACGACCGCGCGCGTCACGTGCGCGTCGCGCGCGCGCTGGCGACCTACCATATAGGTGTAGTCCTCCAGCGTGACGGGGCAGGCCCCGGCGTAGTTAGAGCGCCCGAGGAGCTCCTGTGCCTTGTTCATGCCTTTGTCGGTCAGGGCGTACTTATATAGCACGGGGTGCGGGCCGTTCGCGCCCTGCACCTCGATGAAGTAGCGCGTCTTGAGCTCTTCGAGCAGCCCGTCGACGAGGTTCCGGTAGGGCAGCTTGATGACCTCAACGACCTTGCGCGCCTCGATCACGCCCTGGAAATAGAAGATCTTGAGGATCAGGTCCGAGATGAACCCCGCCTCGAGACCGGTATCCTCGAGGCACTCGACCGCCGGCGGCGTGAGAGCAACGGGCGTCGCCCCGTCCATCGCGACAGCCGGGGTCGGCGGCGCGATGGACGGGGCGGCGGATGGAGCTGCAGAGGCCGGCTCAGCCGGGGTATCCCACGGCGGCTTCGCCGTCGGCGGCGCGATGCGAACAAAGTCGAGAGCCATGAACACCTTCCGTAGACCGACAGGGCAGCTGCGGCGCGCCGCTCGAATCTCGGCGGTCCGGCGACGGGCCAACACGACACAGGGTACGGGACCATCGCGCCCGAGGGAATAGCCTTTGCCTGCTAGCCTAAGTAGTCAGCGCCTACCGTCTACTGCGTCCACGATATCGCGCAACTGATCGACGTCGAACGGCTTGGAGAGCACGCCGATGCCCGTGTCGCCGAAAAGACGGCTCTGCGAGGGGCTGAGCACGGAGGCGGTGCATAGCACGATGGGGATGTGCGCCGTGCGCGGGTCACGCTGCAGGGCGTCGAGCACCGTCAGGCCGTCCGGCGCCGGCATCATGATGTCCAGTAACACCAGGTCGGGCTGAAGCGCGGAAACGACTTCGTGCGCCTCGCCCGATCTGGTCGTCCCGGTCGCCTCGACGCCCAACTCTCCGAGCAGCACCTGCAACATCTCGACGATGGCGCGCTGGTCGTCGACGACGTAGACCTTCATGGCCCCGCCCTCCCCGCCTCGCTCTCTATCCACCCGTCGAGCATGGCGGCGAGAGCCTCGTCGGTCGCCGCGTCGACGCGGCGCAGCAGATCCCACACCTCGGCGAGCGACGGGGACACGGCTCCTCCCTCGACCTGCCCGCGGACTGCTCGCCAGACCTCGCGCCGCAGCGCCGCCATCTCGCGCGCCAGATTCCCCGGGCGGACGCCTTGCCCGCGGCGCAGGCGCGCATGGGCATGAGCGGCCTCGACCCCTCCCCCCACGGTCGTCGCCGCCAGCGTGCGCGACGAGGACTGCAGCTCGAGCGCGATGGCGACCCCGTCGAGCAAGGCCGCGCCCTGCCCGTACAGGGCGGTGAGGGGAAGATCGGGCTGGTCGCGGAAAACGTCGAGGGTCGAGAGGCGCTGCACCCAGCGCAGCAGGATGCGCGCGCGGTCCTGGCGCAACAGCGTCGCCGCGCGACCCAACAAAGGATTGGTCGCGACGACCGGGGTGGCCAGGGCCGGATGACCCGCCAGGGCCGGATGACCTACCTGGCCCACCTGGCCCACCTGGCCCACCTGGCCCGCCTGGCCCGCTTGACTCGGCTGGTCGAGGCGCGCCGCCGCCGCGATCGCCGCGTAGAGCGCCTCGATGTCGAACGGCATCACGAGGCCGGCCGCGACGTCTAGGGATGTGTCGCGCAGCGCGCGGTCGACGAGATCCGGCGCGTCCGCTGTCACGACCACGCCGATCCCTCGCGTGGCTGTGTCCTGGCGCAGGCGGCGCAGCAGACTCCAGGGCGCATCGTCGCGAGGCAGGAGGTCGAGGAGCAGGACGTCGGGCCTGTCGCGCTGCAACCGCTCCGGCGTGGCTTCGCTATACGCGCAGCCTTCGGTCTCGTATCCCTCGGCCCCGAGCAGGATGCGGTTGAGCTCGAGCACCTCGTGCCGGTCGTCGACGATGAGCACCGAGCGCGGGCGGTCAGGGTGAAACATGGCGGCGGCCCATCTACTCTAGGGGGTGGATCTAGGGGTCTAGGGGGCGGATCTAGGGGGCGGCGGGGATGACTGCGGCGGACTCCTCCACGGCTCCCGGCGCGCCCCACCCCAATCGGCGCCGCGCCAGCTCGACGAAGCCCGCCTCGATCGTCGACTCGGCCCCGCAGTTGAGCGACGCCACCCCATGGGTCACGCCGTCGGAGCAGCGGCCGGTCGCAGGGTCGTAGACGGCCGCGCCGGACGGGTTGTCGCCGTCGAGCCAGGCAGCGCAGTCGAGGGCGAGGGCGCGGTGGCGCGGCCGCCCGGTGGCGCGGTAGAGGTCCTCTAGACCAAGAGCCAGCGTCGAGATGTCGTAGGCGCACTGGCACTCTTGCTGGCGCGGGTAGACATGGTAGAAACCGCCCGCGATGACCGGCTCGACGAGGTTGCGCACCGTACCCTCGCACGCGCTCAGATAGTCGAGGCGCGAGAAGAGGCGACCGGCCCGCGCCACGGCCTGCAACTGGTGATAGCCCCACATGGCCACGTCGGCCTTGGCCAGACGGTCGCGGAAGAAGCCCGGACCACTAGTCACGATGCTGTCACAGAGAGCGCAGATGCGCCGGCGCAGGGTATCGTCGGGGCGCGCGCGGTACAACTCCATCAGCGCGAGCGCGTGGAGGGCCTTGATTTTCATGTCGCTCGTCGGGGCCAGGCGACCGCGCAGGAACAGGCTCAGGTAGCGCTCGTCGCCGGTGACGCGCCAGGCCATGGCCAGCGCCCACAGGGCGCGGGCGTTCCACCACCTACCCCCGCTGTACGACGTCTGCCCGCGTCTATTCCTGGCGCCAGAGTCGTCGACGATGAAGTTGAGGAAGCAGCCGTCGGGTTCCTGCATGTACTCCACGAAGAGGAGCCACTCGCGCGCCAGGCGCAGAGCCTCCGCCGAATCGGTCTCCTCGTGGGCGTGCAGGGCCAGGATAGCCGCGCGGGCCACATCGTCGACGCAGGCGATGCCCTCGAACCCGCTTTCCCTGGCTGTGATGAATTCCAGGGGCGGCTCGAGCCCGGGACCCGTGGGTCCGAGCGGGCGCGCGTAGATGGCGATGTAGGGGATGCGCCGCCCCTCGCGCTCGAACGAGCGGGTCAGGCGGCAGAGGTGTCGCAACACACCGGGCAACGCGCCCGGCGACATATCCGGCATCGGCCCGGACGCATGGGGGTGCGCGAGCTCGAAGTGTAATAACCTGTCCATGGGCAGAGGTCATAGGTCTGGGGACGGGACCTCATGTGTCTCCTTACGCTGGGCCAGCGGGCCAGAACGGGGCACGGGCTCAGGCTCAGTGTACTGTATTCCTGCATTCCGACCCTGTTCTACAGCAAGAATAGGACCCGCGAAACGCATCGCTCGTCACCGGACCCTCGTCACCGGACCCTTTCGAGCAGCGGGTTCTCACCGCGGTGGCGCCCGACCTTGGCCAGGTCGACCCACTGCTCGTCGAGCCGCACGCGCACGATGTCGGCGGTGTAGTCGTTGCTGGTACCGTCCGCGTCGCTGTTGGAGAGCAGCCAGCTGCCCACGCCGTAGACATCGACCGGCACGGCGAGCGCCTCGAAGCGGCGGATCTTGTCCGGCGAGAACCCGCCCGTCACCACGATCTTGACGGCGTGGCACCAGGCGCGAGCCTCGTCGAGCCACTCGAAGGGCACGCTCCAGTCGCGCCAGGCCTCGTCGATCGCCGTGCGCAGGTTGTGCACCAGGCGTGGGTTGACCCCACAGTCGAGCCGCCTGTCGCCCAGCGGCTCGACGCTTACGTCGCGCAGCGCGCCTCCCGTGTCGGGGCGCACCCCGCTGAGGCGGTAGCGCGCGGACTCCTCCTTGTCGCCCGCGCGCAGCGCCGCGAGGTAGAGCGGAAACAGGCGCTCCATCACACGCAGCGTCGTACCGACGCAGTCGTTGTGGAAGTCGACCAGCGCGACGCGCGGAATGTCGACCGGCTGGTAGCGGCAGAACTGAACCATGGTCTCGGCCGTGTCGCCCAGGAAGCAGGCAATGGCCGAGTGGGCGATGGTGCCGCCGCCGCTCCCGCCCCACCAGGCTCCTTGCTCGTCGGTCGAGATGCCCCGTCGCGAGTGGCCGCCGTGCTCCCCGTCGTAGGCAGCGACGGCGAGCGAGTAGGCGTAGCCGTGCAGGGCCTGCAGCTTGTAGTGCGCGAAGCGCGCCGGGAAGAATAAGACATCCTTGCCGCGCGCCGCCGTCAGCACCTCGTACACGTTGGTGGCCACGCGCGTGGCCTCGGTCAGCGCCCCCAGGATGGGCGTCTCCAGCACCGCGAAGTCGCGGTAGCGCCCCCGCACCCGTAGGACGGGCCGCACGTCACGCGGGTCGCCCCCATAGGGCACGCACACCCCGTCCTGCACCGCCTCCACCTCCAGGTGGTCGTACGTGTTGACGAAGTGATCCCCCTCGTCGAGGTAGCCCGTGGCCGTCTGCAGGATAGCCAGGGCCTCGTCGACCCCGGCCACGACGCTGAAGGGCTTGCGGCGCGTAAACACCTGCATCTCCACCACGATGTCCCCGATCAGGGCGGCGCGCGGGTCGACGCCCGCCGAGAGCGCGCCCGGCGAGACCTCGCCGGCGAAGTGGTAGCCGGCCCTGGACAGATCCGCGAGCAGGTGGGCAATGTTGAGGAAATACTTGTCCGAGTACCAGCCGCGCGGCAGGCGCTCCGCGTCGAGCTGGAACACCTCGGGGGACAGGCGCTGGCCGTTGAAAACGCTCATGCAGGGGGTTCCTCTCTCTGTAGCTTCTTAGGGAAGATTATCAGGCCGGGCGCGCCCATGCCCCCATCCCCGTGTCACGCTCTCGGCGCAGCTCTCGGCGCCAGGAGAGCAGGCCCCTGATCGACAAGAGCAGGAAGACCGCGTACAGCACGCCGGTCAGCCCGATGCCTTTGTAGACATACAGCGGGATCAGGATGAGGTCGGCGGCGATCCACAGGTACCAGGTCTCGAACACTTTCCGGGATAGCAGATACTGCGCGATCACACTCAGGACCGTGGTGAACGAGTCGACCCAGGGCAGGCTGGCGTCGGTCCGCGTGGCGAAGAACAGGCCCAGGGCCACGTAGGCGGCCGCCCCGAACCCGCACAACGTCAGGGCGGATCGGGCGGTCAGGCGCGTCGTCGGCGCGACGGTCCGCGCGCCGGCTGTGCGCGTCCACGCGTACCAGCCGTAGACGGTCAGCGCGAAGAAGAGGGCCTGCAGCAGCACGTCGGGGTAGAGCCTGACCTGGTAAAACAGCACGGCGAACAGGGCCTCGTTGACGAGACCCGTCGGCATGGTCCAGACACTCTCGCGCACAGCCAGGACCACGGAGAGCAGCCCGCACAGGTTGCCTGCGACCTCGAGCGGGCTCGACCCGAGCAGACCCTGCAGCGCGTGCGCGATGTGCGCGAGGCTCACGGCAAGATTCTTTCGCCATCCAGCCAGCTCTCGATAGGGTCGGTCGAGCGCACCACGCGCATGCCGGCGTCGCGGAAGCGCGCCAGCGCCGCCTCGGCCTGCGGCGTGAAGTCGGCCACGAAGCCGCCCCGGCCGTCCGGCACGGTCACGGCCGACATGCAGTCCTCCAGCAAATAGACCTTGCGCGCGAGCCCCGGATCGCGCGCCTCGATCTCGCCGAGCAGATCCTCGACCGAGCTCTTGACGCAGTGGCTCGCCGCCTGGCCGGCCACCACGACGGCGTCGGAGCGCAGCAGGCGCTCGACGAAGGCCGTATTCTTTTCGGCCAACGGGCGGCCATCGACGCGCGTCAGCACCTCGGGGCGCAGCACCGAATAGTTCTCGGTCAGGGCGTTGCCGCCCTTGGTCTCCATCCACGACTGCGCGCCGCGCGCGTAGGAGTGGAACAGCCGCGCCTCGTGGACGACGCCAGCGAGGACGTGGCCCTCGCTACCCAGGATGCAGTGCGGCGGCCACAGGTACAACTCATACTTGCCGGCGCGCTCGAGCTCCACGCAGTAGAACTCGGCCTGCCTGAGCAGCCACCCATAGTCGCCGTCGCAGAGCCACGGGGCCATGTCGGGGTTGGGCCGATAGGTCCCGGCCCGGACGTCGGTGGCGCGCACGACCGTGTGCGCGGGGGGAGGCAGGCCGTCGCGGTCGATCCAGAACGCTGGCGAGAAAATCTGGAAAGCGACGTGCGTGTCCATGGTGGCCGTGATCGTCGTGATTGCGCCGAGATTGCGATAGATAAAGGCGGCGATGCGGGCGCTGTCGTCCATAGCGCCGGCGCCGCCACGCCCGCCGACATAGAGCGAGCCCTCTGGGAAGCAAAAGTCTTTCTGGCAATCGATCAACAGCAGGTGCAGGTCGCGTCGGGCCGCCCCCGCCGGCGGGATGTCGTGCGCGCGGCGCCACGCGGCCGCGTGAGCGAACAGGCTCGTCTCATCGGGGCTATAATCCCAGCGGCGCGCGTTCGCCGCGTCGTAGTGCGGCGGTAGGGGCAATTGCGCCCTCGCTCCCGCTCCCGCCCCCGCCCCCGCCGATCTATCCATCGCTCCCATCACCAACCTCCTCGTGGGCGCTCCTCGACGCCCGTCACCTTTGATGCTATTATACTCGTAAAGAGTATTATAAGCAAGCCCCGGCGACGGGGCGGCGCGCCACCCTGATGATGGGCGGTGCGGTCGTGGCTGCGTTGGACGGGGCCGGCCGGCCCCGTCCGGGTTGACGCCCTGCTGGCACATCATGTAACGAGAGCCATCCACTAAAACCTCGCCACTAATCACTAAATACCTATCGAAGCGGGGGGCCGGGGATCTCGGGCGGGCCGACGTAGCGGTACAGTCGCGCCGGGCGGCGCGTGCGGCGGTCGCGCGCGCCCGGCACGGGGGACAGGTCCCAGCGCGAGAGCATCTGCCGCACGAAGTTGCTCGGATGCAGCGACTCGCCCAGGATTGCCTCGTGCGCCAGCCGCAGATCGCCCATCGTGAACGCCTCCGGCAACACGCGGAACACGAGCGGGGCGTAGGTGATCTTCTGGGTCAGGCGCCAGCGCGCGTAGGCTGCGATCGCGTCGTGGTCGAAGGCGAGGGGCGGAAGCCTGTCGACGGGGCGCCAGTCCGCCGCCTGCGCGCCGCGCCCCGGGCGGACAGGGTGGTTGCCGAGGGGCAGCAGCCCGTAGTAGGTAACGGAAATCGTGCGGCCGCGCGGGTCGCGCGCGGGGTCGTCGAAAGTGTAGAGTTGCTCGAGGTAGGCGTCCTCGACGCCGGTGCGCGCGGCAAGGACGCGCGCGGCCGCCGCGTCGAGCCGCTCCTCGGCGCCGACGAGCCCTCCGGGGAGCGCCCAGGCCCCCGCGAACGGCTCGTCGGCGCGCTCCATCAGCAGCAGCGCCAGTATATCGTCTACGACGGCGAAGCAGGCCACGTCGAGCGACAAGGCGACACGATCCACACCCATCGATCCTCCAGCCCTTCTACCCCTCTATCTATTATGCTGGTGTTGAGCATTGATGAACAGAGACCGGCATCGAGGAACGCCGGCGCGCCTCCCCCACCGGGAGGTGAGGGCGCGCCGGCCACGTGGCGCGTCAGGCCGTCGCGCTGAGTGTATACACGGCGCCGAGCCCGAGCCCGCGCCGGTCGAGCAGGCCGCGCGCGACCAACTCCTCCAACACATCTTGCACATCCGCCCCGTCGAGGCCGAGCCCGACGGCGCGGGCAACCTGATCGGCCGTGGCCCCGTGCGGCTCCTCCGTCGCGATCACCGCGAGGATCTCCGTCGTCGTGGTCGGCGCGCCGGTCGCCGGCGCGGGGTCCGTGTGGTCTGCCATGGGAAGGGCTGCCTTTCGCCTATCCTGCTGGGAGACAGCGCCTGTCTCCCTGTCTCCGCCGTCACGATCACACTACACCCGCTAGCAGCTTGTCGGAGAGAACGCCGCTGCGGCTTGCACGGCTGGGATACCGCTGTTCGATGAGGTGCCCGGTTGGCGACCGCGCGTGAGTAACGCAGGACACCGGCAGGGCACGGTCGCGGAT